>Ga0187894_10006614_pt1 | contig 11296 bp, 11 predicted proteins | sample GBC1701081metaG_FD_136650 | JGI IMG/M metagenome (GOLD analysis project Ga0187894, IMG submission 136650) | White microbial mat communities from a lava cave in the Kipuka Kanohina Cave System on the Island of Hawaii, USA - GBC170108-1 metaG ...
CGGCGAGCGGCTTGGGCGCGCGCACCAGGCGCAGGCGCGCATCGCGAAGCTGCGCAGCGCCCGCGCGCGTGCGCAGGCTGCGAGCGCAGGACGCCCACGTGTGCGCGCGCTGCTCGTGCTGCAGCGCGATCCACTGTTCGTCGCGGGTGCGGGCACCTTCGTCGACGACATGCTGCGCGCCGCAGGCGCCGCGAACGTTGCCGCCGACCTGCCGGGCTCGTGGCCGCGCGCTTCTCGGGAGTGGCTGCTGGCCGCCCAGCCGGAGCTGATCCTCGATTCCACCGATGAGCCCGAGCCCGCGAACGAATTCTGGGCGCGCTGGCCCGCGCTGCGCGCGCGCGTGGTCTCGCTGCCCGCCGGCCTCGTCACGCTGCCGGGGCCGCAGCTCGACCGCGCGCTCGTGCAGCTCGAGACGGCGCTGCGGCCGGGCGAGACGCCCGCGAGCGCGGAGCGGTGAGCGCATCGCTGACTGCGGGGCGGCTCGCGCGCGTGCTCGCCGCGCTCTCGGTCGTGCTCGCCGCAGCGCTCGCGTTCGGGGTCGCGGTCGGGCCGGCGGGTCTCGCGCTCGGCGAGGTGTGGGACGCGCTCGCAGGCAACGCGGCGCCGGTCGCGAACGACATCGTGCTGCGCGTGCGGCTACCGCGGGTGCTGCTCGCCGCCGGCGTCGGCGCGAGCCTCGCCGTCGCGGGCACCGCGTTCCAGGCGCTGCTGCGCAACCCGCTCGCGGATCCGTTCATTCTCGGCGTCTCGGGCGGCGCCGCGCTCGGGGCGATCCTGGTGATCGCGCTCGGCGCGGCATTCGGGCTCGGCGCCAGCGCTGCACCGCCCGCGGCGTTCGCCGGCGCGGTCGCCGCGATCCTGCTGCTGCTCGCGGTCGCGGGCCCGCGCGGCCGGCTCGACGCGACGCGCTTGTTACTGATCGGGGTCGTCTTCAACGCGCTCGCTTCGGCGGTGATCGTATTCCTGGCGTCGATCGCAGGGCTCGCAGAGGGAAGCCGCATCTTCCTCTACCTGATCGGCAACCTCTCGGACGCGCAGCCCGCCTACACGGCATGGATCGCAGTGCTGCTCGCGCTGGGCCTCGGCGGTGCATTGCCGCTCGCCAGGGCGCTCAACGCGCTCGCGCTCGGCGACGATTCGGCCGCGCTGCTCGGCTTCGAGCCCGCGCGCGTGAAGCTCGCGCTGCTGCTGACGACCTCGCTGCTGGTCGGCGCGGCGGTCTCGGTGGCGGGACTCGTCGGTTTCGTCGGCTTGATCGTGCCGCATGCGCTGCGGCTCGTGCTCGGTGCGGATCATCGCTTGCTACTGCCTGCCGCTGCGCTCGGCGGCGCGAGCTTCCTCGTCTTGTGCGACGCGGCCGCGCGCACGCTGCTGGGTGGGCCGGAGCTGCCGGTGGGCGCGATCACCGCGCTCGCCGGCGGCCCGCTCTTCCTCGTGTTGTTACGGCGACGCGCGGGTCTGCTCTCGTGAGCGCCGCGCTCGCACTGGAGAACGTCTCGGTGGCGCGCGGCGAGCGCAGCGTGCTCAGCGGCGCGAGCCTCTCGCTCGCGCTCGGCGAGGTGCTGGTGCTCGCGGGTCGCAACGGCGCCGGCAAGACGACGCTGCTGCGCACCGCGACCGGGCTGCTCGCGCCGCGCGAGGGGCGCGTGCTGCTCGGCGGGCGCGAGCTCGCCTCGTTCGCGCGGCGCGAGATCGCGCGCGAGGTCGCGCTCGTCGCGCAGGACACGAGCGTGCCGTTCCCGTTCACGGTCGAGGAGATCGTGCTGCTCGGCCGCGCGCCGCATCTCGGCGCGTTCGGCTTCGAGTCGCGCGAGGATCGCCGCATCGCGGCGGCCTGCCTCGAGCGGCTCGGCATCGCGGCGCTTGCGGCGCGCAACGTTCAGGAGCTTTCGGGCGGCGAGCGGCAGCTCGCGATGATCGCGCGCGCGCTCGCGCAGACGCCTCGCATCCTGCTGCTCGACGAGCCCGTCGCGCATCTCGATCTCGCGCACCGGCTCGCGCTCGAGGAGCTACTGCGCTCGCTCGCGCGCGAAGGCAAGGCCGCGCTGCTCGTCTCGCACGATCTCGCCGGCGCGGCGCGCGCCGCGGACCGGCTCGCGCTGCTCGCGAACGGGCGCGTGCTGGCTTGCGGTACGCCGCGCGAGGTGCTGCGCGCCGATCTGATGCGCGAAGCATTCGGCGTCGAGGCGCAGCTCGTCGAAACGAGCGAAGGGCCGGTAGTGGTGCCGCGGCGCGCGGGTTAGCTTGCTCGCGCGCGAATTTCTCGGAGGGCACGAGCGGGCATGGCGAGGCGGAAGCTGGCGAAGCGGGCAGTGAAGAGCAGGCAGCGCCGCGTCGAGCGAGCCGCCGCAAAGAGGGCGCCGGCGGCGAGGAAGTCGTCGCTGCAGATCGCGAAGATCGCGGCGTTCGAGATCCTCGATTCACGCGGCAACCCGACGCTCTCGGTCGAGGTCACGACTTCGAGCGGCGCGGTCGGACGCGCCGCGGTTCCGTCCGGCGCGTCCACGGGCTCGCGCGAAGCGCTCGAGCTGCGCGACAAAGATCCCGCGCGCTACCTCGGCAAGGGCGTGACACGGGCGGTCGCGAATGTGAACGGCGAGATCGCGCGCGCGCTGCGCGGTCACGCGCTCGGTGGGCTGCGCGAGCAGCGCGCGCTCGACGCCGCGCTCTGCGCGCTCGATGGCAGCGAGAGCAAATCGCGGCTCGGCGCGAACGCGACGCTGGGTGTCTCGCTCGCTGCCGCGCATGCGGCAGCGGCGGCCGCAGGCATTCCGCTCTATCGCTGGGCCGGCGGCGCGAAGGCGAACCTCTTGCCCGCACCGATGATGAACGTCGTGAACGGCGGCGCGCACGCGGATAACAACGTCGACCTGCAGGAGTTCATGCTCTACCCGGTCGGCGCGCCGACCTTCGCCGAGGCGCTGCGCTGGGGCGCCGAGATCTTCCACACGCTGCGCGGCGTGCTGCATGCGAAGGGCTACTCGACGGCGGTCGGCGACGAAGGCGGCTTCGCGCCCGATCTGAAGAGCAATCGCGAGGCGATCGAGCTCGTGCTGCAAGCGATCGAGGCCGCCGGCTATCGCCCCGGCGAGCAGGTCGCGATCGCGCTCGATCCGGCGACGAGCGAGATCTTCGACGGCGGCATCTACGCGCTCGAGAGTGAAGGCGCGAAAAAGTCGAGCGACGAGATGATCGAGTTCTGGGCGGAATGGTGCCGGCAGTATCCGATCGTCTCGATCGAGGACGGGCTCGCCGAGCAAGACTGGGAGGGCTGGGCGCGCCTCACGCAGCGCCTCGGCGGAAAGCTGCAGCTGGTCGGCGACGACCTGTTCGTCACGAACCCCGCGATCCTGCGCGAAGGCATCGCGAAGGGAGTCGCGAACTCGATCCTGATCAAGGTGAACCAGATCGGAACGCTCTCCGAGACGCTGGAGGCCGTGAGCACTGCGCAAGCCGCCGGCTACGGCGCGGTGATGTCGCACCGCTCCGGCGAGACCGAGGACACGACGATCGCCGATCTGGCAGTGGCGACCGGCGTCGGCCAAATCAAGACGGGCTCGCTCTGCCGCACCGACCGCGTCGCCAAGTACAACCGGCTGCTGCGCATCGAGGCCGAGCTGGGCACGCGAGCGCGCTACGCGGGGCGCACGACGCTCGCTGGGGCGAAGTGAAGCGATTCGCGCATGCGCGCTGCGCGGCCGCGCTGCTCGCGCTGGCGACTGCTCGGCCGCTCGCCCTGGCGACTGCTCCGCAGTTCGCCTTGGCGATGGCTGCGCAGCTCGCCCTGGCGAGCGCTGCACAGGCGCACATTCCGGCGCTCGAGAGCGTCGCGCGCGCGGCGGCCGATGCGAGCCGCGCGCAGGGCCGCAACAAGGCGTTTTCTTTCGCGGTGCTGGTACGCACGGCGGCGAGCACCGCACCAATTGCGCAGGGCGAGCTGCTCGCGGATCCACGCGGCAGCGCGCGCATCGAGCTGCGCCACGAGCAGGGCTTCACGGAACGGCAGCTGCGCAGCGCCGCCGGGCTGCGCGCGGCGCGCGACAGCGCGCCGCTCGAGGCGCCGCAGCCGCTCGCGCCTCCGGTCTGGCTCGTGCAGGCGGCGACCGGCGGCGAGCTGCTCGCGCGCGCCGGCGAGCTCGGCGCTGCGCCCGGCGTGATCGCGCTCGGCCACGACGGCGCGCGCGATTGTTACGTGATCGGCGGCGTCTCCGGCGGCCCCGCGCTGTGGATCGACAAGGACACTTATCAGGTCGCACGCGTCGACCTCGCCGACGGCACGACGTACCGCTTCCTCGCCTGGGCGACGCGCGGCGGCACGCTGCTCCCTGGTCGCATCGAGGTCGAAACGCCGAGCGCCAGCTTCGAGCTCGAACTGACGACCGCGACGCCCGCCAAACCAGCGCCGGACGCGTTCTCGGAGGCGTGGCTGGCGGGGCACTGAGCGAATCCCTTCGGAGCCAGACCCGACCGCCGAGCGTCCGCGGGCGAGCGCCCGCTTCGTTTCCTAGCGTCCGCCGCCATGCGCTCGGTCGAGCAGACGCGTCCTCGCCCTGGGCTTTCGGTGCCGGTCGTAACGGCGCTGAGCGCGCGCGGCGAGCTGCTCGAGGCGGATCAGCGCGCGCTCGTGCGCCACGTCGTACAGCTCGGCTGGGGCGCGAACATCGTGTTCGCTGCGGGCACCACCGGCGAGTGGGACCGCTTGCCCGGCGAGATCTCGCGCCGCGTCGTCGCGCTCTGCGCCGAAGAAGTGAAGAAGGCGAACGCGGAGCTCGCGTATGCGGATCGCGTCGAGTGCTGGGCAGGCATTACGGCGCAGACGCGCGGCGAGACGCTCGCGAATGCGATGGCCGCGATCGCGGTCGGCGCCGACGCGCTGGTGCTCGCGCCGCTCGCGGTGCGCGATGTCGACGATGCGGTGCGCTTCGTCGCGCGCGAGCTCGGAGATTTGCTCGACGCCTCCGCGCGCCGCGTGCCCGTCTATCTCTACGACAACGCGGCGATTGCGACCGACCCGCACCGCACGCACATCCCAACCAAGCAGGTGAAGGCGCTCTCGCGGCTCGACTTCGTGCGCGGGATCAAGGTGAGCGCAGGTCTCAAAGTGCTCGGCAACTACACGCAGGCCGCGAAGAGCTTCCGCGAGCGCGGCGAGTTCGGCATCTACGTCGGCGACGCGATGTCGATCTTCGACGTGTTCCGCCCGCGCAGCGGCGTGCGCGGCTTGGTGAGTGATTATTGGCAGCGCTTCTGGCTTTCGGGCGGGCTGCCGGTCGGCGTCGTGTCCGGGCCCGCAAACGCACTACCGCGCGAATGGGCGCGCGCGTGGCAGGCGTGCCGCGCCGGCGACGCGGAGCGCATGCTCGCCGCCGAGCGCGTGCTCGGGGCGTTCCGCGCGGCGACGAAGCAGAGCGGCAACCGCACGATCGCGTGCCTGAAGCGCGCGCTGCTGCGCCAGGGGGTCATTTCGAGCGACGCGGTTGCCGCCGGCACGCCAGCGCTGAGCGCCGCCGACGCCGAGCGCTTCGACGCCGCTTTCGAGGAAGTGCGCTCGCTGGCGCGCGAGCTGCTGGAGCCCACCTGGGTAACGCCGGGAGGAGCGGCGGCATGAGCGCTGCAGCGAAGTCCGCGATCACCCCGGCCGACCGGCCCGCACGGCGCACGGTCGGCATCGGCAGCATGGTCGCGGACCGCATCCACCGCGTGCCGCGCATCCTCGGCAGCGACGAGAAGGGCATCATGCGCGCCGGCGAAGGCGGCCGCACCGCCGAGCTGCGCGTCGGCGGCGTGGTGCTGAACCATCTGGGCTGGGCCGCAGTGTTAGGGCTCCCAGTCGGCATCTTCGGCAAGCAGGCCGACGATGCGAACGGCCGCTTCCTGCGCGATGCGATGGACCGCTTCGGCATCGCGAAGGATCTCGTGCTCGACGGCTCGGCAAGCTCGTTCGCCGACATCTACGTAGACGACGCGGGCGGCCGCGCGATCTACATGGCGCCCGGCGCGACCAGCGAGACGACTTACGCCCATGTGCGCCGCCATCACGAGCGCACGATCCAGAGCGCGCTGCGCGTCACCACCGAGGTCTCTCAGCTGCCGCTCGCCGCCGCGAACGAGGTGTGCCGGCTCGCGGAGGTCGCCGGTGTGCCGACGCTGGTCGACCTCGACGTGCCGCCGTCCGACGCGGTGCCCGTGCTCGGCACGCAGGCGGAGCTCGACCAGCTGCTGCGGCGCGCGAAGATCCTGAAGCCGTCGGGCGCCGCGGGTCGCGAGCTCGTGCTGACCGCGAGCGGCGACGCGCTCGCGATCGCGAAGAAGCTGCGCGAGCGCTTCGGGAATGAGGCGGTGATCGTCACCGATGGCGAGGCCGGCTGCGCGATCGCCACCGCGAAGGAGGCGCTGCGCGTTCCAGCCTATGCGGTGCCGAAGGTGGTCGACACGACCGGCGCCGGTGATGCATTTCTTGGCGGTGCGCTGGTCGGGCTCGCGCTGGGCCTCGGCTGGGAAGACATCGCGCGGCTCGGCAACGCGTGCGGCGCGGCGTGCATCGAGAAGCTCGGCGCGTTTCCGGACGACGCGCAGGCCGCGCGCGAAGCGGTGCTCGCGCGCTATGACGGCGCGCCGCTGCCGACCTGGGTGACGCGCGGCTTCGCGCCGGCGGCGGAGGCGCAGCCGGCGCACGAGGCGCTCGTCGCGCTCGACGTCGCGCTCGCGGAGCTCGCCGAGCTGCGCAAGCGCATCGACGCAGGCGCGTTCGACCGCGCTGTCGCGCTGATCGACGCAGCGCGCGCGGACGGCGGGCGCGTGCACGTGACCGGCATCGGGAAGCCCGAGCACGTCGCGCGCTACGCGGCCGCGCTGCTCGCTTCGGTCGGCACGCCGGCGTCGTTCCTTTCCGCGACCGAGACCGTGCACGGGAGCGCGGGCCAGGTCGTGCGCGGCGATGTCGTGATCGCGATCAGCAACAGCGGCGAGACCGCGGAGCTGCTCGCGGCCGCCGGCGCGGTGAAAGCATTAGGGGCGGAGCTGATCGCGGTGACCGGCGCGCCGCGCTCCTCGCTCGCGCAGCAGGCGCGCGTCGTGCTCGACGCGGCGGTCGCGAACGAAGGCGGCGGCCTCGGCCTCGCGCCGCGCGCGAGCGTCGCTGCGGAGCTGCTCGTCGTCGCGGCGCTCAGCGCCGCGCTCGAGCACGCACGCGGTCTGACTCGCGCCGAGTACCACGCGCTGCATCCGAGCGGAGCGCTTGGCAGGAAGAGCTCCTCCTAGCTCGCGCGCTCCGGCAGCCGCACCGTGAGCACGGGGCACGGCGCCTTCTGGACGACGCGCTCCGCGATCGAGCCGAGCAGCAGGTGCTTCAGGCCCGACCGCCCGCGCGTGCCGATCACGATCATGTCCGCGTTCTGCGCCGCCGCCTCGTCCTCGATCACGGTCGCCGGGTAGCCCTCGCGCGCGAGCACCTCGACGGGAATCTTCGCCTCGCGCACGCGCGCCGCGAACGTCTCGAGGTTCTGCTCCGCCTCGGCCTTCACCGACGCCCAGAATTCCTGCGGCAGGTAGGCGCCCTCCAGCTGCTGGAACTCGACCGGCAGGTGATAGGCGTGCAGCAGAATCAGCGTGCTGCCGTGCTCCTCCGCGAGGTGGATCGCCCAGCGGATCACCGGCTCGGCGTGAGCCGAGAAGTCGATCGGCACGAGGATGCGGCGGACGTCGATGTGCACGCGTTCATCCTGCACGGTGAACGGCGTTTTGCAAACAGAAAGCAGGCGGTCCGACGGCTCGCGCCGTTGCGACGCCTAGGGCCCATCCCTACCGTTGCGCGCCTTCCGGACTGGGGCCGTAGCTCAACTGGGAGAGCGCCGCGTTCGCAACGCGGAGGTTGGCGGTTCGATCCCGCTCGGCTCCACCAGTCCATCGCAGCGCGGTTCCTCAGCCGGCGGCCGGCCTAGTCCTGGTTCCCAAGCCCTGCGGAGACTCATTAGGGCGCCATGCCGAGCGTAGGGACAGGTGCACGGCGAGCGCCGTCACCCAGATCCAGGGCGTCGCGAGAAAGGCCAGGCCGGCGCCGTTGGCGCCGATGGCGGAGCCGACGACTGTCACGGCTGCGAACGCGATGGGGATCGCGGCCCCATGGAAACAGGCCCAGCCGCGCTGCCCCTGGGCAGCGAACCAGCGCGCGATCACCAGGCTCGTCGCGATGAGCAGGAGGGTGCTGACGCTCCGTGAGGCGTTCTGGACGGCGCCTTGCCAGGTGGCCTGCGCCATCTCCGGTGTGGTGCCGGGCGGGAAGCCGACCACCGGGTCCGCTCTCAACACGCCGCCGATCATGTAGGCCACGCCGAACAGCCCTAACAGCCGCGGCCCCCACACGGCGCCCCGGCCCGTCCGCAACGTCTGGCGCACCCCGACCGCGAGCAGCACCGAGAGCGCCCCGACCGCCAGCATGTTCAACTGGTGGATCCAGCCGAGGTCCCCGGTCGTCAGCCAGCTGAAGCGGTGCTGGCTCAGATCGAACCCGTCGCGGGTCAGCGCCTGGATCATCGTCACGGTCACGTACAAAGGACCGGCCACGGCGCCGCACGCCAGCAGCGCCCGCGTCGATCGCGTCGTTTTCGCCATCGTGTCTCCTTCAACGAGTGGCAGGTTGGAAGAGCTCGACCACGTCGCCCGAGGGGTCCTGCAGCAGGACCTGCTTGCCGCCGGGCCCCGCGAGAATGTTGTTACGGAACCGAGCACCGGCGTCGCGGAGCCGAGCCACCTCGGCCTCGATGTCGTCGACGATCAGGTGAATGCGGTTCCAGCCGCCGGGTCCCGGCTTGGCGCCATCCGGCATCGGCCGCGCCGCGGAGCTGGTGGGTCCGCTGAGCAGCAGCCGCAGGTTGCCGCGCGCGACGTCGGCGAAGGCCGGCACGAAGCTCGTAATGACTTCGAAGTCTAGGAACTTGGTGTAGAACGCGACCGCTTGGTCGACGTCGTCGACCATGTAGCGGACGTTCACCATCTCACTCGGTTGGGTCATGGCCTCTCCTAGGTGTTAGGGCGGTCGCTCGATCGCTGAGCGCGGCGAGCAGGAACCCGATGCGGGTCTCCAGCTCGGCGGCCGTCCGTTGGAACGCCGGGTAGCTGGCCTCGTCGGCGCCATCGCCGACCGCGGGGTTGGGGATGCTCCAATGGATGGTCTCGGGGCGGCCGGGAAACTCCGGGCACACCTCGCGCAACCGGTCACAGAGACTGATCACGCAGTCGAAATGCTGGTCGGCGAAAACGTCGAGGTGCTTCGACGCATGTCCGGATAGGTCGATGCCGTGCTCGTCTCGCATCACCCGAATCGCGTGGGGGTGAAGCGGCTTGGGATGGCTACCGGCGCTGTGCGCCTCGACGATCCCACCGGACCGAACGCGAGCCAGCGCCTCGGCCATTTGGGAACGGGCGCTGTTGCCGGTGCACAAGAACAACACCCGAACCGACGCCGGCCCGGCAACGCTGGGCGGAGGTGGGGCGAGACGAAGGCCCGGGTGGAGCGCGTCACCGGTCGCCGACAACAGGCCGCTGATTCGAGCCAGATCGATCGTGTAGTAGGCGTCTCGGCGATCGGCGGAGCTGCGCTGCGCCGAAACGAGTCGGGCATCCCGCAGCTTGGCGAGGTGATAGGAGACCAGGTTCTGAGGCTCGTCGACCAACTCGGTCAGCTCGAGCACCGTGCGATCGCTGCGAGCCAGCTCACGCAGTAGGCGCCAACGCAGGGAATGCCCGGCCAGCAGGAGGAACTTCGGCGGCGCGAGGCCGCGATGGATTTGGTGCACGGTCACAACAAGAATTTAGATCAATTCTGTTAGATAGATCAATCCTGATTGCTCTATTTTAATTACGACATCGATGTTGATTTTATGCCCTTGTCGGCGTAGAGCTGGCTCCCGATGACCACCTCCGGCTCAGCGCCCCCGCGCCGCGAACGCCGCTCCGATTTCGTCGAAACGCGCCGCCGGATCGTCGCGGCCGCTCGCCGGCAGATGGGCGAGCGCGGCCCCGAGAGCCTCACCGTCTCCGCGGTCGCGCACTCTGCGGGCATCAACCGCACGACCGCTTATCAGCACTTCCGCACGCGAGACGAGCTGGTGCGCGCGGTGACGGAAGAGGTGCTCGCCGAGGTCGCGGGGCGGCTCGAGAGCTGCCGGCCCGTCGTCGAGCACATCGACGCGATCGCGGGCTACTTCCTCGAGCACCCCGAGCTCGCGCGCCTGGCGATCTACTGGCTCGTCTCCGACAGCCCGCTGCCTCGCGCCGGCAAGGAGCTGTTCCTCCAGGAGACGCGCCGCGTCGTCGAGAGCGGCGGCGCGCGCGGCGATGCCGACCCGGAGATGTTAGGTCACCTGATGATGGGCGTAGCGGTGCTGTGGCCGCTGCACGCGCGCATCGAGTTCGAAGACGAAGCGGCGCGCCGCGCCGCGACCGCACGGCTCGCGCGCGAGCTGAAACGCGTCCTGCTCTACGGCCTGCTGAAGCCCGAGGACTGGCCCGGCCTCGTCGCCGAGGTGGCGAGCATGCCGGCCCGCGCGCGCCGCGGCGCCCGGAGAAGCCGATGACGACGATCTCGTTCGATCCGTTCGACGACGCCCAGCGCGACGACCCTTATCCGGCCTACGCGGAGCTGCGCCGCCGCAGCCCAGTGACGCGGATCGAAAAGGTCGGCGCCTACGCGGTGGCGCGCTACGCGGACGTTGCACACGTGCTGCGTCACCCGGAGCTGTTCTCGTCGCGCGCGATGCAGACGACGCTGTCGAGAGGATTCACTTCGGGCTTCTCCGGGAGACTTCAGCCCGGCGAAGCCGCTCGCATCGCCGAGTTGGTGAAGTCGCTGCCGATCTCGCCGGCCGAGCAGCTCCGCTCGCGCCTGCTGATCGCGTCGGACCCACCCGGCCACGCGCCGATGCGCAACCTGGTGAATCGCGGCTTCACACCTCGGCGCATCGCGCAGCTCGAGAAGCGCGTCCGCGCGATCGCGCGCGAGATGCTCGCAGCGCTCGAAGGCAAGCCCGAGCTCGAGCTCGTCTCGGAGCTGTTCGTGCCGCTGCCGGTCACGGTGATTGCGGAGCTGTTAGGGGTCGAGCCCGAGCGCAGTGCCGACTTCAAGCATTGGTCCGACTGCGCGGTGGCCGGCGCTACCGGCGGCGCCGGAGCGCTCGGCCCGGTGCACGTGCTGCAGGGTCTCGCCGAGCTCTCCCATTACATCATCGAGATCGTCGAGCGACGCCGGCGAGAGCCCCGCGACGACCTGATCTCGACGCTGCTCCGCGCGCAAGCGGGC
>Ga0187894_10006615_pt1 | contig 11295 bp, 10 predicted proteins | sample GBC1701081metaG_FD_136650 | JGI IMG/M metagenome (GOLD analysis project Ga0187894, IMG submission 136650) | White microbial mat communities from a lava cave in the Kipuka Kanohina Cave System on the Island of Hawaii, USA - GBC170108-1 metaG ...
ACTGGCGCGCCGCTCGCGTCCACCACGTCCCCAGAGATCGTGGCGCGAAACTCTTGAGCCAGGGCGGTGAGGGTAAGCCCGAGGATAAGGGCAGAGAACAAGCTAACGATTCGTCGCATAAAAATATCCTCCAGATTTACTGTGTTAAGTGATGGATCGCTCGCCCCTGACGAAGCGGACGGGATCAAAGTTGTTGATGATTTCGTGGTACGTTCGGACTATTTCAATTTAGAAGCCAAGTTCGAGTTGTTTTGTGATTCCATCCCGGCTGCCGCGCGCAGAACCGTCTGGCGCTTCTTCAGCCGCTTGGCGAATTGCGACAGGTGAGCGTGCATAGCCTGCCGCGCCTGCTCCGCTTCGCCGCGTTTGACGTGGCGCAGAATCTGACGGTGATGCCACAGCGCCTGATCCGGCCCTGTGGGCGATGATGAAAGCTCCGTCATCACGTCCAGCAGCAGATCCGTGACCGGATGGAGCAGGATCGTGAGCAGTTCGTTATGAGTGGCTTCGGCCAACAGCAGATGGAAGCGTAAATCGGCCCGGGCGAACCGCTCGCTGTTTCCTTTCTCGGCCTCCATCTCGGCCAGCGCCGCTTCTATCTTTTTCACGTCTTCTTCCGTCGCCCGCGTGGCGGCCAGACTGGCAGCCTGTTCTTCTATCATCTCGCGCACTTCAACCAGATTCTGCGAAAACCGATCGTCGCGCCGCCGCCGCAGAAACAACCTCAGCGCACCGGACGCCGAAGCCGATTCCGGCTCGCGGACGAAAGCGCCTTTGCCTGGCTTGACCTCGATCAGCCCCTTCTCGGCCAGCACCTTCAATGATTCGCGGATCACCGCGCGGCTGACGGCGAATCGCTCGATCAGCTCGCGCTCGGAAGGCAGTTGCTCTCCCGGACGATGGAGATCGGCGAGGATCGCCTCTTCGATCTGCCGGGCGACCTCTTCGTACATCCTCGGTTGTCTCGTTACGTGTTTGAACATGTTCGCTCTCCTACTGAGCTTCTGGCCTACTGGCCTGACCAGTTATAACCAACTCTGCCCCTTCCGGAGATTCAAGTCAAGACAGACAAAGAATTTTAGCCATGAATTAACATGAATCTCTTTAATCGAGGAGCAGCCGGGTGTTTCCGCGCAGGACACTCGCCAAAACCCGATCCAGCGCCCGCTCCGGCTACGCCATTTGGTGCGGCAAGTTACACCGAAACGTGTTGCCCAATCTGCAAAATTCACTGTCTTCTCAACTACCTTGATCGGGTAAGTGTTTGACTGACTATCACTTCCAAGTCTTTCACGTGCCTGGCGCGGCGAGGCACAGCAATTGTTTTTACCTGTTGCGTCCTGATTTAGGTTTTGAGTTTTGAGAATTGAGGACGGCGTATCGAGACTTCAAACGGCGGCTTGCTGCTGCTCCAACAGTGATTAAGAGGAGGAAAAAATGATCAAGACAATGCAAAAGAGCGTGATTCTGTCGGTAGTTTTTGGGCTGCTGTTAGCGACCGCCGCTCCGAGCGCAATGGCGCAAGACAGATGCCGCAGGCGCGGAAACTTCGCCTCGGTGGCCAATAACTACGACGATGATTATTACAGGCGTGATTACCAACGTGATTACCAGCGTGATCGCCGCCGTCGTGATCGGGATTATGATAACTATTATTACGACCGCGAGAACACGACGGGCAAAGCGGTCAAGCGTACGGCGATTGGCGCAGGCATCGGAACATTGGGTGGCGCGTTGCTCGGCGGCAAGAAGGGCGCGTTGATTGGCGGATTGCTCGGCGGAGCTGGCGGGTACATCTACCACCAAAAGAAAGTCAACGATCGGAGAGATCGTCGTTAACGCTACCGATCGAGACTACGAAATCAGCCACATCTGGCGATAATCGACATCTTTCACTAAAGGGCGCCAAAGGGCGATGGGCAACCATCGCCCTTTAATTTTTGTCCGTAATACTCTGCCTGAAATCTCTTTACGGCGCCGGGTAGGTTCGTGCTAAGCTCGCCTCCGTCTTCTTATCAGATGACAAATCTCGTCAGACCGGCTCAGCCCGATCATGAAAACATGGAGGTAAAGATATGCGCCGTCAATGGCTCATCCTAGTCTCACTGCTCTTTGCATTCAGTCTTCCTTCTTTGAACATCGTTTCATCTCAATCCCAGCCTGGAGCGATCAACGGAACAGTCAAGGACCCCAATGGAGCGGTTGTCGCAGGCGCTCAGGTTATCGTTCGCAATGAAGCGACTGGCGAAACACGCGACGCGGTCACTGACGGTCAGGGGCGATTCAAAGTCGAGGGGATCGCGTCCGGAAGCTACAAAATAACGATCAAACGCGACGGATTCAAAACCGTGGAACGCGCCGTCGTTATCGAAAACGGCAAGACCGCGACCGTCGAGACCAAACTCGAAATAGTCGAGACACGCGCCGAAATCATCGTACCCACAAAAGGATCGATCACGCCGAACGCCGACCCGAACTATCGCGCGCTTCGTGACGGCGATTTTGCCGAAACCTACGAAGTGACAGGTCTCACGCTGAAACGCGATGTCGGCGCGATCACGCTTCGCAGCGGTCGCGTCAGTTTTCTCCCGCCCGTTCTGGGTCGTCAAGCCATCGGTGTTTTCACCGGCGATGGCGAATTCACGCTGACTCCGCTTCTCGATATAGAAAAGAATTACCTCAAGTTGATCACTGAAAAAGACACAGTCGTTGAGCAGTTCGACCGGCTAGTGTTCTGCTTCACCGACGAAACCTGGCAGGCGATCAGATCCGCGGGCAAAGAGAGCGCCGCCGACCCGCGAGTGAAAGATGTACTCCGCGATTTCCGCAACCGGATGCGCCGAAACACCGAACAGCCGCGCAGCTTTATCGAGGCGATGTATTCCGGCGAGGATGTCGAGAACATCGAAGCCACGATGCTCGGCTATCTCTACAATCCCAAACGCGCTCCGTTCTTCAGCACGTACATCTTCGGCAAGAAACATGGTGATCTGCGATTCCACATTCGCCCGTACGGCGCGATGCCCCAAATGCTTTCGCCCGAAGAGGTCGCGCTGGTCAATTATGACGTGGCAGGCAAGGAGGAAGGCGTTTGGTATCTTTCGCACCTCGAAAGCGAGTGGAAGGCCGGAACCGCAAGCTCCAGCGAAGACAAACGAATCATTGACGCCCAGCATTATCGCATCGAAACGGTCATCAGCGGCGAAAAGCTGACGGCCACCTGTGAATTGACCTTCACCGCGCTGGCCGATGGAGAGCGAGTCTTCAGATTCGGATTGCTGCCGACACTTCGCGCCACTAAAGTCGTTTTCGGCGAGAAAGAGCCAAAAGAGATAGATTATATTCAGGAGAAGAAGAACGACGACAGCTCGTTCCACGCCATTCTGCCTGAGCCTCTGGTCAAAGGGCAGAAGTACAAAATCTACATCGAATACCAAGGCAACAAAGTGATCGAAGACGCAGGCGGCGGCAATTTCGCCGTTGGGGCGCGCACAAGCTGGTATCCGAGCGTCAACGCATTCAATGATCGCGCGACATTCGATCTGACCTTCAAAGTGCCGAAGCAGTACGTGCTGGTCGGCGTGGGCAAGCAGGTGAAAGAAGGCAAGGAGGGTGATTTCGCCGTTTCGCAGTGGGTCTCCGAGGTTCCTCTGGCCGTCGCCGGATTCAATTATGGCAAATTCAAGAAGCAGGCGGTCAATGATGAACAGGCGAAATATCAGATTGAAGGCTACGCGACATCCGACCTTCCCGATTGGCTGCGCGGCGCTGAAAACATCGGGGGGATGACGCCGACACGGTTGACCGAGAAGGCGCTGGTTGAATCGCAAAATTCGATCCGCATCTTCAATCAATGGTTCGGCGAAGTTCCGTATGGCCGAATCGCGATCACGCAACAGCCGGACCCTAACTTTGGGCAATCGTGGCCGACGCTGGTATACCTGCCGATCATCTCGTTCTTCGATTCGACCCAACGATGGCGGATGTTCGGAATGAATAGCAGACTCACCGAATTCATTCAGGAGGTCACGGCCCACGAAGTCGCGCATCAATGGTGGGGACATGTCGTCGGCTGGGCCTCCTATCACGACCAGTGGCTCTCAGAAGGCTTCGCCGATTTTTCAGCCAGCCTTTACTTGCAATACACCGAAGGCGGCAAGCTCGACAAGTATCTGAAATTCTGGGACAAGCACCGCCGGGACATTCTCGAAAAGAATCAATTCGGACTTCGCCCGAACGACGTGGGGCCGATCTGGATGGGACTGCGGCTCAATACCCCCAAAGCCCCACGAGCTTACAGCCAGCTCGTTTATCCCAAAGGCTCCTACGTGCTGCACATGCTGCGGTGGATGATGTACGACCGTCAGACCAGCGACCAGCGATTCATCGCGATGATGCGCGATTTCGTCAAATCGCATTTCAATGACAACGCTTCGACCGAGACTTTCAAGGCGATTGTCGAAAAGCATATGACCCCACAGATGGATCTGGACGGAAACAAACGGATGGATTGGTTTTTCTCTCAATGGGTCTACGGTACCGAAGTCCCGCGTTACAAACTCGATTATACGCTCACGCCGGACGCTGACGGCAAAGTGATCCTGAAAGGCGCTCTAACGCAAAGCGACGTCTCGAAAAATTTCAAGATGATTGTCCCCATATATCTCGATTTCGACGGAAAAAATATTACGCGTCTCGGTACGGTTAATGTCGCCGGCAGCGCGACTACTTCAGAGTTTCAGGTTAAATTGCCGCAGAGACCCAAACGGGTTTTGATCAACTACCACCACGACGTGTTGGCTCACGAAAGCGTCAGCGTCGGCAAATAATGGGAGAGAAAATGAAACACCACAAGCTGAACGAAATCCCCGAAGAGAATGTCACCGACCTTTTTGCGCGAAAATTCTTCACAGGCGAAAATATCACTTTTGCTTTCCTAAATATGAAGAAGGGCTGCGTGGTGCCATTACATCACCACGAAAGCGAGCAGTTCAGTTACTGCATCTCCGGCTCGCTGCATTTCAAAATCGGCGACCAAGAGCTGACGCTCAACGCGGGCGAGATGGTTCAAATTCCATCCAACGTTCCGCACGAGGCCATCACGATAGAAGATTTCACGGGGATTGATATCTTCAGCCCGATCAGAACTGATTGGGTCGATGGCAGCGATGATTACTTGCGAAGAAAGTGAGGCGGACGCGAAGGACTGCCTTCGCGCAATTCCTTCTTACTTGCGGGAGATGGCGCGCGGCGACTTGCCAGGCAGGGAATTGACCGATCGGCAATGGTCAACGTTCAGTCGCCGCTGGCTGCTTTTTCAACTTTGACATAAATTGCCTGCGGAACTTGATGACCTTTGGCTCAATCACCATACGGCAATAGCCTTGATTCGGGTTGCGTTCGTAATATCGTTGATGATAGTCCTCCGCCGGGTAGAAAGCATTGAGTTTCGTCACCTCAGTCACAATCGGATCTTTCCAGATCTTCGAGGCTGTGATGTCGGCGATGGCTTTGTCGGCGGCGGCTTTCTGCTCCGGCGAGTGATAGAAGATCGCGGAGCGATATTGCGTGCCGATATCAGCGCCCTGGCGATTGAGAGTCGTCGGATCGTGTATCGTAAAGAAAACGTCAAGCAATTCCTTGAAAGAGATCACCTGAGGGTCGAATGTGATCTGCACAACCTCGGCGTGACCCGTAGTTCCCGTAGTGACCTGTTCATAAGTCGGCTTGGCCACGTAGCCGCCCGAATAACCTGAGACGACTTTTTCGACGCCGCGCAGATCGTCGTAGACCGCTTCCAGACACCAGAAACAGCCTCCCGCCAATGTCGCGACTTCATTCTTTCCGGTCGAGTTCATTTTTTGTTTCCCTCCTTTTGTTGAGACCTTGCGATCCGTGGTGTTGTCGCTCTTGTTCTCTTTTTCCTGATTGGACGCCTGTTTTTCCTTTTGCGTATTCGCCCTCACGCCATCGCCGTAAGCAAAAGCCACAGAATGATTGCCCACGACAGCAAGGCTGAATGCAGCGAAGATCGAAACTGTGGGGAGCAATGCGAGCAAAACCGATTTCATAAGATCACCTCGTTGTCGTTTTTCTTTGGGGAAAGCGCTCGGTTAGATCATAACCCAAGTCTTCTCCACTTCTCATCCACAATCCGTTTCACTTCCGCGCTGGTACTATTCTCCTTCGGCCAGCGGCGGTCGAAGCCTTCGTTCTTCCACTTGCGCGTGCCGTCAACACCCATCTTCGATCCGAAGCCGATCTGCCGCGCCGAATGGTCGAGCACGTCAACAGGCCCCAGCATGAATTGAATGTCGCGTTCGGGATCAATGTTGTTCAGAACCTTCCAGACGACCTCCGACGCGTCTTGCACATTCACGTCTTCGTCAACCACGACGATGCATTTGGTAAACATCGCCTGACCCAATCCCCAAATAGCGTTCATGATTTTGCGCGCGTGGCCGGGATACTGTTTGCGGATCGAAACCAGCATCAGGTTGTGAAAGACTCCCTCGAAAGGCAGATTCATATCCACAATCTCCGGGAACTGGCGTTTGAGCACCGGGAGCGTGATGCGAATGATTGACCAGCCCATCCAGCAATCTTCCATCGGCGGACGTCCGACAATCGTCGTTTGATAGATCGGATTTTTGCGATGTGTGATGGCCGTGACGTGGAAGACGGGATAAGGCTCTTCGAGCGTGTAAAATCCGGTGTGATCGCCGAACGGCCCTTCGATCCTTCGTTCCGCCGGGTCAACGTAACCTTCAAGCACTATCTCCGCCGTCGCCGGAACTTCCAGATCAACCGAGACGCATTTGACCATCTCGATAGGCTTTTCGCGAAGGAAGCTGGCGAAGATCATTTCATCGAGATCATCCGGCAACGGCAAGGTCGCGGCGAAATTTGTGATCGGCTCCGCTCCGATCGCCACGGCGACTTCCATCCGGTCGGCGCCGCGTTTCTCCTGGTCGCGGTGATGCGCCGCTCCATGTTTGTGAATCTGCCAGTGCATCGCCGTAGTCTTTTCGTCGTAAACCTGCATCCGGTACATCCCGCAATTGCGTTTGCCCGTGCGCGGATTGCGCGTGAAGACCATCGGGAAAGTGATGAAGCGGCCTCCATCGGCTTCCCAACATTTCAGGATCGGAAAGTCGAACAACGAAAACTCGCCTTCACGCTTGATCACTTCCTGGCACGGCCCCGACTTCACCTCACGCGGAAAGTATTTGCCTAACTCGGCCAGCTTCGGCAGCATCTTCACTTTTTCCAGCAACCCTTCAGGCGATTTGAAATCGAGCCATTCGGTCAAACGCGCGGCGACATCTTCGACGCTATCAACTTCAAGCGCCAATTCCATCCGGCGGCGACTCCCCAACGCGTTGATCAACACGGGAATTCTGCCGCCATCAACATTTTCAAACAGCAACGCCTTGTTGTTCTCTTTCGACTTAGAGACACGGTCGGTTATTTCGGTGATCTCCTGATCGCTCGAAACGGGAACCGAGATTCGTTTGAGTTCTTTGTCTTTCTCTAAAACCTTGATGAATTCGCGCAAGTCAGAATAAGCCATAGAATTTGGTAGTGGGGAGTGGGGAATGGGGAATGGGAGGGTCATCTCCTTCCCCATTCCCCATTCCCCATTCCCCACTTACGGATGCCACTTGTGATATTCGTAAATCGGTTCGACCTGCTTGCTCAGCCGTTCGTAATCTTCGGGTAAGTCAATGTCTTCTATCACCGCCGGGGTGTCAACGGGGACTTCCAGCGTGTCGTTGCGATGTTCGACGATGAAGCCGCGCATCCCTTCGGGGGAGTTTTCATCGAGCTGCATGATGTCGTCGAAATATTTCGCGGCGACGACGATCGGGTGCCCGTGTTTGCCCTGGTAGGTCGGTAACACTATTCCTTTGTCGCCGGCGCCGAAAGCCTCAATCAAACTGTTGATGATCTCTTTGGTGACCATCGGCTGGTCAACCAGCGCGATGAGCGCGGCGTCCTCGTTCGGGCTGAGCGCCGCCAGACCGGTTTTGATCGAAGAGAGCATGCCCCGCTGATAATCCTCGTTGATTGTATACTGCACGCCTGCTCCGGCGAGGCTCTGGCGGATTTCCATCTCGCGATGCCCCAGGACGACGAAAATTTCGGCCAACTGCGAGTTGCGCATCTGATGAACGCACTCGCCGATGACCGTGCGCTTGCCCCATTTCAGCAGCGGTTTGAACGCGCCCTGCATCCGGCTCGATTCCCCCGCGGCCAGAAGAATTCCTGAAATCATGATGAGAGTTGCGGCCTCCTAGTTATGAGATATTTGATTACCGAGAGAGAGGCCATAGCTTGCACGAAGCAGGGCCGGCAATCAAGTAATCCAATTCAATGAAAGTTCATGCTGCTGAAAACGATCGCGGTGCAAGTGGCGTTGAGCAGAAAGGTGATCGCCGCAGCGATGATCAAACCTTTCACGACACCGTGACGCCCTTTGCGGCGATAGATGACGATGGCTGGAATGACATAAAGTAATTATGAGATTGCGCCTCTCCGATGATCAATCCAAATAAGCCGCGCCCCTACACCCCTCCCGCGCTTCGGCGCAATGGCGCCAGCCGCGTCTGCTCCAGATCGTCTCGATAAAACAAGTTGTAAGTGTCGAACGGAATCAATCGTCCGTCGGGATGGACGATATGGACGCAGCTCTTTTTCACCGAACGCACATCGAAATCGTAGGCGTCAATGAATTGCATAATGATGATACGGAAAAGATTCTGGTACGACAGTCCTTCGGGCGCGACTGCCATCGGCAGACAACAGAGCAGATCGCGCAGGCTCCTCGCGCTCGATTGAGGCGAGTGATTGGTCGCGAACAGCTTGAAGATGTGTTCGCGCACCTCGTCGTCCTGCTCAAAAACAATCGTGTTGCGACGCCCGTTGATCAGTACCCGTGGGTCTATCATGCTCGTCAGCGGAATTACCTGGTCGCCGAGCTTGAGCGCGTAAGCCATCGCCAGACTGTCCGGATGGCATGGCACAGGGATAATGTCTTCGGGTTTGAAGACCGAAGTCTGCTCCAGGATTCGCCGCCGCACTTCGGTCAGCGTCAAGCGGTCACGCGCCGGGTCATAGTCTTCGATACGGCCCGCGGCTTGAATCGGTTGAAATGTCACGCCGCGCACGCAAGATTGGCTCAACGCGAAATCAACGATTTCGCCGATCTCGCCATCGTTGAGCCCTTTCTTCAAAGTCACTACAAGCGTAGTCGAAACGCCCAGCCGGTTGAGGCGTTCCAGGGCCTGCTCATGCGCGCCGCGCAGATCGGCGCCGCGCAGTTCCCTCAACGCCTCGGCTTTGAACGAATCGAATTGCAGGTAGATCTCAAAGTCGGGCATGAATTCGGCCAGCCGCTTCGCGAAATCTTCTTCTCTGGCGATGCGGATGCCATTGGTGTTGACCATCAGGTGTCGAATCGGCCGCGATTTCGCCATTTCCAGAACTCTGAAGAAATCGGGATGCAGCGTCGGCTCGCCGCCCGAAATCTGCACGACATCAGGCTCACGTTCGTTTCGCACCACTGCGTCGAGCATCTTTTCGATCTCTTCCAGACTCCGGATGCCGCGCGACGCCATCGCCGAAATCAACGCCCCAGGGCAAATCGGTCGCAACGCCGTAGGTGTCATCCCGCAATCCGGCCAGGAAGCATCCGATGCGGCCGATTGCGATTCCGGCGCACAGCGGGATCGCGAACAGATCGCCCGTCCGCCGCTTAATACCGAACTGGCGCTTCGCCCACTCAACCGCGAACAGCCCGCCAATCAAACCGCCGACCACAGTCTTGCCGCTCATCAGAAAATAGGGATTATTCCAATTGCGTAAAAGAAGCGCGGGATCAACAAACCAGCGCAGGATTTTGCTGCCAGCGGCCGCGCCTGCAATCGCCGCCGCAACGAGGCGCCACCGCTGCTCCGTGGTCACAACATCGCCGGAACGCTTGCGCAACTGAAGATGGATGCGGAAGCCGATGAGATACGAAAGGCTCTCGAAGAACCAGTGCGCTTCGGTGGCGTAATGAAAATGCAGGCGCAGAGTCACAGGCTGGAGTTAATCAAATGGCGCCCAGAGCAGGGAATTGGCTCGTGGCCGTTTACGGTTTGTCACTACTGATCCTTGCTTTTGAGCAAATCGGACAGTTGCTCGAACGGCGTGTTGAAACTGTCGTGGCGCGCCGGTTGTTTGCGCTGCACGGCTGCGCTCTTTTCCGGCTGAGACAATGCGGCTGCGGCCGCCTTTACCTGATTTTCATCGACGATTGTCTCCGCGGGCGTTGAGACTTCGATTGTGCGGCGGCGGTAGATCGGGCGCTCAAACATAGGCGAAATACGCGTCCAATCGCCTTCGACCTGTGGCTCAGCAATCAGTCTCATCATCGCTTCAACCTTTGAGTCGAGGTCGTCCAGATAGGCCAGCATCAAGGCTTCAGGCGTCGAGGGCAATTTTGGCGAGCCGTATTCGAGTTTGCCGTGATGCGTTAGCAATAGATGCAGCAAATGACGGCGCAGTTCATCGGGGAAGTCGGGAATCTGTTTGATGTGGTCGGCCACCATGATCGTCTCCATCACCAGATGGCCGATCATCTGGCCTTCGTTCGTGTAGGAGAAGGCGCGTTCGTAACCCAGTTCGTCAATCTTTCCGAAATCGTGCAGCACGGCGCCGGTCTGCAAAAGGTCAACGTCAATGCCGTGGTAGTGTTCGCCCATTTTACGGCAGAGTTTGACGAGTGATAGTGAATGTTCGAGCAGTCCGCCGAGATAAGGATGATGCATGGTCTTCGCCGCCGGCGCCTTCTTGAACTTCCGCGCCGTGTTCTCATCTGCGAAGATGTTTTGGAGCAGGCGGCGCAGATACTCGTTTTTGAATTCGCCGATGATGGACATCAATTCGGCGAACATCTCGTCAACATTATATTTTGTGGTAGGGAAGTAATCAGTCAGGTTATATTCGTGATCCTGACACGGCCGCATCCGGTGGATCGAAATCTGAAGGTGGTTGCGGTAAATAGTGACCAGCCCACGCGCAAAGACGATGTCGTCGCGGTCGAACGTATCCACCGTATCTTCAAAATTGTCCCACCACTGGCCGACGATGTCCCCCGTTTTATCTGAAAGCGTGATCAGCGCGAACTGCCCGCCGGTCTTTTTATTTCGCAACTCTTTTGATTTGACGAGGAAGGTCGTGCTGATGGTCTGATTTGGCGTGAAATCGCGGATGAAGATCTTTTCCATGGCGGAATTTATATCTCACGCG
>Ga0187894_10006617_pt1 | contig 11295 bp, 9 predicted proteins | sample GBC1701081metaG_FD_136650 | JGI IMG/M metagenome (GOLD analysis project Ga0187894, IMG submission 136650) | White microbial mat communities from a lava cave in the Kipuka Kanohina Cave System on the Island of Hawaii, USA - GBC170108-1 metaG ...
CCCCGCCTTCATCGACACGCCGATGGTCCAGGGCGGCATCGAGTCCGATCCCGACCCCGACAAGGCGCGCAAGCGGCTGCTGCGCATGGTGCCGATGGGCCGCATCGGCGAACCCAACGACATTGCCTACATGATCCTCTATCTCGCGTCCGACGAATCGAAGTTCACCACCGGCGCCGAGATGGTCGTCGACGGCGGCTGCACGGCAATGTGAAGTGCCATGACGCTATCGAACGAATTGGCAAGGCAGATAGCCATTGTCACCGGCGGCGCGTCAGGCATCGGTGCCGCCTGTGCGCGCTTGCTGGCGGCACACGGCGCGACCGTCATGATCGGTGACGTGCAGGATGATCTCGGCACCAAGGTCGCGGGCGAGATCGGATGTTCGTTCCACACGCTCGATGTCGCCAGCGAGCCGTCGTGGATCGCCCTGATGGACGATACGCGCACCCGCTTCGGCCGGCTGGACATCCTCGTCAACAACGCCGGCGTCGCCGGATCGGGGACGATCGAGGACACCACGGTCGAGGCATGGGACCGCACCCACGCCATCAACCTCGATGGCGTGTTCCTCGGCTGCAAATACGCCATCGCCGCGATGAAGCGCACGGGACCCGGCAAGCCGGCATCAAAGGGCGCCATCGTCAACATCTCCTCGATCGCCGGTATCGTCGGCGGCGCCGGCCCTTGTGCCTACACCGCCAGCAAGGGCGCCGTGCGGCTGCTGACCAAGAGCGTGGCGCAGCATTGCGCCGAGAAGCGCTACGACATCCGCTGCAACTCGGTGCATCCCGGCGGCATCGATACGCCGATCTTCAATCCGCTCTGGCAACTGGTCGGACGCGCGCCGGGCAAGGCCATGATCGATGCGATCCATCCGATCGGCCACATGGGCGAGCCGGACGATATCGCCCAGGCGGTGCTCTACCTCGCCACCGACCGCGCCAAGTTCGTCACCGGCGCCGAATTGATCGCCGACGGCGGCATCACCTCCGGCATCCAGAGGAGGACGTTCGTTGCCGCGCCTTGACGCCAGGACCGTGATCGTCACCGGCGGCGCCTCGGGCATCGGCGCCGCCACCTGCCGGCTGGCCGCGGCGGCAGGCGCCCATGTCGTGGTGACCGACCTGCCGGCACAGGCCGATCTCGCCCGGACGCTAGCGACCGAGATCGGCGATCATGCGGTCTTCATGCCGCTGGACGTCACCCGCGACGACGAGTGGGCACGGGTGATCGCCGACACCACCGCGCGCTTCGGCCGGCTGGATGGCCTGCTCAACAGCGCCGGAATCGGGATCGCCGCGGATATCGAGGCCTGCTCGCTGGACGATTTCCGCCGCGTCTACCGCATCAACGGGCTGGGCGTGTTCCTCGGCTGCAAGCATGCGGTGCAGGCAATGCGCGCGAGCGGCGGCGGCTCCATCGTGAACATCTCCTCCGTGCTGGGCCTGCGTGGCACGGGCGGCACGCCGGCCTACGCTGCCAGCAAGGGGAGCGTGCGACTGCTGACCAAGAATGTTGCCGTGCATTGCGCTCAGCACGGCTACAACATCCGTTGCAACTCCGTGCATCCCGGCTATATCGACACGCCGATGATTGCGCCCCGCCTCGCCCGCACGGTCGACAACCTGACGGGCCGACAGTACCTGGAGAGCCTGCATCCGATGGGCCGGCTGGGCCGTCCGGACGAGATCGCTCGGCTCGTCATCTTCCTGCTGTCGGACGAGTCATCATTCTCGACCGGCGCGGAGTTCGTTGTCGATGGCGGCCTGACCGCCTGATCCACTCAAAAAGATGAGGCGGCCAACCGCCGGGGAACGGGTGCGCCGCCTCTACAGGAGCGCCGCCAGCGCGGTGGCGCCACTTACTGCGGGCCTCCGGGAAGAGGCCACAGGCGGCCAGCCCAGCCGGGGAACCGGACCGACCACCTTGCTTGCACACCGAGTGCGTTCGGTGTGCCGCAGGATACTTACTGGGGCCCGCGGAGGGCCAACCGGCGCCAGATCCAGCCGGGGGACCGGATCCAGACGGCCTCGCCGGCGCGCCGCGTGCGTTCGGCGCGCTGGTTTGACTAGAGAGGGTATTCAGAACAACGCTTTACGCGACCGCTACGCTACGCAAACGACGAGAAAGTCAGGCGCGCTGAAACAACCGCAGGTCTGCGGTGTTCACAATAGAGGACACGCTATGGTCGGAAAGCTCGGCAAAATTGCCGTGGACCGCCAGGTCCGACATGACCCATCCTCGCAACTATGACTTCTCAAAATGACGTAGAGGGAGAGGACCTCACGGTCGAAGACTGATCAACAGGCGCCCGAGTATGGGGGAAAGGGAATATGGGTGGGCACCCGTCCATCGGTCTCCTGGCTCAATGACCAGACCGTTCTGACCGCTCCCTCGACAATTGAAGGCTAATAGTCCTAACCTGATCTCTCAAATGGAATCGCGTTCGGCTCCGTTCAAGAGACAATTTTTAGCAATAGCCTAACAACCAACCCTTGCAGCAGATATAATTTAACGCATCTTTGACGATTTCATCAATAACTCTTAACAGGCATTTTTCCCCGTCAAAAATTCCAACTTGACAAACTACACAAGAGATCCGTCGCAAATTATTAATGCATATAGACAAAAGCCCGGTCAAAACTGACCAGGCTCTGACTCCGACCGTCAGGCAATGGTCACCCCGGCGTCGGCTACGATCGTCTGTCCGGTGATAAACGCGCCGGCTTTCGACGCCAGCATCACGGCTATCCCGCCGATGTCGTCCGGCTCGCCGATCCGTCGCAGCGGCGCCGTCAGCAGGCGCTTTTCGAGGTATTCCGGGTTCTCCCACAGCGCCCGCGCAAAATCGGTCTTCACCAGCCCGGGCGCGATCGTGTTGACCCGGATGTTGTCGGGGCCGAGCTCGATGGCAAGGTTGCGCGTGAGCGCCATATCGGCCGCCTTCGAAATGCCGTAGGCGCCTAGGACCGCCGTCCCGCGCAAGCCGCCGATCGAGGACACGATGATGACCGACCCATCCTTCTTGGCGCGCATGTCCGGCAGGCAGAGGGTGATCAGCCAGACATTGGACAGGATGTTGTTCTGCATGATCTTGGTGAAGGCGTCGTCCGGCATCTTCTCCATCGGCCCGTAGTACGGGTTCGACGCCGCGTTGCAGACGACGATATCGATCGACCCGAACGCTTTGCGGGTCTCGGCCACCAGCTTTTCGAGTTGTGCCTTGTCGGAGATGTTGCAGCCCACGGCAATCGCCTGACCACCTTGCTTGCGGATACCGTCGGCCACGGCCTCGCAGTTGGGCAGCTTGCGACTGGAAATCACCACCTTGGCGCCCTGCAGCGCGAGCTGCTCGGCGATCGACTTGCCGATACCCTTGCTCGAACCCGTGACGATAGCGACCTTGCCGGTCAGGTCGAAAAGCGGCGATGCCATGGATGACTGCTCCGTTGGTAAGGGCCCGTTGCCCGCACCGTGGCCTGCACGACCACCTGACGCAAGCCCGCCAACACGGAGCGTTCGTCTGGCGGCTCGCCAGGCGCGGACAACGACATTGCCTGCCCGAGGCATGTACCGTATGGTCGGTGCCCGCACCCGAGCGAGCGTACAATGCCGACTTTCATGTCCAACCAGAAAGGAGTTCCCGTTCATCAGCCGGACATGAATTGCCATGCCTACGCCCAACCGGAAGGATCCGGCGCGCGCAGACGCCGCCGCACATAGCCTTCGACGCTCTCGACTCAGGAAGTTCCTCTCCTACTACAGGCCTCATCTCCCGCTGCTGCTGGCGGACGTGGTCTGTGCGCTGATCGTTTCGCTGACGGCGCTCTTCCTGCCCCTGTGTGCCAACCACATCACCAAGCGCCTCGTCGCGCTCGACGATGTGCCCGATGCGCTGGGCCAGATCTACGCGATGGGCGGCATCATGCTGGCCCTGCTCGCCATCCAGGCGCTCAGCACCCTGTTCGTAGACTATCAGGGACACGTCATGGGCGCGAAGATGGAAAGCGCCTTGCGCAAGGAGGTGTTCGAGCACTGCCAGAAGCTGTCGTTCAGCTTCTACGACCGGCAGCGCGTCGGCCAGTTGATGAGCCGCATCACCAACGACCTGCTGGCGCTGGGCGAGCTCTATCACCACGGGCCCGAGGATATCGCAATCGCCGTCCTGAAGTTTGTCGGCGTGCTGATCATTGTCGCCCACCTGGATATGCCGCTCACCCTGCTGATCTTCGGAGTCATGCCGTTCGCTACCCTCTATGCCCTGCATTTCAACGGCCGGATGAACCGGGCGCTGATGCGCAGCCGGGAGCAGATCGGGGCCATCAACGAGCGTGTCGAGGATTCGCTGGCCGGCATCCGCGTGGTGAAGTCTTTCGCCAACGAGGACCTTGAGAACCGGCGCTTCGAGACGGCGAACGCCAAATTCCTGGAGAGCCGAAAGGAGGGCTACCGCAGCGAAGCGTTTTTCTCGGTGGGCATCGCCACCTTCGCCCAGCTCATCACCGTTGGCGTCATCGCCATCGGCGCCGTGCGAGTCCTGCACGCGGAGCTGAGCGTCGCGGACATGCTGACGTTCCTGCTGTGTGTTGCAGTCCTCGTCGATCCGATCCAGCGCCTGGCGAACTTCGTGCGGCTTTGGCAACAGGGCTTCACAGGCTTCACCCGGGTCATGGAAATCCTCCAGATAGCGCCGGATGTCCAGGATCGGCCCGGCGCCATGGTCCTGCCGCGGCCTCGCGGCGCCCTGGCCTTCCGCAAGGTGGGCTTCCGCTATGACGAGAACGGTCCTCATGTCCTGAAGGACCTGTCGCTCGATGTCCGGCCCGGCGAGTTCGTCGCCCTGGTCGGCATCTCCGGCGTCGGCAAGAGCACGCTGTGCTCCCTGATCCCACGCTTCTACGAGGTGACGGAGGGCGCGATCCTGGTCGACGGCGTCGACATCCGGGATGTCGGCTTGGCGTCGCTGCGGCGAAACATCGGCGTCGTACAGCAGGACGTCTACTTGTTCGCGGGCACCGTTGCGGAGAACCTGCGCTACGGACGGCCGCTGGCCACCGCGGCGGAGCTCGTCTCCGCGGCCAGGGCCGCCCACGCCCATGATTTCATCATGGCCCTGCCGAATGGATACGACACCGACATCGGACAGCGCGGGGTCAAGCTGTCCGGCGGCCAGAAGCAACGGCTGACCATCGCCCGTGCGTTCCTGAAAGATCCCGCGATCCTGATCTTCGACGAAGCCACCAGCGCGCTCGACAACGAGAGCGAGCGGGCAATCCAGCAGGCGCTGCTGAAGCTGGCCCAGGGACGCACCACCCTCGTCATCGCCCATCGGCTGTCCACCGTGCGGAGCGCCGACCGGATCGTGGTTTTGACCGACCAGGGGATCATCGAGCAGGGAAGCCATGACGCTTTGATCGCGACCGGCGGCGCCTACGCCAGCCTCTACCGCGTGCAGGCCAGCCTTTAAGCCGAGCCGAACCGAACCGGCCACTCATATCGCTCGCGCGACAGGGCCTTGCAAACAGACCTCACCCTGAGGAGGCCGCGGAGCGGCCGCCTCGAAGGGTGGGCAACCGCACGGGGTGCAGCAGTAGCCGGAACGGTCGAACGAGATCGTGGCGTGGCTATGGCCGGAAGCGGCCGGCCATTGACGGCCTGCCGGCCACGGCTTAATTGCGGCCAGCTGACACAACCCATATGTCGCCAGAGGAGACCGCCGCATGCTGGGCCTGATGCAGGATCGCCCGCTTCTGATCTCGCAGCTCATCGACTTTGCGGCCGACTACCACGGCGACACGGAGATCGTCTCACGGGCCGTCGAAGGGTCGATCCACCGCTACACCTACAAGGACGCGCACAAGCGCGCCAAGCAGGTGGCGGAGGCGTTGACCAGCCTCGGCATCCGACAGGGCGACCGGATCGGGACCCTGGCCTGGAACGGCTACCGGCACTTCGAACTCTACTACGGCATTTCCGGCATGGGCGCGGTGTGCCACACGATCAACCCGCGCCTGTTCCCGGAGCAGATCGCCTACATCGTCAATCACGCCGAGGACCAGCTTCTCTTCGTCGACCTCAATATCCTGCCGCTGATCCAGAGCCTGCAGCCCCAGCTGAAGTCGGTACGCCACGTCGTGGCGATGACCGATCGCGCCCACCTGCCGGCCGACCTCAACATCCCCAACCTGCTGGTCTACGAGGAGCTGATCGCAGACAAGCCCGGCACGTTCGAGTGGCCCGTCTTCGACGAGCGCACCGCCTCCTCGCTCTGCTACACCTCGGGCACCACGGGCAATCCCAAGGGCGTGCTCTACCATCACCGCTCGACCATTCTGCATGCCTACGCCAGCGCCCTGCCGGACGGCATCGGCATCTCGGCCCGCGATACCGTCCTGCCGGTGGTGCCGATGTTCCACGTCAACGCCTGGGGATTGCCCTATTCCGGCTGCCTGTCCGGCGCCAAGCTGGTGTTCCCCGGCGCGGCACTGGACGGCGCCAGTCTCTACGAGCTGTTCGAAACCGAGGGCGTGACCATCACCGCTGGCGTGCCGACAGTGTGGCTGCTCCTGCTGCAGCACCTGCAGTCCAAGAACCTCAAGCTGTCGACCCTGCGCAAGTCGGTGATCGGCGGCTCGGCCTGCCCGCCGGCGATGATCGAGACCTTCAAGCGCGACTACGGCGTAGATGTGCTGCACGCCTGGGGTATGACCGAGATGAGCCCGTTGGGCACGGTCAATACACCCAAGACCAAGCACCAGAGACTGCCCAAAGATGAGCAGGACGCGTTGCGCGCCAAGCAGGGACGCATCTTGTTCGGCGTCGAGATGAAGATCGTCGACGACAATGGCACGGCGCTGCCCCGCGACGGCAAGGCGTTCGGCGATCTGCTGGTGCGCGGTCCGTGGATCACCTCGGGTTATTTCCGCGGCGAAGGCGGCGATCCGCTGCACGACGGTGGCTGGTTCCCGACCGGCGACGTCGCCACACTCGATGCCGACGGCTACATGCAGATCACCGATCGTTCGAAGGACGTCATCAAATCAGGCGGCGAGTGGATCAGTTCGATCGACCTGGAGAATGCCGCGATGGCGCACCCTGCGGTGGCCGAGGCGGCGGTGATCGGCATCCACCACCCCAAGTGGGACGAGCGGCCTCTGCTGATCATCCAGAAGAAGGCCGGCGTCAGCGTCGACAAGGACGCCCTGCTGAACTTCCTCACGGACAAGGTCGCCAAATGGTGGCTGCCCGACGACGTCGCCTTCGTCGAATCGATCCCCCATACCGCCACCGGCAAAATCCTCAAGACCCGCCTGCGCGAAACCTTCAAGGACTACAAGCTGCCGACGGCATGACCGCGGGCACAACCGCGGTTGCTCACGCGTCGCGCCAGCCCGTCGGCGCGCGTCGCGTGGTGGTGGCAGCTATGGCGAATGGTCGGTCGGCGGCCGGGTGCGGTCCCCTCCAGAGCCGACTTTTGCTCACTTACGCGCTATATCCGCAGTGAGCAGTCTGATAGTTTCCTGGACACGTGTCACAACCATCATCGAGGGAACGCAATGCTTGGGCTGATGCAGGACCGGCCGCTGCTGATTTCGCAGATCATCGACTTTGCTGCCGAATACTACGGCGACGTCGAGATCGTCTCGCGCTCGATCGAAGGGCCGATCCATCGCTACACCTATCGCGATGCGCATCAGCGCGCCAAGAAATTGGCAGAGGCCCTGCAGGGGCTTGGCATCAAGCTGGGCGACCGGGTCGGCACCGTTGCCTGGAACGGCTATCGCCATTTCGAGCTGTACTATGCCGTGTCGGGCATCGGCGCCGTGCTGCACACGCTCAACCCGCGGCTGTCGCCGGAGCACGTCGCCTACATCGCCAATCACGCCGAAGACCAGGTGATCTTCGTCGACCTGAACCTGCTGCCGGTGGTCGAGAGCGTCGTCGATCAGCTCAAGACCGTGCGCCACGTCGTCGTGATGACCGACCGTGCCCACATGCCCAAGGACAGCAAGATCGCCAGCCTGCTGTGCTACGAGGAGCTGATCGCGGACACGCCCGGCACCTTGACGTGGCCGACATTCGATGAGCGCACCGCCTCGTCACTCTGCTACACGTCGGGCACGACGGGCAATCCCAAAGGCGTGCTGTACAGCCATCGCTCGACGCTGCTGCATTCGATCATGATGACCAGCGGGCCTGTGCTGGCGCTCAATCCCGACAACACGATCCTGCCGGTCGTGCCGATGTTTCATGCCAACGCCTGGGGCCTGATCTACGGCGCGCCGATGAGCGGCTGCAAGCTGGTGTTCCCCGGCTTCCGCCTGGACGGCGCCAGCGTCTATGAACTGCTCGACTCGGAGGATGTCGATATCAGCGCTGGCGTGCCGACCGTTTGGTTGGCGCTGCTGAACTATTGCGAGCAGAACGGCAAGAAGCTGTCGAAAATGAAGCGCACGCTGATCGGTGGCTCGGCCGTGCCGCATGCGATGATCGCCCGCTTTTGGAAAGAGCACGGCGCCGAGGTCGTGCACGGCTGGGGCATGACCGAGATGAGCCCGGTTGGCACGATCACACGCTTCAACCGCGGCGAACGCGCATTGCCCGACGAGCAGCGCTTCGACATCCAGTCCAAGCAAGGCCGCCCGGTGTTCGGCGTCGAGATGAAGATCGTCGACGACGAGGGCAACGATCTACCCAAGGACGGCAAGGCCAGCGGCAATCTGATGGTGCGCGGGCCGTGGATCGTGAACGGCTACATGAAGGGCGAAGGCACCGGCGCGTTCGCCAAGGACGACTGGTTCCACACCGGCGACGTCTCGAAGCTGGAACCGGACGGCTCCATGGTGATCACCGATCGCTCCAAGGACGTGATCAAGTCGGGCGGCGAATGGATCAGCACCATCGATCTGGAGAACGCCGCGATGAGTCACCCGGCGGTGGCCGAGGCGGCGGTGATCGGCATCCATCACCCCAAGTGGGACGAGCGGCCGCTGCTGATCGTGCAGCTCAAGTCAGGCGCCAATGCCGGTAAGCAGGAGATCCTGGACTTCGTGAAGGACAAGGTCGCCAAGTGGTGGCTGCCCGACGACGTGGCGTTCGTCGACGCCATCCCGCACGGCGCCACCGGCAAGATCCTCAAGACCGAGCTGCGGCGCACGTTCAAGGACTACACGCTGCCGACGGCGTAAGCGGCGATGGACAACCGCCCCCACGTCCGCGTTCCGGCCTGGGCGGATGTGGGGCTGTGGCGGATCGGCGCGGCGCCCCTGCTGTATCAGGCCTATACGCGGGCAACCTGGGTGCTCGTTGCCCAACTGGCGGCGTTGGGCGCCATCTGGATCAGCGTCACGAGCCACCGTGACACATCTACCGTCGAAGTCGTGGGCCTGGCTGCATTGGTCGTGGCGGCGATGGTGTTCAGCGTGGCGCAGGTCGGTCTCATCTGGTTGGCCGGCGCCCGCAACACACTCCTGGATACCCCGTCACCCCGATGGCTCAGCGCCGGGCTCGCTGCCGTCGTGCTGGTCGCGAGCGGGTTCGTGACCTACGAAAAATCCGTTCCGTCGGTCGTCGAATTGTGGGACATCGCGCATGGCGACGCCGCGTTGCGTGATGGGGTCATGGCCTTATCGGACGACGGCACGCAGGTGTTCTTCTCCCGCACCTTTTCAGCGGGAACCGCCGAGGAATTCACGCGCCTGCTGCGATCGGCGACCAATGTCACGACGGTTCATCTGCAAAGCCGGGGTGGTCGTCTTGGCGAAGCCGTCGAAATCTATGCCGCCATCCGTGCCCGCCGGCTTGATACGACCGTCGATGCTTTCTGCTTATCCGCCTGCACCATCGCCTATCTCGGCGGCGGTACGCGCCAGCTGCGCGAGGGTGCCGCGCTCGGGTTTCACGGCTCCGCCTTTCCCGGCCTGCCGCAGTCGGAGTTGGACAAGACCAATCGTGGCATGCTGCGGTTTCTCATTGCGGCCGGCGTCGACATTGCCTTCGCTGAACGCGCTGTGAATACGCCGGCCGAGTCCCTGTGGGTTCCTTCGACGGCAGAGCTCATCGCCGCCGGCGTCGTCCACAAAATCATCCCGTAGGCGTCAGCCAGCCCGACGTGCGCCCGAGCCACCCGCGTTCGTGCCGCCACCTGCGAAAGCCCGACGGAACGCCGTTGGCGCCGCGCCGAAGCGCCGCGCAAAGGCGCTCGAGAACGCCGCCGGGTCGCTAAAACCGCAACGTCGCGCGACGGCCTGAACGGACACTGTGCGATCGCACAGCAGGGCCCGTGCCTGATCCAATCGGAGCTCGGCCAGAAGCCGTCCGGGCGCCATGCCGAACGACGCCACGCACCGCCGATGGAAGCTGCGTTCACTCATGCCCATCGCCGCAGCCATCTGGGCAACGCTGGTGTCATGGTCCAGCCGCGGGTTGAGCCAGGCAATGAGCCGCGCCAGATCAGGCCCGGCGCGCGCCTGCAAGACCAGCGGCTCGGCGAACTGCGACTGGCCGCCCGGCCGCACCAGGTGGAGGACAAGATCTCTTGCCACCTGCAATGCCAGATCGTGGCCAAGGTCGCGGGCCACCAGCGCCAGCGCCAGATCGACGCCGGATGAGACACCGGCCGATGTCCAGATGCGCCCGTCCTCGACGAAGAGCGCTTCGCGTTCGACACGCACCTTGGAAAAGCGCCTCGCCATCGTCTCGAGCCATGCCCAGTGCGTGGTCGCGTGACGACCGTCGAGCAGACCCATGGCGGCGAGGATGAACGCGCCTGTGCAGACCGACACGACACGCTGAGCCGTTTCCGCCGACCGCGTCATCCAGCGCATCAGCCGCACGTCGCCCAGCACAGCGCGCAGGCCACGGCGGCGACCGCCCGGCACGATCAGCGTGTGGATGGCGCGTCGTGTCCCCGGCAGGGGCCGTGCCACCAGGGTCAAGCCGGCAATCGTGGACACACTGCGTTCTGCGCCCACGAACATCACCTCATAGGCGTTGCCGCCGGCGCGGCGGTTGGCCTGCGCGAACACATCAGCCGGGCCGGCGGCATCGAGCAGCTGCATGTCGCCATACAGCAGGATGGCGACCAGGCGCGGTTTGGCAGTTTTACCCATATCTTTGTCATATCCGCCACCCTGCTCAACGTCCATGCTGCCGGAGCTGGCGATCGAACAGGAGACCGCGCGATGAAAATCCAGATGCTTGTCTATCCCGGCATGACCCTGCTCGACCTCGTCGGACCGCTGCAGACATGGGCACGCTGGCCCGAAGGTGAATTGCAGTTCGTCTGGAAGG
>Ga0187894_10006618_pt1 | contig 11294 bp, 6 predicted proteins | sample GBC1701081metaG_FD_136650 | JGI IMG/M metagenome (GOLD analysis project Ga0187894, IMG submission 136650) | White microbial mat communities from a lava cave in the Kipuka Kanohina Cave System on the Island of Hawaii, USA - GBC170108-1 metaG ...
GAATTGGGAGCAAGCTATGCGTCATTTTCTAAAAGCAGATGAGTTCGAGCGCGGAGCCAAGGTGATAGCGGACAAAGGGCAGGAGTGGATCGCCTCGGGCGCGCTCAGCAGCCTGGCCGCGGCGGCCGACGCGCTTCCGGTTGAGACGATAGAACGTTACCCCCGCGCGCTCGCTTACCGCGCGGAGGTGGCGCGGCTGCGCGGCGAATACGACAGCGCGCAGGCCATGTTCCGCCGCGCCGTGGTTTTGCTGCAAGGCCAGGACGACCGTGAGGGCGAGGCCGAAGCGCTGCAGTCGCTGGCGACGATTGACCGGCGCCATGGCGATTTTACGGCGGCGTTTGCGCACCTCGACCGCGCAATCGAACTGAGCGACGAGCGCTCGGCCGTGCGGGTGAAATGCGGCAATACGCGCGGGCTGTGTCTGGTGGCGCTGGGCAAGTGGACTGAAGCGGAGCGCGAATTCCGCGCCGCGTTGCAATCGGCTGAAGAGCAGCATGATGAACGTTATGCCCGCCTGATCGTTCACAACCTGGGGTTGCCGCCATTGATGCGCGGAGATTTTCTCGAAGCGATGCGCTGGTTTCGCCGGCTGCTGAGCGACGACCAGAACTCGACGCCTGTGCCGCAGGAGGCGGGGGCGCATTTGAACGTGGCTCGCTGCCACCTTTTCCGCGGCGAATTCGAGGCTTGCGAGCGCCACCTGGACCGCGCCGTGGAGCGATGCCAGCTCTTCAATCTGATTGGAGTGCGAGCCGAGATATTCGAGACCTATGGCAACCTCTACCGCGAACTCGGCGACGCGCCGCGGGCCACGGATTCTTACGAGCGCGCCGGGCGCGATTATGACAAGGCGGGCATTGAGCCTGCCTGCTGTGAGTTGCTCGAAGAGCAGGCGCTGCTCAAGCTGCGAACGGGCGACCTCGCGGCCGCCCGCAAATTGATTGATCAGTTGATCGACGCGCGCCGCCCGCTCGGCGACGAGATGCGCGCTCGGACGGCGGCGCTCACTCTGGGGCGCATCCTGATCGCGCAAGGCGAGGAGCAGGCGGCGCGCGCCGAACTTGAACCGGCGCTCAGGTACTTTCGCCAGAACAGCTTCTATTACTATGAAGCGCAGGTCTGTATGGCGCTGGCTCAGTGCGATTTGGCGGCGGGCCGTGACGTGCAAATGCTGGAGCGGCTGCGCCGCGCGTTAGATCTGGCGGCGCGCTACGATTACGAGTACTGGCTGCGGCGGGAATTGGCCTGGCGCCCGGAACTGTTCGCAACGCCGGAGGCGGCCGAATTGTTGCCTCCGGACGCGCGCGCATATCTCGTTTCCCAAGAAGTCTCTCGATCGGCGTCGCGGGAGTCAGTCGCCGCGCAACCTGTTCAAGCGGGGCGAGCGACCCCGCTCGCTGATCTCACGATCAACCTGTTCGGCCCCATTGAAATCTACCGTGACCCGAAGCGTCCATTTGCGGCCGACGCCTGGACGACCAAGCGGGCGCACGACATCTTCTGTTTTATCGCCTCGCGCCGCCGCCGCCGCGCCTCCAAGGATACGATTATCGAGACTTTCTGGGGCGAGGTGGATTTCGACGTCGTCGCTAGGAATTTTCATCCGACGGTGTCGCATATTCGCAAGGCTCTCAACAGCAATCAACCGCTCAAGCAGAATTTCCTCCTCTACCGTGAGGGCGATTACCTGCTCAATCCGGATTTCGCGTACTTGATTGACATCGAGGAGTTTGACCACCTTGTGGCCGAAGGCGGATCAGCGCGCCGCGCCAGAGAGATGGATCGTTGCGTCACTCATTACGAAGCGGCGATCAACCTCTACCGGGGTGAGTTTATGCACGGTTGCTATGACGAGTGGGTTGAAGAACAACGCTCTTATTACCGCGAGCAGTACCTATACATGCTCGAAACTCTGGCCGTGGCGGCGCTCGGTCAGGAGGAATGGCCCCGCGCGCTCCACCTCTCACACCAGATCCTCCGTGACGACCCCTACCGTGAGGACATCCATTGTCTGGTCATGCGCACGCATGCCGCGCAGGGCAATCGAGCCGCAGTCAAAGAACAGTACGAGACTCTGCGCGCCCTTTTACGAAAAGACCTGGATATACAGCCGGCGTCCGAAACGCAAAAGGTTTACCGGGAGCTGATCGGGTAGCCCACGGTTGTAAATCCTGGAATTTAAATTAAGCGCCCCTCCAAAAATTTTGTGGAATTCTGAATTACGGCAAGAGCGTGGGCCCTTGACCGCCTGTGTTCCTTGCTCCTCAAAACTTTTGCCCCTTCCTCACAGGAGTACACCTCATGGATACGCACGCGCACACAAACACACACACACATGGCAAGAAAGCCAGGCGGACAATCGTTCTGGCGTTAATTGTCGCGATCGGCGTCAGCTCAGCCAGCGCCGGTCTTCTCATCACGACCGGCAACGGGATCGTCGCCACCGGACTTGATGGGATTACCTACGACGGACCTTCGGGTATTGTCGCGACCGGTCTGGACGGGCTGCTGACTTTCGGCCCCAACGGCATCACGGCGTCAACGAGTTCGGGTATCGTCGCGACCGGCCTGGACGGCCTTACTTACGCCGGCCTCAACGGCATAACCGCGACCGGCGTAGACGGCATGACAATCACCCAGGGTTCGGGAATAGTTGCGACTGGGTTGGACGGACTAACGATCACCAGTGGGGATGGCAATAGTTACCAGGTGGATTCGGTCTTTATCCATCAGGCTAACGGGATCGTGGCTACGGGACTCGATAACCTGACGTTTACCGGATCTAACGGCATCGTCGCGACCGGACTCGATACCCGCAACATCGAGCACGCCGATGGCGTCACGGTCCTGGGTGTTGATGGGCTGACGATCAGCGGCGCCAGCGGCATCGTCGCGACCGGCCTGGATGGCCAGACCATCTCGATCTCGCCGAACGGGCTGACGATCAGTGGCGCCAGTGGGATTGTCGCAACCGGCCTTGACGGCGTTCTTTTCACCGGCGCCAACAGTATTGTCGCGAACGGCGCTGACGCCCTGACCGGCATCGGCAGTATCGCGCACGCGGACGGCATTACCGCGACCGGCGGTGATCAAATCGGAGCGGCAAACGCCGCCGGTCTCACAGCCGTCGGGCCTTCCGGCTTCACGATCACCGGATCGGACGGGAGAACTTACCAGGCCAACTCAGTCTTCCTCAGTCAACCAAACGGGATCGTTGCGACAGGCCTGGACGGGATCGTCGCGACGGGAGCGGACGGGATCGTTGCGACGGGCCTCGATGCGCTCTCGATCTCTAACCTGAACGGGATCACGGCCATTGGCGCTGACGGGGTTACTATTACCGGCGCCAGCGGAATTGTCGCGACTGGCCTGGACGGCGTTGTTTTCCCGATCTCGTCGAACGGCGTGACCATCACCGGCGCGAGCGGCATTGTCGCAACCGGCCTTGACGGCGTCACGATGACCGGCCTGACAGGCCTTCAATTCACCGGAATCATTCAATCGCTCCAGACGGGATTGCAGAGTGTTGACCATGAACTGGCGCTCCTGCTCAATAGGTTGACCGATGACAGCAACGTCAACGCGGCTGTGGTCTATCACCGCACGCCGACTAGCGCCGATATTGCGGATTTGCGGCGGCTCGGAATTCTGCTTGGGACGCGTTACCGCGTCTTGCCTGTGGTCGCGATGACCGCGACCAAGGCGCAACTTCTGCTGGTTTCGCGCCTGCCAGCGGTGCGCGCGATCTACAGCAATCGCACGCTGAAATTGCTCGGAGAGCCGGGTAACGGGCTGACCGGGACCGCGCGGGTGAAAACGGACGCGGAACTGACGGCGCAAAATGGGGGACGGGCGCTCACAGGCCGCGGCGTCACCGTGGCCGTGCTCGACACCGGGATAGACGGCCTGCACGGAGACCTGGCGGGCCGTGTCAAGAAGAACGTCAAACTCTTAGGCGTGCTGGGGCTGGGCGTCAGCTTCAGTTATCCGCTCAGTATTGAAGGGTTGCCCAACACGGACCTCGTCTACGGGCACGGCACGTTCGTCGCCGGAGTGGCCGCCGGTAACGGGGCGCGCTCGAATGGTAAATACGCCGGGGTGGCGCCCGGGGCTAAACTGGTTGGGCTGAGCGCCGGCGATCTCACGCTGCTCTCTGTCATCGAAGGGTTGGATTACCTGCTCTGGAAGGGACCGGAATTGGGCGTCCGAGTGGTCAATTGCAGCTTTTCCGCCGAGACGCTCTACGACCTGAACGATCCGGTCAATGTCGCGACCAAGATGCTCACCGAACGCGGCGTCAACGTGGTCTTCTCGGCGGGCAACACCGGGCCGGGGATGGACACGCTGAGTCCGTATGCGATGGCGCCGTGGGTGATTGCCGTGGGTTCGACGGATGCTGAAGGCCGGCTGGCCGGATTCTCCTCGCGCGGATCTTTCACGAAATTGAGCGGCCCGACGTTGGTCACGCCGGGCGTCAACGTCGTCGCCCCGCGCGCCCTGGGCGTCAACCTGACCGGTTTGCTCAACCTCGGTTTGGGCGGCGACCTTTCGCGACTCTCGCTCTTCGAGCTGTTTTATTACACCGTCGCGAGCGGCACCAGCTTCTCCGCTCCGCAGGTGGCCGGGACAATTGCGCTGATGCTCGAAGCCAACCCGCTGCTCACGCCGGCCCAGGTGCGCGACATCCTGCAGCGCACGGCTACACCGATGCCGCCTTATTACCGTCACGAAGTCGGCGCCGGCATGCTCAACGCGCACGCGGCGGCGCTGGAAGCGGAATTTTCGGCGCGCCGGATGGGAACGTTCCGCGCCTCGCTGGATCGCGGGCAGGCGCGCTTCATCAACGACCCACTAAAGGTCTTCTCCGGTACTGTGCTGCCGGGCGCCACGTACACCGCCAACATAACGGTCCCGCAGAACTCCTTGCTGGCTTCGGTGCAGATCGCGTGGGGGCCGCTGCTAAACATCAACGACTTGGCGTTGCGCCTGACCGACCCTGCCGGTGTGATGCGGCCGGAAGTGAACAATCTCAACCTGCCGGTCTTGACGGGACACCGCGAGCGCGACCTGGTCGACAGGCCAGCGGGAGGCGCCTGGCGCGTTAATGTTCGGCACACTTTCGGCTTTGTCGGCACGCCACAGCCGTTTGTAGGCGCGCTGGAAACCACGCGCGCCGAATACCCGCCACTCACTGACATGAGCGGTTTAACCGTGGTTGAGCAATCGGAGGTTTATCAGAATCTGCGATCGTTCGTGATGCAGCCATACGGCCATCGTTTCCGCCCGCAATTCAAAATCTCGCGCTTCGACCTGGCGTCGGCCCTGGTGATCGGCGGACGCGTGCCGCAGTATCTGCCGGGACAGCCACGCTTCACCGACGTAAGCGACGAGGCGACGATGATCATGGTCGAGAGCGTTCAATCGGCGCCGGGCGGATCATTGTTTACCGACGCGACGCCGGGCGGGCCTTTCCGGCCGGATGACCGCGCCAGCCGGCTCACGGCGGCGATTGCGCTGGCGCGCGCCGCCGGACTGCGGTCTGAGGCCGAATCGAAAGCCGGCGCCTCGCTGCCGGTGAGCGACGCCGGGACGATCCCATACAGCCTGCGCGGTTACGTCTGGGTCGCGCTCAATCGCGGGTTGCTCACCGCCAATAACGGAATGTTCCGCCCCAACGACGCGATGACGCGCATTGAACTAGCGCACGCGATGGTCGTGATCGCCAGACTGGCCACGCAGTGAGGATCGAGGATGGAAGATCGAGGATGGAAGATCGAGGATGGAAGATCGAGGATGGAAGATCGAGGATGGAAGATCGAGGATGGAAGATCGAAAGGATGGCGCGATCTTCTATTCTCGATCCTCGATCCTCGATCCTCTACTTCCCGGTCTAGCGCACGAACAACTGCTCCGCGTTCCAAAGCGAAAAAGGCAAGATCACACTTGGACGGTAATTGCCGACGCGCTGATTGGCCGCCACGGTCAGATGGCGCGCGACGATGGGGATGACCGGCAATTGTTCGGCGAGGATCCGTTGAATCTCATGAAAGGCGGCGCGGCGGCGCTCCGGATTGGTCTCGCGGGCCTGGACCACAAGCAGATCGTCAATCCGGGCCTCCCACGGAGTCGCTGGCCGCGGTTGCTTCGGACGCCAGGGGCGCGTGGGGCTGCCGCTACGCAGGAAATTAGTGTAAGAGGACGGATCAGGCTCAGTGGCGGACGTTCCGAGAAGGGCGGCGTTGTAATCGAGACTTTCCGAAATACGGCGCTGAAACTCATTGAAATTGATTGGGGCCACTTGCATCCTGATTCCCACCCGGGACAGGCCGTCTTGCAACACTATCGCCATGTCTCTGCGCGACTGACTCTCTGACGGAACGATCAACGTAAACTCCACACGGGCGCCATTCGCGTCGTACAACTCCGGCCGGTCCTGCGGGCCTCGCGTGATGAAGCCGGCTTCGCGCAAAAGCGCCAGAGCGCGACCCGGGTCATACTCGATGCGCGGAAGGTCCGTGGCGGCCCACGCGCGATTGCCCGGTGAAACGAAGCCATAGAGCGGCGTGGCCAGCCCTTGCAGAGTGGTCGAAGCGATTGTCTGACGGTCAATCGCGTATGACACAGCCTGGCGGAATCGCGTGTCATTGAACCAGGCTTGCTTGATTGGATCCGCCCCGGGGCGACCGTTCAAGGCGCCCTCACTGAGGTTGAACCAGAGGTGGTCGGTTAGCAGCCCCGGGCCGAGATCGAACACTTGCTTGCCTCCGGGTTGCGAACGCAACCCCTCGTAGTCTGACGGGCGGAGGCGGTCGTGGATGTCCAAGGACCCTTGCTGGAACCGCGTAAAGGCGTTGTTCGCGTCCACGACTTCAATCACCAACTGATCCAGATAAGGCAGCGACGCGCCTTTTTCGTCTTTTTTCCAGTAGTGCGGGTTGCGTTTGAGTGTGACGCGTTCGCCGGGCACAGCCGATTCAGCGGCGAAAGCTCCGGCGGTGACGACCTGCGACGGATCGGCGGTCAGGCTGTAAGCGTTGCGCAGCGCGCCACGGTTGAATTCGGCTTCGAGGACGTGGCGCGGCAATACAGCCAGGTTTGAGAGATAGTTTTCAGGCGATGCGACGACATCCGGGAAGACCAGCCTCAGACGCCGCGCGTCCACGACGTGATCCTCGATCTGGCGGTCCCCGATCATCATCGCGTCGCGGAAAGCGGGAGAGGCCGTGCGTTCGTCGTAGATTGCGCGAAGAGTGAAGCTGACGTCTTCAGCGGTGATGGGATGGCCGTCCGAGAATTTGATCCCATCACGCAAGGTCAATTCGATGGTTCTCCCGTCGTCTTCCCGCCGCCACGATTCGGCCAGGCCAGGGATGTAACGCAGCTCCTTGTGATCGAACTCGACCAGTCTACCGCCCATGAGGTAGAAGGCGACGATCAACGAAGGCTCGTCGCTGACCAGCAGATAGTTGAAGGTTTTGGGCGCGGATGCGACCCGATAGCTGAGCGCGCCACCACGCTGAGCGGATTGGCAGGCGGTCGCAATCCAGACCAAAGCGAGTAAAGCAGGCAATGCGAATTGCCGCAGTATAGTCAATCTCATTGTTTGCGAAGCTCGTGAGCGTCTCCGCACTGACCAGAAGGCAATTCCATCAAGCCAGGCAGGCGCCGATGTGGGTGCTAACAACATCACTCTCGCGACATCAGGTGTTGCCGCGTCTGGGTAGAAGATGCTATAGCAACAGGGACCTCATAAACCCGTGATTTTTACCTGATGACCACGGGCATAAAAACAAATGATTGATGGGAGGCCTTGATGTTTTGAGCGCCACATATTTCGTTATCCATTGATGGCAGGGAGTCTCTATTGGCGCCTTATATTCGGTAATGGCAGGGAGCCTTGATTGGCGCCTTATATCCGGTAGAGGGGTTGAGAAATACGAAGTGCCATCCACTCGCATTTTTTCTACTGTTGACAAGCCTCCCTTCCTCTAAGTAATTGACCGCAATATGTTAAAGCTGATTCTCTCCAGGTTGCTTCAGTGCGTTTTCGCCCTGCTGATCATTTCGTTTCTGGTTTTTGCGCTGCTGGCCAGGGTCGGAGGCGACGCGGTAAGCTCGCTCGACACCCTGCACAGTTCGGAAGAGACCCGCGAGACCCTGCGGCGCCTCGACGGCCTGGACCGCCCGCTGATGGAGCGTTACTGGAACTGGGTGGCTAGGGCGGCGCGCGGCGATCTCGGTCACTCGATCATTTTACATGTGCCGGTGTGGAGCGTCATCCGGCGGCGCTTGTTGCGTACCGGGGTGTTGGCGGCGGTTGCGCTGCTGATCGCCTGGTCGGTCTCCCTTTCTCTGGGGATCGCGGCCGCGCGGCGCGCCGGTTCGTGGCCGAACATTTTGGATCGCCTCTGTTCCCTGATCATTTTACTGGCGGCCTCCACGCCACGGCTTGTACTGGCGCTGTTGGCTCTGGCTCTCCTCGCTTCCACGCCTCTGTTCAGCGTTTTTGGTCCGGCGACGGAATCCAGCGCAGGAGTCTTGTCCCTCCGAGTCATACCACCCGCGATCATCCTCGCTGTCCCGCTTGTCGCGCTCTTTCTATCACAAACGCGAGCTACGATCAGCGAGGCGCTCAATGAGGAGTACGTTTACGCGGCGCGCGCGCGCGGAGCGCCGGAATGGATAGTCTTGCTGCGTCACGCGCTGCGGCCGGCGTCGGGTTCGCTGATTACAACTTTCGGCTTCTCGCTCGGCGAGGTCATGAGTGGTTCGGTGGTTGTCGAGGCGGTGATGGGCTGGCCGGGGTTGGGTCAATTGGGCGTGGAGGCCGTGGGGACGCGTGACATTCCGCTGCTGCTGGGAGTGACGCTGGTGGCGTCCGCGGCGGTGATGGCGGGCAGTCTCGTGGCGGATGTCCTGCAACGGCTGAATAATCCCCTGCTGCGTCAATGAAAAATGAAAGTAACCGCTCACCCCTGGAAGCCCCTACGAGAGAAAGCATGAAGAGAGAGTACGGAACAAACGGAAATAACGGAACAGACGGAAAAAAAAACAGAAGATCTTCCGTTTGTTCCGTACTCTCTCTTCCTTGGCTGAGCAGTTACACGGAAAAAGGGAATTGGCGGCGGCGATTGCGCGGACAGCGTAGCCGGGGATCGCTGATAGCCGGGGTCATCATCATTGTATTCTTTTACCTGGGCGCCATCTTTGCCGAGTCGCTCGCGCCTTACGACTACAGCTCGCAATCGCGCCTGGAGCCGATGGCGCCGCCGACCGCGATCCGGTTCCGAGACGCGCAAGGCCAATGGCATGCGCGGCCGTTCGTTTATACGCGGCGGTTGGTTGATCCCACGACGCGGCGTTATGAAGAGATCACGGATCGCGCCTACCCGCTCGAACTCTTCGCTCGCGGTTCCTCCTACGAATTTCTATGCCTTTTCCCGACGGATCTGCGTCTGTTCGGAGCGCGTGGCGCCGTTGGCGATGAACCGCCCCGAGTTTACTTGCTCGGCGCGGACAAGTTTGGACGAGACCGTTTTTCGCGCCTGCTCGTGGCCACCCGCTACTCGCTTCTGGTAGGGCCGATTGCCGCCTTGCTCGCCAGCGCGCTTGGGATTCTGATCGGGGTCACCGCAGGTTATAAGGGAGGGTGGACCGACATCGTGTTGATGCGCGCGGCCGACGTGATGTTGGCGCTCCCGGACTTGGTGTTGATTCTGGCCGTGCGCGCCGCTTTTCCGCCGGGACTTTCGCCCGCCAGCGCGATTAAGCTGCTGCTGATCGTCCTGGTTTCTCTGGGCTGGGCTGAGATGGCGCGGCTTGCGCGTGGCCTAACCTGGGAGTTGCGCCAGCGCGAATACGTGAAGGCCGCCGTGAGTCTGGGTTGTTCGCCCGCGCGCCTGATTGTGCGCCATATCCTGCTGAACGCGGCGTTGCCGCTCACCACGCAAGCGCTTCTCATCCTTCCCACCTTCCTGCTTGCCGAGACCACGCTCTCATTCCTGGGCGTTGGATTGCAGGAGCCTGAGGCCAGTTGGGGGAGCTTGCTGACCGCCGTGGACAACAACCTGTTTAAGCGCGGACACGTTCTCGCGGAGCTTTCTCCGGCCATCGCCATAACGCTCTTCGTTCTCGGCGTGCGCCTGATCGCCGATGGACTGGAAAAGAAGAGAAGGGAAAAGGAGGAGAGAGGGGCTGAAGCGTTCAGCGCCTAAATCGGAACAGCAGGCATTGGTACAGAACCAACCACGGGGAGCGCGGGGAACACGGGGAAAACCAATAAAGATAGGCCTCCCCGTGTTCCCCGCGCTCCCCGTGGTTGATCCGTCTGTCTCAATCTCGCCTGTTTCGATTTAATAATCAGTCATTTCATCCTGTCCTTTAACCGGGCCGCATACCGGCGACTCATCGTAAATGGCTCGCCCACGCCGCGCAGGTAGACGTCAAACGAGTAGTTGAACGATTTCTCCACGCGCTCGACGAATTCGATGTTGATGATCGTGGATCGGTGGATGCGTGCGAAATGTTTTTCCGGCAATCGCTCTTCCCACTCGCTCAGAGGTTTCAGGACGAGCGCCTTCTCTCCGCTTGCGGCCTCAATCTCGCTGTAGACGCCGGCTGCGCGTATGCGTTTGATCTCGCTGACGCGCAAAAAACGCGAGCTGTCGCCGAAGGGTAGAAACAGAAAGTCGTCGTATTCGAGCGGGCGGGATGGTTTTTCAACAATCCCGGCGGGAGAGATGAGGCGCTCGATGGCCTTTGCCAGCCTTTCGGGCGTGAGAGGTTTGAGCAGGTAGTCGAGCGCGTTGACCTCGAAAGCGCGGATCGCGTATTCGTCGAACGCGGTGACGAAGACTATTTTGGTGGGACTTTCGAGTCTGTTGATCAGATCGAAGCCCGATTCGCCCGGCATCTGAATGTCCAGAAAGACCACGTCGGGACGGGTCCCGGTTATCAACTCCAGCGCCGAAGCCACGTTGTCGGCCTCTCCGGCGAGTTTGATTTCGGGATGAGCCTCGAGCAGCGAACGCAGCTTCGCGCGCGCCAACCGCTCGTCGTCCACGATCACGGCTCTCCAGGTTTTGTTCATCTCCTTATGCCAGGTCGAAGAGAGAGTACGGAAAAGACGGAAATAACGGAACAGACGGAAAAAAACAGAAAATCTTCGACAAGTTTCATAGACCAGATAACAGTTTGTTATCAAGCTTTTTTCAACACAAAGGGACAAAGGGACAAAGGGTCAAAGAAAACAAAACAGATCAAGCCTGTAACTCTTCTTTGACCCTTTGTCC
>Ga0187894_10006619_pt1 | contig 11294 bp, 9 predicted proteins | sample GBC1701081metaG_FD_136650 | JGI IMG/M metagenome (GOLD analysis project Ga0187894, IMG submission 136650) | White microbial mat communities from a lava cave in the Kipuka Kanohina Cave System on the Island of Hawaii, USA - GBC170108-1 metaG ...
AAGATAAACAAAATCGTCTGGGGATCGGACGGTACGGGAGATTCCGCGGAGGCTCTCAGGATAGCGGAAGCGTTGTCTCTTAAATTTAAATCCCGAATTGCCGGAATTTCTGTTATCCCCGATTACTATAACGTCGTAAACCTCTTCCCCCCTGCCGAAAAAGCGAGGTTCCGCGACTGGGTGGACTTGAACCTGATCACGGCGAGAAAGGACGCGATGGAAAAGCTCGTGCGCGGCCTCGCTAAAAAGGGGACGGGCTTCGAATACGAAATAACGAGGGGCATACCCGCGAAGGCGATCTCGAATTTCGCCGTCAGGCACGAGGCCGACCTCATCGCCCTCGGAAGAGGGAGGTCGATCGAGAAGACTATTCTCGGGGGCACGGCGCTCAAGGTGCTCCGGTCCTCCAGGGTCCCCGTGCTCACGGCCGGAGGGGACAAGTTCAAAGGGGGCTTCAAGAGGATTGTAGTCCCGGTCGACCTTTCGCACGGACTGGGAAAGAGCTTCGACTACGCGCTCGGGCTCGCAACCTCTTTCGGCGCGGCCGTACTCGTGGTAAACGTCGTCGAGACTGGATACCAGAAATACCCGCCCGAGCTCGCCGAGCAGCTTAGGGGTTTCGCGGAGAGAGAGTTAAAGGAGACCGTGGGCGCGGCGAGGCTCAGGGACGACCTCGTCATAAGCACGGTAATCGCTCCCAACGGTTGGCGGGGGATAGTAGACTTTGCATTTGAGAAAAAAGCTGATTTAATAGTTATAATGACTTACGGGGGCGGCAGATTTAAAAAGGAATTCATCGGGAGCGTCGCGGAGAAGGTGATACAGGAGGCTCGCTGCCCGGTGATAACGATGACCCCCTGACGGACATGCGGCCGTCGAATTGACGCGTAATGAATATTAATAAAATACTCTGGCCTACCGACGGCTCGAAGGAATCCGAAGGGTCCCTCAGGCTCGCCCTCTACCTTGCCCGTATATACGGCTCCGAGATAATCTGCCTCCACGTAAGCGGTCTTCAGATACCGTTGACGGACCTCCAGCCGAACTACGAGGGCGTGATAATGGATATTGTCAAAGACACGGAAGCGAGGTTCGGCAAGGCATTCAAGCGCATAGAAACCGAAAACCCGCACGTCAGGTTCTCGACGGTTGTCGTCAGGGGGAGCGTCGTCGACTGGATAATCGAGAAGGCGAAGACCGATGCGGCCGATCTCATAGTCATGGGCAAGAAAGGCCACGGCCTTATCGGGAGCGCGCTCCTCGGGAGCAATACGCTCAAGGTGCTGAGGAATTCCCCCGTCCCCGTGCTGTCCGTCAAGACGGAAGGCGGTGAGGCGGAATACGACATAAAAAGGATACTCGTTCCGCTCGATATCTCGGATACCGCGGATTCCTCCCTCGTGTACGCGCTCGGGCTCGCCGGGAAGCTGGGCGCTTCCTTGACCGTCGTATACGTATTCTGGATAGACGCGAACGTCTATGAATTAAGCCCGGAGCTGGTCGACGAGCTGTCGGGGCATTCCGCGAAAGAGCTCGGACAAAGGGTGGAGGGCGTGAGAGACCGCTACTATAAGGAAAACAAAGGCGCGCCCGAGGCAGTGGTAGAAACGCATGTCCTTACCGGAGTAAGCCCCGCGCTTACGGTTACCGACTACGCGAATGAAAACGGTTTTGACCTTATCGCGATAACGACGCACGGCAGAAGGGGTCTCGAGAGGATAATACTCGGCAGCGAATCGGAAAAGATAATCCGTGAAGCCCGCTGCCCGGTCCTCGCGTTAAAGCCCTGAGTGAGTGAGAATCGAATGCCGGGAAGAATTACCATCGTTACGGCGGCGTCCCTGATTTTTTACGGCGACCGCCCTCTTTTACTCGTCTGCGTCCGAACAAGAGACCAGAGACGCGCCGGACAAGCGTATTGCGAGGGGAAAGCAGCTCGTTATCGAAGGGAACTGCGACTACTGCCACACTCCGCTCATAGAAACAATAGAAGGACCCGTGCCTGATATGAAGAGGAGACTCTCCGGACACCCCCGGGACATGGAGATACTCCGTATGCCCGCGGCCGGGACAGGCTCCCCGGAATGGATGGAGTTCCTGGGCACGCTCGATTCTACCGAGTGGGCGGGGCCATGGGGTCTCGTATTCTCGAAGAACATAACTCCCGACCCGGAGACCGGAATAGGGAAGTGGACGGAAGACATATTTGTCGAGACCATAAGGACCGGGAGGCACATTGATTTTAAGAGGGACCTGCTCCCGCCCATGCCCTGGCAGGACTACGGCATGCTCGGGGACGAAGACCTGAAATCGATATTCGCATACCTCATGACGGTCCCGCCTGTAAAGAACGCTGTCCCGAAACCAATTCCACTAGCAGAAAATTAATCCGGAGAATGATGTAGAATTAGCATATAAACGATTCCGGCGTTTCCAATGCGCATTCTTATCGATTAAAATAATCCGCTATCCGGCGACTGAAAGGAGGGTCTCAGCTTGATAAAGAAAATAGTTTGGGCTTCAGACGGCTCGAAGGACTCCGTCGACGCGCTCGCTTTCGCGGAGTCTATCGCACGTCCTCTCGACTCGGAGATCATAGGCCTCTACGTCATACCCGACTACTTCGAAGTCCGCGCTATAGACGAATTCCCGAGCCCGGAGCTCGACCTCCTCGCCGACTGGATAAAGGAGAAAGAGTCGAAGGGCAGCGACAGGCTCAACAACATATCCGAAGAGCTTAAGACCAAGGGACTGCGCTTCAGGACGCGCATCACCCAGGGCGTGCCGTACCTGAAAATCATAGAAGCCGGCGAGGAGGAAAACGCAGACCTCATACTCCTCGGGAAAGGAAGGGCCGAGGAGAGGAGCCTTCTGGGCGCGACCGCGCTCAAGGTGCTGAGGCGCTCGAGGATACCAGTGCTCATCGTAAGGCGCGAGAGCCGGCAGAAGGCTATAAAGCGGATACTCGTCCCTACGGACCTCTACAACATAATGTCGAGAGACCTCCAGCTGGCGTTAGGCCTCGCGAGAGACCTCGAGGCCGAGATATACAGCCTGAACATCGTCGCTACGGGCGAGGGGAAATACCCGCCCAAGCTCGTCGAGCTCATGAGGGGAGACGCATACAACAAGCTCACGGAGCAGGTCGAGGAGGCGAAGCTCGAGGACAGGGTCGAAACGGCGGTAGAGACCGCGCGGAACCCCTGGATAGGGATTATTAACTACGCCGGGGAAAAAAATATCGACCTCATCATTATGAATACGTACGGCGGATACAAATTCAGGCGGGAGGACTTTATAGGGAGCGTCGCCGAGAGGGTCGTGCAGGAATCCCCCTGCCCCGTTATCACGGTCAAACCCGTCTAGACCGCGCCTAGAAATCCGGTATTACGGAGAAAGATGTTTTCCGCGCTTCCGGCCGCACGGCCGCGGAGGGACGGAATTTCATGGACTCCCGAGGTCATGCCGGGCGGGAGGGACGCGCCTTGACCTCATTCGGCTTCGAACGGAGCCGCCCTTGTTATCATCTCCCTGGCTTTGACGAGCCCCTCTTCCGCCGCCCCTTTGATATCGTTCTTATGCCCCGGCACGTTGACTATGACCCTGAGAGACATTATCCTGCCCTTGACACTCTCCTCCTTCTCGATATAGCCGAACGTGACCTCGGTCGCGTCCCTGTCGGCGTTATAGCTCGTATCGATCAGGTACAGGTTGCAGTAATCGGACATAAGTGCCTCCGGTCGGGACCTTGTGACGGTTCTGATTTGGCAAGAAGAGTGCCATTCCGAAACCCCGCCTGAAACAACGGGATTTTCACCCGCCTAAGTTACACTATGTGTCATAAAATACGACAGACGACATATGGGGCCCCCGGTCAGGCCGGCCGGCGCCCGTTTTCATACATAAATCACGCGCCCCGGTGATGGCACTATAGTTGCATTATGAAATAATATATTCTTGACGAGGAGGTACATTGTCATGAGCGGAAGAAAAAAGACCCGGGCCGAGCTTCTGAGCGAGGTTATAAACAGGAACGTCGTAACGGTTTCGCCCACGGCCGCGCTTTCGGAAGCGGCGTACCTCATGATGAACGAGGACATAGGGGCGCTCGTAGTGGCGGACGGCGAGGCGAGGCCGGTCGGAATTATCACGGACAGAGACCTGGTCGTCTCCGCTGTCGCGGAGGGTGTAAACACGGAAGAGGTTACCGTCGAGGAGGTAATGACGAAGGACCTCATAACCGTGGACGAGGACACGGACCTGTTCGAGATGCTCAGCATACTTTCGGAGCACTCAATCAGGAGGCTCCCCGTGACGCGCGGGCCGAAGCTCGTAGGTATAGTGTCTGTGGACGACCTTATCGTCGTCGTTGCCACGGAGCTCGTCAACCTGGCCATGGCCCTCAGCAGTAAATCGAAGGTCCTCTGAAGGAGCGGCCGGACATATCCGGGCATATTGTGGTAAAATAAAACCGCCCTTGCGGAGGGCGTACAGGAATAGGGGAATAATTCTTTAAAGCGAGACCGATATGGATATTAAAAGGATTCTCTGGGCAACGGACGGGTCGGGCGAGGCCGACCTGGCTCTCGAGTACGCTGTATACCTTGCGAAGCTCTCGGGCGCGGAGATAATCGGCGTGCACGTCATACCCCTGCCGGTGCAGCTCCTCTTCGAATCCCTGAGGGAGGAGGACGCTGAATTCCGGCAATGGCAGACGAATGTGGAACGGAGGGTGAGCGACAGGTTCGTAGAGGTAAGGAACGAGCTTCTTCACTCGGGGATAAAGTTCGAGGGCGTCATTCTGAAAGGGATACCCGGCGAAAAGATAAGGGAGTTCTCCCGTTTGAGAGAAGCGGACATCATCGTGATGGGCAAACAGGGGCACGGTCTCATAGAGAGCATGATGGTAGGGAGCGAGACGGTGAAGGTGCTGAAGTCCTCGAACATCCCCGTGCTCGCGGCCAAGAAGCCCGTCCCGGGAAAAGAGATAAAGTTCAGCAGTATAGTAGTCCCTATAGACCTGGCAGACGACAACGAGACCGCGCTCAACTGCGCCCTCGATCTTGCGGGAATGACCGGGGCCGGCGTGACGGCCGTCTATGCGATAAGGCTCGACATGTACGCACAGGACATGCCGGCGAGCGCGCTCGACATAGTAATAAAGCAGTCCGAGAAGGAGCTCCGGGAGAGGGCGGACAAGATCAGGGCGAATTACGAAAGCTCGCACGGCGCGGCCGTAAAAGCCGGGATAAAGACGGAAGTGATACACGGGCTCAGCCCCGCGATATCGGTCGCGAACTACGCGTCTAGGAATAACGCCGACCTCATAGTGATAAACACGCACGCGAGGACGGGGCTCAAGAGACTCGTGCTCGGGAGCGTCACGGAGAGGATGATCCAGGAATCCCCATGCTCCGTACTGTCGTTAAGGCCTTAATAATTTCTACCGCGGGATCAGATGCCTGGCAGTGATAACCCCGAAAGACAGGACTTGATCGATTTTCTGCTCGAACCCTCTTCGTATCCGCACAGGCCTCCGGCGGTCAAACACCTGCAGACGCATATATCCGATATATTCATCGCCTCTCCATACGTATATAAAGTCAAAAAACCCGTAAACCTGGGTTTCCTCGACTTCAGCGCCCTTGAAAAGAGAAAGCACTTCTGCTCCGAGGAGGTCGTGCTCAACAGGAGGCTCTGCCCGGGCGTATACCTGGGCGTCGAAGAAATTACGCTAGGGGACGGGAAGCTCTCCCTGGGCGGGCAGGGCCACGTCGTGGAGTACGCCGTCAGGATGAGGGAGCTCCCCGAAAGCGGGTTCCTGCTCAACATGCTCAGGGACGGCGGAATCGGCGAGGCGGACTTGGGGCGCATATGCCGGAAGCTCGTCGATTTCTACCTCTCTCAGCCCCGTCGGGAAGAAGTCACGGCATACGGACTGCCCGAGAGGATAAGGGTGAACATAGACGAGAACCTCTCCCTCTCCCGGAGGTTCGCGGGCAGGACGATCACGCAATCCGCATACGGCGCGCTCTCTTATTATAACGAGCGGTTCTTTGCGAAAAACCGCGGGCTCTTCTTAAAACGCATGGAAGACGGGTTCATAAGGGACTGCCACGGCGACCTCCACCTGGGCAACATCTATCTCAACCGGGACGGGATCTGCATCTACGACTGCATCGAGTTCAACGAGAGGTTCAGATACATCGACACGGCCTCGGACATAGCCTTCCTCGCGATGGACCTCGATTATAACGGCTTCCACGGCCTCTCGCATTTTATTGTCGGCGAGACCGCGCGCGCCATGGACGACCCCGGCATTTACGGCGTAATCGATTTCTATAAATGCTACAGGGCGTTCGTAAGGGGCAAGGTCGAGAGCATCAGGGCATTCGAGCCCGAGGTTCCGGAGGACGAAAGGGACGAGTCGCTCGAGAAGGCCGGGCGGTACTTCAGGCTCGCGCTGAGGTACGCGCTTTTCGGCTCTGAGCCGGCCGTCATCGTCACGTTCGGGATAATAGGCACGGGGAAATCGACACTGGCCGGAATGCTCCGGGAGGAGCTCTCGTGCGCTTCTGTATCGTCGGACGCCGTGAGAAAAGAGATCACGGGGACGCCCCCCGGGGAGAGGAGCTACGAGGGGTGGGAGGGCGGAATATACACGAGCGCCGTTACTGAGATGACGTACAGGGAGATCATACGCCGCGCTCTCGGCGAGGCCGGGAGGAACCGTCTGTCAGTGCTCGACGCGAGCTTTTCAAAACGCGTATGGAGGGACTGCCTCCTCCGCGAAGCCGGTCTTCAGGGGGTCTCCGTCTATTTCGTCAGGACTACCGTTGACCTGGACGAGGTCGAGTTGAGGCTCCTGAGAAGGGAGAAGGAAGGCGTTTCGATATCGGACGCCGGAGCCGCGATACTGCCGAGGTTCCTTGCCGAGTGGGAGGAGCCCGCCGATATAAAGGGCGGGCGTTATTTCGAAGCGTATACCGGGAGGCCGGGGCGGGAATCGCTTGACTCCTTGTTAAGAGATTTCATAGATGCCGGAGCCCCGTCTTGGACCGTGTAGCAGCGCGCCCGGGGGCGCATCCGGTTAAGCCGGGGGCGCGCTGTTGCTGCTTCTTATAATAACGATAAAACCATGACTGCAATCAAAAACCCCTGGAAGATTTCTGAGGAGGACACTCTGTCCTGGCTCGGTGTATCTCCCGGCGAGGGACTCGACGCCCCCGAAGCGGAAGCGCGGCTGAAAAAATACGGCCCTAACCGTCTCGTCGAAGCGAAGCCCAGGAGCGCCCTCTCGATTCTGCTCGCCCAGTTCAGGAGCCTTATAGTCCTCCTTCTCGCGGCGGCAGCCGTCCTTTCGTTCATATTCAACGACTGGCCCGAAGGCGCCGCCATCGTAGTCGTGATAATTCTGAACGCGCTCATAGGTTTTTTCACGGAGATAAGGGCGGTGAGGTCGATGGAGGCGCTCTACAAGCTGGTCCGCGTCGAGGCGGCCGTGCTCAGGGGCGGGACCGTATCGGTGATACAGGCCGAGGAGCTGGTCCCCGGCGACATAGTGCTGCTCGAAGCCGGAGACATAGTCCCGGCCGACATCAGGCTCATAGAGTCATCGAGGGTGGAATCGGACGAATCCTCGCTCACCGGCGAATCTGTGCCCGTGAGAAAATTCACAGGCGCGGTTACGGGGGAAGCCGAGCTCCCCGAAAGGAGCAACATGGCGTTCATGGGGACCGCACTCACGAAAGGCTCGTGCAGGGGAGCCGTTACCGCGACAGGGCTCGACACCGAGATAGGGAAGATAAGCGTCCTCGTTGAGAAAGCCGGGGACGACAAGACCCCGATAGAAAAAAAACTGGACAGACTCGGGCAGAAGCTCATATGGGTCACTCTGCTCCTCGCCTCGGCCGTCATTATCGGGGGCGCCCTCGCGGGGCGGGACCTCCTCCTCATGATAAAGACCGGGATAGCGCTCGCTGTGGCAGCCATACCGGAGGGCCTCCCCGTGGTCGCCACCATAGCGCTCGCGAGGGGGATGCTGAGGATGGCCCGGCGAAACGCGCTCGTCAACAGGTTAGGCTCAGTCGAGACCCTGGGCGCGACTAACGTTATCTGCACGGACAAGACTGGGACGCTGACCGAGAACAAGATGACCGTGGAGGCGATAGTTACGGACGGCGCAAGGCTCGGATTCACGGGCGAGGCCGGAAGATTCCTTATCGACGGTGAAGAGACCGTCTCCGTTACGGACGAAGCCGCACTGAAGGTGATCGAGACGGGCGTGCTCTGCAGCAGGGCGAGTCTCGGCGGGAAGGCTCCCGATAACGGTGGCGACATAGGGGACCCCCTCGAGACCGCGCTCCTCCGTGCGGGGGCGCAGGCAGGCATAGACAGGGACGCTTTGCTGGCGGCGTACCCCGAAACGGGCGCCGAGGCATTCGACACGCTCGTGAACATGATGGCCACTTTCCATAAATCGGACGGAGGGTTCCGGGTCGCCGTGAAGGGCGCCCCCGAAGCCGTGCTCGCGTGCTGCGACCGTATCCTTACGGCTTCGGGCGTGGAGGAACTCACTGAAGAAAGAAAATTGTATTGGGATGCGAAGAACGACGAGCTCGCCTCGCTCGGGTTGAGGGTGATAGCGCACGCCGAGAAAACCGCTTCTGACCCCGATACGAGACCTTATAAAGGCCTAACGTTCCTCGGGCTCGTTTGCCTCCTCGACCCGCCCCGCCGGGAAATCAGGGAGGCCGTCCGGCAGTGCCTCAGGGCAGGAATCAAGGTCGTAATGGTAACGGGCGACCATCCGGCCACGGCCAGGAATATCGCCCTCGCTGTCGGGCTCACGGCCAGGGCGGACGAGCCCGTTATTCACGGGAGGGACCTGAAAAGGATAGAGGAGCTTCCCAGGGAGTTCAAAAGGAGCGTGGCCGAGTCCCTGATACTCGCCCGCGTAAGCCCGGAGCAGAAACTGGCTCTCGTGGCGTTTTACCAGGAGGAAGGTTTCGTCGTCGCGATGACCGGGGACGGCGTGAACGACGCGCCCGCCCTCAGGAAGGCCGACATAGGCATAGCGATGGGGATACGCGGGACCCAGGTCGCAAGGGAGGCTGCCGACATCGTGCTCAAGGACGACTCCTTCTCCACTATCGTGCACGCGGTCGAGCAGGGCCGGATTATATTCGGCAACATAAGGAAGTTCATATTCTACCTCCTTTCCTGTAACGTCAGTGAAATAATGATCGTAACTGTAGCGTCCCTCACGCCTCTCCCCCTGCCCCTCCTCCCCCTCCAGATACTCTTCCTCAACCTCGTGACTGACGTATTCCCGGCCCTCGCGCTCGGCATGGGCGAAGGGGACGAGAGGGTGATGAGCCTTCCGCCGAGGGCCCGGAAGGAGCCCCTCATTACGCGGAGGGGCTGGCTCGGCATCGCGTCATACGGGGCCCTCATCACGGCATGCGTGCTCGGGGCGCTCCTGACAGCAGTTTACGGGCTCGGGTACGGCGTGAAGGAATCGGTCTCGGTCTCTTTCCTCACGCTCGCTTTCGCCCAGGTCTTCCACGTGTTCAATATGCGGGACGCGGGGTCTGCGCTCCTCAGAAACGAGGTTACGCGTAACGGGTACGTATGGGGCGCTGTAATCCTCTGCATATTCCTGACCCTGGCCGCTGTATTCATAGAGCCTGCAGCTCACGTATTGGGCGTCGTAAGCCCCGGCCGCGAGGGCTGGATCTTAATCGGGGTAATGAGCCTTGTCCCTCTCGTACTCGGACAGGCGCTCAAGCATGTTCCGGGGAGATGATCCCGTGAGGGGCTTCCTCACGGGACCGTGAATTTTTTTAGATTACGCCGTCGGGTCTTGGACTACCTGGTAAATGACGCTGCTCCCGCTGTAAAACGGCTGATAGTAAGCCGCGCCGAAGAGGTAATACGTCGTCCCGTTTACGACCTTGGGCTCCGCGCCCTCGGGCAGCGAGTCCACCGTCGCGCCCACAGGGGGCTGAACGACCTGGAACCCGGCGTCGGCCGAGGAATAGAAAGCCCCGCCGCAATCGAAATACTGGTCATCCCCGGCATACACCGAATCGCACGAGGGAGGAAGCGTATTAACCACCGCGCCCGGAGGCGGGGGAACGACCACGTACTGGCTGCCCTGGGGGGCGTAATACACGCCGTCAGAGTAGTAGAACGGGTTTCCCGAAACGTATACCGTCGTCGAGCTTGCCGGGACGCTCGCTATGGCCGCGCCCATGGCGAGTCCGCCCGCGAAGGCCCATCCGCCGTAATAGCCGCCCCACGAGCCCCAGTAGTGGCCCCAGTAGTTATTATATTCGGTGCAATTGTAGCAATTGTTATTGTTCCGGTTGTTCGAATTATTATCGTTGTTATTGTTGTTATTGTTGTTCCTGTTATTGGGGTTATTCTGGTTGTTGGTATTGTTCCTGTTATTCGGGTTGTCGTTCGCGTTCTGGCTGTCAGTCCTGTTCGTATTCGGGTTGTCGTTCGCCTTGTTTATATCTTGCCCGTTATCCGACTGGAGAGCGCGGTCCTGGCTCATGTCCTGTCTGCCGGTCGTGCCGGTGTTGTCCTGGAACTCGGACTGGCGGTTCGAGAACGAGTCCTGGTCCCCGCCTAAATCGTCCCTGTTCTGGCTGAAACCGGAGTTATCGAAGGACTGCCTGCTGCCGAAGCTGTCGCCCTGGTAACCCTTGTATCCCGACATGTCGCCCATGCTGTTCCCGGAATACCTGACGTTACCCATGCCCCTGCCGCCCATTCCCGAGCCGAAGTTGCCCCCCCTGTAACCTCCCCCGAACCCGCCCCGGGCAAATGCGTCTCCTGTCATGATAACGCCCGACGCCATAAATGCGACAACCGCACCCGCTACAGCCGCCCTGCTCATTAGTTGCTTTAGGTTCGTCATTTATCTACCCCCATTTATTGATTGTTTTCAACTTTTATAAACGATATTTGTTCCGCCCCCTCGGGCAGCACGGGCGTGAACACCGAGGCGTCGATAACCGGATTGACCGCCCAGTCCGAAAATACCGCCGAGTATTGAGGCCCGCCCGGGAGCGTCTTGTAGGTTATGACCAGCTTGCACGGGAGCGCATGCGCGCCGTTCGAAATCCATATCTGCCAGTCTATAAACTTCTCGACGAAAGCCAGGTGCTTGCACGACTCGCCGTCGACCGTGCTGTCCCCTATAACAACGCCCGCTGCGACGTTCGTCACGAACGCTTTGTACGGGTCGCTCACCACTACGTCCGAAAGGGGGAGGGTGAACC
>Ga0187894_10006620_pt1 | contig 11293 bp, 9 predicted proteins | sample GBC1701081metaG_FD_136650 | JGI IMG/M metagenome (GOLD analysis project Ga0187894, IMG submission 136650) | White microbial mat communities from a lava cave in the Kipuka Kanohina Cave System on the Island of Hawaii, USA - GBC170108-1 metaG ...
GCGCAGGAGCCGGGCGAGAGCAGCGCTGTCCACCGCTGCCACGCGGCCCCGGAACCGCTCCTTGATCTCCTGCAGCAGCCATTCGTTGCCGTCGGGATCGCGGAACGACGCGTAGGTGGCGTAGGAACGGCGCTGTGGATCTGGACCCGCGGCGCGCGCCTTGGGATCGGCGCTGAATCCGGCGCCGAGGCCGCCGCCGGCGTCGTGGAACACAGTCGCCTCGACTCCGCGCCGCGCAGCGAAACAATCCCTCGCGCGACCTTCGGACTTGGGACTTGGGACCTGGGACCGCTCACCGCGCGAGGATCTGCCGCAACGCTTCTTCGACTTCGCCGCCGGTGTCGGGGGCAGAGCGGCTGCGGAAAGCGACGTGACCGTCGGGCCGCACCAGGACGGCGCCATCGCTCTGCACACCATACGCGGAGGCGAAGCCGCCGAGATCGTTCAGCCCGGCGGCACCGACGCGATAGCAGTCCACGTGCACGCCGAGTGCGGCGCTCGCTCTCGTCGCGGCTGCGCACCACGCCTCGGCCTGCGGCGCCGCGACCAAAGTAAATGCCGCGCCGAACAGATCGAGCGTCGAGAGCTGCGCATCAGAGCGCCCGAGCCAGACGTGCGGGGCGCGACAGCCGGGCGTCGCGCTCTGTACGTACTCGGAGTAGCCGTCGGCGACCTCCGGCGGCCGAGTCGCATCGGGAACGATCGCGCTCGACCGATACCACGCACCGAACTCGGCGCCGAGATGGTTTCCGTAGCGCCGGGATGCGGCGACCACTTCCTCCGTGCTGAGCCCGCTCTCGCCGCCGGCGGCAGCCGCGGCGCTGATGCGCGCGACATTGATCGAATTCTGCAGCGACTGTTGGGTGATCTCCCGCGCCACCGGGCGCCGCTCGCCATCGTAGGTGTCGAGCAGGCTCCAACTCGCCTGCCCCTTCACGCAATGGGCGAGCTTCCACATCGCGTTGTGCATGCCCTGGAGTCCGGTGTTCACGCCGAGCCCACCCGTGGGCGGAAACTGGTGCGCCGCGTCGCCGCACAACACCACCCGCCCCTGCACCAGGCGCTCGACGACGGTGGCGTTCAATTTCCACAGACCGAGGGAGAGCACCTCGGGCTCGAGGTCGTCCGCGCCGACGGCGCCGCGGATCCACGCCTTCGCCCGTTCCTTGGTGAAGGTTTCCAGCGACCAATCCACCGGCGCGACCGTGATCTGGCAGAGCCATCGCCCCGCCCCGTCGAGCGGCTGCAGCACGCCGGTGGCGCGCTCGTTGGCGACGAAGAAAAGCACGCCCTTTCGCTCGCCGAGGCGGCGCTCGATGTCGGCGCGAAAGTAGCAGTTGACGATGTGGTACATGTCCTGCGGACCTTCGAGCTGCAGGCCCAGCTCGACGCGGATCAAGCTGGCGGCGCCGTCGGCCGCCACCAGTGCCGTGCTGGAGATGGGCTCCACCGCGCCCTTGGCGCGGTGCTTTACCTCGAGCACCGCCTCGCCGTCGGAGGCGTCGCCGCCCTCGAGGAGGCGCAGCGCCTCGACGCCGAAGCGCACGTCGACCAGCCCCGAAGCCCGCACGGCGTCGAGCAGGATCTCCTCGATCATCTCCTGCGACGACATGATCGGCAGCGCCGGGCTCACATCCGGCCCCGGCCCTTCGAAGCCCTTGGACTCGATCTCACCGTACTGTGTGCCGGTGGCCGAGGTGAGAAAGCGGATGGGACTCTTCCAGCCGTCGGGCGTATCGATGCTGCGCAGGCGCCGGTAGACAGCCGATCCCCAGCCGCGCGCGATCTCCATCGTCCGCGTATTGAAGTTGCGCGTCTTCGGATGCCACGAGGTGCGCTCGTGCTTCTCGATCAGGACGCTGCGCACACCGAAGCGCGCCAGCTCGAGCGCGGCGCCGAGGCCCACCGGGCCCGCGCCGAGGATGATCACGCGTGGAGATTCACCGCCGGTCATGGTCTTCCTCCGCGGCTGCGGGCCTGCGGCGCGCAGCCGAGACGAGATACGAACTGAGCCCGCGCCGAGTCAAGATCGACGATACGCGGCAGTGTGCGGTCCCGGATCCGCGTCGAATCGCAGGACTTGCAGACCTGCGGCGCAGCAGCGCAGGATGGGCGACTTCTTCATGCGATCACGGACTCTGCTCTGCGCCGCCCTGATGTGCGCTGTGACGACGACTGCCGGCGCCGGCGAGCCGAAGCCGCAATGCCCGGCGAGCAACGCCGACGCGGCGGCGAAAGCCGTGTCCGCGAGCGACATTCCGGTGGGACACACGCCACCCGGCGGATACAAGGACAAGTTCCCCAAGCCCGTGCTCGCCGAGTGCACGGAGTCCCTCGCCGAGGGCGCGCCCGACCTGCGCGGGCTCTGGAAGGCAGTGCGCGCCGAGCAGGTCGAGCACGACTCGTCGCGGCTCTTCTCCGTGTTGCGGTACCTCTTCTGGAAGGCGCTCGGCGTCGCGCGCGTGCGCCAGCCGGTGCCCGCCGGCCATCCGATCTACGTCTACGTGGAGCGCGTCGAGCAGTGCGGCAACCGCATCGTCGACATGGGCGGCGGAACGATCGCCGATGCGCGCGCCGACGGTACCGAAGCGAACGGCGTCCACGATGTATCCGCCTTCGACTTCAAGAGTCCGATCGACGTCATCGCCACATACGAAGACGGTGTCTTCGTCCTGCGGCCGGCGCGCATCCCGTTCATCGAGATCACCCGCCGGCTCGACGCCGACGGCCACATGGTGTGGACGCGCCCCGACTTCGGCGACATGGTGATCACGCTCGAACGCATCGGCGGCCCCTGCGACACCCCGCCCGGCACCGACTGGGCCCGCTGAAGGTGGCCGCCGCCCTGCATCGCGTTGGACTTCGCGCTACAAGCCGGTGGAGACAGACGCTGCCGAGCGCGCGGCTGCGATGATCTCCGAGCTGTTGTGATCGCAGATCAGTCATTGAGTCATGACTCATGGCTGCGCCCGAGAGCTGCGCGCAATGCCCGGCGCGCGGCAGCGGGCGAGTGGTATTGCTCGAGAAAGGCGTAACCTGCTTCGCGCAGACGAGAGCGCAGCGCTTCGTCGCAGACGAGGCTTTCGACGTGCCCCGCGAAGGCATCGGCATCGTCGGCGATGAGGACCTCCTTGCCGTCGCTCACTCCGAGTCCGGACGCGCCGTCCCCGGTCGTCACCACCGGCAGGCCGGCGCGCAGGCCCTCGAGAACCTTGATGCGCACGCCCGAGCCACCGCACACGGGCGCGAGGACGGCGAGCGAGCGTCGGTAGAGAGGTTCGAGCTCTTCGAGGAAGCCGGCCGTCTCGACGCCCGGCACCCGCCAGGCGTGCGGCACCAAGGGCTTGCCGCGCGCATCGAGATCGAGATGCGCGCCCGCGATCTCCATCGTCACGTCGGGGATGCGGGCGCGGATCCGCGGCCACACCTCGGCGCAGAACCAGTCGAGTCCGGCGACGTTCGGGCGCCAACTCAGGTTGCCGACGTAGCAGAAATGCGGGCGCCCGGGATGGAGGCGAGGCCGACGCTCGAGCTCGACGGCGACCGGCACGAGGTGCGCCCGAACATCCGCGACGCGCTGAAAGTGGTCCACCGCGTCGCCCGAAATCGCCACCACCCGATCGACGCTCTGGAGCAGCAGTCGCTCGAAGTGCGCGGCCGCGCGCCCCTCCACACCGGCAATCCACCGCATCAGCCCGCGGCTGCCCTCGGCGAGCTGCGCATAGAACTCGCTCTCGACGTTGTGCTGTTCGAGCACGACCGTCGCCGCGGGCCGCCCCGCCCTGATCTCCGCGAGATAGCGTGCCATGCCGAGATGGTCGATGTAGGCGAGGTCGATCGACGCGTCCCGCAACTCGCGCCGAAGGGCGGTGCGCAGCGCGGGTGAATCCCACTTTGCGGCCAGGTAGGGAACGCCCAGCGCGCGCAACGCCACGACGCGCGGCACGTGGCGCGGGTGCCTCCAGAGGTGAACCGGGTGATGGATGGGCGGACGCACGTCGAGCTTGCCGACGGCTTCGGCAAGCTCGCGACAGCCGGCTTCGGTGACCGGCCGTTCGCTGACGCTGAGGAGGGTGATGCGCTCGACCTCGGGCAGCGCCGACAGGGTTCGAAGTTGCGAGAGCGTCCGCACCGGACCGCCGCTCGTGGCGGGCCAGGGAAACTCGGTGGTCAGAAAGAGGAGGCGCAAAGGAGAGTACGATCGGTCACGGGCGCTCTGGGACGCGCAGCACTTCCTTCAGCAGCAGGTACACAAACTGCGAATTGGTCACGAGATAGCGCCTCCACAATCGGCGCGGCTCCTGCGCCAGGCGAAACAACCATTCCAGCCCGAGCGTCTGGATGACCTTCGGGGCGCGCGGGCGCACGCCGGCGAGCACATCGAGCGCACCGCCGACGCCGATCGCGACCGCCGCTCCCAACTCGTCCCACTGCGTTTCAAGGAAATACTCCTGCCGCGGCACGCCCATGCCCACGAGCAGAATGTGCGCTTCGCTGCGCGCCACTTCGCGCGCGCGCTCGGCCGCTTCGGCGGGGGAGAAGTAGCCGTCGGCAGCGCCGCACAGAGTGAGCGCGGGCCAGCGTTCGCGGATACGCGCCGCGGCCGCCGAAATCACCTCCGAGCGAGCGCCGAGGAGATAGACGCGCAGTCGCTCCTTCTCCGCGCGCGTGAGCAAGGCCTCGAGCAGATCGACGCCGGCGACGCGCCCGGGCAGAGAAGACGAGCTCCAGCGCGAAGCGAAGACGAGGGGTTGCCCGTCGGCGACGACCAGGGCGGCGCGATCGACGAACGCCTGCAGGCGCGGATCGGAGCGCATCATCATCAGGACGGCGACGTTGACAGTGGCGACGTAGCCGCGCCGACCGGTGCGGATCATCGCCACGACGGCGTCCACCGCTTCGACGATTCCCACCCGATCGAAGTTTCCGTTGAGGACGCGGACCCGCCCCATTTAGCACCACCCCTCGGCGAGCAGCATCGCGTCGATGAAGAACTTGGCCGCCCAGCTCGGAAAGCCGAAGGGCGAATACCGACCCCAGAGCGGCTGAGACCCTTTGATCGCACCGCGCACGTCGGGATCGTCGGTGTCGAGGTCCTGGGAGCGCATCACGTACCGCAACACCAGCGCGGTGGCGGAGCGAAAGCGCTCGTCCCCGCCGTGCTCGTAGAGTCTCGCCCACTGCGCCGCGAGTTGGGTGTCGCCGGCGAGGCACGAATATTCCGCCGCCGAGTTTCCCTCGATGTCGATTCGGCCGGGCACGAAGCCGTCGGCACGCACGTGTCGGAGCGCGGCCTCGGCGGCGCGGCGCGCCGCACCCGTGTAGCGTGCATCGTCGAGCATCAGGCCGGCTTGCAACAGCCCTTCGATCGCGTAGGCGATCGTATGTGTGAAGGGCGCCTCGCCCAGGCGGAAGCCGCAGCGCTCGAACCACCCGGTCGGGCGCTGCTGGTCCAGAGCCCAGTCGAGGTTGGCGCGGGCGACGCGGGTGTACTCGGGGTTCGGGCTGATCTCGCTCCAACTCAACAGCGGCCACGCGGTCCTGGTGTTGTAGACGTGCGGAATGCCGCGAAACGTGTTGCGCGTCCATCGCCCTTCGCCGTCTGCGACTCGGACCAGCCACGCCGCGGCCCGCTCGGCGGCGTCCGAGAATCTCGCGTCACCTGTTTCGCGATAAGCCCGCGTGAATCCCTCCAGCACCTGACCCGTGTCGAACACGATGCCGCCGTCGCCGTACCTCGGATTCGCGATCGAGCCGTCGTCATTCTGAACCTCGCAGAGCCATCGAGTGATCTCGAGCGCGCGAGATCCGGCGTCGGAATCGCGCCGCTGCTCGGCGAGATCGAAGAAGGTGGAGCTGATGTAGCCGGACGTCTCGGCGTAAGATGGTCGCCACGCTCCGGCGAGACAGTATCCGTAGCTCACTCCTCGCCGTCCCATGTCGTGCGCTCGCTTGAGCCACGCGACGGCGGCGTCGAGGTGTGCGCGCGGGCCGGCGAGAACCCCGTGACGGCCGGTGGCATCGGCTGCGGCGATTCTCGCGAAGGTGTAGATCCGGCGCGCCGACGACACTCGGGCGCTCTTTTCATCCCCCCAGGCGTCGACGCGCGACGACGTGGCCCTCATGCTTCCCGGCGACTCAACAGCGGCGCCAGAATCTTCGCGATCTCGTCGATGCGCTGGTCCCACGTATTCTCGCGCGCCACGGCGACGCGCGCCTCGATCGCCCCGCTGGAGCGGTCTGCCAGCGCTCGCCCGATCATCTCTACGAACTCGTCGCCGCTCCGCGCCAGCCACATCACGTTCTCGTACGGTCGGAGCTCCGGCAACGCCGTCGCGACCACCGCCTTCCCGGCCGCGAGGTACTCGTGCAGCTTCGCCGGATGAGCGGATCGTACATGACCGGCCAGTGTGTACGGCATGAGCGCCACGTCGAAGGCACGCAAGTAAACAGGAACGTCAGAATGGTCCTTCCGCCCCAGAAAAACAACATTGGGGCGGCTCCGCAACGCATCGAGGTCTTCACCCGCACGCAACTCGCCCGGCCCCACCAGCACGAGTGAGGCGTGCGAGTAGGATTCTGCGACCCGGTCGAGGAGGGCGACATCGATGTGTCCGGTCAACCAGCCGACGAAGCCCAGGATCGGGTGCGACACGCCGGCGAGATCCGGCGGAACCGCCAGCGCTTCCGTAGCGGCTCGATGGAAGAGATCGAAGTCGACGCCGTTCGGCACGAGATGGGTCCGTGGATTGACGCGCTTGCGCCGTTCCCACTGCGCGCGCGAAGTGGCAAACACGACGTCGGCGCGCCGGGTGAGCTCGTCGTCGAGGCGTCGCAGGAGCCCACTCAAGCGGCGATTCTGTCGCATGTCGGCAAACTCGTCGAAGTTGAAATAGCACGCGAGCTGCTCGCCGAGCCCGCCCACGAGGGGTAGCTGATATGGATCGGTCAGCCATAGAATCGGGGCGGTGACCGAGAGCGCCCGCATCGCGCGCCGTACGTGCCGGATGAGGAGCCGCGCGTTGATCGCCATCACCGGCGGCATGGTCGCGCGCAGCACCGCGGACGGCAGATGCTGCCGCCCGTGAGGGAGGACTGGTGGGCTCGGAATCACGACGAGGTTCTCGCGCACCGTGCGCGGGCTCAACCGGTAGAGATTCGGCCCGTTGCGCCTCATCTCGGCGGGCACGCCGCGCTCGGGATCGCGGCCGGGCTCGAAGTAGAGAACGCGGTTGTGTACCGCCAGGCGGGACATGATCGCCTGGGTCTCCTTCCAGAGCCCATCCCAGCGCCGCGGAGCAATGCAGATGATGTCCTGACCGCGCATCGAGCCGTAACCGATTCTCTCCTTTGAGTTCCCGGTCCCCGCTCCTGATATAGATGAGTTGGATGGAGGGCCGCCAACGGCGATCGCCGAATTGAATGCCGACGCCGGCGCGGCGCGGGCCCGCGCTGCCTGAGCGGTTCGAGGGATGGAGCCCATCATCGCCTACATCGTGGGTTGTGTCCTCGGTGGCCTCTACGGTACGGCACCGCGAGCACGGTGCATCGCCTGGATCCTCGCCGTCAGCGCCCTGCTCTGCGCGCTGTATCTCGCCGCCGTCGCGCTCCCGCTGCCGGGCTTCTCGGGCTTCGCCTTCAAATCGGGAGCCCCGATCATGGGCGACGGCGAACCACCATGGATCGCCCCGATTCCGGGAATCGCAGGACTCGTTCACTTGGCCGACGCGACCCTCGCCAGCGCTTTCAAAATGCTCCAGACTCTCGGTGAGAGCACCGCGGCGGCCCGCGTCGGTTTTGCTCTGTATCTGCTCGGAGCCGTCGCGATCCTGGCACGGCCGCTCTGCGGCCTCTACCTGATGCTCTTCGGCGCTCTCGTCGGCGATGCGGTGCTGTTGCCCTGGTATCCCTTCGTGAAGGGCTTCTCGAGCCCGGAGTCGCTCTTCTTCATACACGATGCGTTCATCGTGAGCCCGCTGGAAGTGTACATCGTGCTCACGGCGATCTCCTGGGCACTCTGGCGGGCGCGGGAGGGAGAGCTGCGTTTCCGCACGGGGCCGCTCTTTTGGCCGGGTATGGTGTTCGCGGCAGCGCTTCTCTTCGGTCTCGCCTACGGCGGTGGCAACGGCGGGGACCTGCGCATCGCCCTTTGGGAAGCGCGCGGCGTCTTCTATCTCGTGCCGCTCATCCTGCTCACCCGCAACATCGCGGAGACACCCGCGACGGCGAAGCGGCTCCTAGGGGTGGCGCTGGCGGCGGTGTTCATCAAGGGTGTCGTGGCGTCGCTCTACTATCTCGTCGTGCTGCGCGGCGACCTGAACGGAGTCGAGAGCATCGCCGAGCACGGTGCCGCGATCCACCTGAACGCGATCTTCCTCGCCGCCTTCGCCGTGTGGCTCTACGAGACCTCACGGCTCGAGAGAACGGCCCTGCTTCTCGCGCTGCCGTTCGTCGCGCTCGGCTACCTCGCAATGCAGCGGCGGGCGGCCTTCGTCACCGCGACGATTGCATGCCTGCTGCTGCTCGCGTTCCTCTACCGGCGGCGGCGACGCCTGTTCTGGGTCGTAACGCCGGTGTACTTCCTCGCGAGCGTAGCCTACGTGGCCGCCGCCGGGGACAGCCCGAATACACTGGCCCTGCCCGCCCACACGTTCACGCCGATCCTGCGCCTGCGCGAAGTGCCCTCCGATGATCGCATCTCGAACGACGATCGCGCTCTCGAGAATCGCAACATCGGCGCGACCATCCGCGAGCATCCGCTGCTGGGAATCGGCTTCGGCCGCAAGTACACGATGGCGGTTCCGCAGCGCGACCTCACCACGTACTTCGAGTGGTGGGAGTACATCCCGCACAACTCGATCATGTGGATATGGATGAAGGCCGGAATCGTCGGCTTCCTCTCGCTGCTCTGCCTGATCGGCCTCGCGCTGGCGAGCGGGGCTCGCGCCGCAGCGCGCTCGCCGCGCGACGATCTCGGTCTGGTCCTGCTGACGGCGACACTCTACTTCGCCATGCACTTCGTCTACGCGTGCGTCGACATGTCCTGGGATCCGGCGAGCATCGTCTTCGTCGGCGTGCTGATGGGACTATTGGGGACTGAGGACTGGCTTCCGAGGTCCTGAGCCCTATTCTTCGCGGCGGCGCAGGCGCCAGCCGAGGAGCGCGCCGCCGATCAGGACGAGGACGGCGAGCGCCTGCCCGGTGTTGCCGAGAGCGGGAGCGGTCAGAACGGGACTGCAGACACCGACCGCGCCGGGCCGGGCGCACACCCGACCGGGCTGCGTGCACGCGGTGTCGCAGCAGACACCGTCGACGCAAAAGTCGGACAGGCACTGCGACGGCGTCTCGCACGCTTCACCGTTGGTGTAGGATTGCGCGAAGGCCTCCCAGGTGAAGTGGGTGTAACTCAGCAGACCGGAACGGCTGAGGATCACACCGTTGGAGAGGACGAGTGCGATGGCGAGGAGGATCCCCTTCCACTTCTCGAGTATTCGGGCCAACGCTTTCGCTTGCATGCCTCGTCCAGGAGCCGCCCCCCCAGGGTCCGACCCGTCGAGTGCTCGTATCTCGTTTGGGGTTTGGGGTCAACGCGAACGTGGCTCCCCCCCGCCCCGAGCGGAACGGGGAACGACGCGCGAGCAGTTGCAGCCGGCCTCGGGCTCGAAGTCGAAGTCGTCGGCCAATAGCGCCGCCGGCGCCGAGGTGAACACGGCCCTACCGTCGCGCAGATAAGCGCGGGCTACGTCCGCCTCCCGGCCCGGGCGGACGAAGAATAGGTTGACGGTCTCGACGTCGGGGCGCAGGACCTCTACCCAGCGGAGGTATTCGAGAACCGGCACGTCGTACCAGCCGCCGATGAAGACCGCCTCAAGCGGCAGGCCGGCAAGGATCGCCTCACCGCGCTGCCGCGCCGACCAGTCGTCACTGATGTCCGCTGCGGAGAAGTTGACGGCCAGATTCGTCGCGCTCATCGCCAGCATGATCGCCGCGGCCGTGGTCGCCGCGGTCCCTCGCCGCGGCACCGGCACAGGCTCCCCTACGAGTTCCGAACTGCTGCCGCGGCGCAGCGCGCTGCCCCACTCGGCGACGGTCTTGACTCCGATCGCTGTCCACAGACTCCAGATCATGTATGTCGGCAGCAGCATCATCTCTCGGTCCGGCACGTCGTAGGTCAGCATGAAGACCAGGTGGCCGGCGAAGAGGAGGATCAGGCCGACGTGCACATCCCGGCGGCGCTCGAAGTCGGCTACCAGACCGAGGACACCGAGAAAGCAGCCGAGCGCGAGGAAGTTGCTCCACAAACGGTACGCGTAGGCGAGTACTTCGTGCGGTAGCTGCGAGAGCGGCACGGCGAAATAGTGCGAGGCGAACATCTGCCCCGAGACCGCCGCCCAGAAGCCGGTCCAGGTTCTCACGTCGATGCCGTAGTCGCGGGCATAGTTCATCGGCGACGCGGCGCGCAGCGGCAGATAGAAATAGATGGAAGCGCCGGCGAGGCCGCCGGCGAGAGCTGCGAGCCACCAACGTCGCGGGCGCCAGCTCTGGCCGCGGCCGCTCGTCAGCAGCCAGGCGAAACCTGGCGCGAGAACGGCGAGCGAAAGATGATTGCCGAGCCCGAGTCCGAAGAGGGCGGCGAAGACGGCTATGCGGGTAATGTCGAGCTCGTCGCGCCAGCGCAGCGCGAGCCAGAGCAGCGCCGCGACGATGAACGCGTGCAGGGCGTAGAGCTCGGCGGCCACCGCCGCGACCCAGAAGTAGTAGCTGAAGGCGAGGTACCAGGCGCTGCCCAGCGCGAGCAGGCGCTGTCCCGTGAGCCGTCGCACCGCGGCGCAGACGAATGCCGCCGCTGTCGCGCCCGAGCAAACCGAGAAGAGGTTCACGCGATAGCCGACGTCGCCGAAGGGAAGCCAGGTGAAGGCGTGGCCGAGCAGGAGGAACAGCGGTGAGCCGGGCGAGTGCACGACTCCCAGCAGGAAGGCGCCGGTGGTGAGCTCGGCGCTGTCGAGGCCGTACACCGTCGGCGCCATGGTGCGGAGGTAGACGAAGAACGGCACCAACCCCGCCAGCACCGCCGCCGCGGCGTCGAGCCAGTGGCGCGTTGGAGGCTCGGGGGTCATGGTGTACACAGCGCCATCACGAGCCGAGTCCAGTGAGTCGATCGCTCGCCAAGCAGGCCCTTCCGAGCCTCGTTGCCGCCGCCTTCGTGCTCGGCGTGTACGTCGTCTCGCTGTGGCGCATGCCCTTGGGTGTGTTCTGGTCGCCCGACGAGGGCGGGAAGTTCTTCCAGCTTGCC
>Ga0187894_10006622_pt1 | contig 11292 bp, 9 predicted proteins | sample GBC1701081metaG_FD_136650 | JGI IMG/M metagenome (GOLD analysis project Ga0187894, IMG submission 136650) | White microbial mat communities from a lava cave in the Kipuka Kanohina Cave System on the Island of Hawaii, USA - GBC170108-1 metaG ...
ATTTCGAGGCATCGATCGAGTTGTTAAATTGCAAATACCACGACTCAAATGGCGAACAGTTTTTATTATTTTCCCAGCCGCAATATCCACGATTGAATTTAAACGGACTGTAAGTTTGAAAGCTGAAACTTTGCGCTTTTGTGGTCGCGAGCGGCCCTTCGGCTGACGGCGTTCCAACCTTAACCGTGACGTTGATGCCGGAAGCTGCGGGCAATGCGTTTTCACTCTGCCCTTCAGAATTTACAGCTCGAAACGCAAGCCAACGTCGCGGCTGCGCCTGTTTTGAGTAATAAGAAATAGTCCCGTCAGCATCGATCTCGGTTTGTGTCGCGAGGCGAATCGGCAAAGTCTTGCCCTGCGCAACGACGCCGATCGTTTTCAAAACAGCATCAGGATTGATCTCCTGATCGAACGAAACAAACATCAACGCGTCGCGTCTCGTGATTTGATTGTTCGGCCACATCTGCTCGACCTTTGGCGGCGGCGTGGTGAATGTCCAAGTCACGTCTTTTTGCAAAACCTGTCCGGTCGCGGATTTTGTTCCTGCGGGCACACGGGCCGTGAATTTTGTCGCCATCGGAAAACGCTTTGTCGTGTCGAACATCAACGTCTTTGTGCCGAGCCAACGCCAGCGACCTTCAACCTGAGGCGTGAGTTCGACCGGCGCAAATTGCGCAGCTTGTTCCTGCGAAGTCACAGCAACCATCGGCTGCGAAAATGTAACGCTGAGATCTGGTGCGAGCGAGATCTCGCCTTCGGGCGAATATCGCAAAACTTGCAGAGTCTGCACCGTCGTGTCGATCTTCGGGAGCCCTCGCATCTCGTCGGATGGAAATTTTACAGGAATCTTGTTGCCTGTCTTTGGCGCCGGCAACGTTCCCGCGCGTTTCGAAAAGTCGGTTTGATCGTCGTCTTTTGATTTGATCTCGGGAATTCGCTTTAGCAGATTATTCGTGTCGCCTTGAGACAGCGGATCGGTCGATGGCAACTGCGCTTTCGTGCGAGCCTCCGCGCCTTCAACGCCTTCGCTCAAACGGAATTTTAATCCGCCGGGAACGTCCTTCAGACGCTGTTCCATAGCTTTGCCGAGAACTTGCGCGTTCGCCACATTCATCGGCGCCACGAAACTCAAATAAATTGATACCAAAAGAAGCCAAGCGGTCAGTTTTTTCATGTGATCCTCTTCAATCAAACGCGAATCGCGTTAATTCTATCTCATACTCGGCGCGGAGAGCGAAAGCCGCCGTTTACGTGTATCGAACGCTTCGATGCCGCGAAACTTGCGGCGGGTGCTTAGGACAGATCATTCCGCTATTCACTGTTTCTCATTCCTGCTATACTGATTTCGCGATTCACGCAACTTTGCCTTTTGGGGCGTCGTAAGGTTTTTGGCGAGTAGTTTGTTGTACGCAATCAAATTGAGGACGGATAGATAAGATGGGACTTTGGGCCAGATTTAAAAGAGTATTTTTTGCGAGTACGGGAGCGGCTCTCGACAAGATAGAGAACCCTGAACTCGTGTTACAACAGACGATTCGCGACATGCGCGATCGTGTGCCCGACTTGAATAATTCGGTGGCGCAGGTGATGGCGACCGAGCGGCTGCTGTTAAAGCAGAAAGAGAATCTTTCGACGCAGGTCGTCGATCTCGACTCAAAAATTAAAGCGTCGGTCAAAATGGGACGCGATGACATCGCGACAGCTTACATCGGACAACTCCAACAGGCGCAGTCGGATCTGGAACGCACGACCGCTCAGTCGGAACAAGCTCAACTTTCTTCGAAGCAGGCGCTCAAGGCACGCGACAATTATGTCCTGAACATGAAGAAACGCTCGGCCGAAGCGATGCAACTCATCAGCGCGGCCAAGCAAGCTAAACTTCAGGAGCAGCTTGCGCAGACGATGGAAGCCTTCAACATCGGCGACGACGCATCGACGTTCAACGAGATGCGCGAAAAGATCGACCGCCGCGTTGCTGCTGCCGAAGCAAAACTTCAGCTCGGTTCGGCTTCTGTCGACAATCAAATGGCCGACATCGAGCGCGAAGCAATGGATATTCAACTCCAGGACAAGCTGCTTGAATACAAATCACAAATGGGTATGCTCGGTGCCGGCACGCCGCCCGAGGCGAAGCAGATCGAAGCGAATTCCAGCATTGAGAGTGAGGTCGAAGTCAAAGAAAGCAGTCATTCGAATTAAACTTTCGCAAAACGCGCACGTGCAACTCGGCATCTACTAATTTGATATGGCTGATCTGGCGAAATACCGGCAGGATTTAGATAAATTCAACACGAGCTACGCAAAAGCCGCTCTGATAGAGCCTGTTAACTTTTGGGGTCTCGCGGGTTTTGCCGCCGCCGCAGTTTTCACATTGAGTCCCATTCCGCTTCTCATTGCTCTGGTTCTCGAAGCGGTCTATATAATGGTCGTGCCGAATCTGCCGTCATATCGCCAGCTTGTCGGGCGCCGTGAAAAAGAGCGGCTCTTAAAAGCGCACATCGCAAATCGCGAAGGTTTGATAAAGGCATTCACGCCGCGTGAACGCGAAGCGGTCGAATATCTGCGTTGGCTAAAAGATAAAATTCAGGATAACTATCACAAGTTCACCGGCGCACGCGAGCTGCCGTCGAATTTGAAAGCGCTCGATCAGCGTTGGGAAGATTTCGTCGATCTGCTTGACGTTTACCGACGCCGCAAACAGCATCTCAAATCGATAAACCGAACCGCCGTCCACAACCAACTTTCGCAGGCGTTTCGTGCGATGGAAGGTGCAGGTGACGAAAAGACAAAACGCATTCAGCAGACAAACGTCGAGATACTAAAACGCCGCATCGCATCGTTCGACGAGATCGAACGCAGCGTCAAACTCGTCGAAGGACAACTACAATCCATCGAAAACTTTTTCAGTTATCTCAACGACGAGATAGTCACCATCTCGACACCCGAACGCTTCTCGCTGCCCGACTTCGAACAGCTCTCAGATTCGATCGCGATGACAAAACAGATGCTCGACGCCACCGCCGACGAAGTTGGCCAACTCGATATGTATAACCGCGAAATGGGTAATTTGGAGCTTTTGCCGGGAAATAAATAGATTCTTTACGCCGCCTCTTCTCCGACCTCGCGAACAAAAGCCTTTTATCGACGAGAGCATCATAGAACGCAACCTCTTCGTCATCCAGCCCAAGCCTCTCGCCCTATAACGCTTTAGATGGGAAAGCGGCTACAGCATTTCTTTCTCGTAATGCGGCGTAGATTGATCTCATTTCAGAACCGTCTGCGGTTGTTTCACCGATGAAATCGACTTATAATGTTTTTAATTAAATCCTATGAAAAATAAGGTCAAACTTTTTCCCGGCGATGCAAAGGAACAGCTTACGAAGCTTCCTTCAAACTCTGTTGATTTGATCTTTACTTCCCCACCTTACGCAGAACGTCGTATGACTACCTACGGCGGAGTTTCACAGCACGAATATGTTGAGTGGTTTATGCCGATTGCCGATGAATTGCACGAAGTCCTAAAGCCGACCGGCACGTTTGTCCTTAACATCAAGGAGAGTGCGTTCAACGGCGAGCGAAGCACTTACGTCTTGGAACTTATCCTAAAAATGCGAGAGCATGGATGGCTTTGGACCGAAGAATTTATCTGGCACAAGAAGAACTCTTATCCAGGTAAATGGCCCAACAGGTTTCGTGATTCTTGGGAACGATTGCTTCAGTTCAATAAGGAAAGGCAATTCAACATGTATCAGGAAGAGGTTATGGTTCCGATGGGCGACTGGGCGAAATCGAGACTAAAGAACCTCAGCCAGACAGATAAGGTACGCGATCCGTCAAGGGTCGGAAGCGGCTTTGGGAAAAATATCTCAAACTGGATAAACCGAGACATGGCTTATCCGACGAATGTCATTCATTTGGCGACCGAATGTAATAACAAAAACCATCCGGCGGCGTTTCCCGAAGAATTGCCCGAATGGTTTATAAAGCTTTTTACAAAAGAAAACGACACAGTTCTCGATCCTTTTATGGGTTCTGGCACAACGGTTTTGGTGGCAAATCGAATGGGCCGAAATGCCGTAGGTATCGAAATTGTTCCCGAGTATTTAGAAATGGTTCGCGAAAGAATAGAAAATGCTGAACCTGTATTATTCTAATCTCACATTAAATGAAGAAGCTGAACTTGAAAGACGTAACTCGTTACGTCGAAGAAAATATTGGCACGTTTCATGCAAAGAGACTGCAAAGCCTCGACGGACTAAAGCTCCGTAAAGTTCTCAATCGCAAGAATCCTTACCTTTTCAAAGCCAAGAATGTCCTAACGTCCGAAGAGATAATCAAAGGTTTGCTTGATGCTCAAATCTCATCGAGCGAGGAAACCATTTTCGGCGACTGGCTCGAAGGCTTGGCGATCTTCATTAACGAGAAAGTCTATGCTGGCAGAAAGTCTGGCATGGAAGGCATCGACCTTGAATTCGACCTCGACGGCACGCGCTACATTATCAACATAAAATCCGGCCCTAATTGGGGCAACAGCACACAGATCAGAAAGATGATCGAGGACTTTAAACGAGCAAAGAAGATTCTGAGAACGAGCGGCGCAAACTTTCCTATCGAAGCGGTCAATGGATGCTGCTATGGTCGCGACAATAATCCTGAGAAGGGCGACTATCGCAAGTTGTGTGGACAGCGGTTCTGGGAGTTTATTTCGGGTGACGAGCGGCTTTACTTAGACATAATCGAACCGCTTGGACACCAAGCCAAAGAACGCAGCGAAGCATTTTCGCAATCTTATGCGCAGGTTGTTAACAGGTTTACAAAGGAGTTTTCCATTGAGTTTTGTAATGATGACGGAACAATTGACTGGGTGAAAATCATTGAGTTCAACGCTGGTAATAGATGAGCGGCTCATTCCCAAGACAGTAAGGATCCCTCTTGTTAGGCGGCTTCTTCCGCACGCGTCATCACTTCGAAGACGGGCACTTTTTTCTCGATCATTTCTTTTGTCAGAACGATCTCTTTGACCTTCTTCTCGGACGGCAGGACGTACATCGATTCGAGCAGGATTTCTTCGAGGATCATCATCAGGCCGCGGGCGCCGACTTTGCGTTTGTGCGCTTCGTGAGCGATGGCTTGGATCGCACCGTCGGTGAATTTGAGGCTGATGTTATCGAACTCGAACTTGCGTTGATATTGCTTGACGAGCGCGTTCTTCGGCTCGGTGAGTATCGTGACAAGCGCGGCCTCGTCGAGTTCACGCAGCGTGCCGATCACGGGCATGCGTCCGACGAACTCGGGGATGAGGCCGTAATGAATGAGGTCTTCCGGCTGAAGCCGACTGATCGAATCGATGTGCCGCTCTCTGCTCGTCTTAACCTCCGCCTGAAAACCGAGCGACTTATTTCGAAAACGTTTTTCGACGACTTTTTCGAGACCGATAAACGCACCGCCGCAGATAAAAAGAATATTCGTCGTGTCGAGCTGATGAAAATCCTGCTGCGGATGTTTGCGACCGCCGCCCGCAGGAATATTCGCGATCGTGCCCTCGAGTATTTTTAGCAGAGCCTGCTGCACGCCTTCGCCCGACACGTCACGCGTGATCGACGGGTTGTCGTCTTTGCGACAAATCTTGTCGATCTCGTCGATGTAGATAATTCCCTGCTGCGCCTTTTCAATGTCACCGCCGGCCGCTTGCAGAAGGCGGTTGAGAATGTTTTCAACGTCTTCGCCGACATAACCGGCCTCGGTCAAACTCGTCGCATCGACGATGCAAAACGGCACGCTCAACTGTCGCGCCAACGTCTGTGCAAGCAATGTTTTACCAGTTCCCGTCGGGCCGATGAGGAGAATATTCGACTTTTGAAGTTCTACGTCCGAGCGGCGTTTGGCGAGCTCGAGACGTTTGTAATGTTGATAGACAGCAACCGAGAGCCGCTTTTTCGACTCTTCTTGGCTGATCACATATTCGTCTAAAAAAGATTTGATCTCGGCGGGTTTCGGCAAACTCGCGCGCGTCGTCGTCGATGCGGCTTGCTCGTCATCGTTGATGATCTCGTTGCAGATGTCGATGCACTCGTTGCAAACATAAACGCCGGGACCGGCGATCAGTTTGCGCACATCGTTCTGCGATTTGCCGCAAAACGAACAGGTCAGAAGTTCTTCTGGTCGTCTGAATTGACTCATAAAGCAGTGGTTAGTGGTCAGTGGTCAGTGGAGGTTTACTGTCCACCGACCACTGCCCACTATTTCTCTCGGTGCTCGATCACCTCGTCAATAAGGCCGTATTCCTTCGCTTGAACTGGCGTGAGAATGCGGTCGCGTTCGACGTCTTTTTCGACCTGATCGAACGACTGACCGGTGTGCTTAGATATTATCTGCGAGGTCAGCGTGCGCATTCGAATGATCTCTTCGGCCATCAACCGAACGTCAGTCGCCTGACCAGACGCTCCGCCCGAAGGCTGATGTATAAGCACACGCGCGTTTGGCAGAGCAAAACGTTTCTTCGGCGCTCCGGCGCAAAGCAGTAAAGCTCCCATCGAAGCGCATTGGCCGACACAGATCGTAGTCACATCGTTTTTGATGAACTGCATCGTGTCATAGATGGCCATGCCCGCGGTGATCGAGCCGCCGGGCGAATTGATGTAAAGATTGATGTCGCGTTCGGGGTCCTCGGCTTCGAGAAACAAAAGCTGCGCGACGATCAGATTTGCGATCTGATCGTCGATCGGTGTGCCGATAAAAATAATGCTGTCTTTAAGAAGTCGCGAGTAGATATCGAACGCCCGTTCGCCTCGCGACGTTTGCTCGACAACCATTGGTACTAATGCCATATTCTCTTCTCTCAAAAATGAATTTACTTTAGAAACTGCTTGAAATGAACGCTGTTAAGTTGTTGAAAATATAGCGATTGCCATATTCGCGTTTGATTTTACAACTTTTCAATTAAATTGCAAGCAAAAACACTAACCTTTCTTCGCGGCTTTTTTTGCCGGAGCTTTTTTCTTTGCAGGCTTCTTCGCTTTTTCCTCGGATGGCTCAGCTTGACCGACGGATTCATCGACCCACTCGCCGGTTTTAACCTTAGCTTGAGCCACGATGGCTTCGATCGACTTACGCGTCTTTAAATTATTGCGAATGTTATCAAGACCGCCGCCTTGCTTCTCTATCGACTCACGAATTTCGTCTTTCGACGAACGATAATACTCGGCCATCTTATCAAGCTCTTCTTCTAGTTCGCCGTCCGAAACTTCGACCTTCTCAACTTCCGCAACCTTATCGAGCAGCATCGCGCCGCGAACGTCACGCTCGGCCTGAGTTCGCATATTGTGATACGCCATCTCGATAAACTGTTGATCGAGTTGTTCGAGCACGGCGCCGCGCTGTTGCAGATCTTGAGCAAAGTTGTTGAGTAAGTTACGAGCTTGGTTTTCGATGAGTGTGTTAGGCACTTCGAAAGAATTGTCCTCGATAAGTTTTGCGATGGCGTTATTTCTGACACGTGCATCTGCGTCGGCCTCAGCAAGTTTTTCGAGATCGGCTCGGAGGCGTTTCCGCAGATCGGCGAGCGACTTGTAACCTTCGTCGAGGCTTTTTGCCCACTCGTCGTTGAGCTCAGGGACTTCTTGTTTGCCGATCGATTTTATTTTCGCCTTGTAATGGACAGTTTTACCGGCCAACGCTTCGGAAGAAAACTCGGCAGGATACGAAACGGTAAATTCTTTATCGTCGTCTTCTTTTACACCGATAAGATTTTCGGTAAATGACTTTTCGATGACTTCGTCGCCGAGCGTGACTTCGAGGTCTTTTGCGACTATCGGATCGGCGTCAGGTTGATCGTCAAACTTCCCTTCGAGATCTGCGATCACGGTATCACCGATTTTCGAAGCGCGGCCTTCGACAGGAATTAGTGCAGATTCACGCTGCAGGCGTTCGGCGATCAAGTCTTCTATTTCACCTTCGATGACCGGTTTCACGCGACGAGTAACTTCTATTCCCTTGTAATTCGGAGCAGGAATTTCAGGCATCACCTCGACATGAACGTGCAACGACAGCGGTTCAGAGCCGTTGACTTTTACGGTTTCGTGATCGTCGAGATTAAGATGCGGCTCGGCGAGCGGATGCAGATTGTGCTCCTGAATGGCCGCAGTTACCGCCGTCGGAATAACTTCTTGCAGCACGTCGCCCTTGATCTCTTCCTTAAATCGCAACCGCACAACATCTAAAGGCGCATAGCCTTTACGAAAGCCCGGCACGTTAGCGCGACTCGCGTATTTCTTACTGACCTTGCCGTAAGATTCACGCAGGCTGTCACCGTCGATCTGAATATGTATCTCTCTTTGTGTCGGAGAAATTTCTTTTAGTTCACTCTTCATCTACAAGAAAAGAATAACAAGTCAGTGGTCAGTTGTCAGTTGGCGGTTGTCAGAAGGAGGAGTGGCCGGCTGTTGCTGTCATTCTGACAACTGACAACCGGCCACTGACAACTGATGTTGGTGCCGAGGGCGAGACTCGAACTCGCATGTCTTTCGACGCTAGTTCCTAAGACTAGTGCGTATACCAATTTCGCCACCTCGGCACAAAGTCAGAACCACCTGCGTTAGCGGGTGGTTGAAGAATAACATTTGAAGTTCGTCTGAAACAATCGAAGTCGTGAGTATCGACGTAAAACCACCCGTTACCGCAAGTGGTTCGGACTATTTGTGCAGATACTTCTTATCGTATTCGTCCCACGACATATTTATATCTCCGGCGTCGATGCCGGCACGCGAATCGTAGCCTAGAGCCTTTGCCTCAGCCTTCTTGAATAATCGGTAACCGCCGTAGCCAAGTGCGGCGATGATGCCGAAAAAGACGATGTACCAGATCAGCGACCACACGAATCCCAGAACCCACAAAACTACAAGCGTGCCGAAAACTACGCCGAGCAGCGTAAGAATTATTTTGATGATATTCATTGCTTTTTGCCTCCTGCTATGTGGCTTTATACGAATTTATCCCGCCGTTGTTCGTGGAAATGCCAACACAAATTAATATTGACAAAAAAAAAGGGGGGGGGGTAGCATTTATATAGCTACAGTTCAGAAAAATAGTAAATTCAACTTCAACTCTTAAGGAGGACACATGTCAAAACTAAAAAGCAAACTCAGATTTCTTTGGGTAGTCGGCTATGTTGCTGTGCTAGTAATAGCATTTTTTATCATAAAACCAGATGCTTCTCAGGGAATCACAACCACCGAAGAATACAACCAGAAGGTTAGAAATGCACTCCAGGAAATTTCTTTTCCTGCCAATAACAACGCGGCGGCTATTAGCTCAGCTACCGATGGCCTTTCAAGCTTTATCCTTTTTCGATCTGGAATTCAGATAACCCAAGATGAGAAAACTGCGTTGCAACAATCAGAGCAGTTAGCGTGGAATCAAAGCAAGAAAATTTCGGTCAGTGATTTGTCAGAAATTATTGCAAACATGGCTAATGACAAACTTGTAACACTATCAAACAGTGATATTGATAATATTTCGAACACGCTGCGAGGGTTCAACGCTCCGGGGCTGCCAACAGGATTCCAACAAGGCAGGGATAATGTAATGCTTCGATCGGACGGCTCGGGCTTAATGCCAGCAAGTGATTTCACTAACTATCTTCGACAGGCACGGGATACTGAAATCGATGCGAGAGTGCGCGGCTCTCAACCTCCTTTCGCTGCTACCATACAACGCTCAGCATTTCTTAATCAAATTACTGCTAAAGTCGAATATCGGGTCAATCAAATAGTAGGAGCTGAGCCAGGTTTTTTTGGAAATTCAAAATATAACATGACACCAATTCAAGCAATGCTGATTGCTTATTGTGTGGTTTCTGATGATTCCCTTGTGGGAAGTCAAACTGAATTAAACTCACAATTGACTAGTACTCAACAAGGAATATCGAGTGTGACAAACTCCAGTTTCCCTTCTCCTACAGGATTTCGTGCTTTTGGCGTGAATGGTTATCTCTACAGTTCGCCCACGGATTATGTATTTGATGGGGCCTCTAGGTCTGCTCTTATTGCAAACATTCACGGGAGGTTGAACTAATGAATACAAACTCGTTATTGTGATTGCGTTTTTGCTTTTTGTTCAATTTATCATTTCGTGTGGCGGAGGCGGGGGAACAAATTGCAACTATAATTTGGGAAGCGGACGGTCAGGAATTTATTCAGATGCTTCCGGCAGGCAAAGAACTGTAGTTGGTGGTGCGAATGGAACTGTCAACTTGCCTTGTGGAGGCACCGTGACCCCTGTTTAACTTTTTTAATATTCTTGTTAATGTAAGATCGTTTGATACTGAAATATCAAACGATCTTTTTGATGGCGACTCTAATTTCTCTTTCTGAAAAACTATGTGGCATCCTTTCGGGGGATGAATTTGCAATCGTAGAAGATGTCACGCACGATTCGCGCGTTGCGAGAGAAGGAACTTTGTTTGTCGCGATCAAAGGCGAGACGGCTGACGGCCATCGGTTTATCGACGACGTGATGCGACGCGGTGCCACGGGCGTGATCTCGCAATACGAAGCGCCGGCAGATTTTAGCGGAGTTTGGATAAAGGTCGCCGACGCCCGCGAAGCTCACGCAAAAGCGGCCTCGATCGTTTACGGCGATCCGTCACATCATCTCGATCTCGTCGGCATCACGGGGACGAACGGCAAAACGACGACGACGTATCTTTGCTTTGCACTAGCCGAAGCTGCAAAGCAAAAAGCAGCGATGCTCACGACCGTCGAATACCGCATCGGTCTAAAGAGCGAAGAAGCAGTTCGCACGACGCCCGAAGCTTCTGATACAAATCGATTTTTACGCGCAGCGGTTAATGAAGATTGCTCGGTCGCTGTAATGGAAGCGTCTTCGCAGGCGATCGATCTGCATCGCTGCGATTGGCTGCGATTCAAGGTCGCGGTTTTTACAAATCTCACTCGCGATCATCTCGATTATCACGAGACGATGGAAAAATATTTTGACGCGAAGAAAAAACTTTTCGACGGTCGTCTTGGTGAAAAGCCCGCAAGCTGCGTCGTCAACATCGACGACGAATGGGGCGTGAAGCTGGCTGACGAATTGCGGTCTAATGGACAGCGAGTTGTTACGACCGCACAAAACATTGCCGCCGATCTAACAGCCGAAAACATCGAAGTTTCGCTTATTCGCGGAACGTCTTTCAAATTAAACACGCCGTCGGGTGAACTCAACGTGACTTCCCCGCTAGTCGGCAAGCCGCATGTTTACAATATGCTCGCAGCGACAGCGGTTGCGTTGGAG
>Ga0187894_10006623_pt1 | contig 11291 bp, 8 predicted proteins | sample GBC1701081metaG_FD_136650 | JGI IMG/M metagenome (GOLD analysis project Ga0187894, IMG submission 136650) | White microbial mat communities from a lava cave in the Kipuka Kanohina Cave System on the Island of Hawaii, USA - GBC170108-1 metaG ...
ACGCTCGACATGCTCCAGGCCATGAACACCGGACACGATGGTTCGCTGACCACGATTCACGCCAACAGTTGCCGCGACGCCATTCAGCGTCTCGAGACGATGGTGATGATGGCGGGCTTCGAACTGCCCATCAAGGCGATCCGGCAGCAGATCGCCTCGGCGGTCCACCTGCTGGTCAACGCGGCGCGGCTCTCCGGCGGCCCGCGAAAGATCATGTCCGTCACCGAGATTCAGGGGATGGAAGGCGACACGATCACGCTGCAGGAACTTTTCAAGTTCGAGCAGGCCGGAATCGACGGGTCCGGAAAAGCCTTCGGCCAACACATCGCAACGGGCCTGCGGTCCGGCTTCATGGATGAGCTGAAGGCCCACGGCGAGGAAGTTGATCCCTCCATATTTGAGCGGCGCGTTCTGATCTCCGACGTAGAGTGAAGAAACCATGCTGGATTTCCTCAATAACATCGGGTTCTACGCCATGCCGCTCGCCGGCTCGGTGCTCCTGTTCTTCGGGCTGTTCCAGCTCGTGACGGATCTCCGCCGTGTCGACGAAAAGAAAGTGATCGACCGGTTGACCGAGGGCGCCAAGATCAACAAGCTGCCTGCCTCGATCGTCCGCCGCCGCGACGGATCTCAGGATAAGTCGCTCTTCAGCGCCGCGCTCAACAAGCTCAGCCTGGTGTCGTGGCTGCAACGCGCCCTGGACCAGGCCAACATGGACTGGACGGCGTCGACCTTCCTGCTGAACGTGCTGAGTATTTCGCTGTTCGGCGGAATCGCGATGTACATCTCCGGCATGGGCATCTTCGCCGCGCTGGGGACGGCCGTCGCGGCATTCCTCCTGCCGCTGCTCGTCGTGACCTTCAAGCGCAAGGCGCGGCTCAACCGCATGCTCTATCAGTTGCCCGACGTCTTCGACCTCATGGGTCAGGCGTTGCGCGCCGGTCACTCACTGGCCAACGCCATCCAGTTGATCGGACAGCAGCTTCCCGATCCGGCCGGCACGGAGTTTTCCATCGTCTTCCACGAGCAGAACCTCGGCATCAAGATCGAGGAGGCCCTCAAGAACATGGCCAAGCGGCTCGACCTCATGGACGTCCGCTTTTTCGTCACCGCGGTGCTCATCAACCGCAGCACCGGCGGCGATCTGGCCGAGGTGCTCGACAACATCGGCGCGGTCATCCGCGAGCGCATCAAGCTCTTCGGACAGGTCAAGGCGCTGACCGCCGAAGGACGCCTCTCCGGATACGTACTCTTCGCCCTGCCCTTCGTCGTCTTCGCCGTCGAGCAGGTGATCAACCCGGACTACGGACGAATCCTGATCGAGGAGCAGATCGGGCGCTACTGCCTGATCGGAGCGCTGGTCGCCCAGCTTCTCGGCCTGGCGATGATTCAGAAGATCGTGAACATCAAGGTGTGACGGACCGCGGCGGCGGAACGCGCCACGGTGCTTTCCGCAGGGGAATGAATTCGGCCGCCGCGGACGAATCGGGAGCTGGACGAACATGGAACTCGCCATCCTGGCACTCATGGTCATGGGGGCTTGCGCCCTGGTCGTCTATTCGCTCTGGCCCTCCCGCGGCGCCGACGCGGACCAGATCCGCCGTCGCGCCATGGGACAGCGGGGCGATGCTCCCGAAGCCGCCAACCTGCACAACCTCGCCAAGACCAACGCCCGAAACAGCCTGCTCGAAAAAGCCGCGCCCATGCTCTCCAAGGCGATGGGCCAGCGCAGCGAGCAGGAGCAGACCACGCTGCGGGTGAAGCTCTTCAACGCCGGCTACCGAGACGAGAACACCCCCACGGTCTTTCTCGCCAGCAAGACGATCGCCGGAGTCATCCTGGGTCTGGTCGGATTCTTCATGGCTGCCAGCGTCGGCAAGCCCATGACGACGCTGCTCGGTCAGACGATGCTGGCCGCGGGCATCGGCTTCATGCTGCCGGAAGTGTGGCTCTGGATGGCCCGCTCGCAGCGCATGGACGGCATTCGCAACGGCCTGCCGGATGCACTGGACCTGATGGTGGTCAGCGTCGAAGCGGGACTGGGCCTGGATGCGGCGGTGCAGCGCGTAGGCGACGAGATGCGCCACGTGCACCCCGATCTCTCCGAGGAGCTTCAGCTCGCCACGATGGAAACGCAGATGGGCATCACGCGCGGCGACGCCCTCGAGAAGATGGCCGTTCGCACCGGCGTCGAGGAGATGCGCTCGCTCGTGGCCGTCATCACGCAGGCGGAGAAGCTCGGCACCAGCATCGCCAAGGCGCTGCGCGTGCAGGCCGAGACGCTCCGCACCAAGCGGCGTCAGAAGGCCGAGGAACGCGCCCAGAAGACGGCGGTCAAGCTGATGCTGCCGCTGATTCTCTTCATCTTCCCGGCGATTCTGGTGGTGCTCGGGGCGCCGGCAGGCATCAAGGTCTATGAGACGATGTCGAAGGGCGCGCTCTCCGGGAAGTAGGCCGCGATTCTCCGCTACGGCTTCGCGCCGCCATCCTCCATCGAATCCGGCACGGGCATTGAACTCGGCGCCGTCGACGGCGGCGGCAGGGGCAGTCGCAGCAGGTCCTCTTCGTCGACCGGCCAGTCGCGCGGCTGCCCCAGGCAGGCGTCCAGCGCCAGCAGCGTCCGCGTTCCCGCGCCGACCGGAATCTCCACCCATCCCAGAATCCGCTGCGACGGCGCCTTGCCGCTGAACATCGCCGCCGCACCCGCGGCTTCGCGCAGCAGTTCCAGATAGGGCTGAACCGCTTCGGGCCGCAGCAGCAGCAGCGTGTGGGGGCTGGTCGGATCGCCGTGGCTCAGCGCGGCCGTATCCTCGCGCGCCCAGTCCAGCACGTTGTTGAGCGTCCAGTCCAGGTCCGATTCGTCATTCCATGTCGTCGGCAGTGCACGGATGCGGGAACGCTCCCCGCCGACGGCGCCGCCATCGACGCCGATTCCGACAAAGCCTTCATTCTTGTGAATCGCGCCGCGCAGGGTCAGCCCCGCGATGCCGGTCAGCTTGCGCAGCTCCACCTCACCGAGCCGCGGCGTCGTGTCGTGATAGTTGGCCCAGACCGCCGCCATGTCGAAATATCCACCCGCGGCGGGAGGTCGCCAGGTCGGCACGCGCTGCGCGGCGGGCGGATCGCTGGTGCGATAAGCCGCGCCGATCAGCGGCACGTTGTTGTAGTCGCAGAATCGCACCGAGAAGCCGAAGCCGCGGTCGGCCGGCGCGGGCAGGGCCTCGATCACCAGCTCGACGTGGTTCCACCCCTCCTGCAGCCACGCCCCCGACGCGACCATGTCCGGCTGCTCACCGTCGGCGTAACGATTCGCCGCGACGTAGTCGCCGCGGCGCACGCAGCGCCCGTTGATCCACGCGGCCAGTCCATCGTTGAATCCCAGCCACATCGCCACGACCTGGTCGCGCGGCACATAGACCCAGCAGGAGGCCCGCGCGGCGCAGCCACCGCGCCGTCCGAGCAGCTTGCCGAGGTCGATCCAGTCCGAGTCGCTCTCGATCGTGCGCGCGGCGGCCGGGGGGGCGCCGGCCGGCGGAAGCGGGTCGAGCAGGTGCGTCGCCGCGCCGGACTCCGTCGCGCTGCCGGGCGAGAACTCGTACGGCCCTTCGATCCGCCAGCGGCGCAGGGAGGTTCCCGGCCGAGCCGGACCGCCGATCACTGTCTTACGCCACATCGCGGGGGTCATGTAGTAGTGCAACGCCGCGCGGCAGCCCCATTCAATGCCGGGGACGGGCCGCACGCCGCAGCCGGCGAGATCGGCGAGGGCGGGGAATCCGGGGCCGGATTCGCACGCCCGCACGCCCCAGGCGAATTGGGCGGTCAATTCGCGCAACATGATCTGCCAGCCGCAATCAATCGAAAGGTCGCTCAGCGCCGCGCCGCGCGGTCCGGCGTCGGCGCCGCTGGTGACGTTGCGGCCGCCGATGCGGAAGCTCATCACGCCGTCGAACGCACCGCGCTGCGAAAAAATGTCGTCGGTCGGACCGATCACGCCGCCGGGATAGGTCATGTACGCCTGCGCCTGGGCGCCCTCGAGATAGAGATAGCTCGTCCGGATGCGCATCATGCCGCGACTGGCGGCCATCACCGTGCGCTCGACGAACTGCCAGTCGTCATAGAGCTGCCGCAACTGCTCCGCTGCGACCTTCGCGCCGGAGGGCTGTGACGTCGCGACCTGCGACGCGGCCGTCGCGCCGGCCGTCTCGGCGAGCGGCGACTTAAGGATCAGCACCAGTTCGTGCCACTCGGCCGGATCGAGCACGCCGCTGGAGAAGCCGCTCTTCTGGAGAAACTGAAGCTGGTCCTTGCGCGGCAGCATGAAGAGGTCGGCCAGCTCGGCGTGGCGATACCAGGCGTCCGACGCGCCGGCGTTGTCCGGGCCGACGTAGCTTCCGGCCGTCCGCGCGTAACCGAAGATGCCGACCTGCTGCAGATACATCAGCGTGCGCCGTGCCGTGACGTAGTCGTCTTCCGCCGGACGCGGGCGCTGCTGAAACGCCGCCAGCCGCAGGCCGCGCCGCGCGAACCGCGCCACGCGCTCGTCGTCGCCGGCGGCCAGGCGTTCGTAGGCCGCGCGGGCCGCGTCGATGCGACCCTTCAGATGGTCGGCCATGGCCTGAAGGTATTCGTGGGCTGATCCGGCCGGCGTCGCGGCCACGACGGCGTCGAGCGGGCCATCCTGCTCCGGCCGTGCGAGCAGCAGATCCGCCGCGCCGAACGCCGAGACGCTCGCAACAACCGCACCCGGCAGATCGGTTTCGAGCAGCAGCAGCCCGTGCACGTAGCCGGGGCTCGCGCGAAGCGAGTTCAAATTCACGACGTAGTGCGACCACGTGCCCGAGAGCTGCCAGGGAGGCAGCGCGACTCCCTTGATGCGAACCTGCATCTCGGTCGGCGGCATGGCGGCGAGTTCAGCGGCCGAGGGAGGAGGGCTCTCCTCGTTTTTCGGCATCGGCTCGATACGGCCGATGAGCAGCAACCCCTGCCGCGCCGGTCCGGAGATGTCCTGCGGGATGCGGAACTGCACGGTCTGTCTGCCCGAATCGATCCGGGCGCCGGAGGAGGGGAGCCAGGTGACGTCGGGGTGGTTGCCGGCCGACGCGGGCGGCGCGGCCGCAACGGCGATTCCAAGCGACACAATGCAACCCCACCCGCCCATGATGCCCGATCGACGCATGCCGACTTCCTCGCGAACAGAGCGGCGCAGCGCCGCTGAAGCGTCCGAAACTCGATTGGGTAACCGCGCCGCCGTGATTGTAGGGGAGCGACGACCTACCTTGAATCCTTGTCGGAATCCGCGTCGTTGCGCGGCGCGGGATTCAGCAGCCAGTCAAAATCCTCATCCGTTGCGGCGGGAGGCGGCTGACCCTGCGATCGGGAGGCCGGGGAGGAAGGTCCGGCTGATGCGGCGGGACGCGAGGAGGCGCTCCAGCGGCGCAGCACCCACCATGCCACCAGCAGAACAGAGATGGCGATCGTGATGTTCCCGACCCGTCCCCCGGACGGGCCGCGCGCTTTTTTCGGACCGGCAAACTCAACGCAGGAGATTCGCTCCCATCGCGGCGCAACGATGAGCGGCGCGTAGGACCAGCCGCCCGAAGCGGTGCGAAACTGCCGCACCTTCAGGAACCAGCCGGTCGCGCGCACGCAGTCGTGAATCGGCGCGGGATCCGAATCGCCCACGGTGACGAGGGTGATGAGCCGGGCCTCGCGGTAAACGCTCAGTTCGGTCTGAATGACGCGGTGCGAATGGTCGGAAGGACCGGTGTTTCCCGGCGTGATGTCGCAGGCGATGCTCGATTCCACGACGCCTTCAATCGTGATGCGCCGGCCGCGATACTGGGTTGGCCGTTCGGTGAGAAAAGTCCAGGGGATCTCCGGCGACGGCGATCGAGCGGCCGCGGACTGCGATGACGCGACCGACTCCGCGGCGGCGAGGTCGAGCAGCGCGTAGAAGGCCGGTTCGTCGAAATTCGGCGTCAGGTCGCGGACGTCGGCCAGCAGTTGCGCGAGATCGGCGCGGTCCGGCGAATCGGCGTTCTGCGCCGCGGCTTCGTGCACAAGCCCTGCGTGAACCAGAAGCAGCGGGAGGGCGACGACTCTTCGCCACAGGCTCGCCGCGCCGCGCGTCATGGCTTGCCTGCCTGCGACCGCGCCTGCTCGGCGAGGTCAAGCAGCCGTCCCTGCCACGGAGCGCCGCCCAGGGCCGGTTGCCACGCCTGCTCGGATTCGATCGCCCGCGCGACCTCCGCCGCGTGACCCGCCTCCAGCCGCAGCCGCAGCCAGGCGTAGCGCGCTTCCCAGTAATCCGCGGGCGACGTGTCGCGCAGCGACGCATCCGAGAGCAGTTCCGCCCAGAGGCGCTCGGCCTGCTCGCGCGCGCGGGCCGCGGATTCACCCGATACCGCGCGAGCCTTCGATTCGGTCAGGCGCGCAACCATGGCGAGCATCGCGCCGTTGCGCGGATCGGCGCGGTGCAGCGGCTCGGCGATGGCGAGCGCTTCGTCGATCTGCCCCGCGCGCTCCAGCGTTCGCAGCAGGCTGAGCTGCACCAGCGGCAAGTCCGCCTTGCGGGCCGGCTGCCGGGTGACCCACGCAAGGAGTTCCCGCAGCGTCGGCAGCGCGGAACGGGCCACGCGCCGCGTGTCGGCGTCGCGGCCGAGCGCGTCGAGCCGCTGGATCTCCGCCTCCATGCCCGCCGCGAGTCCGATCAGCGTGTCGCCCACCTGATCGGGTGCGACGGTGCGGATGAACTCATCGAGCACGGCGGCGGCCTTCTCAATTTCGTCGAGGCCGCGGTGGCAGCGGATTCTCAGCGAGAGGAGCCGCCCGCGTTCCTCACTCGTCAGACCCGTCTCCGCATCGAGACGCGCAATGACGGAGAGCGCGTCGGAATAGGCCCTGGCCCGGTCGGATGCGAAGAGGTCGGCGGCGGAAAGTTGCGCTTCGTGGACCGTGGCGACTGACACGCGCTCGTCGCCCGACTTGAGCGCGTCGCTCATGTGGTCCGCCAGCGCGAGCCAGTCGCGCGCGAGCGCCCCGGCCGCGGCGGCGCGCTTCGCTTCCGGCATCGCCTCCGTCAGCGCCGCGCGGCAGAGCAGCACGTTGCGTCGCGCCTCCCAGCCGTGCGGCGACGAAAGCGGAATCGCCTCGTAGGCGGCGCGGGCGTCGGCCGGCCGGCCGGATTCGTAGAAAGCGATCGCGCGAACCCAGGTGATCTCGTCCGTTTCGGGATGTTTCGGCGCACGGGTCAACAGGTGCTGCGCGGCGGCGGCGAGCTTTGAGAAATCGTCGCGGGCGTGCGACGTGCGCGCGGCGGCGAGTCGCGCCCGAAAGGCAAGCAGCGCGGCGGAATCGGCCAGTTCAGCCGCGGCGGCCAGCCGACCGGCATCCTCAAAACGATCGGCGGCTTCGGCCGGATGCGCCGTCTGAAGCAGGCAGAGCCCGAGGTTGTAGAGCGGCTCGGCGCGGGCTGGACCGGCGGGCGTCGCCTCCAGCACTTTTCGCCACAGCGGCGCCGCATCGGCATGACGCTGCTCGCGCATGAGCTGCAGCGCGTCGAAGGTCATCTCGGCGGGCGTCAGCTTCGCGGCGTCACGCCGCGCGCCGCGATTCACCAGGTAGGCCCGCAGGATCGGCGGCCAGGGAGGTCCGCGCTCAAAGAGCCGCGCCATCGCCTCCGCGCCGCGGCGGCGGAGGTCGGCGGCGGTCTGCGATTCCGCGGCCGCCAGGCGGTTGGCTTCGAGCAGATCGCAGTCCGCGAGCAGGACTTCGGAAAGCTCAACGTAGAAGCGCGCCGGCGCGACATCGCCCTCCGTCCGAACCTGCGACAGTTTCGTCAGGAGGTCCCGCGCCGGCTGAAACCGCTCGGCCGCGATCAGCGTGCGGGCGCGCTCGTAGTCGATGCGCGCGGCCAGCGCCGGGGGCGGATTCCGCCCCGCGAGATCATCCAGGACGCGCAGCGCGTCGTCCGGCCGCTGAAGCAGCCGGAGCGCGATCGCCGCGCCGAGCGACGCACTGGCCGATTCCGATTCGGAAGGCTCCGCGCGCAGCAGGTCATCGAACCGCCGCAGCGCCTCCGACAGCGTTGCGACGACGGCCGGGTCGGGCGCGTCGATCGCGCCGCGCCACGCCAGGGCCCACGCCAGGTTGAGCGAGCCATCGCGCGCCAGCCGCGGCGTTTCGGCGGCGATGCCCAGCAGCAGGAAGCGCTCTTCGTCGCGCGCCATCGCCTTGTTCAGCGTTTCCAGCCGCCCATCGGCATCGCGATAGAGTTGAATCGCCTCATCCAGCCGCCTGCGAAGATCGTCGCGCGGCGCGGCCAGCCCGCTCGACCGCTCGAACTGATCCAGCAGCGGCGCGAGGGAGAGCCGGAAGATCACCGTCGCGCAGGCCGCACGGCGGCGCGCCGCGCGAAGCTGTGCGGCTTCGTCGCCGCCGCCGGAGGATTCCGCCAGAAGCCCGCGATAGGCCGTCTCAGCCTGCGAGATCAGGGCGGTCCGTTCGGCCGAATCGGTCGCTGCCGCGGCGCGTCGGGCCAGATCGGCGGCGCGCGCTTCGGGTGACGGCGCGGCGGGGGCGGCCGCGCCCCGGCGCGGAGCGCCGGAGGACTGGCCCTGCGCGGATTGAGCCGCGGCAACGGCGATCATCACGGCGATCGGCAGGATCGTGCGGAACAGCGGCGGGGCCACGAGCGGCATCACGCGCCACATCATAGAGGCGCGGAGGCGGCCGCGACGGGCTGATGCAGGGCGAACTGCACGTTCTGGAAACCGGCCCGCACGCAGGCGTCGAACGCGGCGATGACGAATCGATAGCGCACCCCCGGCTCGGCCGTCAGCACGATGCGGCCGCGCGGGTCGGCGCCGGCCTGCCGGCGCTCGCGGAGAAAAGCGAGCAGCTCGTGAACGCCCCCTTCGCCGAGGATGCGCCCCGCGACCGTGACGCGCACGCCGCGGCCTCCCTCCGCCTCCTGAAGCGTGAGCCGAACCAGCGGGACGACGGCGACCGTCGCACCGCCGCCGGGGCCGACTTCCGACGGGAGCTGCAACTGCAGCGCCCCCTCGCTGAGGGCGAAACTCGTGCCGAGCATGAAGAAGATGAGGATGACCATCACCACGTCCACCATCGGCGCGAGGTTGGGAGCGAGGTCCGCCGCCGGTGGAACAGCGAGCCGGCGCATCATCGATCCTCCCGCGCGTCGGTCAGGGCGGCGAAGACGACGTTTTCGACTCCCGCGCCGGCACAGGCCGCGAGCACGGCTTCGACGGCGTGATAGGGCAGATCACGGTCGCCGCGAATGACGCAGCGCACGCCCGGGTCGCGGGCGTGCTCGGCCGCGAGCCGGCCGGCGATGTCGGGGAGTGTGACGGGGCGCTCGTCGAGCACGTATCGCGCGAACTCCGGCGCGCCGGCGGGGCCGCGTCCCGCGTCGGCGGGAGCGGCGGCGGCGGCGTCCGCGAGTACGTTGACCACCACGCGGCGGCCGAGGGCGCGTCGATCCGCCTCGCGCGCCGCGGCGGCCGAGGGGAGCGCGACGACGCTGTTCTCGCGCTCGACCATCTTGCTCGCCAGCATGAAGAAGATGATCAGGCACATCATGACGTCGACCATCGGGGCGAGGTTGAGCGTCATGGGAGTCGCATGCGGTCGGGCGGCGCGCATGGCGGAATCATACCGCGCGCAAAAAAAGCGAAGCGGCCGCGCCACTGGGGCGGGCCGCTTCGAAGGGTTTCCTGTTGATCCGCGCCGTGCCCGGCAGCGCGTCGCGCCGGAGTTACTTGCCGCCCATCGGCTTCGGCGGCGCGCCGGCGGTCATGTCCTGAAGCTCAACGCCGGGGATCGGCTTGTAGGTAAAGCGGTCCGGGGCGATCGTCGGGTTGATCTTGATGTCGCTGTATTCGGTGGTCATCATCGGCCGGCCACCCGGATCGAAGGTCACCATCTTGATCGCGACGCCCGTCTCCTTCTGGAAGTAGTTGAGCGTGCGGCCGGCGTCGGGCATCGTGCTCTGGGTCATCTTCGGGCGACCCTCCACGACGTAGACGGCCACGCCGTTGATCGTCTCATCGGGCATCAGCTTGATGTTGTAGGACTTCCGCATGCTCTCGAAGACCGGCTGATCCGCGGCCGAATCGGCGCGGGTCCTGACCGCCTGCTTCTTGCCTGATTCGTCGGTGAGGGTGTAGATGTTGTCGCCGTCGTTGATCGTGGTGGAGATCACCACGCGGCTGTTGGTCTGCGCGCCCATCTCCGTCGTCATCGTGGTCTTCGTGTCGACGCGGAACATGGCTTTGCGGCCATTCTTGGCGTACTCGTAGGTTCCATCGGTGATGGTCTTGATCTTCAGCCCTTCGGCGCCGGAGTCGATCGTCGACTTCAGCTTGGACTGCATGGTCGTGACCTTGGCGAACGCATCGGTCAGCTTCTTCTCGACCTGCTCGATGGTCTCCGCGGCGGCGGACGAACAGATCAGGCTGATGCCGCCGAACGCCAGGGCCGCCGCAAAACGATGCTTGTTCAACATGAATGGGGTCTCCTTTGTGCTCGGAATATCGGAAATCGCCTGCTCCGCCTTCGTATACGGGCCGAAAGTCCGCGCCATTCCGGGGTTCAAGCAGACCATTCGGCAGTTATTGCCTTCCGCAAGGTATGGTAATGGGACCCACCCCGACAATTCCGCACCTGAGAGACCCGTGGTGCGGCTGGATCGCGGCATCCTGTCCGGTTCGGATTTATAAGTATCGTTTTTATCAGGGGTTGGGACAGATTGCGTGCGGGGAAGCCGATGGGAACGGTATACTTTGCAGAGATCGCGCGGAGATGGCGCACGGGCCAACGGACTGAAGCGCCGCGCGGATTTCCGGATCGCGGTGGGCCGGCCTGCCGACCGGTCGATTCAGCGCGGGGTACAGAGCCAAAGAGAGGTGGAGGATGCCGCCGAAGACGATGACCTGCGAACAATGCGGACGGTCGAACCGACCGGACGCGCGCTATTGCCCGCACTGCGGCGCGACGCTCCAGTCGCCGCCGCCGGTCATCGCGCGCGAGGTCACGACGGTGTCGCGCCGCCGCTGCTGCGGAATGCGATTTTCGCCCTTTCTGGTGGTGGCGTTTGCCCTGTTCGCCCTCTTCGGCGTGAGGGCCATGCGGCGCGTTCACAACGTCGCGCGGGTGACGGTCGGGAACACGACCTGCGACACGCGGAGCCGTGTCGAACGGAGCGACGACGCGACGCGTGCCAAGTCCGACGCGGCGCGGCGATCGACGAAGAAAAAGAGCAGCGCCGACTC
>Ga0187894_10006624_pt1 | contig 11286 bp, 13 predicted proteins | sample GBC1701081metaG_FD_136650 | JGI IMG/M metagenome (GOLD analysis project Ga0187894, IMG submission 136650) | White microbial mat communities from a lava cave in the Kipuka Kanohina Cave System on the Island of Hawaii, USA - GBC170108-1 metaG ...
GATGGCGTGCTGGATCTTGGGCCAGTCGCTTTCCAGGAGCCGGCCGTTGCGCATACGGGTGGCGTCGACACGGGCCTCGGCGCACAGCAGCCGCTGGGCGATCTCGTGGTGGCTCATCTCGAGAGAGAACAACAGGACGGGCTGGTTGGCCGCGGTCGCCGCGTGGGCGGCCAGGTTGAGAGCGAAGGCCGTCTTGCCGGTGCTGGGACGGGCCCCGACGATGATCAGGTTCGAGGGCTGCAGGCCGGACAGCCGGTCGTCGAGATCGGTGAAGCCGGTGGGGACCCCGGTCACGGCCTCTCCCCGCTCGTAGAGCGCCTCGAGGTGGTCGAGCGTGGACTCCAGAAGGTCCCGTAGAGGAGCGACGGTGTCCCGGGCCCGCCGCTGGGCCACCTCGAACACGCGAGCCTCGGCCCGGTCCACCGCCGCGCTCACGTCGTCGGGCACCGAGTAGGCCATCTCGGCGATCTCGCCGGCCACGCCGATGAGGCGCCGGAGGATGGCGAGCTCCTCCACGATTCGGGCGTACCGGGGCGCGTTGGTGATGGCGGGCGTGTTGGCCTGGAGCGAGACCAGGCCGGCCGGCCCGCCGGTGGCCTCCAGCAGCCCGGCCCGGCGCAGCTCGTCGGCCACCGTGACCGGGTCGGCCGGCTCGCCCTGGCTATAGAGGGAGCACACCGCCTCGAAGACGTGGCCGTGGGCCGGCTTGTAGAAGTCGGCCTCGGTGCAGATATCGACGGCGTCGACGATGGCGTCGCGCGACAACAGCATGGCCCCGAGCAGGGACTCCTCGGCCTGGAGGTCGTGGGGAGGTACCCGTCCGGCGCCGGCACTCTGGCGCCGGCGGGCGTCCTCGATCGACTGCACCATGGGGGGCGATCCTGGCTGGTGAACCCTGGGGATCGTCACCCCCGATTTCGTGGGGATCCCCTGTGGGAAACCTCGAAACGAACGCACGTTCGAGACCGTACCCCACCGGGGCCGCCCCGCGGGGGTCAGTTGGCGCCGGCGACGACCTCGACGTTGAGGCGAAACTCGACGTCGGCGTGCAACTTGACCGCGACCTCGTGCGCGCCCACGGTCTTGATGGGCTCGTCGACGCGCAACCGCCGGCGATCGAGCTCGATCCCCGCCTGGGCCGAAACCGCGGTGGCGACATCGGCGGCGGTGACCGACCCGAAGAGCCGGCCGCCCGGTCCAGCACGGACGGGAAGCCGGATGACCATTGGCACCAGCTTTCGGGCTACGGCCTCGGCCGCCTCCCGGTCCTTGGCGTCTCTGAGGTCGCGCGAGCGGCGCATGGCCTGGGCCTGGTTCGCCACGCCCGCGGTGGCCTTCATGGCCAGACCGCGAGGCACGAGGTAGTTCCGGGCGAACCCGTCGGCGACGTGGAGGATGTCGCCCTTCTTGCCGACCCCGCCGACATCGGCTCGCAGCACGATCTGCATCTAGCGCTCGCCCCCGTCGGGCTCGGTCACATCGGCCAGGGTGGCCACCGAGGCCGGCGGCGAACCGGCGTCAGCGGCCGGCTCGGCCATCGGCGCCTGGTCCCGGCGGTCCCGGCCACCCGGACCGCCCCGCCCGCCGCCGCGACCTCCGCTTCGCTCGGTGACCGTGCGCTGGGTGTAGGGCAACAGCGCCAACTCACGAGCGGTCTTGATGGCGACCGCCACGTCCCGCTGGTGCTGGACGCAGTTCCCCGAGACACGCCGGGCCCGGATCTTGCCGCGGTCCGACATGAATCGGCGCAGCACGTTCACGTCCTTGTAGTCCACCCACCTGGCCCTGTCCGTGCAGAAGACACAGACCTTCTTCTTGCCGCCGCGGCGCCGGTCGTCCCGAGGGGCGCGCTTGGTACCTCGGTCTCGATCGTTGTTCCTGGCCATCTAGAAGGGCTCCTCGTCGTCGCCGAACCCACCTGATGACCCCGGCGGTGGGGATGAGGGTCGGCCGCCAGCGGACCCCGGACCACCGCTGCGACCACCAGCGCCGCCACTCCCGCCGCCGTCGGCCGGAGACCGTCGCTCGTTCTTGGTGACCTGCGCGGTGGCCCAGCGCAGACTGGGGCCGATCTCGTCCGCCACCACCTCGATCTTGGACCGCTTCTCACCCTCTTGGTTCTCCCACGACCGCTGCTCGAGGCGGCCGGTCACCAGGACCCGGGCACCACGGCTGAGGGACTCGCTGGCGTTCTCCGCCATCTCGCGCCAGCACACGACGTCGAAGAACGACGTCACCTCCTGCCACTCCCCCGACTGGCGGTCCTGCCACCGGCGATTGACGGCCAGGCCGAACGTGGCGGTGGCCTGTCCGGTGGGCGTGAAGCGCAGTTCGGGGTCCCGGGTGATGTTGCCGACCAACGTGACGCTGTTGCCATTGCTCATCTCATGTCTCCTTGGCGTTCGACCCGCTCGAGGCCGTAGCCGCCACCGGCGCCGCCGCGCCGGGACGGGCCCGGCTGCCAGCGGTGTCCGGAAGGCGGATCACCTTGTGGCGGATCACCTCATCGGCGAGAGACAGCATCCGGTCCAGCTCGGCCATGGCCGCCGGTTCGGCGGTTGCCTCCAGCAGGATGTAGAGCCCTTCCCAACGATGGTTCAGTTCGTAGGCGAAGCGGCGTTTGCCCCATCGCTCCACGGTCCCTGGGGTCCCCCCTTGGGCGCTGACCAGCGCGGTGGCCCGGTCCAGTGTGGCCCGGATGACGTCCTCTTCAAGGCCGGGGTCGAGGATGACCATGACTTCGTAGGCCCGCATGGGGCACACCTCCCTGTGGACCCGGCGCCGAGGCGCCCGGGGCTCCGGTCGGTCCGGAGCAGGGCTCGATTCGAACTGCGTCATGGTAGTCGACACCCGGCGATCCTCCCTTCTGCCGGCCAGCATGCCGCGTGGCTGTGACAGCCATCAGGTCCGCGGGCCTATCCGCAGCCGTCCCGGAGCACGAGGACCGTCCCCGCGTCGACGCCCAGGCCCTCAAGGCCCCCGGTGCCGACCTCGAGCGCGTACCGGTAGGGAGCCGCCGGCCCATAGGTGGGGCATCCGTCGAGGTCGGGGCATGGTGCCATCTCGGCCGTCGACACCAGCGCGCCGTCGGACCCGAACCAGGCGATCTCCAGCGGGATCGGGACGTTGCGCATGTAGAAGGGGCTCGTCGTGTCGAACCCGAACCGGAAGATCATCCCGTCGTAGCCGGAGAGGTCCCGCCGCCCCATGAGGCCTCGCTGGAGCTGGACGCCGGTCTCGGCCAGCAGCGCGCACCGCTCGGCGGCCACCTGGTCGGTTCCCCCCAGGCCGAAGCCGATCTCGCCGAACCCCTCGACAGGGACCCGGGTGGGACGCGCCTCCCCTGCGGGTTCCGTGCCGTCGGGAGGGGCCAGGCTCGGGTCAGCCGGGCTGTTGGCGCCGACGGCCAGGAACGCCAAGAGGGCGAGCACCAGCACGCCGGCCGCCGCCCACAGGACCGGGCGAAGCCGGCGGGTCGTCATCCCGCCTTGCTAGCACCCCGCCCGGCGGCAAGCGCCGCGGCCAGCTCGTCGCTCCCGGCGTAGCTCTCCGCCTCGACGGGGAAGCGGCCTGCTCGCACGTCGGCCGCGAAGCCGGCCACCGCGGCGACGGCGTCGCGCTCCAGTGATGCGTACCGGCGGACGAACCGCGGGTCGGGGCCGGGGTGGAGCCCCAGCAGGTCGTGGAGCACCAGCACCTGGCCGTCGCACGCCGGCCCGGCGCCGATACCGATGGTCGGCACCGGGACGGCGTCGGTGATCGCCGCGGCCAGGACGACCGGCACCGCCTCCAACACGATGGCGAAACAGCCCGCCTCGGCCAGCGCGACTGCGTCGTCGACCAGTTCCCAGGCCTGGCCGATGCCCCGACCCTGGGCCCGGTAGCCCCCGATGGCATGGAGCGACTGAGGTGTGAGCCCGAGGTGGCCCATCACCGGGACCTCGGCGTCGAGGATCGCCGTGACGACGGGAAGGCGCTTGCGCCCGCCCTCCAGCTTCACGGCGCGAGCACCGGCCCGCACCAGGCGCCCCGCGTTGGCGACGGCATCGCTCGGGCCGCGGTGATAGCTCAGCCACGGCATGTCGGCAACGACCAGCGCTCGGGTGCGGGCGCGGGCCACCGCCGACACGTGGTGGACCATCTCCCTGACGCCGATCTGCAGGGTGTCGGGGTGGCCGAGCACGACCATGGCCACCGAGTCGCCGACCAGGATCAGGTCGACGCCGCCCTGGTCGGCCACCCGTGCGCCGGGCGTGTCATAGGCGGTGACCATGGCCAACGGCGGGCCACCGGCACCCTTGCGAGCTCGGACGTCCGGGACGCTGCGGGGGATGGACGTCGGGTCGGCGCCGGTCACGGAACACTCCTTCTGCGCCCTACCCGTCCAGCGCCGCAACGGCTGCCGGCGGTCGTGCGCCCTCTCCCAGTCTGGGGCTGGCAGGCCCCGCCGGCAAACCGCACCCCCGGTCCAGGGGGCACCGCTACGGCGACGGGCCGGTCGGGCGCAGGACACCGAGACCGAGAAACGACGTCGTGGAGGTCGACGGCGGCGGCGCGGTGGTGGTCGTCGAGGTGCTCGCGACGGCAGCGGGCGCGGGTGTGCCGGGCGCCAGGGTGGTCGCGGTCACCGGCTCCGTGGCGCCACCGTCGCTCGGCGTGGTCGTGGTCGTCGTCGTGGTGGTGGGCAGCACGACGCCCGCCGGCGGCTTGAGGGCCTTGCCGGCCAGCGAGGGCGGGCCGGCGAAAGCCCCGGCGTCGGCGCCTTTGGTAGCCGCCTGCATGAACCGCTTGAAGATGGTGGCCGGGAAAGAACCCCCGTTGACCTCTCGCCCGCGCACGTTGTCCATCTTCTTGACGTTGCCCTCGGGAAATCCCATCCATACCGCGGCGGTGAGCCCGGGGGTGTACCCGACGAACCAGGCGTCGCCGAAGTCCTGGGTGGTGCCCGTCTTGCCGGCCAGCGGCTTGCCGAAGCGGGCGCCCGTACCGGAACCGCTCTCGACGACCTGCTGGAGGCAGTAGGTGACGACATCGGCCTGCGCGCGCTCCAGAACCCGGGTACGCGGCGCCGACCGGAGCGGGCGAAGGACCCGACCGTCGGCGGTGGTGACGTCCAGGATCACCGACGGCTGCACGTGGACCCCGCGGTTGGCGAAGGTCGAGTAGGCGGTGGCCATCTCCAGCACCGAGGTCTCCGAGGTACCGAGAGCAAGGGAGATGTTCTCCACCAGGGTGGAGGCGATGCCCGCCGCGTGGGCCAGCTCCACCACCTTGTCGGCGCCGACGGCCTTGATGAGCTGGGCATACACCGTGTTGACCGAGTTCCGGGTGGCCTCCACCAGGCTGACCGCCGGGCCGAAGTCGGCGTTCTCGAAGTTCTTCACCAGGTAGTCCCGCCCCTGGTCAGCCTTTGGAAAGGTGACCTCGGGAGGTCCGGCGAGGGTGGATTCCACGCTGAAGCCGGCCTTGACGGCCGCGGCCAGGACGAAGGGCTTGAACGTCGAGCCCGGCTGGCGGCCGGTGCCGCCGCCCTCTGTCCCGACGGCCAGGTTCACCTTGGCGAAGGGCACGTCGGCGTTCCAGTCCCGGCCGCCCACCATGGCCGTCACGTAGCCGTTGGCGTCGAGGGCGACCAGGGCGCCGGCCGGGTCGTCCGGGCGGTCGAGGAACCCGTAGACGGCGTCCCACGCCTGGGCCTGAGTCACCAGGTTCAGCGTCGTGCGCACGCGAAGCCCGCCCCGGTACAGCGTCGCCGCGCCGTAGTCCTCCAGTAGCTGGCGACGGACGTACTCCACGAAGTACTGCGTGCCGTTGGCTGGAGCGAGGAAGCTGGTGACGGCGCCGGCGCGGTCGACGACGTAGCTGGCCACGGGCACCGCCCGGGCCTCGACACGCTGCTGCTCGGTGGCCGATCCGGCCCGGACCATCAACGACAGCGTCCGGTCACGGCGGGCATCGGCCATCTCCGGCGACCGGGCGGCATCAGCCGCCTCGGGGGCCCGGATGAGGCCGGCCAGGTAGGCGGACTCACGCAGTCCGAGCTGCTGGACGTCGGTCCCGAAGTAGGCGCGGGCCGCGGCCTGCACGCCGTAGGCGCCGCGGCCGAAGTAGATGGCGTTGAGGTAGCGCTCGAGGATCTCCCGCTTGTCGAACTTGCGCTCGGTCTTGATAGCCAGCACTGCCTCCTTCAGCTTGCGGACCACCGTGCGCTCGTTGGTGAGATAGGCGTTCTTGACGTACTGCTGGGTGATGGTGGAGCCGCCCTGCAGCGGTTTCCCTCGCAGGTCGGCCCACGTGGCGCGGGCGATGCCGAGCGGGTCGATGCCGCCGTGCTCGAAGAAGTCCTTGTCCTCCGCCGCCAGCACCGCGTCCACCAGCACCGCGGGCACGTCGTCGAGCCCGACCAGGACCCTGTTCTCGCCGGCGTCGAAGGAGGCCAGGCGAGCGCCGGTGGCGTCGGTGACGAGGGTGCTCTGCGCCGGCCGGGCCTCCGGAGGGAGCGGCAAGCGGACCAGCACGTACGCGGCACCCGACAGACCGGTGAAACCGACGAGCGTGACGAGGAAGAGAAGGCGTCGGTACCGCCACACCCAGCTGCGACGGCGACGGGATCGACGGCGACGGGGAGTCGTGGATGCGGAGGCCATGTGGGGCGCGTGGGGGACGCCACCCGGCCCCCCACCAGGGAGCCTATCCCTGGGACCCGCCCCCTCTGCGCTCGGCGGCGGCCCTCCGGCGCCGGGCGGCCACATAGGTGCGGGCGAGATGGTTCCAACCGCACGCAGGGCACACCTCGACGACGTAGCAACTCACCGGCGTGGCCCGGCGCAGGACCCGTTCCAGCTCGCGGGTGCCGCGGAAGCTCTGGCCGCCCGGGGCCAGACGGCTGCCGAAGGCGTACGAGACGTGCACGACAGGCCCGCCCTCGCAGATCGGGCAGATCTCGGTGGTCGGTGACGCGGCGCCGGTGGCGGCCCGCAGCAGCTCGGGATGGGCGTCGCAGACGTCCAGCCGGGACAAACGACCCCGGCGGAACTCCTTGACGACGGCATTGCGGGCCAGCCGGTAGTCGATCTGGCCGGGGAGGTCCCCGGCGCCGGGGGTGCCACGCACGGCCTGGGGCCGGAAGCTCACGGTCGGAAGGCTAGTCCCGGCACTGAAACAGTTGACGGTGCCGCTATCCTCGCGGTTCAATCTGTCGAGCGATATATCGCCTCGATACATCGAACCTCGAAGACCTGAGCTCGGAGCAGCATGCTGGAACTGGCCATCCTCGGCGAACTGAAGGAACAGGAACTGCACGGCTACCAGCTCAAGAAGCGGCTGGCCGAGCGGCTCGGCGCCCTGTCGAGCGTGTCGTTCGGGTCGCTGTACCCGGCGCTCCGCCGGCTCGAGGCGGCGGCCGCCGTCCGGACCATCGAACCGCCCCGCACGACGGCCCCGCTCATGCCCATGACCGGCGCACTCACCGGCGAGCTGGCCGCGTTCCGGGCCGGGCGCGCCGTCGAACGGTCCGCCAGGACCAAGAAGGTCTACGCGCTGACGCCTCGGGGCGAGGAGCTGTTCGCCGAGCTTCTGGCCACCGAGAGCGGCTCGGCGGACGACGACCGCACGTTCAACCTTCGCCTGGCCTTCGCCCGCTACCTGCCGGCCCCCGCCCGCCTCGGCCTGCTGGAACGGCGGCGGGCCCACCTCGTGGAGCGGTTGGCCAAGGCCCGCAGCTCCATCCGTACCAGTCGGGAGCGCCTCGACGCCTACGCCGCCTCGTTGCTGGAGCACGGCACCGAGACGACCGAGCGCGACATCTCCTGGCTGGACCGACTCATCGCCGCCGAGCGGCAGGAGGAAACAACATGAGCACCAGTCAGTCCACCGGCCACTCCATCCCGAACGTCATCAAGGTCGCCCTCGCCGGGATCGGCAACTGCGCCAGCTCGCTCGTGCAGGGGGTGTCGTACTACCGCCATGCTGCCGCGGACGAGCGCGTCCCGGGGCTCATGCACGTCGAGCTGGGTGGGTACCACGTCGGCGACGTCGAGTTCGTGGCGGCCTTCGATGTCGACGCGGCCAAGGTCGGGCTGGACCTGGGCAAGGCCATCCACGCCGGGCAGAACAACACCATCCGCTTTGCGCCGGTCGGCGAGCTGGGGGTGGAGGTGCAGCGCGGCCCTACCTTGGACGGCCTGGGCAGGTACTACCGCCAGACCGTCGAAGAGTCGCCGGCCGAAGCCGTGGACGTCGCGGCCGTGCTGGCCGAGACCGGGGCCGATGTGCTGGTGGCATTCCTGCCGGTGGGGTCCGAGGCGGCGCAGAAGCACTATGCAGAGGCTTGCCTGGCCGCCAAGGTCGCCTTCGTCAACGCCATCCCGGTGTTCATCGCCAGCGATCCCGCCTGGGCCGCCCGATTCGAGGAGGCCGGCGTGCCCATCATCGGCGACGACATCAAGAGCCAGGTCGGAGCGACGATCGTTCACCGCCTCCTGTCCCGGCTCTTCGAGGACCGGGGGCTGGTCTTGGACCGCACCTATCAGCTCAACGTCGGCGGCAACATGGACTTCAAGAACATGCTCGAGCGGGAGCGTCTCGAGTCCAAGAAGATCTCCAAGACCCAGGCCGTCACGTCCCAGTTGGACAACGGGATCGCCGACGACGACGTGCACATCGGCCCCTCCGACCACGTGCCCTGGCTGGAGGACCGCAAGTGGGCCTACATCCGCCTCGAGGGTCGCAACTTCGGCGACGTGCCGCTGAACGTGGAGCTCAAGCTGGAGGTGTGGGACTCGCCCAACTCGGCCGGCGTGATCATCGACGCGCTGCGGTGCGCCAAGCTCGCGAGAGACCGCGGCATCGGCGGGCCGCTGCTCGGCCCCTCGGCGTACTTCATGAAGTCGCCGCCGGTGCAGTACCGCGACGAGGACGCCCGCCAGATGGTGGACGACTTCGCCAGCGGGTAACCGCCGAAGGGGCCACGATCAGTCGCGTCGAGACGGGACGGCTGGCGGAGTCCACCCGAGCTCGACGACGAGAGCCCGGTGGTCGCTCACGGGCGGCTCGCCGAGCACTTCCACCCGCCTCATGGTGGCGCCGCCGACGGCCACGTGGTCGATCCGAGCTGCCGGCGCGTGCGCCGGGAACGTGGGGACGGTCGTGTCGGCCAGCGCGAGTCCCCGTCCGGTCAGACCGGCGGCGACAGCAACCGCTTGCAGGTTGAGGTCACCGATCAGGACCCGGGGAAGCGGGCGCGCCGCCAGCGCCTCCACCACGGCCGCGAGCTGTCCGGGAACCTCGGCCGCGTCGACCGAGAGGTGGGTGACCGCCACCGACAGCCGGTGACCATCCACCAGCACGGTGGCGAGCAGGCCGGCACGGCGCTCGTTGCGTCCCCGTCGCGGCAGGGGCATCGTCTCGACGTCGGTGATCTCCCCGCGAGCCAAGAGCGCGTTGCCGTAGCGGCCCCGGATGCCCTGGCGGCAGGCCGGTCCGAAGACCATGCGGAAGCCGCCGGCCCGGGCCACCGTGGCCGCCTGGTCGACACCGCCTGAACGGGCGACGCCCACGTCGACCTCCTGGAGGCCCACCACGTCAGGCCGGCACCCCGCGACGTAGGTGGCGAGCAGCTCGGTGTCGATCCGGCCATCGGACCGGCGACCGTGCTGGATGTTGAACGTCATGATCCTCACCGGGTAGGCCCTCTCTGTAGCAACATCTGACGATGCCTGCCGACAACGCCGCCGGATGGGACCGATGGTCGGCCGCCTACCAGGCGGGCGCATCGCTCCCGACCGACGTGGTCACCTACGGGCCCGACATTGCCACCGAGCGTGACCTACGGCTGCTCGGCGACGTAAAGGGCAAGCGAGTCCTCGAACTCGGGTGCGGTGGCGCCCAGTGCGCGGTCGCCCTGGCCAGGCAGGGCGCCATCACCATCGGGGTGGACGCCTCGGCGGAGCAACTGGCCCACGCCAAGGCGCTCGCCGGGCGCGAAGGGGTGCGCGTCGAACTCCGCCACGGAGACCTGGCGGACCTCGCGTTCCTGCGGGCCGACTCGGTCGACCTGGTCCTGTCGGCCTACGCCCTCGGGTACGTCGAGGACGTCGGGCGGGTGTTCCGCCAGGTCCACCGGGTGCTCCGGGTCGGTGCACCGTTGGTCTTCAGCCTCGAGCACCCCGCATCCCACATGGTGGACACCGACGGTGACGGGCCGATGCTCGTCAGCCGCTCCTACTTCGACCGATCCCCGATCGACTGGAGCGCCGGCCAGGGAATCGAGCTGACCACCTACCCCCACACCGTCGCCGAACTCGTGATGGCGCTGGTGCGGTCCAGCTACCGGGTCGACGCGCTCGTGGAGCCTGCCCCCACCGGCACCGGCCCGCGCAGCCAGCACTGGCACGAGAGCATGCACTACCTCCCCCGCACCCTCGTCATCCGGGCCCGCAAGGAGGGCAACTGATCCAGTCGGACCGCCTCGTCCTCTGGGACGTCGACGGTACGTTGCTCACCACTTCGGGCATCGCCCAGCGGGCCTTCGATCTGGCCGCCACCCATGTGCTGGGCCGGCCGGTCGGCGACCATGCCGTCCGCATGAGCGGCAAGACCGACCCCGGCATCGCCCTGGAGATCCTGACGTTCGCCGGCGTGGACCCGGACGAGGCGCAACGACGGGTGCCGGCCGTCCTCGCCCGGCTGGAGGCCGAACTCGCCTCGGCCGCGCGTGCGGTCCGCGACGAGGGCCGGGCTCACGCCGGTGTGAAGATCCTCCTCGCCCGGCTCCACGGCGACCCCGCCGTGCTGCAGTCGGTGCTGACCGGCAACACCGCGGCCAACGCCGCCCTGAAGCTCGCGGCCTTCGACCTCGACCGGTGGCTCGACCTCGAGGTCGGGGCGTACGGCAGCGATCACCATGACCGGGAGCGGTTGGTCCCTCTGGCCGTTGAACGCGCCGAGCGCCTCCGGGGCCGGCGTTTCACGCCATTACAGGTCTGGGTCGTCGGCGACACGCCTCGCGACCTGGCGTGCGCGCGGGCCGCCGGCGCGCGCTGCGTCCTGGTCGCCACCGGCCATTTCACGGTCGACGAACTCGCCCGGTGCGATCCCGACGCGGTGCTCGTCGACCTCGCGCAGCCCGACGCCGTCGTCGACCTACTGCGCGGTTGACCAGACCCGGCCTCCCGGGCCGGTCACTGGTGCACTATCCCTTCGGGATGGCGCACCAGTGAATGCTTGTGGACCGGCCTCCCGGGCCGGTCACTGGTGCACTATCCCTTCGGGATGGCGCACCAGTGA
>Ga0187894_10006625_pt1 | contig 11285 bp, 6 predicted proteins | sample GBC1701081metaG_FD_136650 | JGI IMG/M metagenome (GOLD analysis project Ga0187894, IMG submission 136650) | White microbial mat communities from a lava cave in the Kipuka Kanohina Cave System on the Island of Hawaii, USA - GBC170108-1 metaG ...
ATCGCCAGCCCGCCCAGGATGCCGATCGGCAGGCCCATCAGCGCGCCGGCGAAGGCGTTGCCCAGCCGTTCGCTCATGTCGAGCCCGCGCCCGCCGAGCCGCAGTACAAAGCCGATCGCGCCGCCGATCAGTCCACCCGCGCCGCCGACGTCAAACAGGATCACGCTGAGCACGACCATGCCGGCGAACGCGGCGAAGATGAAAATCCACTTCAGCCCTTCGCCGCCCACCCTGGCCTCGCTTGCTGGTCCAATCATGCCTCTTCCATGGCGCAAGAGGCAGGCCCGGGACAAGCCGGGGTCGGCAGTTTGCGGGCTAGGCGGCGGACGGTGGGTCGCTGGAAGCCCGTGAGCGCGTCAGCGCGTCGCGTTGGGCCGCGGCCCCGAACAGGCCCAGCTCCTGAGCCGTCAACACCACCAATTGGCCTGACGCCGCCAGCGCCTCGGCGATGTTCTGGCGGGTCTGCATGTCCAGGAGCGACAGGATCGCGCTGGTGGAGGCTGGATCGCGACCCTTGAACGCATCGGCGAGCAGGTCGATCTGCTGTGGCCGCAGCGCCAACACGCCCTGCGCGTGGGCGAAGGCGCGCGCCGCGACTTGCTGCTCAGGCGTGCCGCCGCCCGGAACTATGGCGCCGCCAAGCGTGGGCGCGGCGAACTCGTCAGGCTGGCTGTAGCTGAAGCTCGAGGTATGAAAGCGCACGCCAAGCGCCATCCCCGGCTCGCCCGCTTCGTCGCCCTCCTCCTCGGCGCGACGAAGTTGTTCGATGGCGCCACGCTCGACAGCGTGCAGCGCGGCGCGCAACTCTTCGTCGCGGCGCTTGCCGATCTCGGCGCGGAACGCGCTTTGAATGCGCGTGTCGAGCGCCAGGCCGAATTCCTGGATCTCATAGACGTGCTTCAAAAGTTCGCGATTCAAACTGAATTGGACGCGCGCCTCGACAAGCACCTTGTGGCTGTCGGCGGTCGTCGCTTCAAACGGCAGTGGTGCGCAATATTGCGGGCGCAGATTGATCGAGCCCGTGCGCGGATCGAGCAATTTGATCATCCGCCGCCCGCCCGTCGCCGGATCGAGGGCGACGAACTCGATGTGCGGCGCTGTTGGGCCGCGCACGACGGATTCCTCCCAATCCCACAACACCACTTTGCCTGCGAGCGCTCGTTTGAAGCCGCGCTCGTCGTGGGTCATGTAGGTGCGGTCATAGCGCGCCTCGAAATAGCGCGTGACGATGCAGAAGAGCGCTACGGCTAGCATGATCGCCACGATCGTGGCGACGGCGATTGTCAGCACCAGATTCATGGCCGCATCCCCCGAGGACGCGGCAATCGCAGCACGCACATAGGAAACGCGCACGCTTGCGCCACGCCCGGCGCTTTCGACGCCGCGAAATCCCCGGGTCAGCGAATTTTGCTAGCGATTTTCCGGCCGGTCGATCAGCAGAACACAAGCGGCCGTGCGCTCATTCCGCACGACGCGGGCGCGCTCGACGACGCGCGCGGACTGGCGGCGGACAAAGGGGCCCGGGCTGTCGGCCCGGTAGCGGTTTGGCGACGGCAGCACGGCGGCGAGGCGGGCAGCCTGCAGCGGGGTCAGCTCCTCTGCAGACACGCCAAACCGCGCCTGCGCGGCGGCCTCGACGCCAAAGATGCCGTCGCCCCATTCGGCGGCGTTGAGATACGCCTCCATGATCCGCCGCTTCGGCCACATGAATTCGATCAAGGCTGTGAAATATGTCTCAAGCCCCTTGCGCAGCCATGAGCGCTCCGGCCAGAGGAACAAATTCTTCGCCGTCTGCTGGCTCACGGTCGATGCGCCGCGCACGCGCCCACCGCGCGCGTTTGACCGCATCGCGTCCTCGATCGCTTCGACATCAAAGCCATCATGGGTACAGAAGCGCGAATCTTCCGCTGCGATCACCGCACGCACGATGTGCGGCGACATGCGCGAGATCGGCACGGGGCGATGGCGGATCGTCTCGCCCTCAGCCGCGCGCTGCATCATCAACAGCGTGCCCGGCGGATCGACGACGCGATACACCGCCACCCACGTCACCGGCGCCAACACGAACGCCACGAACAGAACGCTGAACAGCGTCATGACGATGCCGTAGCGCTTGCGGCGCTTGATGCGGCCTAGATCGAGATCAAGATTGGCGCGTGCGTCGCGCGCCTTGCGGCGATTGGCGCGATCCTCACCTGGGAATGCAACATCGGGTTCGCCAAAATCGGCGAACGCGTCGCGGCCTTCGTGGCGCGAACGCGGCGGCAGCTCCGGCGGCGGGGCTTGCGGCTCCGGCGGCTGCCCACCCTGCGATTCCGGCGGCGTCTCTTCTGGATCGTCGTCCGGCCTCATGGCCCCCATTCCTCCCGCACCTCCGGATCCCGCTCCCGGTTCAGGCGCGCCGATTTGAGGCGGGCGAACGCCGGCCCGTCAAGCAGCCGGCTGAGCGCCCATACCGCCATACCACGCACCAAAGGCGACGCATCGTCCAACAGGTTTTCCGCCGCCGGCGCAAGCGCGGGATCGCCGGAATTGCCGATCGCACACACAACATTCCGCACGAAACGATCGCGCCCGGTCCGTTTCACCGGCGTTCCGGCGAAACGGAGGCGAAACTGCGCGTCGTCCAGCGCCGCCAGTTCACCTAGCGGCGCCAGGCGTAGCTCCGGCTTCATCGCCAGACGCTGCTCGCGCGAGACTTGCGCGAATTTGTTCCACGGGCACGCCGCCAGACAATCGTCACAGCCGAACACGCGATTGCCGAGCGCTTCGCGGAATTCGCGATCGATCTGACCTTTGTGCTCGATGGTGAGGTACGCAAGGCAGCGGCGCGCATCGAGTTTGTAGGGCGCCGGGAACGCATTCGTCGGGCAGATGTCGAGGCACGCACGGCATGAGCCACAATAATCCTCGTGCGGCGCATCCGCCTCGATCTCCGCCGCGCTCAAAATCGCGCCGAGAAACAGCCACGACCCATGCTCGCGCGAGACGAGGTTCGTATGCTTGCCTTGCCAGCCAAGCCCCGCGCGCGCCGCCAGCGGCTTTTCCATCAAAGGCGCGGTGTCGACAAACACCTTCACTTCTTCGCCGCTTTCGCGCGCGAGCCATTGCGCCAGCTGCTTCAGCTTGCCTTTGACGACGTCATGATAATCGCGCCGCGCGGCGTAAGCGGAGACGAGGCCGCTTTGCGTTTCCTTGAGCAGCGCCAGCGCGTCGTCGCCAGCGGCGTAGCTCTGGCCGACAAGGATCGCGCTCTTCGCGTCGGGCCACAGCGCATTCGGATGCGTGCGCCTATTATGCTCCCCCGCTCGCGGGGGAGCTGTCACGCGCAGCGTGACTGAGGGGGCATTGGTCAGCGCCTCACGCACCCCCTCCGGCTCGCTTCGCTCGCCACCTTCCCCGCGCGCGGGGGAGGAATTCGCAAGCCAGCCCATATCCCCGTGCCGGCCTTCGCGCAGAAATTCCTCAAGCCAATCGCCTGACGGCCACGCGGCGCGCGCATCGGCGACGCCGATCGCGTCAAACCCAAGCGCGCGCGCTTGCGCTAAAAGCTGCTCACGCACCTTGCGTCCGCGGTTCGAAATCTTCGTGACCGTGCGGCTCGGCTTTGCCTTTGGGGTCTGGGTGGATAATCACGTCGGCGGTCGGAAACTCCGCGCGGATACGGTTCTCCGCCTCCACCACAATCGCGTGCGCCTCGACCAGCGCGAGGTACGGATCAAGCTCGGCGTGGAATTGCACGTGGATGTATGGCCCGCTCGCACGGGTGCGCAGCTCGTGCACGCGTAAGATGCGCGGATCGGCCTCCGCGAGCGAGCGGATGCGGGCGCGGTCGGCGTCCGGCAGTTCGCGATCAAGCAGGTTGTCCGCCGCGTCGCGGGCGATGCGCAGCGCGCCGAACGCGAGCCACGCCGCCACGAGCAGGCCGGCGATGGCGTCCGCCCACGGCATGTTCAGGAACGCGCCGGCGGCGATGCCCAGCATGACAACGACGTTCGCGGCAAGATCGCTCGCATAGTGCAAACGATCGCCGCGCGTGGCGACGGAGCCGGTTTTCGAGATCGCATGCGATTGTGCGGTGACGAGTCCCGCCGTCAGCGCAATCGACAAACCCATCACCGCGAGGCCGACAAAGCCGTGCGTGATCGGCTGGGGATCAATCAGCCGCCGCACCGCCTCGATGCCGATCAGGGCGGCCGACACAACAACCAGCGCGCTCTGCATCAGCCCAGCGAACGCCTCCGCCTTGCCGTGACCGAAGCGATGCTCGCGGTCCGGCGGAGCGGCCGCGTAGCGCACGGCGAAGAAGGTGAAGAGCGAAGCAGCCAGATCGAGCGTCGAATCCGCTAGCGATGACAGCATCGCCACCGAGCCAGAACTGAACCATGCCCACGCCTTGAATCCAATCAGCACCAAAGCCACGCCGACAGACAGCACTGCCGCGCGCGAGGTCAGTCGCGCATGCTCATGCGAAGAAATCGCGGGTGCTGTCTCAGTCGTCACGCCGCCTTGATATAGGCGGGCCGCCGCGCGGCGTCGACCGCCCTACTCCGCTGCAACCGCCTCTGGCGCATCCGAAAGCGGGTGCGTCAGCCGCGAGAGCATTTCCTTCGGGCAAATTTGCCAAAAATGACCGCGCGCCAAGTCCCAATCCTTCAGCAATTCTTCCGCCAGGAGAGAGTCGGTGCGCCGCGCGTGCTCGCTGACGAGCTGCTTCAGCACCTCTTCCCAATGCGCCGAGGCGAGACGGCGCCAAATGATTGTGTCCGGATTGGCCATCTTCTCGAAGCGGTTGGCCGCGTCGAACACAAAGGCCATGCCCCCGGTCATGCCCGCGCCGAAATTGTCGCCAATGGGGCCAAGGATCACGACGCGGCCGCCGGTCATGTATTCGCACGCATTGGCGCCCGCGCCTTCGATCACCGCGCGCGCGCCGGAATTGCGCACCGCGAAGCGCTCGCCCGCTTGGCCCGCCGCGAACAGTTTTCCGGCCGTCGCGCCATAGAGGCACGTGTTGCCGATGATCGCGTCGTGGCGTGCGCGCTCGCGGCTATCGGCCGCCGGCTTCAGTGAGATGAGGCCACCGGACAAACCCTTGCCGACATAGTCGTTGGAATCGCCCGTCACTTCGATCGAGATGCCCTGCACCAGGAACGCGCCAAGGCTCTGCCCGCACGAACCGGTGAGCCGTAGGTTCAAACGCCCTTCCGGCAGCGCACTCATGCCGAACTTGCGCGTGACGTGCGAAGCCGCCCGTGTGCCGATGGCGCGCTGTGTGTTGCGCACGGCGAAGTCCAGCTGACGCTTGTCGCCGCGCTCGAAGAACGCCTGCGCATTGCGCAGGAATTCCTGGTCGAGCGAATCCGGCGGCTCGTTGCGGCCCTCGCGCGTGCAGTACGAAGGATACGGGCTATCGACGCGCACCAGCAACGGATTCAAGTCGATATCGTCCAAATGCTCGGCGCCGCGGCTGATCTGTTCGATCAGATCGGTGCGGCCGATCACTTCGTTGAGCGAACGGAAGCCCAGCAGCGACAAGAGTTCGCGTACCTCTTCGGCGACGAACGTCATCAGATTGACAACCTTGTCCGGCGAACCGCCGAAGCGCTTGCGCAAAGCTTCGTCCTGCGTGCAGACGCCGACCGGGCAGGTGTTGGAATGGCATTGGCGCATCATGATGCAGCCGATCGCCACCAGTGACGCCGTGCCGATGCCGAACTCTTCCGCGCCAAGGATCGCCGCGACAAGAATATCGCGGCCCGTGCGCAAGCCACCGTCCGTGCGCAGGCGCACGCGATGGCGGAGGTTGTTGAGCATCAGCACTTGATGCGCTTCGGCGAGGCCCATTTCCCAGGGAATGCCAGCGTACTTGATCGAGCTTTGCGGGCTGGCGCCGGTGCCGCCAACGTGGCCGGCGATCAGGATCGTGTCCGCGCCGGCTTTCGCAACGCCGGCCGCGACAGCGCCGATGCCCGATTGCGCAACGAGCTTCACGCACACGCTGGCGTACGGATTGATCTGCTTCAAATCGTAGATCAGCTGCGCCAAATCTTCGATCGAGTAGATGTCATGGTGCGGCGGCGGCGAGATCAGCATCACGCCAGGCGTGGAATGGCGCAAACGCGCGATCAGCTCTGTCACCTTGAAGCCGGGCAATTGCCCGCCTTCGCCGGGCTTGGCGCCCTGCGCGACCTTTATCTCGATTTCGCGGCACTGGTTCAGATATTCCGCCGTAACGCCGAAGCGGCCCGAGGCGATCTGCTTGATCGCGGAATTCTCGTCATCGCCGTTCGGGTGCGCCTTGTAGCGCGCCGGATCCTCGCCTCCCTCGCCCGACACAGAACGCGCGCCGATACGGTTCATGGCGATGTTAAGCGTGCCGTGCGCTTCGGGCGACAGCGCGCCGAGGCTCATGCCCGGCGTGTTGAAGCGCTTGCGGATGTCGTTGACGCTTTCAACCTCGTGCAACGGCGTCGGCACGGCGCCTTCGCGCACCTCCAAGAGATCGCGCAATTGGATCGGTTGATCCAAGCGGCGCCCGCGCACTTTGTCGGCGTACTTCTTGTAGGCCGTATAGTCGCCCGTGTTGCAGGCGTGCTGGAGCTGGTGGATCGAGTCCGCCTCAAGCGCGTGCCGCTCGCCGCTGGCGCGCCAGCGGTACAAACCGCCCACCGGCAGCGCGATGGCGTCTTCATCATACGCACGCTCGTGGCGCTCGACGCATTCGTGCGCGATGCCGCCCAGGCCGATACCGGAGATGCGGCTCGTCAGCCCTGGGAAGAACTCGTCCACCAGCGCGCGCGAAAGCCCGATCGCTTCAAAGTTCAAGCCGCCGCGATAGGACGAGATCACAGAGATGCCCATCTTGGACATGATCTTCAGCAAACCCGCATCGAGCGCCGTGCGATAATTCTGCGCCGCTTGCTCCGGCGTGAGCTTGCCCGCAAGTCCGCGCGCGCAGCGATCCGCCACCGTCGCGAACGCAAGATACGGGTTCACTGTCGTCGCGCCGGCGCCGATCAGCACGGCGCAATAATGCGTGTCGAGGCATTCCGCCGCGCGCACGCTGATCGAGCAGAACGAGCGCAAGCCCTTCGATACGAGGTGCGCGTGCACGCCGCCCGTGACCAAAATCATCGGGCAGCCGACGCGGTCCGGACCTTGCGCTTCATCGCTCAGCACGACGTGCGAGCAGCCCTTCAGCACCGCCTCTTCCGCTTCCGCGCGCACGCGATCGAGCGCCAAGCGCAACGCCGCGCCCGCGTCATCGCCGGCGGTCGGCGTCGGGAACGTGCAATCGATCAAAGCCGCGTCTTCGCCCAACTCTTCCTTCAACCGCGCTGACATGCCGTTGGTGAGGATCGGGCTCGCGAGCGTGTAGACGTTCGCCTGCGTGCTGTCCTGCGCCAGGATATTGCCGAGGTTCTTGAAGCGCGTGGTGAGGCTCATCACCCGATCTTCACGCAGCGCGTCGATCGGCGGGTTCGTCACCTGGCTGAAATTCTGCCGAAAATAATGCGAAAGCGGTCGCGTCTGCTCCGAGAGCACGGCGAGCGGCGCATCGTCGCCCATCGAACCGATCGCTTCCTTGCCCTCTTCCAGCATCGGCTGCAGCAAGAGCTCGATATCTTCAAGCGAGAAGCCCGCCGCATTCTGGCGGCGCATCAGCTCCTCCTTGTTGCTGAACAACGCCGTTTCCGCGCCCGCGAGCTTCTTGTCGAGATCGATGACGTTCGTCAGCCACTCGCCATAGGGATGCTGCGCCGCGAGCTGATCGACCATCTCTTCGTGATGATAGAGCCGGCCTTCGCGCGTATCGACGGCCACCATCTGCCCCGCGCCCAAACGGCCACGCTCCAGCACCTTGCGGCCATCGAGCGGGCACATGCCCGCTTCCGAACCAACCACCAGCAAGCCATCACCCGTGCGCGCGTAGCGCATCGGCCGCAGGCCGTTGCGGTCCATGCCCGCAACCGCCCAGCGGCCGTCATACATCGCAAGCGCCGCCGGCCCGTCCCACGGCTCCATCACCGCGTTGCAATAGGCATAGAGCGCGCGATGCTCGTCCTTCATCGTCGTGGACTTCGCCCACGCTTCCGGCACAAGCAGGCTCTTCGCCATCGGCGCCGCACGCCCAGCGCGCACCAGCACCTCAAACACGTTGTCGAGCGCCGCGGAATCCGATCCGCCCGGCTGGATGATCGGCTTCACATCGCCAGCGTCGGCCTTGCCGAACGCATCCGTCGCCATGCGAATCTCATGGCTCTTCATCCAATTGACATTGCCCTTCAGCGTGTTGATTTCGCCGTTGTGGCACAACATCCGAAACGGCTGCGCCAGCCGCCATGTCGGGAACGTGTTGGTGGAATAACGCTGGTGATAGAGCGCGACGGAGGAAACGAAACGCTCGTCCTTCAAGTCCGGATAGAAGGTGTCGATCTCCTGGGCGAGGAACATGCCCTTGTAGATCAGCCGCTTCGCCGACAGCGAGCAGACGTAGAGCTCGGTGATGTTCGAGACGAGCGCGCGCTTCTCGATGCGGCGGCGGCAAACGAACAGATCGCGGTCCACCGTATCCTCATCGCGCTGCTGCGGATCGTGGAACAGCACTTGCTCGATTTCAGGCCGCGTCGCGTTGGCTTTTTCGCCAAGCGCGGAAATGTCGATCGGCGTCTGCCGCCAGCCATAGAGCGAAAAACCGGCGCGGATAATTTCGCTTTCAACGATAACGCGCGCGCGCTCCTGCGCACCGAGATCGGTGCGCGGCAGGAAGAGTTGGCCGACAAAGATCGTGCGATCGCCGGGCTTGTGGCCGCCGCGCTCCACGACTTCGCGGAAAAAATCCTGCGGCGCTTGGATCAGAATCCCCGCGCCGTCGCCGGTCTTGCCGTCAGCATCCACGGCGCCGCGGTGCCACACCGCTTTCAGCGCGGAGATCGCCATGGTGACGACGTCGCGCCGCGGCTTGCCGTCGATGGCGACAACCATGCCGACACCGCACGCGTCGCGTTCTTCATTTGGCAGATACATGCCCTCGCGCGCGAGGCGCTCCGCTTCGCGGCGATAGCGTTGCACTTCTTGGTTTGCGTGATTTTCGCTGCTCATAGGTGCGCCTCGCACCCCCTCCTCTTGAGAGGAGGGGGCAGGGGGTGGGGTGAACCACCACGAATGAAGGTGTCTATACTCAAGGTTGGCGATGAGGGTTGAGCAACGGCGCGAAATCTCAAGCGCCGAGCTTCACCCCGCCCCCTGCCCCCTCCCCTCAAGGGGAGGGGGTTCCGGTCTTGCATCCGCATCATCTACTCCGCCGCCACGCGCGCGATCGCGGCGCGTTCCTGCAGATAGGCGTGCATCGCTTGTGCTGCGTCACGCCCTTCCTTGATCGCCCACACGACGAGCGAAGCGCCGCGGACGATGTCGCCCGCCGCGAACACGCCCGGCAGATTGGTCGCGAACTTTGAATCCACCTTCAAAGTGTTCCAGCGCGTCGTCTTGAGATCGAGCGCGTTCCAGGCGTTCGGCAGATCTTCCGGATCGAAGCCAAGCGCCGCGATCACGAGATCGGCGCTGACATTGTACTCGCTGCCCGGCGTTTCTTCCGGCGCGCGGCGGCCCGACGCGTCCGGCGCGCCCAAGCGCATGCGCACAGCCTTCACGCCGCCCGCCTTGCCGTTCTTCAAGGCCTTCGGCGCAGCGAGCCAATCGAACGTAACGCCTTCTTCTTCCGCGTGCTTCACCTCGCGCTGCGAGCCCGGCATGTTGGCGCGGTCGCGGCGATAGAGGCACGTCACGCTCTTCGCGCCCTGGCGCACGGCCGTGCGCACACAATCCATCGCCGTGTCGCCGCCGCCGATGACGACAACGCGCTTGCCCTTCGCCAACAGCGAACCGTCTTCATGGCCAGCGACCTTGTCGCCAAGCCCTGCACGGTTTGCGGCGATCAGATAGTCGAGCGCTTTCACCGAAGCTTGCGCGTTCGGCACGCCGAGCGGACGCGCCATGTACACACCCGTGGCGACCAGCACTGCGTCATGCTTGTTGCGCAGCGCGTCGAACGAGATCGTCGCGCCCACATCGCAGTTCAGCACGAACTTCACGCCGCCCTCGATCAAGCGCTGCGTGCGGCGCTCCACCACGTCCTTGTCGAGCTTGAAGTTCGGAATGCCGTAGATCAGCAGTCCGCCGACGCGGTCGTGGCGATCATAGATCATCACCTTGTAGCCGCGGATGCGCAGCGCCTCCGCCGCAGCCAGCCCAGCGGGGCCGGCGCCGACGATGCCGACGCTGTCGCTGCGCTCGGTGCGCGCGCGGATCGGCTTCACCCAGCCTTCCTTGAAGGCCGTCTCGGTGAGGTACTTTTCGACCGCGCCGATCGTCACCGAGCCGTGGCCGGATTGCTCGATCACGCAATCGCCTTCGCAGAGGCGATCCTGCGGGCAGATGCGGCCGCAGATCTCCGGCATCGAGTTGGTGGAGGCGGACATCGCATAGGCCTCCTCCAGCCGCCCTTCGGCGGTCAGGCGGAGCCAGTCCGGGATATTGTTGTGTAAAGGGCAGCGAGACTGGCAGAATGGCACCCCGCACTGGCCGCAACGGGCGGCCTGAGTGGCGGCCTTCTCGGCAATAAACTCGCGGTGGATCTCGTGAAAATCGCCTGTGCGGTCCTTCGCTGGCCGCTTTTCGGGCCAGGACTGGTCAACGGACACAAACTTCAACATGCGTTCGGCCATGAACGCGCTCCTGGACGCGGGATTCGATAGGGTTCGTTCCTCTATCCACCGATTTTCGACCGCCGCAAGCAAAATCATGCCTTTATGACAGTATTACTGTTACACTTTAGCGCTTTCGCCCGAATGCGACGCGCCTCATGGTCCGGCCAGCTCAAAAAGGGGGCGTAAGACGTGGATTGGCTGGATTTGGGCCGGGCGGCCCTCTTGGGCGTCCTGCAGGGCCTGACGGAGTTCCTGCCAGTCTCCTCCACCGCCCACCTGCTGATCGGCGGCGACCTCATCGGCTACGACGACCCCGGCGGCGTCTTCACAGTGATGATCCAGCTCGGCTCGATCCTCGCCGTCATGTGGCTTTACCGGCAGCGCATCTGGGACGTCGTCACCGGCCTACCGACCAAGCCCGAGGCGCGCCGCTTCGCGTTGATGCTGTTCCTCGCCTTCCTGCCGGCGGTGCTGATCGGCTTCTTCGCCGCCGATTACGTGAAGACGGTGCTCTATGAGAGTTTCCAGGTGATCGCCTGGGCGTTGCTGATCGGCGGCGTGCTGATGCTGGCG
>Ga0187894_10006626_pt1 | contig 11285 bp, 9 predicted proteins | sample GBC1701081metaG_FD_136650 | JGI IMG/M metagenome (GOLD analysis project Ga0187894, IMG submission 136650) | White microbial mat communities from a lava cave in the Kipuka Kanohina Cave System on the Island of Hawaii, USA - GBC170108-1 metaG ...
ACGGCCGTCGCCAACGTCGAGGCCCGGACCCCAACCCCGGCGCTGGCCTTCAACATGCTGGGCCGCCGCTACCCGCTGCACACGGGCGCGCGCGGACATGTCCTGTTGGCCTACGCCGATCCCGAGTTCATCGACGAGTATCTGGCGCATCCGCTGGACGCGCTGACCCCCCACTCGATCACCGACCCCGCGGAGCTTCGGGTCGTGCTGGACAAGGTTCGCGAGCATGGCCATGCGGTCACCGCACAGGACGTCACGATGGTGAGCGAGTCCGTCGCGGCGCCCATTCGCAACGCTGCGAGCGAGGTGATCGCCGCGGCGGCGATCATCAACTACCACGAGGACCGCAAGCCCTCCGCGGACACCATCCGGTCCGTTGTGGAGCTGGCGCGTTCGCTGTCGCACTACGCCGGCTGGCGGGTTCACTAGCTCCGCGCTGGGCCGGCTCAGGCTGGATTCCGTCCAACTAGGAACCGCGAGTCGGGCGTCTCGGTCACGTCCAGTCCCGCGGCCACGGCGCCCGCCCGAAGCTGCCGCATCTGGCCGTCGTTGATCCGCATTTGGGGGGCACGGAGCGGGCCACCGTTGAAGCCGTTCAGCCAGCCCTGGTACTTCCACAGGTAGCGAGGCACCATCTGGGTGCCCGCCAGCGCCTGCCCGACCACGGCCGCGTCGGCCTCGCGCACCGGCTGCAGCTTCCAGTAGATCTCCATGGCCTCGTCGACTCTGTCCTCGCGGAGCAGCTCGAAGTAGCGCGGCACCCACGGCACGTACGCCTCGTAGTTCGAGCTGCCGATCCATTGAAGCCCGTAGGTCAGCGCCCATGCGGGTGAGTTGGACTCGATCGGGTCGGTGATGACGACCTCTTCGTGGAAGCGCTGGAAGACCTCCGCGATACCTCCCACGCCCGGCCCCCCGACCTCGTTCTTGACCACCGCCACATTCGGGATCTCCTCGATCATGCGACCGATCAGGCTCGGGGAGAAGTGGCTGGGGTGGAGGCGCCGGAAGTTCCATAGGTGCATCGCGAAGACGATCAGCGCCAGGTTGGTGCTCTCGGCAAGCGTCTTTGTGTACTCGAGCACCTCCTGTTCGCTGGCGGGATAGAAGGTCAGCGGATAGGACACGAGCACGAGCTCCGCCCCCAGCTCCTCGGAGCGCTTCACGAGCTCGATGTTGTCCTCGAGTGTTGGCAGCACCGCGTGGACGACGACGTTCAGGCCACCGGCCGCCTCGTCGACGGCGATCCGCGTGACGTCCAGCAGCTCCTCCTTGCTGGTGCCGCACTCCGCTACGACCAGGGCTCCCGACATGCCCAGCTCCTTCTCGCGGGCGACGTCGAAGCGAATCGCCTGCTCGTTGATTCCGTGCAGGTCGCCGGTGAACGTCGGAAGGAGGCACCCGCAGCAGCCGCGCAGGTTGGCTCGCGCCCAATCGCGCGCCTCGAGCCGGGAATATGCCATGCCGCCAGTCCTTGATCGCGGTTTGAATTCCTATCCCACATAGCGGATAGGAAGCCCAATTAACGGATGCTCGACCCTAACACGGGGATTGACTTGCCTTTCAGGGCTGCTGTACGCTGTCCTCTGGGTGGAAGGTATATCCGTTGAGCGAACATTTCTATCAGATCGATCCGCTCAGCAATCTGCCTCTCCGTTTTCTGAAATGACCCCTTCTGAGAAGAGGACCGCGCGTGCAGATCATTGACATCTCGATGACTACAGACACCGATCCGTTCATGGAAGGCCGGGGGGTCGTCTTCGAGCCTCACGCGATGGGAGCCGAGTACAACCAGACCCACTACGACATAGACCCCAACCACTGGCCGACGCCGGGCGCCGCCTTCGCCAGCGACGCGCTCGAGATCACGTCCCACACCGGCACCCACATGGATTCGCCGTGGCACTACGGGCCGGTCATGGCCGACGGGTCGAAGCCCAAGACAATCGACGAGTGGCCGCTCGAGCGCTGCATGGGCGACGGCGTCGTGATCGACATCACGGACGCCGAGGATGGCGCCGAGGTCTCGCGCGAGCGGATCCAGGAGAAGCTGCGCGCAATCGACTACGAGATCAAGCCGGGAGACATCGTCCTGACGATGACCGGCAACGACAAGCACTTCGACACCGACGAGTACCTCTCGCGCGGCGGCGGGCCCAGCCGCCAGGCACTCGAGTGGATCCTCGACCAGGGCGTGACCGTCGTCGGCACGGACGCGTGGAGCTACGACCGCCCCTACGGAGCGTGGGCGGCGGACTACCACAAGCACGATCGCGATCCGAGCTACCTCTGGCCCTGTCACCTCCTGGGCCTCGAGAAGGAGTACGTCCACATCGAGAAGCTCGCCAACCTGGACCAGCTCCCCCCGCACGGGTTCAAGGTAATCGCCCTGCCGCTGAAGATCGCGCGCGGCACCGCCGGGCCCGTCCGCGCGATCGCGATCATCGAGGACTGAGCGGAGCATGGCCGACCCCGAGCTGATTGACGTCCCGGGGCTGCCGTCCGGGCCATGGCACTGGGCGAGCTCGGTGGGCGACCTCGTGTTCACCTCCGGCTGCGTACCGATCGGCGTCGACGGCGAGATGGGCGGGGACCTGTCGGCGACGGCGCAGGCGGAGCAGGCCTTCGCCAACATGGAGCGCCAACTGAGCGCTGGCGGCAGCTCCATGGACCGGATCGTGAAGGTGATCGCCTTCCTCACCGATCCGGACACCCTGTCCGACATCCGGGCGGTGCGAGACAGGTGGCTCACCACCGCGCCTCCGTCCACGTTCGTCTTCGTGTCGGCCCTGGTCGACCCTCGCTGGGTGATCGAGATGGAAGCCATCGGAGTCAAAGCTTGAGAGGAGACAAGACATGACTCGAACGAAGCTCTGGACCCTGCTGATCGCGCTCTGCGCGGTGCTGGTCGCGGCCGGGTGCGGCGACGACGAGGACTCCGACTCCTCCGCCGGCTCGGGCGACGCGAACACCTCGGAGGCAGCGCCCGAGGAGACGGCCAAGGTCGCGCTCCTCATGAACTCGCCGATCAACTCGCCCGGCTTCGGCTCATCGTTCAAGCCGGCCGCGGACGAGCTCGAGAGCCAGCTCGGCGACGACTTCACGCTGGCCGACAACGTTCAGCCGGCGAGGTACGAGTCCACCGCGACGCAGCTCGCTCAGCGCGGCAACGAGCTCGTGATCTTCAACAGCGCCGTGTTCACCGAGACCGCCTTGCGCGTCGCGGCCAAGTTCCCCGACATCCAGTTCGTGCTGATCAACGGCGGCGTCAACAAGGCGCCGAACCTCTCGTCGTTCGCCATCAACTGGGAGCAGGCCGGTTACCTGACCGGCGCCGCCGGGGCCTACGCGACCAAGTCGAACCAAATCGGCATCATCGCCGGCACGCTCGGCGGCACCAAGCTGCCGCCGATCGTCATGCTCAACGCCGGGTTCAAGAAGGCGGTGACCGAGCTGAACCCGGACGCCACCGTGACGATCACCTACACGCAGTCGTTCGCGGATCCGGCGGGTTCGGCCGCGGCCGCCCAGGCCCAGTTCGACAAGGGCATCGACGTGGTCTGGGCGGACACCGACGCCGGCGACTCCGGCATATTCAAGACCGCCGCCAGGGAGGGCCAGAAGGTGATCGGCTATGGGTCAGACCAGTCGTCGCTGGCGCCCGAGGCCACCATCACGTCCACGCTGGTCAACTACTCGGACATCATCCTCGCGGCGTTCAAGCAGTTCCAGGAGGGCACCCTGAAGCAGGAGGTCAACACGCTCGACATCGACTCCGGCGCCTTCGAGCTGGCGCCGATCGAGAACCTCGACGAGGATGCCATCGCGAAGATCGAGGATGCGGTGGCGAAGGTCAAATCCGGAGAGCTCGGGGCCAAGTAGCGCCCCGCGCGGTGCGGGAGGACCGGTGAGCGGGCTCCGCACGCCGTCGCCTTCCGCGCGCCACGACCCCGCCCTTCACCCCGACCCGGGTGACGGGCGGGTCGCGCTTTCGGTCGAGGGCGTCTCGAAGCGGTTCGGGGCCGTCGTCGCCAACGACAACGTCGATCTGTCCATCGACCGGGGTGAGGTGCGAGGACTGGTCGGCGAGAACGGCGCCGGCAAGACCACGCTGACCAGCATCGTCGCGGGGGTCTACGTCCCCGACGCCGGCCGGGTCGTGGTCGATGGAGCCCACCACCGGTTCCTCACTCCCAGCGACGCGCTGAGGGCCGGCATCTCCATCGTCCACCAGCACCCGATGCTGGTCGAAAACCAGACCGTCACGCAGAACGTAGCCCTGGTCGCGAGCCGCCGGCGGCGCCGCTTCGACCGGCAGGCGATCGAGGCCGAGCTGCGGCGGCTCGCCGATGAGTATGGCCTGGCCGTGGATCCGCGCTCGATCGTCGGCCAACTGTCGCCTCCGGAGCAGCAACGCGTCGAGATCCTGCTCGCGCTGCACGCGAGGAGCAACATCATCATTCTCGACGAGCCCACCGCGATCCTGCCCCCGGGCGACGTCACGAGCTTGATCGAGACGGTCAAGCGCCTGGGCGCCCAGGGCAAGGCCGTCATCTTCATCAGCCACAAGCTGGAGGAGGTCCTGGAGCTCGCCGACACGATCACCGTGATGCGCGCCGGGGCCGTCGTGGAGACCGTGGACCGCGCGGACGCGGATGCCGACATCCTCGCCCGGCTGATGGTCGGCGGCGACGTGCCCGAGATCCGGGTGCGGTCGCCGTCCGCGCGAGGTGCCGTCGCGCTGCGCGTGTCGGAGGTGGAGGTCGCGTCGGAGGCGCGGAGCGTCGAGGTCCGCGGGGCGAGCCTGCGAGTGAGCGCCGGCGAGATCCTCGGAGTCGCCGGTGTGGACGGCAACGGGCAGCCCGAGCTGATGGACGCCATCGCGGGGCTGCGGGCGGTCACGGCCGGACGGATCGAGCTGCTCGGCGGGGACGTCACCCGCCTGAGCGTCGAGGAGCGCGCGGGCCGCGGGCTGGCCCACGTCCCCGAGGACCGCCGGGGGCAGGGGCTGGCACTCTCGATGTCGGTCGCCTGGAACATCGGCTTGCGCCACTTCCAGACGACGGGCGGGAGCCGGTGGTCGGTCGACTACCGGGCGCTGCGCGATTTGGCCTCAGAGCTCATCGAGGCCTTCGACATCCGGGGCGCGACCGTGGACACACCCGTGGGCGACCTGTCCGGCGGCAACCAGCAGAAGGTGATGCTCGCCCGCGAGCTGAGCACTCAGCCGAAGGCGCTGCTGGCCTCGAACCCCACCGCGGGGCTCGACGTGGGCGCCGCCGCGTTCGTTCATGAGCGGCTGCTCACCACTCGGGACCAGGGATGCGCGATCGTCGTGGTATCGCCCGACCTCGACGAGCTGATGCTACTCAGCGATCGTCTCGTGGTGATGTACCGCGGCACGACGGTCGGCGCCACGATGGAGCGCCCATTCAGCCGGCACCGCCTCGGCCTGCTGATGGGTGGCGTCCAGACCGGCGGGTCCGCCGCGACGGAGTTCGAGAGCTGATGGTCCATGTCCTGACTCGGGCGGGGGTCGCGGTCGGCGCCGCGCTGCTGGCCTTCCTAATCGTCGGCGCCCTGGTGGCCGTGGGCGGCGTCTCCCCGCTCGACGGCTACGACACCTTCTACGCGGGCTCGCTCGCGGGCGGCGTATCGCTCGGCTTCACGCTGACGGCGGCCGTGCCGTACGCGATGGCCGCACTGGCCTTCACACTGGCGTTCCGCTGCCGCCTCTTCAACATCGGAATGGAAGGGCAACTGCTCTGGGGCGGCCTGGCCGCGGCCCTGGTGGGCATCCACGTCGACGCTGGTGCGTTGACGATCATCCTGGCCCTGCTGGCGGCCGGCGTCGCGGGGGGCGTCTGGGCGGCGGTGCCGATCCTGCTGAAGCTCTGGACCGGCGCCAGCGAGATCGTCTCGAGCCTCTTCCTGAACTACGTGGCCTTCTACTTGATCGCCGCGCTCGTGAGCGATGTGTTCCAACAGCAGAGAAGCACCGTGGCGACCACCGCACCCGTCGGCTCCGCGGCCGAGCTGCCGGTGCTGGTCGCGGACACCAAGATCACCATCGCTCCGCTGTTCGCGATCGCGGTCGCCGCCGTCGTCTGGCTGGTGCTCGCCCGGTCCTCGCTCGGCTTCAAGATCCGCACGATCGGCGCTAACGAACGCGTCGCGCGACGCGTCGGGATGGACGTTCGCCGCACGATGGTCACGGCCTTCGTGGCCAGCGGCGCGATCGCGGGCCTGGCGGGAGGACTCGAGCTGCTGGGCAACCAGTTCGCCATGACCCCGGCCTTCTCGCAGGGCTGGGGTTACACGGGCATCGCCGCCGCGCTGCTCGGTGGCGCGACAGCCCTGGGGAGCGTCGTCGCCGGCTTGTTCTTTGGAATCCTCGATGCCGGCGCGCAGAACCTCCAGCTCGAGTTGGATCTGCCCTCCGCGCTGTCGCAGCTCGGACAGGCCCTGGCGCTGCTGGGCGCGATCGTCGCGGCGCAGATCCTGGACCGTGGGGCCTCCGCGAGGCCGCGCGTGCGTCGCGACGCGGCCGGGCGGGCGAGGGCGCGGGAGGCCGTTCGATGACCGGCGTCCTTACCGCGGGAGTCATCGCGACGGCGCCCATCATGCTGGCCGCCCTGGGCGGTCTCCTCTCCGAGCGTGCCGGCGTGATGGCGATCGGGCTTGAGGGCTACCTGGTCGTCGGCGCGTTCGCCGGCCTATGGGGCGCCCACGGATACGGGACGGTCGTGGGCGTCATGGCCGCAGTGGGAGCGGGCCTGCTGATCGGCGCGCTGGTCGCTTGGCTCTGCGTGTCGCTGCGCGCCAGCCAGGTCGTGGTGGGCCTGACCGTCATTCTGCTCGCGGCGGGCGCCACGGCATATGCGAACTTCACGATCTACAACGCCGAGATCGTCTCCCTCGCCGGCCTGCCCGACATCGCCATCCCCGGGCTTTCGGAGCTCCCGACGATCGGCCCCGCGCTCTTCGACCAGCCGATCTTCTGGTACTTCGCGGTGCTCGTGGGCCTGGTGATGATCCTCTACTTCCGGCAGACCACCTCGGGGTTGGCCCTGCACGCCACGGGAGAGAATCCCTTCGCCGCGCAGGCGCGGGGCATCCGCGTGACCACGGTCCGCTACGCCGCCGTGCTGGCCAGCGCCGTGCTCGCGTCGCTGGGCGGCGCCATCTTCACCATCGGCCAGGGTCTGCAGTTCAGCCCGACGATCAGCGCCGGCCGCGGCTTCATCGCGCTCGCGGCGATCTACCTCGGCGGCTGGCGGGTCGGACCCGTGATGGCCGCATGCCTCCTGTTCGGCCTGGCCGACGTGGCCCAACTGTGGGCGAACGTGCTGGGCATCGGCATCTCCGCCTCGATCCTCTCGACGGCGCCGTACGTGGCCACTCTCGTCGCGCTGGCAACTCTTCGGCGGAGAGGGAGCATGCCGGGCGCGCTCGGAGTTCCGTTCTCGCGAGAACAGCGCGCGGTCGCCCAGTGAGCCGTCTCTTCCCGGCCCTGTCTCGGCCATCTGGCCGCCCGGCGCTCAGGTTCCCCGACCGTACGCTCACCTACGCCGAGCTGGCGCGCGCCGCCGGGGCGGTCGCCGACCAGGTCGCGGACCACGAGCGGGTGGCCGTCTGGGCGACCTCGGAGGCGGCAACGGCGGTGGCGACGGTCGGGGTGCTGGCCGCGGGGCGAGTCGTGATACCGGTCAACCCCAGGGCCGGGCCGCTCGAGCTCGCGCACATCCTGGACGACGGCGATCCGGGGGTGGTGCTGCATGCCGCGGGCATCGAGTTGCCGGCGGCGGTGCTGGAGCGTCCCCACGCGGAGGTCGAGGTGGACGCCGCCGGCGCGGTGCCGGTGACGCAGCCAGGTGACGACGCCCCGGCGATGATCGTCTACACGTCCGGTACCACGGGTCCTCCGAAGGGCGCGCTGCTGCCGCGGAGGTCGCTGGCATCCAACCTGGACGCGCTGGCCGGCGCGTGGGACTGGACGGCCGCCGACGAGGTCGCGCACGGGCTCCCGCTCTTCCACGTTCACGGCCTCGTTCTGGGAACCCTCGGTCCGCTGCGGCTGGGTGGAATCACGCGACATCTTGGGCGCTTCTCCCCGGGCGCGGCCGCGCACGCCCTGCGCGAGGGAGCGACGATGCTATTCGGCGTCCCGACCATGTACGGCCGTATCGTCACCGAGGCCGAGACCGATCCGGCGATCGCCGAGGGGCTCTCGAGGGCGCGGCTGCTCGTCTCCGGCTCGGCCGCACTGCCCGCGCGGCATCACGAGGCGATCGAACGCCTGTGTGGCCAGCGGATCGTCGAGCGATACGGCATGAGCGAGACGCTCATGAACACCGCCGTCCGCGCGTCGGGTGACCGCCGTCCCGGCTGCGTCGGACCTCCGCTGGAGGGGGTGGAGATTCGCCTGGTCGCCGACGACGGCGGCGAGCTCGCCGCGCGGGACTCGGAGACCATCGGTGAACTTCACGTGAAGGGCCCCAACCTGTTCCTCGGCTACCGCAACCGGCCGGATGCCACGGCCGAGGCGTTCGACGGGCCGTGGTTCCGTACGGGCGACCTGGCCACGAGGGACGACGACGGCTACATCAGGATCGTCGGCCGCCGTGCCACCGACCTGATCAACAGCGGCGGGTTCAAGCTCGGCGCCGGCGAGATCGAGGGAGCTCTATTGGAGCACCCGGCGGTGGCCGAGGCCGCCGTCACCGGCGCCCCGGACGCCGACCTTGGGGAGGTGGTCGTGGCCTGGGTCGTGCGGCGTACAGGTGAGACGGTCTCCGGGACGGAGCTCGCGAATCACGTCGCCGAACTGCTGACTCCGCACAAGCGGCCGCGGGTGGTGCACTTCGTCGGCCAACTGCCGCGCAACGCGCTCGGCAAGGTACAGAAGCGTCGGCTGGCCGCGCCGCCGGACGCTGAATAAGAGGGCCCCGTGGGGGTGCACATCATCGCGACGGGCGGGACGATCGCGTCGCTTGCCGATCCCCGTACCGGGGCGGTCACAGCGGCCGTCCCCATCGAGGAGCTTGTACGAGCCGTGCCGGGACTGGACGCGGTGGGCGACGTCAGCCGCGAGGAGATCGCGAGGATCAACGGCTGGAACGTCACTCCACAGATAATGTGCGAGGTCTCCGCGGCGCTCAACCGCGCGCTGGCCAGGGACGACGTGGACGGTGCCGTCGTGACCCACGGCACCGACACGGTCGAGGAGACCGCCTTCCTCTGCGACGTCACGCTGCACTCGGACAAGCCGGTCGCCTTCGCCGCCGCCATGCGCAGCGGGAGCGAGCTGGGAGCCGATGGGCCCCGCAACCTGCTCCACGCGGCCTTGGTCGCCAGCAGCGGCGAAGCTCGCGGCATCGGCGCCGTTCTCGTGCTCAACGACGAGATCCACGCCGCTCGCTGGGTGCGCAAGCGGGACTCCTTCCGCGCCTCCGCTTTCACGTCCCCCGAGCACGGTCCGATCGGGTTCGTCGTCGACGGCACGGCTCGCATCCACTGGGCGCCACGACCCGTCGCCCCGGTTGGCCGCCCCGCGGCGCTCGACATGGCCGTGCCGGTCGTGTCGACGTACACGGGAATGGACGAGAACCTGATCCCCGCCATCCTGGCCACGACCGGGGCGTCCGGCCTGGTCGTGGACGGCACGGGCCTCGGCAACGTGCCGGGATCGGCTGTGTCGGGCATAGCTCGTGCCATCGAGTCAGGACTCCCGGTGGTGGTCGCCACGCGCGCGCCGACCGGCGGCACGAGGGCGGTCTACGGCGGCCCGGGCGGGGGCGTGACGCTGCGCGACCTGGGAGCGTTGCCCGCCGGCGGCCTGTCCGCCGCCAAGGCCCGGCTGCTGCTCATGGTGCTACTGGCCGAAGGGCTCGCCGGCGACGCCCTGCGTCGGACGTGGAGCCAGGCCGTGAGCGCTCGGGCCTAGGCCCGTTGACACCCCGTAGCCTCGGTGGTAGCTTGGCACGTTGTTTGCTGGACGGTACGTATATCCGATATGCGAACACGCGTGAGGGAAGGGATCCTATGAGGAGAGTCGATGCGGCCGGCGCGAGGGTGAGCCGCGCGGCCTTCTGGGACCAAGAGCAATTCGAGCTGGAGATGGAGCGGATCTTCGGCCGCGTGTGGCTCTTCGCCGCACACGAGAGCGAGATCGCCGAGCCAGGCGACTACATCACGCGACGGGTGGGCGGCGAGCAGCTCATCATCACCCGGGACGAGAGCGGCGAGTGCAGGGCCTTCCTGAACTCCTGCCCGCACCGCGGCACCCAGCTATGCCGAGCCGACGTCGGCAACACGTCTCACTTCCGTTGCAGCTACCACGGCTGGACCTTCGCCAACTCGGGCAAGCTGCGCGGCGTCCCCGAACGCAACGAGGTGTTCGCACCGGACTTCGACAAGGCCCAATTCAACCTGGTCGAACCGGCGCACGTCGACGTGTTCCATGGCCTGATCTTCGTCTCGTGGAACCCCGACTCCCCTTCGCTTCGCGAGGAGCTGGCCGACTTCACCTGGTACCTCGAGGCGTTCCTCAGCAAGGGTGGGAGGCTCGAGGTCGCCGGCCCGCCGGCACGCATGCTGGTGCGAACCAACTGGAAGATCGGCGCCGACAACTTCTGCGGCGACGGTTACCATCTCGCGACCACCCATAAGAGCGCGATCGACCTCGGCACCTACCTCGGTACGCACGCCGTTCCTCAGCTCAGGGACACCGACATGTCCGAGATGCGGGGACGCTGCGTGCTCGCCGGCAACGGCCACACTCTGCGGGTCCAGCGCTACACGCTCAGCACCGAGGAGCCGGCGTTCCTCGGCTTCCCCGAGGAGCGCTGGCCGGACATCGCGGCCGGCCTGACGCCGGACCAGATCCTACAGGCCCACTTGCACGCGTCGCCGGCCGGGGTGAACGGCCCGGTCGTCCTCTTCCTCGCCCACGCCGCACCGTCGCTGCCCCTGCAGGGTGAGCTCAGCGCGGCCGACCTGATCCCGAACGCCGACGCGGGGATCATCGACTTCGCCGATTTCGTCAAGACGCTGTTGGCCGGTGACGTCTACGTCAACGTGCATACGATGGCTTATCCCGGTGGCGAGATCCGCGGCCAGCTGGCGGCGCCGCAGGTGTTCCCCGGAGCGCTGACCGGCGATCAAGAAGTCCCACCGGTGGTGACGGCTGCGAGCGGACGAACGCGCTTGGCGCTGAACGCCGCGGGCACGGAGGTGCGCTTTGCCCTGGCCACCAGTGGCCTGGCGGCGGATCAGATCCTTCA
>Ga0187894_10006627_pt1 | contig 11283 bp, 9 predicted proteins | sample GBC1701081metaG_FD_136650 | JGI IMG/M metagenome (GOLD analysis project Ga0187894, IMG submission 136650) | White microbial mat communities from a lava cave in the Kipuka Kanohina Cave System on the Island of Hawaii, USA - GBC170108-1 metaG ...
GCCGCGGCGATTCGTGATTGAAGAGAATCCCCGAGACCGCGAACAGCCCGAAGCTCTCGCGGTAGTTCACGGTGATGTGGTGGCCGAACACTTTCGCGACGCCGTACGGGCTGCGCGGGTAGAACGGCGTCAGCTCGTTCTGCGGCGTCTCGCGCACCTTGCCGAACATCTCGGAGCTCGAGGCCTGATAGAAGCGGATGCTCGAATCGACCAGCTTCAGCGCCTCGAGCATGCGCGTCACGCCGAGCGCGGTGAACTCTCCGGTGAGCGTCGGCTGCGACCACGAGGTGGGCACGAACGACTGCGCCGCGAGGTTGTAGACCTCGCGCGGGCGCACCTCCGACATCACCGCGAGCAGCGAGCTCTGATCGAGCAGATCGGCCTGGTGGAGCGCGATGCGCCCTGACAAGTGCGCGATGCGCTCGAAGTTCTCGGTGCTCGCGCGCCGCACGACGCCGTGCACCGCATAGCCCTTCGCGAGCAGAAGCTCCGCGAGATACGAGCCGTCCTGGCCGGTGATGCCCGTAATCAGTGCGGACCGCGCCGTCACGATGTCTTCCTTTCCGGCGGCGGCGTCGCGTCGGGAGTCGCCTGGGGCACTCCGGGGTCCTCGACCGAGGCGAAGCCGAGATTGCGCAGGATACGGATCGTGAGCAGCGCGACCACGAGCAGGAACACGAGGCTCGCGATGCCGTCGAGCCGCGTGAACGAAACGGCGATCAAGCAGAAGCAGGCGGTGAGGCCGTAGAGCGAGAGCACGGCCGGACGGTGATCGCCATGGTGCTCGTAGAGCAGGCGGTGATGCATGTGCATGCGGTCGGCTTGCATCACGCCTTTGCCCGAGCGCACTCGCCGCACGATCGAGAGCGTCGTGTCGAGCAGCGGCACCGCGAGTGCAAGCAGCGGCACCAGGAACGTGATCACGGTGGCCTTCTGATAGCCCTCGAGCGCGAGGATCGAGAGGCTGTAGCCGATGAACAGCGCGCCGGTATCGCCGACGAAGATGCGCGCGGGCGGGAAGTTCCAGGGGAGGAAGCCGAGCAGCGCACCTGCGAGCGCGAGGCCGGCGGCCACCACGGCCACGTGGCCCGCCTGATAAGCGACGATCGTCAGCGCCAACGTGATGATCGCGCTGACGCCGGTGCACAGGCCGTCGAGCCCGTCGATCAGGTTGATCGAGTTCGTGACGCCGACGATCCAGAGCGTGGTCGCGGTCCAAGCGAGCCAGGTCGGGAAGGTCAGCACCTCGCCGCTGAGCGGGCTCGTGAAGTGATCGATCAAGGTGCCGTGCGAGATCGCGAACGCCGCGGCCGCGAGCTGCACCGCCAGCTTCGGCCACGCCGAGAGTCCCCAACGATCATCGAGCGCGCCGAGCCCCAGCATCATCAGGCCGCCGACCAGCAACGGCTCGATCTCGTCGGAGATGCCGGCGTCTGCAGGCACGAGCTGGAGCGCGACCGAGACGCCAATCAGGAAGCCGAGCGCGACCGAGAGCCCGCCCATCAGCGGCATCGCGCGGCGCAGGCTCACCTTGCGCTCGTTCGGCCTGTCGATCGCACCGAGCGCGAGCGCGAGGCGCGAGACGAGCGGCGTCGTGAGCGCCGCCGCCAGCAGTGCGGCGACGAACGTCCCGAATGCCCAAATCGCGTCGCTCATGCCGGACTCTCTAGGACCGTCCATCTACTCATCGTGATCGTGGCGCCGGTTGCTCAGCCGCGATGCGCGTACTTGCCGTATCGATACCGGTCGAGCTCCGCGTTCGCGTCGTTCATCACGACTCCGATCACGCGATCCCGGCCGAGCACCTCGAGCGCAGCCTCGACGTCCGGCTGCGGCGTCTGATCCGCGCGCACGACGAAGACCGTCCCGTCGCAGCTGCCGCTGATCGTCTTTGCGTCCGGCAGGCCGAGCGTCGGCGGAAGATCCACGATCACGCGCTCGTAACGGGTCGCGAGCGTTTCGAGTAGGCGATCCATGCGCTCCGACGAGAGCAGCTCGGAAGGATTCTGCGGGACGCCGCGCACCGCGAGCACGTCGAGCGGGCTGCCGGGCGCGCGCTGAATGGCCTGCTCGAGCGGGGCACCGTCGAGCACCTCTGCGAGGCCCGCATCGACGCGCAGCCCGAGCGACGCTGCAATCGTCGGCTCGCGCAGATCGCATTCGACGAGCACCACCTTGCTGCCGAGCTGCATCGCGCTCACCGCGGCCAGGCTGATCGCCGCCATCGTCTTGCCCTCGCCAGGCAGCGCGCTCGTCACCGCGATCGTGCGCAGCGGGCGCCCTTCACCTAGCGCATCGATGCGGGCGCGCAGCGAGCGAAACTGTTCCGCCACTGCGGATTCGGGCTGCAGCAGCACGATGCGGCGCTTGTTATAGACGTCGCCGCCTTCGACGCTCGCGGGCGCAGTCAGACCGCGCATGCGCTCGAACACGGCCGCCCCATCGGCGCCACGGCCGGGCTGCGCGGGCGGGAGGAAGTTCGGCTCCGGCGCCACCGTCGCAGCTTCCGCGATGCGGCGCGCGCGCTGGTCCTCAGCCTTGCGCAGCGCGTCGTAGACCTTTCCCATCACGCACCCCCTGTCTGCCGGCGGCGAAGCCAGCCGAACCATCCGAACCCGCGCAGCGGCTCGCCAGCGGGTGCAGTCGAAGTGTTTCGCACGATCGTGGGCGCCGCGGGCATCAGATCGAGATCGCCCGCGACCTCGCGGATCATGTCCGCGTCGATCGTCTGATTGCCGCGCCCGAAGCCGAGCAGCAGCGCGCTGTCGCAGACGATGTTGACGAGCCGCGGCACGCCGCCGGTCACGCCGTGCAGCTCCGCGAGCGCGCGCTTCTTGAAGAGCTCCTTGCCGGTGTAGCCGGCCAGGCGCAGGCGCTCCTGGACATACGCCGCCGTGTCCACCGCATCGAACGGCTTCAGCTTGTGGCGCAGCACGATGCGCTGTCGCAGCTGGCGCAGCTCCGGTCGCGCGAGCATCTCGGCGAGCTCGGGCTGCCCGACCAGCATGATCTGCAGCAGCTTCGAGCTCGGCGTCTCCAGATTCGAGAGCAGCCGCACCTCCTCCAGCATCTCGGCCGAGAGATTCTGCGCCTCGTCGATGATCAACAGCGTCGGCAGATCCTGCTCGAGGCGTGCAATCAAGAAGCGGTTCAGCGAGATCAGGTATTCGGCCTTGGTCGCGCACGGCGTCTCGATGCCGAGCTCGTCGAACAGCACGCGGAAGAAATCGAGCGGCTCGAGGCGCGGGTTGAACAGGAACGCGGCCAAGGTATTACGGTCGAGCTGAGCGAGTAGCGCGTGCAGCAGCGTCGTCTTGCCGGTGCCCACCTCGCCGGTGAGCAGCACGAACCCCTTCCGCGCGCGCACGCCATAGACGAGCGTCGCGAGGCCCTCGCGGTGCGCTTCGCCCATGTAGAGAAACGCCGGATCGGGCGTCATCTCGAACGGGGGGCGCAGGAGTCCGTAGTGCGCGTAATACATGCTTCAGCCGCCTGCCGGCGCCTCCTGCACTGCTTCGGCGCCGGGTGCGTTGCGGACGCTCTGCCACCAGTAGCCGGCCCCGGACGCAACGATCACGAGCACGGTCGCGATGCCTGCGAGTGCGACCTGGCGCATGACAGTGCGGCGGCGCGCGGAGATGTCGGAGGGCAGCACCACCGACGGAATCGCCGCGAGCACCGGTAGGCCGAGGCGCTCTTGGAGGCGGCGCGGGGTGTGGAAGGAGGTGTCGGTGGCCTCGGCCGAGATTCCGTAGGCGCCGGCGAGCGCCAGGCCCAGCAGCAGGCCGATCGAAAGGATCAACGCGCGATTCGGCGAAGCGGGCTCGGGCGGCATCACGGCCTGCTCGAGCACGCGGAACTTCTCGCCCTTCTGCCGAGTCTCCATGTCGCGCGCCACGCCGGCTTCGAGTCCCTTCTTGCTGAATTCCTGATAGGAGTCGAACAGGTGCTCGTGCTCGCGCTCGAGGGCCGCGAGCTGCTCTGCGACGCGAGGCGTCTTGGCCAAACGCTCCTCGACTGTCTGCAGCTGTTGGCGTAGCCGCTCGATCTCCTCGCGCCCCGCCTGCGCGCGAAGCCCCGCTCGCTGCATTTCGAAGCGCGCGTTCTGCTGCACTGGTGAAGAGCTGTTGGGATCGTTCGCACCTGCCTCGATCTCCGCCTCGAGGCCTGCGATCTCGTCCTTTGCAGCGATCACGTCCGGATGTTTGTCCGTGAAGCCCCGCGACCTGTACTCGGCGAGCTGCAGTTCGAGCATGTCGACGCGTCGGCGCGGCGTAAGGGCCTGCGAGGAGTAGAAATCCTCGGTGCCGCCGCCCGAGATCGCTTGCTGGTGATAGAAGGCCTCGTCGCTCGAGGCGATCGCCAGCTCGCGCTGCACGTCGCGCATGTTCTCGAGCAAGCGCTCGTAGAGGCGCTGATTCGCCTCGAAGTCCTCGGGCAACGTACCGGCGTTGTCGGTCTTGACGTTCCCGATCTCCTTCTCGACTCGCCCGATCTCGACGGAGAGCCGCCGCAGCTCCTCTTGAATGAACTCCGCGGTGTCGCCGGACGCGGCTGCGCGGTCGCGCAGATGCTCCTCGATGAAGCTGTTCGCGAGCCTGTTCGCGACGTCGCTCGCGAGCTTCGCCGAGCGGTGCCGGTAGCTCAGCAGGAAGGTGTTCACGACGACGTCGCCGGGGCGGACGCCAGTCTGCGCGCGCGCTTCCGTCGCGAGCTCGGGAAGCACGGGCGTCAGCTTGATCTTCTCGCGCATGTGCTCGATCACCTCGGCGCGCGTGATCCGGTCCTCGAGCTCGGGATAGATGACGACCTTCTGATCGCGCTTGAAGGATTCGATCACCTCCGAGAGCCGCCCGCGCGAGAGGATCTGCATCTGCACGAGATGCAGGCGGTTGTTGATCTCGGTCTCCGGCATGCCCGATTCGACGAGTCGCTCGGAGATCGCTTGGGGCTCGATCAGTAGAGTTGTTACGGCCTCGTACTCGTTCGGGATCCAGGCGGCGACCAGCACGGAAACGAGCACGACGCTTCCTGCGATCGTCGCCATGACGGCCCACCGCCTGCGGAACATCCCGCTCAGGTCGTCGAGTTGAAAGCCCTGTTCGATGTCCATGGCCTGCTCCTGATCACCAACGAATCGGATCGAGCTCGACGCTGATGCCGAGCATGACCGTCAACCGTTCGTAGTCGTTGAACTGGGACGCGGCGGTTGCAGACTGGTCGCGCCACGTGACTGCTGCCTCGAGGCGCGCCCGCGGTGTCATTTGGTAACCAGCATTCACATAAGCCGTGAGGCTCTCGATGCGCTGAGTTGCAGTTACCGCGACCAGGCCGACCGGGACGAGGTTGGTAATCGCGGGCTGCGTGGGGGTACCGGGCACCGTATCGAGCGTCGTGACGAACTGCGCGCCTGTCTGAGTCTCCTTGCGATTCTCCCAGGCTGCCGCCGCAGTGATCGAGAGCTCGCGAAGCGGCCTAATCACACCCCGCACCTCGACCAGATCAGAGATCGAGCTGAAGCCAGCTGCAGAGCTAGACCCCTGATCGCGCCGATAGCCCACGGTGAGGCTTGCGGCTTCCCACTGCTTCTCGAGGCTGGCGTCGGCAAAGTAGGTGAGGTCGTCGTCGTCCGTCGAGACGCCCACCACCGGAACCAAATCGATTGATCGCTGCACAAGCAGCGAGTAAAGGAACGATTGGTTGACCGGGTCGACCCCGGTCAGGTTGCAGCTGCTGCCCAGGAAGAACTCGCCCGTAGGCAGAGTCGGGCAAGTGCTGGGAACCAACCCGACGAGGATGTCGTTTCCCGAGAACCGATAGAGGTTTCCGCGCGGAACCGTGGTGGCCGTCTCGACTGTCGGCTGCTTGACGTAGGTCGGGCCTGCCGAGAGGCGCACGCGGAAGGTGTCGGCCGGCTGGTAGTTCGCGATTAACGAGAGGTTGTAGTAGTCGGTGTCTCGCTGCGGTGTCACACCCCGCTGCTGGATCCGCAGCCTGGAATAAGAAGCCCCCGCACCGAGAGCGAGCGCGCGCGAGACTTCGTGCTGATAGTTCAACCCGGCGACGTAACTCTGCTGGTCAAACCTCTCCTCGTCGTCGAATTCCCAGATGGCGACGCTGCCGCTGAGCTGAATGGTGTCGATCGGTGTCAGACGGTGGCTTGCGACGAGCTGCCCGATGTTGCGCCAGAACTTGTCACGCGCACCGCCTTCAGCAGGCGTTCCGCCGGGCACCGAAGCGAGCAGCCTCAAGCTCCGGTAGCGAAGGAATTTGTCGTTGAGCTCGAAGCTGGTGCGCGCGCTCGGGCGCCACTCGATCTTCCCATCGGTGGCGTAGTTGAGGCCGCGCAGGTCCTTTTGGTCGAGGAAGAACTCATATGTGGGCTTGAAGTTCAGCTCGGCATCGACTCGGCCCCAATGCTCGGCGACACCGATGAGCGGCGAGAGCAGGACCTCGCCGTCACTGACCTCGTTGTCCTCGGTACCGAGCACGTTGTCGTCGTACAGCGCATCGGTACGCGCCCCGAGTGTGAGGTCCGCGGCGAAAGCGGGCGTCGCCGTCAGGGCGGCGAGAGCTAGCCCTGCAACTGTTCGTTTCGGCACGGCCAGGCGATCCACGGTTATTGGGGCACGACGATCGTGTCGCCGGGCTGCAGTGCAATGTTGGTTCCCGCGGCCCGCCCCGCCACGTAGGCCTTGTAGTCGAAGCCGAACTCGAGCTCCTGACCGTCGGCGCCGCGGCGGATGATGCGGATGTCGTTCTCGTCCGCGAAGGGCGTGAAGCCGCCTGCCGCCGAGATGGCATCGAGCACGAACAGCTGCGATGCCAGGGTCACCGGTCCCGGCCGTTGGACTTCGCCCAGCACGAACACGCGCTTGCTGTCCGCGCGCAGCACCACCACCGTGACGTCAGGGTTCGTAATGAACTCGGTCAGCTTGGTAGTGATCTCTTTCTTCAGCTCGTCGGTGGTGAGGCCCGCCGCCTTCACGTCGTTGACGAGCGGCACCGAGATCATGCCGTCCGGCCGAACCGGAACCTCGACCGACAGCTCTTGGTTCTTCCAAACGCGCACCGCGAGCAGGTCGCCCTCTCCGATGCGGTATTCGCCGGCCGGCGGAGCTTCCTGCGGCGCGGGCTGGAGCCGCGTCGTCTGACACGCCGCGAGCGCGCAGAGGCAAGCGAGCAGCAGTGGGATGCGCGCGGCTCGTGCGCGCGGAATGCGGTGCTTCTGGTCGTCGGCTTCCATTTCGTCTCCTGCACTCCCCCAACAACTCTCAGCGTCCCTCGGACAGCCCGTTGTCCTTCATCTTGTAGAGCAGCGCCTTGTAACTGATCTGCAGGCGCTCGGCGGCTTCCTTGCGGTTCCAGCGCGTCTGCTCCAGCACGCGCGCGATCACGCGCTTCTCCGCGACGGCGGCGGCGCGCTTCGCGATCGCCTTCAAGTCGAGCGTCGCGCCGTTCGCGAGCTCCGGCGCGAGCTCGTGCGCGAGGCTCTCCTCGGCGGGCTGCTCCGCCTTTGGCGCGCGCGCGGCGATCTCTTGCAGCACGGACTGCTCGCCCCCTAACACCACGATCCGCCGCGTCATGTTCTCGAGCTCGCGCACGTTGCCGGGCCACGCGTAGGCGCTCAGCGCCGCGAGACCGGCCTCGGAGAGCGGCTTCGGCGACTTCTTGTATTCGCGCGCGAACTTCTGCAGGAAGTGCTCGATCAGGAACGGAACGGCGGAACCACGCTCGCGCAGCGGCGGCAGCGTCACCGTGACCACGTTCAGCCGGTAGAACAGATCCTCGCGGAACTGCTGCTGCGCGACGGCGTCCTCGAGGTTGCGGTTCGTCGCTGCGAGCACGCGCGTGTCCACCTGCACATCGCGCTCGCCGCCGAGCCGCGAAAACTCGCCGTCCTGTAGCACCTGTAACAACTTGGCCTGCAGCGCGGGGCTCATCTCCGCGATCTCGTCGAGAAAGATCGTGCCGCCGTTCGCGAACTCGAATTTCCCGAGCTTGCGCTTTTGTGCGCCGGTGAACGCACCTTTCTCGAAGCCGAACAGCTCGCTCTCGAGCAGCTCCGAGGGCAGCGCCGCGCAGTTCACCTTGACGAACGGCTTGTCGCGTCGGCCCGAGAGGCGGTGCAGCGTGCGCGCCACCAGCTCTTTGCCGGTGCCGCTCTCGCCGCGGATCAGCACCGTGATGTCGGTGTCGGCCACCTGCTCGATCGTCTCGCGCACCTCGCGCATGCGGCCGTCTTCGGAGCCCAGTAACAAGTCGCCGGAGCCGCCGCCCTGCCCGCGCAGCTCTTCGACTTCCTTGCGCAGCGCGCGCGTCTCGAGCGCCTTCTGGAACGCGAGCTGCAGCTCCTCCACTTCGAACGGCTTGCGCAAGAAATCGGCTGCGCCGAGCTGCATCGCCTCGACGATCGTGCGCGCGTGGCCGTGGCCCGAGATCATCACGACCGGCACGTCGGGCAGCCGCTTCTTCAGCCGCCGCAGCGTCTCGAGCCCGTCCATCCCTTCGAGCACGACGTCGAGCGTGACCAGGTCTGGCCGAGACTCCCCGAGCCCGTCGAGCGCCTCCTCCCCGCTTGCCGCGGTGAACACCGAGTGCCCAAAACGGGCGAGCAGCGCCGCGAGGTATTCCCGCACGCCCAGGTCGTCGTCGATGATCAGCAGCCGAAACGGACCGGTCACCCGAAACTCCCGAGAAAGCGCCCAGTTGCGGGTACGCCACGGGGTAAGTGCGCCCTCGGCGCAAAACGGAGCGGAAATATTTTTCCCAGAGCGCGCTTTCGGCCCGTTCACCCGCCAACCGTAGGCGAGAGAAAAAAAGTTCCCTCGCAGGGAACGCGCGGTTCCGTTAGAGATCGCCGCTCCCCGCGGGCGAGCCCTTCATCGTAGGCGCCGGGCGACCGATCTCTGGCAGCCTGCTGTAAGAAAGGGATGGGAGCGGCAGGGCCCCTCGGGGCAGATTATGTGCCGCCCCGTTTCGGGGCTCGCGGAGACTCACCGGATCGAGGTCGCGGCGGGTGATTCAGAGCAAACGACGCTTGCGCGCGCTCACTGTGGCTGGCGCGCGCCCGAACTTCATGAAGGTCGCGCCTCTGCTCCGCGCCTTCGCGACCGGCAGCAGCTTCGATGCGTTCCTCGTGCACACCGGCCAGCACTACGACGAGGCGATGTCGGAGAGCTTCTTCCGCGAGCTCGGCATCGCGAAGCCCGACGTGAACCTCGGCGTCGGCTCCGGCTCGCACGCGGCGATGACCGCCGAGGTGCTGCGTTTGATCGAGCCGATCCTGATCGAGCAGAAGCCCGACGCGCTGATCGTCGTCGGCGACGTGAACTCGACGCTGGCGGCCGCGCTCGCCGCGTCGAAGCTCGGCGTCCGCATCGCGCATGTCGAGGCGGGCCTGCGCTCGGGCGATCGCTCGATGCCCGAAGAGATCAACCGCGTGCTGACCGACGCGATCTCGGACTGGCTGTTCGTGACGGAGCCCGCAGGGCGCGAGAATTTGTTACGGGAAGGCGTGGCGGCCTCGCGCATCCATCTCGTCGGCAACCTGATGATCGACACGCTCGTCGCGAACCTCGCGCGCGCCCGCGAGCAGCGCACGCTCGCGCGGCTCGGGCTGCGCGCCGGTGAGTACGTGGCGCTCACGCTGCACCGTCCGGCGAACGTCGACGACCCGGCGCAGCTCGCCGCGCTGTTCGCGGTGTTCGAAGAGCTGCAGCGCGAGCTGCCCGTGGTGTTCCCCGTCCACCCGCGCACCCGCGCCGCGATCGAGCACAAGCTCGGCGGCCGCGCACCGCGCGTGATGGCGACCGAGCCGCTCGGCTACCTCGACTTTCTCGCTTTGATGGCCGACGCGCGCTTCGTGCTGACGGACTCCGGCGGCGTGCAAGAAGAGACCACCGCGCTCGGCGTCCCGTGTCTGACGCTCCGTAACAACACCGAGCGCCCGATCACTGTGAGCGAGGGCACGAACACGCTCGCGGGCACCGATCCCGTGCGGATTCGCGACGAAGTGAAGAAGCTGCTCGCGGGCGAGACCAAGCGCGGACGCGTGCCGGCGCTCTGGGACGGGCACGCCGCCGAGCGCGTCGCGCAGATCCTCGCGAGCGAGCTGGAGCGCGCATGAGCGACGGCCAGCCCCCGCAGCGCTCCTTCCTCGCGCACCTGCGCGCGGGCTGGCTCGAGATCGCCGCGGCTTTCGCCGAAGTGCAGACGCTGATCATCCTGATCGTCGCGTACGTCGTCGCGATCGGACCGATCGCGCTCGCGATGGGCGTCTCGCGACGAGATCTGCTGCACAAAAGAACGTTGCGGGTTTCCGGCAGCGCTTGGAATACGGCCGATAGCGTGACGGGCCCGGATCTCGAGCGCGCGAAGCGTCTCTTCTAGGAGTTGGCGCGATGAAAATCCTCGGCATCTCCTGCTTCTATCACGACGCAGCCGCAGCGCTGCTCGTCGATGGCGAGCTCGTCGCGGCGGTGCACGAGGAGCGCTTCACGCGCAAGCGGCACGATGAGGCGGTGCCGGCGCGCGCGGTGCAGTACTGCCTCGAGCACGCCGGCCTCCGCCTCGCAGATCTCGACTACGTCGTCTTCTATGACAAGCCGCTGCTCAAGTTCGAACGCATCCTCACGACGTATTTGGCCACGTTCCCGCGTTCACTGCCCTCGTTCACGAAGGCGATTCCGATCTGGCTGAAGGAGAAGCTGCTCGTGCCGAAGGCGCTGAAGAGCGCGCTCGGCTACGAGGGCCAGATCCTGTTCGCCGAGCATCACCAGAGCCACGCGGCCTCGGCGTTCTTCCCTTCGCCGTTCGAGGAAGCCGCGATCCTGACGCTCGACGGCGTCGGCGAGTGGGCCACCTCCACTTCCGGGGTCGGCCGCGGCAACTCGCTCGAGCTGCTGCACGAGATTCGCTTCCCCCACTCGCTGGGCCTGCTCTACTCGGCGTTCACTTATTACTTGGGCTTCAAGGTGAACAGCGCCGAGTACAAGGTGATGGGAGCAGCGCCGTACGGCCAGCCGAAGTACGCCGAGCTGATCAAGAGGCACTTCATCGACGTTCGTGAGGACGGCTCGTTCAAGCTCGACATGAAATACTTCGCGTTCGATTACGGCCTGACGATGACGAACGCGCGCTTCGAAGAAGCGATGGGCCAGCCGCGGCGATCCCCCGAATCGAAGATGGAAGAGTTCCATTGGGACGTCGCGGCGAGCATCCAGCGCGTCACCGAGGAGGTCGTGCTGCGGATGGCGCGCGACCTCAAGCAGAAGACCGGGA
>Ga0187894_10006628_pt1 | contig 11283 bp, 8 predicted proteins | sample GBC1701081metaG_FD_136650 | JGI IMG/M metagenome (GOLD analysis project Ga0187894, IMG submission 136650) | White microbial mat communities from a lava cave in the Kipuka Kanohina Cave System on the Island of Hawaii, USA - GBC170108-1 metaG ...
GTGAGTTCGGGCCGCGCTTCGGCGGATACCTCTTTGCGGCGGAGCGTTCAGTTTTCGTTATGGCCCGCGGGCGGCGTGGTGGCGGGGACAATGGCCGAGGCGAGCCTGACTTTGGACAAGCCTGCCATCGTGGATTTGCGCTTTCGTCTTCGAACGTCGACCGGCGCGGTGGAGGTCCCCGCGGAAGTTACGATTCCGGCCGGGGCGGCGTCCGTGAATTTTCAATGGCGCGGAGTTCGTGCGGGAACGGACGAAATTACGGCCGAGCCCGGCGATCCCGCTTACGCCGCGGAAGTGGCGCGCGTGCGCGTGATCTCCGCCGCGCCGGGGCTTACTCTACGTGTGACCGAAGGCGACCGGCAGCGAGCGGTGGCGGGCATGGCGTTGCCGCAGCCCGTCCTGTTTCAGGTGGTGGACGCCAATCTGGTGCCCTATGCGGGTTACCAGGTGCGGCTGAGCGTGACGGGAGGAGGCTCGGTGCAGCCGGCTGCCGCGGTGAGCGATCCCGAAGGCTATGTGCGCGCGGTTTGGACTCCGGGCGCGGGTCCGTTCTACCGGCTGGATGCGACGCTCGAGGCGACGAATGCGACGGTGAGCGCGACGGCGTTATCGAAACCCTATATAGCGCCGGGTGGGGTGGTGAACGCCGCTTCGTTTGCGGCGGGGATTGCGCCAGGAGGGATTGGGACAATTTTCGGAGCGTCGCTCGCCGGTGTGATGAGCACACAACTGCTTGGTGGCAGTGTTTTATTGACGATGGGAGGAGAGGCCGCGACGATTCTTTTTGCGAACGATCGGCAGATCAACTTCGTGGCGCCGTCCGGGCTTGCCGAGGGTGAGGTTGAGGTAATGGTCAGTGTGGGGCCCGGCGAGTCGTCCGAGCCGGTTCGCGCGCGAGTTTTCGCGCTGCAGCCTGGCATATTCGTTCAGCCGGACGGCACGGCGGCCGCGCGGCGGGCGGGGGACGTTCTTGAAATTTATGCGACGGGAATGGGAGCCCTGCAAGCTTCGCGGGAGAACATTTTTTTGGAAGACACGGTTGTGAGGCCTCGTGTCTTGATTGGCGGGCGTGAGGCGGAAGTGTTGTTTAGCGGCGCGGCCCCGGGATTTTTGGGATTGAATCAGATCAACGTGCGCATTCCGGCCGGAACCGCCGGGCGGCAGACGGTTCAGATTGTGCAGGGCGGCGCGATGAGCAATTCCGTACCGTTCGTCTTTTAGCCGCCGAGGATATCGGCGGTTCGTTTCACGGCGCAGTATTCACCCGCAAGGTTGGCGAGCGACATGGCGTGAACCTCATCGGCGGAGCGCGGGCGGCCGTGCCAGTCGCTCTTGGCGAAGGTGAAGCAGGCGTCCTCGGCGAGCGTGACTTGAAAGCCGAGATTGGCGGCGTGGCGGACGGTGGTCTCGACGGAATTGTTGGTGATGACGCCGCAGACGACCAGCTCGCTGATCGCGTTTGCGCGCAGCTCCGCTTCGAGCCTGGTGCCGATGAAAGCGGAGTTCACGCGCTTGGCGATGACGGTTTCCCCGGCCAGGGGAGCGGTTGCGGGCTTGAATTCGTTACCGGGCTGGCCGGGGCTGTAGGTGCTCCCGGGCTCGGTGGAATCGTGCTTGATGTGGAAGATGGGCCAGCCACGGTCGCGCCAGGCCGAAAGAAGTTCGCAGGCCATCGCCTCGGCCTGGGGATTGTTGCGAACGCCCCAGGCCGGATGATCGATGGCCTTCTGCAGATCGATGAGAATGAGCGCGGGGCTCACCGGATGCCGATGGTTCTCGCGCCGCGGTCCGCGGGAGGTGGCGCGGTTGTCTGGCTTCCGATGTTGTTCTGGAGCAGGATCACTTGAGTTACGGGATTCGGCGGCGCCTGGTTATACACCTGGACGTTGATTTGCCAGAGCCCAAGCAGGCCGGGCGCTAGGCCGGAATACAGAATTTCGCCGCCTTCGTGAACGCGCGCCGCGATGAAGACCTTGGTATCGCCTGCCGTTGGCGTAAGTCCTTGAGCGACGCTACCGTCCTCGGGGGCTCCGGGAATGTGTCCCGCGCCGGTGGCGAACAAGGTAATGACTTGACCGCGTGGAAGCTGCGAGCTGGGCCCGTTCAACGAGCCGTCCTGATTGACGGCGGCCGCTTGCAGCGGTCCGGCGGCCGTATTCAGGAAGAGGCCCGGTGAGGCTTCCGACATCGGTAATTGCCCGGCGGCCACCACGCGTCCGGTGCTGGCCTGAACCACTTGCAGCTCCACGGTGCCGCTGCTTGGCGCGCCGTTGGGCAGGAGGAAATTGATCTGGAAGGGCGAAACGAAGGACATGGGCACCGGCTGATCGTTAATGAGCACCTGCATGTCGCCTAGCGTTCGCGGCATCGGGAGCGGATTGGGCAGCTCGCCGAATTGAATGGTGCGGTCGGTGAAGGCGTAATTCAGGGACCCGCAAAACAGCGAGGTCCACATGCCGGGAGTGAAGCGGGCGACAAAGTTGGCGGCGTTGGTCGCGGACACGGCCGGAAAGTGGATGGCGACGCGATTCAGAGTGTCGCCGACGTAGAGATTTCCGAATGGATCAAGTGCAACGGCAACCGGAGCGACGCCGCCGACGGGCGCGATGGTGTAGTTCGAGCGATCGCCTTGAGTGATGAGAGTCTCGTATCGCGGAAAGCGAAGTACGCGGGAATTTTGAGAATCGCCGACAAAGATTTCGCCGTTGTTGCGGCTGACGGTAACCGCGGCGGGAGTGCGCAGGCCGCTGACCGCTCCGAGCGAGAGCGCGGCGCGTGGATCGGGTTGGGCTTGCGGAGCGCGGTTGAAGATTTGAATGCGGTTGTTCCCCGTGTCGGCGACATAGAGGCGGTCGTCGGTGTCCATGGAAATGTGCCGGGGGGCGTTAAAGCGATTGTCCGTATTTCCGGGGCTGATCGTTTCAAAGTTCGCCTGTCCGAAAACCAGCGAGGCGGACATCCCGTTTTGGAAGGGCGGCGCGAAGAGCAGGACGCGGTTGTGGCTCGTGTCGCTGACGAGCACGTTGCCTTCCACGGAGAAAGCGATGCCCGCGGGGAACGCCATGGTGCGGGCGGTGGCGTCGGTGATGGCGGTTTGAAAATTCGATTGGCCGAGTACGAGATCGGCCTTGAGAGGCAGTTGCTGGCTGCCCTCAAAGGGCGAGGGGAAACGGAGAACGCGGGAATTCCCTGAGTCGCAAACCCATAAGTTGCCGTTGGAATCAACGGCCGCGGCGGTGGGGAAGTTGAGGCCGCTCTCGTTGCGCTGGCCGCCCATGTTGGATGGGAAGTTCACCAGGGCGCGGTATTCGTCGGGCTGTCCGATGACGAAATCGGCCTTCGTCCCGGGCCGCACGCCGCGGGCGTCGGCGAAGGCGAGTACGCGGTTGTTATAAGGATCGACCACGTACATGCGCGGCGTCCCGGTGCGGGCATCGATCACTACCGAAGCGTAAGATCCAATGCCGCCCGCAAATTGCATTTCCCGGCCTTCGATCAAATTAGCCGAGCGGAACTCGAAGCCAATTTGGCCTAGAACGCGGCGGGCCGTGTAGGGCGAGCCGGAAGAAAGAGGAGGGCCAGTGGACAGATCGGGAAGTGCGAGCAGGCGATGATTGAACGAATCCACGACATAGGTCTCGCCGCGGCTGAATATGGCGTCGACGGGATTGGAGAGAGTGTTTGCGGTAGGCTCGGCCAAGCCGCGGTTCGATTGAGGCTGGCTTTGTGTAAGCGAATCCTGGCCGATGATGGCGTTCGCGGCGGGCGAAAACGACGTGCTTTCCGGAGCCCACGTATCGAACGAGTCGAAACGCATGATTCTGTGGGCGCGGTTGTCCAGGACAAAGGGAGTGTTGCCGATGGTGAATACGCCGTCGGCGGGAAGAATGCCTTGAGTAGTTAAGAGCCCGGTGGAAGTTGCGTTGATCGGCGGTGGCGGAGTCTGACCTTGCGTGAGGACGACCACGCCCATGAGCCGGATCGCGTCGAGACCGGTATTAAAGGGAGGCGAATAGACCAGAACGCGGGCGAGACTGTCGGACACAAAAAGGCGTCCGGCCTGATCGAAGGCGAGCGATGTCGGCTGCCGCATGCCGTTTTTCGCCGAGCGGTTGTTCAGCGTAGTGCTGTTTGGCAGGCCGGTATTGGAAGTGAGCGTGGTCTGGCCCAAAGCAAGGTCGGCGGAAGGGCCGTTGGGTCCGGAGAGGGAAGCGGCGGGAAATCGCAAGACGCGATTGTTTCCCGAGTCGGCCACCCACAGATTGCCCTGGCTGTCGAAGCGAATCGACACGCGGAGTGCGGCTGTGCCTACTTGAAAAGCCAAGCTGCGCGCGGAAACGGGCTGACCCATATTGATGGCGCGTCCGGCGGAAGTCGTCTGCCCAACGAGGAAATCGGATAGAATCGCCTCGCCTGCCGGGCTGTCGAACGGCCGGGAATAGCGCACGATGCGATTGTTGTTCGTGTCGGCGACGTAGACGTTACCGGAGCCGTCGACGGCAACGCTGGTGGGGAAATTCAGGCCGCTGGTAAAGCTGGTGCCCGGACCGAGCCCTAGCGTGCTGAGCATGTTTCGCTGGCCAAGCACAAAGGAAGCCGGGGCGCCATTTGCGAAGCTTTGGGCTCCGCGCCAGGCGAGAACCCGATTGTTGCCGGTGTCGGCGACGTAAAGAATATCGTTATTCGCGTCCACCGCGTCGCCGTAGGGCGTGTTCAGCTCGCGGCCCTCGACGAGATTGGGCGCGTTGGTGTAGACGGCCAGTTGGGCGTGGCCAATGATTCGCGTCGGGGCCTGATTCAGGGGGATTTGAGCGGCCAGCGGGATGGCGCAGGTCAAGGTCAAAAGGGCGCGACTGGCACGCGGCAGGGCGAAAAGAGGGAACGTCATTCGAAATCGACTCCGAAAAGGGTGCATGAATTCTCCCGCGAGCACACGCGGGAGTGTCGCTGCTTTTCAGGTTAGCATGGCGCTTTGAAGGGAATTTTTCGGATGCCCCATCTATCTTGGGAGCCGCGTTAGCGGCAGGTTGTCGATCGTCCAGAATGCCGGCGGGCCAATCGTGGTCGACCGTTAGGCGCCGGATTCCCAGCGAATCCTACGGAAAACCTCGGGTCTTGACATCCTTTGGACCGCGGCCAGCGTCTCGCGCGAAACGTATTTCCCGTGCAGGCTGGCGCAGGGTTCGTTCTACCGCCTCGGCGCCGCCGCGAAGCCGGGGCCGCCGTTCAGGAAATTGTTGCAGGAGTTCGCCGGCACATCGGCCCAACGAACCGGCCCGGACACTTTTCGGCCAGCTCCCTCGACCGGCCGGCCTGGTGAACGCGTGCGAGCGGGACAGCCTTGGCGAGGTGGCCATCGAGGACCTTCGGGTGGCTGCTAATGGCTCGCCTCAGTAGATCCCCGACTCTTTCGCCACGTCGTGCTCTTGGGCCCACCGCGCCTCGCGGGCGGTTGAAGGATCGATGACCGCCTGAACCTCGCTGATGGTATCGGCCGGGAAGCCGCTTAGATATGCGTGTTCACGGATCAACCGCTGATCGCGCGCGATATAAATGCTGTACACCTTGTCGGCGGTGACGAAGCTTTCCACCCACTGGATGTGCGATCCAATCTCCTCAAGCGCCCGGCAAGACCTCTCGGAAATGGCCGCGAGTTCGTCGCGCGACAAAGCGCCTGCTCCGGGCATACTGCGTTCGATCACGTACTTTGGCATGGCATCTCCTTTCAGCGAAGCAGTCTACAACCGCCAGTCGGCGGACGCTAAGGTGTACTCCATAGGAGGTAAGCTGCCAGAGCGGTCCCTACAGTTGCTCCGCCGTAGCAGAAAATGTTGATCAACTCGTTCAGGTGCTTGATCTGCAAACCGTCGTAGAGTGTAAACCGGAACCTGTGAGCCCAGTGGAACAACGGAAGAGAGCAGAGGATCAGCAGATATACTCGAGTGACCGGATGCCTGACCAGGGCGAGCAGCTTTTCGTGGCTCGGTGCGTCCAGCCATCCCAGTGGAAACGCCAACCCGAACAGCAACAGGTGGATCGGCATGAGGAGCGCGGAAACGACGCCGCCCGAGCTGAAGAGCATCCACAAAAACGGTTCGTTCGATCTTTTGCTCATTTACCCTCGCAGAAGGATCCAAGCCACGGCGGCGGATACAACCACCCAGGCGGCATAGTTCGGCGCCGAGATGGCCAGGTTGGGAAGGCGCTTCCCGCGGAGCCGGACTACCATAGCTTTCGGCGCCAAATTAAACCAAGTCACTGCGTGGAAGATGACAAAAACAAGACTGGCCGCGTTCAGCGCCAGCAGAAGCGGACTGCTCAGCCAATTCTGAAATTCCGCGTAGTCCGCCGGTCCGCGCGCCAAGGCCCTGAGTTGGAGCAGCGTCATTACCACGGTCCAGGCCACGAAGATGCTGCTTGCCTCCCTAAGGATGAATTTCAAATACACCCACCGCTGCAACCACCAATAAGTCGAGACGCGCGTGTGGTACGACTTGGGTAGATATTCGGTGGGATTGATCATCTGCTACTTCGCTCCTCGCGGCAGCACCAGCGCCTTCACCCATTCCATGGTGGCCGTTAACTTGTACTGTTGAATCGCGGCGGCGGGGTCCACATTTTTGGGACAAACCTGCGTGCATTCGCCGACAAACGTGCATCCCCAAATTCCTTCGTGATGGGAGAGAATGTCGAGGCGGTCGCTCGCCCCCTCGTCCCGGGAGTCCAGGTTGTACCGCTGAGCCAAGGCAATCGCGGCGGGTCCGCTAAACAGCGGGTCCAATCCGTAAACCGGACAGGCCGCGTAACACAGCATGCAATTAATACACATGCTGAACTGCTTGTACTCGTCAAGTTGCTCCGGGGTTTGAAGGTATTCCTCATCCAGCGGCTTTTCCACCTTCCGGACGATCCACGGTTTGGACTTCCCGAGCTTCACCAGAAAATCCGAGGTGTCGACGACCAGATCGCGGAGCACGGGGAAGTTCCTCATCGGCTCGACGCGCACGGGGCCCGGCGCGTAATCCGAAAGAAACGTCGCGCAGGTCAATTTGGGTACTCCGTTCACCGTCATTCCACAGCTCCCGCAGACTCCCATGCGGCACGACCAGCGAAACGACAGCGAACCATCAAGATGGTCTTTGATGTAATTCAGGGCGTCGAGCACCACCCACTCTTTTCGGAGCGGGACCTCATAGGAGTCCAGCCGGGGCTTTTCGTCATGCGCCGGATCGTATCGCGTGACTTCGAGCGTGATCCTGTTCGCCATACTCGTTCACCTTCCGTAGACCCGCTCGGCCGGAGGCCAGCGGGTGATGGTCACGGGCGCGTACTCGACCTGCGGCCGTCCGTCGGCGCCGCGGCGCACCAGCGAGTGCACCAGGAACTTTTCATCGTCGCGCGCCGGATAGTCCGTGCGCTGGTGGGCTCCGCGCGACTCCGTGCGCCGCATGGCGCACACGGCCATGGTCTCTGCCACCTCCAGCATGCACGACAGCTCCAGCGCGGAAATCAACTCGGTATTGAACGAGTGGCTCCGATCGTCCAGACGAATATCGCGAAACCGCTCCTGGAGTTGCTGGAGTTTGCCGGCCGCGCCGGCCAGCGCTTCGCCCGAGCGGTAGATGCCGGCGCCTTGTTCCATGATCTTCTGCATCTCTTCGCGGAGACCGGCGATCGGCTCCCGGCCCCCGCTCTTCCGCAGGAACTGCTCTTGCAGCCGCGCCTCTTCGTCCAGCGCTTGGGCCAGCAACTGCCGCCCCGGAGTTTTTTGCTCGGCCGCATAGGCCGCCGCCGCGCGCCCGGCTCTGGTGCCGAACACGAGCAGCTCCGGCAGTGAATTCGAACCCAGCCGGTTCGCCCCGTTGATGCTCACCCCGGCCGCCTCGCCCGCGGCGTATAAGCCCTTCAATGTCGTGGCCCCGTTCAAGTCGGTATGGACGCCGCCCATCATGTAGTGGACGACGGGACGGACCGGAATCAACTGCGTAACGGGATCGATGTTCTCGTACTTCAGGCACAGCTCCCGGACAAAGGGAATTTTCGCGTTGATCGTTTTCTCTCCCAAATGGCGAAGATCGAGATTCACCACCGGACCGTAAGGTCCCTCCACGGTGCGGCCCTTCTCCTGTTCTCGAACGAACGCTTGCGAGAGGCGGTCGCGCGGCCCCAGTTCCATGCTGCGGAAGACCGGCTTCGGTTCCGGCGTCCCCAGGTTGTAGTCCTGCAGATACCGGTAGCCATCCTTGTTCAACAAGAAACCGCCTTCGGCTCGGGCCGCCTCTGTAATCAGAATCCCGGTAAACGGAAGGCCAGTGGGATGATACTGAACGAACTCCATGTCCTTCAATGGAGCGCCCGCGCGATAAGCCAGCGCCATGCCGTCGCCGGTCTTGATTGAGGCATTGGTGGTGAAACGGAAAATCCGGCCGCAGCCTCCGGTGCACAGGATTACCGCCTTGGCGGTAATCGCCTGAACCTTTCCGGTGGTTAGCTCTAGCGCGACCACGCCCTGAACGCGGCCTTCGTCCACCAGCAGCCGCGTGACAAAGTATTCGTCGTAGCGGGTTACGGCGTCGTACTTGAGCGAGGTCTGAAACAGCGTGTGCAGCATGTGGAACCCGGTTTTGTCGGCGGCAAACCACGTGCGTGTTTTCTTCATGCCGCCGAAGGGCCGGACGGCGACGCGTCCATCCGGCTCCCGGCTCCAAGGGCAACCCCAATGTTCCAGACGCATCAACTCGAGCGGGGCCTCCTTGACGAAGGCTTCCACGGCGTCTTGGTCGCACAGCCAATCGCCGCCGGAGATGGTGTCGTACGCATGTTCGTCCAGGCTGTCATCGGCGAGATGAACCCCGGCCGCGCCGCCTTCGGCGGCAACCGTATGGCTGCGCATCGGGTACACCTTTGAAACGACCGCCACGCTGAGTTTCGGATCCGCTTCGGAAATCGCGATCGCCGCGCGCAACCCGGCGCCGCCGCCGCCGACCAGCACAATGTCGTGTGAAGAGATATCGAGCATAACGACGATTCGTCGAATCATACACGCGCTCGAGGTCGGTTACAAGCGAACTTAGGATTGGATTTCGCCAAATAGCCTGACGCGCTATGCATGCCTTCTCACGAAGCCCACCGTCGCGGGCAGGTGTGCATGCCCGCGCATCAGCCTGGGTTCCGGTTGCCGAAAGCGGCGGCGCGCGGGATCCGGAATTGGGAAAAGCTGTGGAAAGAGTGCGGGTCGTCTGGCGGTCCCCGCTGCGATTCTTAGGGAATCGCTCCAGAGCACAGGCCTCCCAGGCATCGGCTGCGATGGCGGATACATCGCCGCAGCCGCCGGGTTGTTGTAGAAGGGTTGCGCCTCACGGACACACCCTCCGGAGTCAATTAGGATGCGGCGGCCGGAACCGTGGTAGTCACCCAGATCTTACGCGCGGCGGCGAGGCCTAGGTGGGCCTCGCGGCCGTGCCCGCCGCGCCCGGTTTTGCGGAGCGTGAGCGTGTCGTCGTAATTTCGCGAGACGACCTGAAGGCGCGCGCCGGGGTGGATATCCAGATGATGAAGAAATTCGAGAAGCTGGCGGTCGCGCTCGAACACGCTCACCACTTCGACTTCGTCCGCCTCGGCCGCCTGGTCCAGCGTGGACCATCCGCGTTCGCGGCGCAGTTCCGGGCTGTCGGTTTCGGTTTGATTGCCATGCGGGCAGGGACCGCCGGGACCTAACTTTTGAACGAGGAGTTTTTCAAAGTCCGCGCTGACGGCGTGTTCGAGGCGCTCAGCCTCGTCGTGAACCTTGAACCATTCCATGCCGAAGACTTCGGTGAGCATGCGCTCGATCAAGTGATGGCGGTTGAGGATCCGGTTGGCGATGTCGCGGCCTTCGGTTGTCAGCGTGATCACCCCATCGCCTTTGACTTCCACCAGCCCGTCGCGCTTGAGGCGATTGAGAGCCTTGGTGACGGCGGGCGCGGAAACGTTCAGCCAACGGGCAAGGGTCGCGGCAATCACTGTCTCCCCTTCGCTGCCCGCTTCGGCGATGGCTTTGAGGTAATTCTCCTTGGAGATAGTGATCTTCACGCCTGGAAAAATTGTAGCGCGGCGTTGCTATTCTGAGTCAGAGCCGAATATGGGGAAGCTGCTTCTCGCGCCACTTTGTCTCGCGTTTTTCGCCGTCGCCGCCGAGCCCGTGGACTTGACCGCGGTTCATCGGATACGCGCCGAGGCGTTCGAGAATTCGAAGCTGATGGACACCGCGTTCTATCTCACCGACGTTCATGGCCCGCGTATGACGAATTCGGATGGCTTTCATCGCGCCGCCGATTGGGCGGTGGAGCGGTTGAAAGGCTATGGACTGAAGAACGTCGCGAAAGAGAAGTGGGGGCCATTCGGAAAAACCTGGAATTACACCCGCTTTTCGGCGCACCTTGTGAAGCCGGCGTACGCGCCGCTGATCGGATTTCCGCTTGCCTGGACGCCGGGCACGAACGGGCCGGTGAAGGCGGAAGTGATGCACGCGGTTATCAAGGATGAGAAGGATTTTGAAAAATTCAAGGGAAAGCTGCGCGGGAAGATTGTATTAATCGACGACGCGCGAGTGACGCCGGTGCAGGTTTCGGCCCCTGGGCGGAGGTACGAGGAGAAGGATCTGGACGGCATCGAAGCCGCCGACGCGGCCGCGCCGAGGCCCCCTGCGAATACGGAGGAGGCGCGCCGTAAGGCCAATGCGCGGGCGAAGTTTTTGCGCGAAGAGGGCGCGGTCGCCTACTTCACGCCGGGAACGAAGGGCGACGGAGGAACGGTTTTCGGCTCGGGCACCGGTTATCGCGCGGGCAGCGAAGTTTCACCCACGGGCGTGGCCATCGCGGCGGAACACTACAACCGCATGGTGAGGTTGTTGAAGGAGAAGCAGACGGTTGAAGTGGAGTTGGATGTCGCCGCGAAGTTGGACAACTCAATTGCCGATTCTTACAACGTAGTGGCCGAGATCCCCGGTGCCGCGAAGGCGGATGAGGTGGTCATGATTGGCGCGCACTTCGATTCCTGGCACGGTGGGACCGGGGCGACCGATAACGCCGCCGGTTCGGCGGTGATGATGGAGGCGATGCGGATTCTGAAGGCGCTCGACTTAAAACCGGCGCGGACGATCCGGCTGGCGCTATGGAGCGGTGAGGAGCAGGGGTTGCTCGGTTCGAAGGCATATGTGAAGGAGCACTTCGCCGATCCGGCAACGATGATTCCGACCTCCAAGCACGGGAAGTTCGCGGCCTACTTTAACCTGGATAACGGCAC
>Ga0187894_10006629_pt1 | contig 11283 bp, 6 predicted proteins | sample GBC1701081metaG_FD_136650 | JGI IMG/M metagenome (GOLD analysis project Ga0187894, IMG submission 136650) | White microbial mat communities from a lava cave in the Kipuka Kanohina Cave System on the Island of Hawaii, USA - GBC170108-1 metaG ...
CAGGGTCAGGCCGAGCAAAGCATGGAGGCGATGGAACAGGCCGATGAAGATGTCGACTTCCTCGGCATTGAGGCCGCTCAAGGGCTCATCGAGGAAGACCAGCTTGGGCTCGGTGGCGAGTGCCGCGGCAAGCATGATGCGCTTGCGGGTGAGGAGATCGGCGCGGCTGGCGGCCAGGTCGCGCTCGCCGGCAAGGCCGGTGATCGCCAGCACTTCGCTCACCTTGGCCTTGACCGCGGCGGCACCTGAATGGCGTGCCGGACCGAACAGGGCGCCGGTCGCGACATTGTCCTCGACCGACATGGACGAGAAGATCTGCGGGATCTGGAAGGTGCGCGCGATGCCGAGGCCGCAATAGCGATGCGCCGGCAGGCCCGCCACGGCGCGGCCCTCGAAAGTCACGGAGCCCGCCGATGGCGACAGCGCGCCGGTGCAGATGTTGAGAAGCGTGGTCTTGCCCGCGCCGTTCGGACCGGCGATGCCCAAAATCTCGCCGCCCATGATGTCGAAGCTCAGATCGTCGAGCGCCTTCAACGCACCGAAGCGCCGGCTCACCTGGTGAAGCGACATGATCGGCGCCGCCGGTTGAGCGGCAGCGCCACCTGAGTGCATCGCATGTGACTGCATGGCGTTCCTGGTCTCGCCGCCATTTCCTCCGTTGCCGTGCCCGGCCTATTTCGTCCAGTCCGGCATGGCGAAGTCGCTAGTCTTCTTCGTCCCGATCATCAGCGTCTTCAGGCCCTTGTCATGCACCTGGAAGAGGAAGGCCGGCTGACTGGCATCGCTGGTCGGGATCTTGAAGCGATCGTCGAATTTGAGCGTGCCGGTCAGTCCCTTGAAGCTCATCTCCTTGAGCGCCTTCACGACGGCGGCATGGTCCGAGGCGCTGCCGGCCTTGGCGACCGCCGCCGCCCACATATTGACTTCATCATAGAGCTGGGCAGCGAGGCTCCAGGGCGGCGTCTCATTATAGGCGGCCTGCCATCTCTTGACGAAGGCATCACCTTCGGGACCGGGCAATTGCGCCGACAGCGTCATTCCAAGCACGCCTTCGACCTTGCCCTGGGCGATGACGTCGCCGAAGGCCGGAACGCTCGCGGCGTAGCCGGCATTCACCAGGGCGCCCTTGACCGGGCTGTCGAAATATTGCTGGAGGAACGTATAGGTCAGTCCGGCGTCGAGCACCTCGATATGGACGAGCGAGGGATTCGCTTCGCGGATCTTGCTGAGGATGCCCTGCCATTGCACGCTCTCATAGGGCACCTCTTCGTTCACGACGACTTCCCAGCCTTGCGCGACGGCGGCATCGGCCATGGCCTTGGTGAGGCCCGACTCCCATTCATAGGGACCGTGGACGATGGCGAGCTTCTTGTTCGGAAAATCATGGCCGAGCGCCATGATCTGGTCGAACATGACCTTGCCATAGGCGGACTCGACGTCCGAGGCATTGAAGATGGCGGTGCAGCCCATGCTGTTCATCATGTCGACGACGCTGGTGAAGGCGTCATTGTGGATGAAGGGCACGCCTTGCGGGCAGAAGGCCGGGATGTCCGGGCCGAAGCCGCCATAGCCGGTGACGATGAAATCGGCTTTGCCACGGTCGATCAGGTTGGCGGCGGCGGCCTGCAGCTTGTCGGGCGACAGGTCGCCGATATCGAAGAAGGTGACCTCGACCTGCTTGCCGAGGACGCCGCCCGCCTTGTTCAAGTCCTCCACGGCGAGCTTGATGGCTTTCTCCATGACGCCGCCGTCGCTGGCGAAGGGGCCGGTTTGCGGTATGGGCGCGCCGATCTTGATGGTGTCGGCCCGGGCGGTCAGGGACGTTGAACCGACGATGGCCGCGAGCGCAAAAACGGCCAATCCGCGAGCTGCGGTGTGCAGCACTGATGTGAGGCTCATTGAGGCATTCCTTCCCTTATGGCGCTTGGATTCCCAGCTCTGACGGCCGGTTACCAGCTTGGGAAGGCAGTTAATCACCGGCCTCAAATACTGACAATGGTAACAACAGACACCATTGGCGGGTGGCTTGATATTCAGCGCTTGAATCACCCGCAAGTATCAGTTGCGGCGGGCCGAATCCGTGAAAATCCGGTCGAAGATCAGCGATGCGACCTCGCGTTCCGAGGTGACGTCGAGCTTGCTGTAGAGCCGGTGCTTGTGGTTGCGCACCGTGCCGGCGCCGATATCGAGGTGCTTGGCAATGGCGGCCGTCGAAAGCCCGCGCAAGCCATGCCTGAGGATCTGGCATTCGCGCGGCGTCAGCCGGTAATCGGTCGTCACCTGGTTGAACAGGCTGTCGACGGCAAGATAGCCGGGCGAGCGGCGCTCGATGATGAAAATCCGGCCGCCGGGCGCCACGGCATTGCCGGCTTCGAGCGTTTCCCAATGCACCACATCGAGCTCGTCGAGCGAATGGACGCCCTCGCGCGAGCCTTGCGACACGCTGCAGATGATGTCCTCCTCGGCGGCACTCACCTTGCCGCTCCAAATTCCATTGCGAAAGCAGGGAAGGCCCTGGGCGTCGACCACCATGACGGCGAGCTGGCTGTCATTGAGATAGCCGCCGCGATGGCCGGACAGGCAACTCGAAATATGCAGCCCGTGCAGGTTCTCGATGAGCGGATAGATATGGCGGATGAAATCGACCTCAGTCGGTTTGAACGGCCGGTCGTGCAAGTCGAGGCAGAGCGCCACCCAGACGCCGCCCACCGCCGGCAAGAGGACGACGATCTCGTCATAGATGCGGGCGGACTGGTACAGGTTCTTGAAATAGAGGTTGTCGGTCTCCTCGCCATGCATCTCGAGCGCCGTCATCACGCGGTCGCGAACCTGGGTGCGCACCAGGCGCAGCAGCGGGTCGATGCGATAGAGCTCGCGCATATAGACCTCTTCGGCCTCGGCGCTCAGGGAATTGTTGGCCAGAAACTGCGGCTTGGCGAATTGCGCATAACGCACGGCGATCTGGCGTTCGCAATCGAGAAGCCGGCCGAGGGCGGAGAGGACCACGCCATAGAAGTCGCGCGCGCCGATCGCCTCCGCCATGCCGGCCAATTCGGCCATGAGCCGCGGCAGGTCCAGAGCGGGTTCGGTGGAGACAGGAAAGGAAGAGGTCTTCGCTAGCACGAAACTGCCCGGCATGGACGGGTGGCGCGGCACATTCTCGATCCCCGAAGCGGCCTCAGGCCTCTCGCTCGCATGGTTTCGACCCTATCCCTTCTCACTGGAAAGATTAGGAAAACTGCCTTCTGAAATCAATGCTTTTACGCCTTCCCCGAAGGAGGAGCGAGGCGTCGGATCGTGTGCCGCAAACCTATTTATGATCCAGGCGCCAGACCCCGTCCCAGCCTTCTTCGGGTGGTGCCGCCCTGAAGCCGGCGATGCGCTTGATGAAGGTGAGCGACGGTCCGTCATTGGGAACGGCCTCGAGGGCCGAGTTGAAAGAGCTGCGAGCCTCGTCCCAATGTCCGGCCCGATAGGCGGCAAGGCCTCCGGAGTACCGGGTCTTGAGCTCGATCTGGGGATTCGTGAGCTCACCTTTGCGTCCCATGATCTCGAATATCACCTGCGGCCGGGTCTCGCCCAGCACGATCACGCGATCGATCTCGCGCGCCTCTATTGCCTGGGCGGCGGCGGCCACCGTGTCAGCGGATGCCAGGAGGTGGCTGCCATAGAGCTTGCCGGCGCCCTCCAGGCGCGATGCGAGGTTCACCGTCTCGCCGAGGACGGTGTAGCTCATCATCAGCTCCGAGCCGACGCTGCCGACCAGCACTTCGCCGGTGGCGATGCCGATGCGGATGTCGAATTGTATCGGGAGCGCGCGCATGCCGAGAAGCTCGGCGATCTCGAGCCGCAAGGAGCTCATGCGCTCCAGCATGGCCAGGGCGGCGAGGCTCGCAAGGCGCGCCTGGCCGCCGTTCTCGGTGAAGGGCGGACCCCAATAGGCCATGATCGCATCGCCGATATATTTGTCGATGATGCCGCCATTGGCGCGGATCGGCGCCGACATCGCCGAGAAATACCGGTTCATGACCCTGACCAGCCCTTGCGAGGTCGTCTCCTTGCTGATGCCGGTGAAACCTTTGACGTCGCAGAACATCACGGTCATCACCCGGTGCTGCCCTTCGGCGGCGAGATCCGGGTGGTCGATCAGGCCCTCGACCACGCGAGGATCGACATATTTGCCGAAAGTGCGGCGGATATGCTCCTTGAGACGCAATTGCTCGACCATCCGGTTGAAGGCCGTGGTCAAATGGCCGATCTCATCGCGCGACGTGACGACGAGCGTCTGGTCGAGATTGCCGGCCTCGACGGCGCGGGTCCCTTCGAGCAGGCGGAGGACGGGGCGTGTTATGCCGCCGCTGACCAATAGCGCGAACACCAAACCGAGCAGGGCAGCAAGCGCGGTCAGGATCGCGGCGATCACCAAGGCCTGGCGCTGCTTCGCAACCGTCGCCGCCGCATCCGCCTGCAGCAGGGCCAGCATGTCGGCGCGGATCGAATCGAGCTTCTGGATGAGGTCGTCGCGCAAGGCATCGACCCGGCCGAGACTGTCGGATATCGCCGCGGCGTCGCCGGTATCGAGTGCCGAAAGCAGATGCTCGATCTCGCTGTTCAACAGGCGTCGCGTGTCTGCCATCGCCACGCCGATGCGATCCTCGAGCCGGACCAGCGCGATGGTGTCTTCGGAAGAGGCTTTGCGTCTCTCGATCAGGCCGCTGATCAGGTCACGCGCCGCTTGCGCCTCCTTCTCGACCTCGCCGTCCTTAGTTTCGAACAGCAGGCGGATCGCCGCGAACTTCTCGCTGCCCGCAGGCGACTGCATCTTCTCGATCACCATGCGGCGCAGCGCCAATGCCCGCTCCAGCGAGCGGATATTCGTCCGGGCCAGGTGGCCATAGGCCGGGATATAGCTGTTGGAGAGATCCTGGATCCGATGCTCGACCTGCATGACCCAAACCAGCGACAGGATCGCGGTAATCACCATAAGGACGATCAGTCCCACGGCGATGGCCATGATCTTCTTGCGGATCGTCACGCTGATGGTCATGCGGTCATCTTACCCAGGGGCATACGCGAATCGCCAGCCCAAGGGCCGATTTTAATTTACACGATCATTTGCCGCGGACCGCCGGCTCTTGCGCTTGGGCGTCGCTATTTGCCGCCGGTTTCTCTCCAGCGGCGCCATCGGGCTTGGCGGGCTTTGCTTCGCCGGCCGGGCCATCCGAGAAGAGGGTAATCACCTGCAGCGTATCGTCCTCGCGCGTTGTGGTGGCGACACCTGCCGCACTGGCGGCAAGGCGCACCATGCGCTCATTGTTCGCCAGGATCTCGGCGATGAAGCCTTTGACGCCGCGCGCCATGGCATATTCCTGCAACCGCGCCTGCAGCGCGCTGCCAAGCCCCTGACCTTGCCATTCCGGCGCCACCATATAGGCGACCTCGGCCAGGTTGGTGGTCGGGTTGAGGAAATAGCAGCCGCTCGCCACCACCACTTCGTGCTCGCGGGGGCCGGTTACCGCGAGGAAGGCGACTTGCGTCTCGTGGTTCACATTGCACAGCGTCTGCAAGTCCTGATAGGCGAGCGAGCGCACCTTGCGGAAGAAACGTGTATAGACATCGTCCGGTGACAGGCGATGGAAGAGGGCTCTGAGCGCATCGGCATCGGCGGCATGCGCCGGGCGGATCAGCACCTCGGCGCCATTGAGGAGCGTCAGGCGCCGTTCCTCATGGATTGGATAGGCGCCTTGAGAGCCGAGATACTGCTCGCGCGGCACATAGCCCAGCTTCTTGGCGGCTTCGACCAGAGCATCGCGATGATCGGGATGCACTATCTCGATCATGGCCAGCGCCCGTTCGCGAATGGATTTCCCGAACAAATAGGCGATGCCATATTCGGTGACGACATAATGCACGTTGAAGCGCCCGATGCCGACGCCGTCGCCGGCCTCGAGCAAAGGCTTGATCCGCGAGGCGCCGGTCTCGGTCGTCGAGGCGAGGCAGACGATGGGCTTGCCGCCTTTCGATTGGGCGGCCCCGCGCATGAAGGCATGCTGAGTCGAGAGCCCACCATAGAACTGGCCCTCGAATTGATCGATGCAGACTTGGCCGGTCAAATCCATGGCGAAGGCCTGGGTGATCGAGACCATGCGATAGTTGGCCGCCACGGCGCGGGCATCGCATACTTCCTCGATTGGCTGGAAATCGAAGAGCGGATTGTCATGCACGAAATCATAGAGCTGCCGTGTCCCCAGGCAGTAGCTGGCGACGATCCGGTCGCGGTGCGGTGTCTTGCGGCGTCCGGTCACGACGCCCGATTCGACAAGGCTCATGACCCCGTCGGTAATGACATCGCTGTGGATGCCGAGATCGCGGCGATCCTTGATGTATTGCAAGGCGTCGTTGGGAACGCGGCCGAGGCCGATCTGCAATGTCGATCCGTCTTCGATGATGGCGGCGATATAGCGCGCGATCCGGTCCGACGTGTCGCCCGCCGGCGGATGGCGATATTCAGTGATCGGCGTCTCGACCTTCACAAAGGCGTCGAACCGGTCGATATGGACGAAGCTCGCGCCATGGGTGCGCGGCATTGCCGGGTTGATCTCGGCGATGACATGGCGGGCGACCTTCAAGACCGCCGGCGCCAGGTCGACCGACACGCCGAGACTGACGAAGCCACGCCCATCGGGGGCTGAGACCTGCAGCATAGCGACATCGATGGGGAGCCTGCCATTGGCGAGGAGCGCCGGCACGTCCTCGAGCGAGATCGGGACATATTCGAGGCGGCCCGTACTTGCGAGATCGCGGATGTCGCTGCCGACAAAGAAGGAACGATGGCGGTAGCGGGTCATAGGCTCGCTCGGCTTGCCGGACGAGGCGAGCGTGGTCAGGAAGCTCACATATTCGAGATCGGCCGGACCGCCTTCCAGAGCCTCGAGCGCCGCGATCAGCCCGCGCGGCGCCGCACAGCCGGTGCCGAGATAGATGTGGTTCCCCGGTTTTATCGCCGCCAGGGCCTGCTTCGCATCGACAAGCTTCGCGCCGAGACTGGCCAGTGCCGGATTTTGCGAGACGCTCATTGCTTGCCCCAAGCTGTTGCCGCTCATAGTATTCACGCGCGATCAGTCATCAAGCAAAACCGCGAATATTCATCGGCGGACCGTGTTTCGGCGGAGCACGCAAGGTTCCCGCGAAAGATATTTTTTCAGACTGTGCCCTAAAGAAAATATCTGCCGCTTCGCCTTGACGCCATGTCGTTCTTTTTATAGAACAATCGGGATTTTATACAGAACCCTCGCCCGCTTCTTCCTATCCCCTTGGAGGATTTATGAAAAAACTGTTCCTGGCGCTGGCCCTTACTGCCGTGACCTTCGCCGCGCCGGCCAAGGCCGAAGAGCCGGGCTCCATCCTCAATGCCTCCTATGACATTGCGCGCGAGCTCTTCGTCGAGATCAACAAGGCTTTCATCACCAAATACAAGGCCGAGACCGGCAAGGATCTCGAAATCAACCAGTCGCATGCCGGCTCCTCCAAGCAGGCGCGCGCGGTCCTCGAAGGACTCGAAGCCGATGTGGTGACCTTCAACCAGGTGACCGACGTCCAGATCCTGCATGACAAGGGTGGTCTCGTCGCGGCCGACTGGCAGAAGCGGCTGCCCAACAACGCCTCTCCCTATTACTCCTTCGCGTCCTTCCTGGTGCGCAAAGGCAATCCCAAGGGCATCAAGGACTGGGGCGATCTGGTGCGTGAAGACGTGAAAGTGGTCTTCCCCAACCCCAAGACCTCAGGGAACGGCCGCTACACCTACCTCGCCGCCTGGGCCTATGCGCGCGAAGCCTTCAAGGGCGATGAGGCGAAGATCCGCGACTTCATCAAGAAGCTTTTCGCCAATGTGCCGGTGTTCGATACCGGCGGCCGCGGCTCGACCACCACATTCATCGAGCGCGAGATCGGCGATGTGCTGATCACCTTCGAGGCTGAGACGCGCGTCATTGCCAAGGAATATGGCCAGGGCAAGTTCGAGATCGTGACGCCGCCCACGAGCGTCATCGCCGAATTCCCGGTGAGCGTCGTCGACAAGATCGTGGATGAGCGTGGCTCGCGTGCCATTGCCGAGGCCTATCTCAACTTCCTCTATACGCCGGAAGGCCAGGAGATCATCGTCCAGTTCGGCAACCGCGTGCATGAGCCGAGCGTGGTCGAGCGTCATAAGGCCGAATTCCCGGACGTGAAGCTCTACACCGTAGAGGACGTGTTCGGCGGCTGGCCCAAATTGACGAAAGAGCATTTCGGGTCGGGCGGCATCCTCGATGAGCTCTATGTCACCCGCTGAAGGAGCCTAGAGGGGACACAGTTGCCAAAACCAGAAAAGCTACGCAAAGTTGCCTGGCCGCGAAGTCCCCTTTGCGGGCATGTGGTGGACGGTCATGGGCGCTCTCTTTCGTCTCCTCGGCTTCAGCCTCTTCATTGTGGTTGCGTCCTTGCCGGCCGCGAGCACTGAAAGGAAAGACGATTTCGACAGCGAGGCCGCTTCGCGGGCGATTTGGAACTTCTGCCAGGCAGACCCAATGAAGCTGGAATTCGAGCATGCTTCAGAGACTCCCGATAGCTTCCTGCGCAATCGCATCAATCCAAGCTCGACCGATCACAGCTGCGGCGATCCGGCCGCCGCCATGGAAAGGCTGGGACCCAGCCTCATCGACCCCCTGGCAGTGGGCAGGGCGGTCGATACCAATGGTGGCGGCATTCAGCGGAACGAGTTGCGCTTCAAGGATCGCAATGACTGGCACAAGGATGATGAGAGCCACTGGTACAGCATCAACTTCAAGGTCGTTGGCGCGGAAGGGAACGAGTTGCCCACTGTCGGCTCAAAAAGGTGGGTCAATGCCCAGTGGAAATATGAGAAGCTCGGTCCGAATGACAGCCCGTTCCTCGCCCAGCGCTTTGACAATGGCGTGCTGCACGTCACCGTCGAGGACGGCTTTTGCCGATGCATGATCGCCAAAGGCCCCGGCGATCCGAACAAGCTCGCGGGCAAGCGAAACGCCACGCTCATGCCCGTCGCACCGCTCGAGTGCCTCAACAACAAGATGGATGAACCGGCGGATCCGTGCGAGCCGCAAAATCTGAAGCTCACCGCCTACGCCCAAGATGATTTGAGCAGCCTGCCGGATCCTTCAAAGCAATGGGTTCGCATGACTTATCTGGTGAAAGCCGGCGGGGCGCGGGAGTCCGTCTTCGAAATTTATGCGAAGGGCCGTTTCATCGTCAGGGCCGAACACGCTTATCAGGAAAAGGTCGAGTCTCCCAACCGGATCAAATTCAAGTTCGGACATTACAGAGACAAGGTGAGGACGAGCGCCGATATTCTGGTCGATCAGATTTGCGTCAGCCGGGACGTCAGCAATTGCGACAAGTCGGTTGCCATTCCAAAGTGAGGGTCCGAGAGCGGAGGCCTAATCCTTCTCGAAGGGCCGGTTCTTCGGCCGGGGCAAGCCCGGCTCGCCGTCGAAGTTCCGTTCGCCGCGCTGATCGGGCTTGCTGACCAAGCGCCACGGCCCTTTCGTCCCATTTAAGGTGCCCTTACGTCGTTTTTGGAGTATGTTGCCAGCACCTAGCGACGTTGAGCGCTTGCCGCGATGCGGCAGCACGGGACGACCAAATGATTGGATGTCGCGCCGGGTGGATCATGCTGAAAGAGCGGTTCTTGCGACTTGCCCCGCTCGCTGCCGCCTGTCTTCTGAGCGTCGCACCGGTATGCGCTGAGGAACTCCCTCTGGCCAGGGGCGACATGGCCGTCAGCGGCTTTTCCGGGACGACCCTTCCCGAAGAGGGTTTGCTTCCGGGCGTCGATCCCCTGGACAAGACATTCATTGACCCTGCCGGTGCCGCGCTGCGCGTCTTCGATGCCGCGGCTCTGGGCGCGCCGCCATCGGGTCAGACCGTCAATCCGCCGGTGAAGCTCGAAGCGACGGCCCGAAGCATCGGCCAGGTTTTCGGCCTGGCCTTCATCCCAGGCGAAGAGGGGCAAGCCGGTCCTCCTGATCTCTTTGCTGCTGCAACTTCGATGTATGGGGTGCAAATTGTCGGAGTCGATCTCACTGACGGCGGCCGGCCCCTCAGATTGAAACGCGGCACGCTGGGCGCCCGCTTCATGGAAGGTCAGTGGGGGGAAGCGCCCGGTGGGGGGCCGGGAAGCATCTGGCGCATCGATGGCGCCACCGGCGATGCGTTCCTGTTCGCGAATGTCGAATACGCCGGCAGCGCCAATAGTGGTCCGGGTCTCGGTGGTCTGTCGTTCGACCCCGACTCCCGCAATCTCTATGTTTCGGATCTCGATACCGGGCTGATTCACCGCTTCGACATGGCAGGAGCCGATCTCGGCCACTTCGATCACGGTGTAACCGGGCGCCCCCAACACGGCCTGTCCGTGATGGAAGATGACGGCCGGCGTATGGATATCTCCAATGCCGACTTCGATGTGGAGAATCCCGGCACATGGGGTTTCACTCAACCGGAACGCCGAGTCCTGGGACTAGCCGTGCATCAGGGACGGCTCTATTACTCCCTCGCCACAGAGGTCTGGTCGGTGGCGCTCGCAAGGAATGGCGGCTTCGCCGGCGACGCGCGCCTGGAACTCTCCCTCCATGATCGCGCGGCGGTGACCGGCATCGCATTTGATTCCACGGGACGAATATATCTCGCCCAGCGCGGAGCGCTGCGCGGCAGCTATGATTACAGCGTGCTTGCCGAGCCGGGCGGCGGCAGGCTGCTCCGCTACACGCCGGAGAAGCCGGATGATGCGGGCACGGCGACCCGCTGGCTGCCCGAGGCAGAGGAGTATGCCGTCGGATTTCCCGGCGACCACCAAAATGGCGCCGGCGGCATCTCGCTGCAATATGGGTACGGGGACGACGGCACCCTCGACTATGGAATGTGCGAGGGGACGCTGGTCACGACGGGTGACGGTCTGCGCGACGATCCGGCGCTGGTGGGTGAACTGGGTGGACCTGCCGATGTCGCGGGCGCGCAACTCATGAAGCAGACACTCGTGCGCCCGGCCAATGTCCCGCCGCTCAGCGCCTATTTCGTCGACTATGACAATGAGTATCTGACACCCGGACAACGCGGTCATGTCGGCGACGCCGAAGTGTACCGCATCTGTGACGGTGAGGTCCCGGGAGCGCCGGGCACTGTTCCGCCGCCGGATCGTGCACCCGACGGGACGTCGCCACCCGGCGATCAGCCGCCAGCTTTTCCGGACGAGCCGCCACCGCCGCCCCTAGA
>Ga0187894_10006630_pt1 | contig 11282 bp, 7 predicted proteins | sample GBC1701081metaG_FD_136650 | JGI IMG/M metagenome (GOLD analysis project Ga0187894, IMG submission 136650) | White microbial mat communities from a lava cave in the Kipuka Kanohina Cave System on the Island of Hawaii, USA - GBC170108-1 metaG ...
CAGGCAGCCTCGTGAGTCTACCGTGATGCACACACACTTCACCCCGCGCTTCAGACAATGAACTGCAAAATTTCTTAACTCGTCACGGTTCAAATCCTCCATGTTAAAATCTTGTGACTCATACTCCTTTTTGAACCAGGATGCATGGGCTTCTTCCAGGTTCATTTTCAGAATGTCGATATAGGGAAGCCATTGATCACGATCAACCCAAAATTTGCGCTGTCGTTCACCGTTTATTAAACACGCTGTGGTTGGCCCATGCGCATCAAAAATAATAATACCCTTGCTTTTTGCTTTCAGGTATTTCAGGGCATCGAGCGAAATCTCATAATCACTGATTGGAATAAATACAAATACGTTGCATTTCAAAAGCTCTTTTAAGTCAGCGGGGAGAATCGGATCCATGAATCCCGTTTGGCGTTCCAGCCGATTATTCATATCGAGGAATCGCAAACTGATAATATCACCCTGGTCATTTTTACACGTTATGTACTTCATATTAATTCCAGGGTATCCCTCAAAAACTTCTTCAACGTTATCAACATCCACAGCGCGCACGTGTGTAACGGGAATAATTTCAATTTTACTTCCGGCCAACGCAGAGAGTGCAATAACAGGATGTGTCACACATCCCCACTTTTGAATAAGATCGCCCTGATGTGTGACAATGTGGTCGCGGGGGATCGGGCCGATAACAGCTATTTTTTTCATATCATGCTACGAGGTAAGCCGCTCCGAAAACACCTGCACTATCGCCAAGTTTTGGTTTCACTACGGGGGTATCTAAGCGATTATTGAACACATGTTTACGCAACGATTCAACTCCTTCTGTATATATAAGGTCAATGTTCCCAACTCCTCCACCAATTATGATCACATCCGGATCCAGGATATTCACTACCACACTGAGTGCACGGCCGAAAAAGTGGGTTAGTCTTTTCATGGTTTTCATCGCATCTTCATCCGCACCAGTCACAGCTAATGAATAAATGTCCTTCATCTTCTTTCGGCTTCCGGTTAACGACTCGTAGTACTTTTCAAGATTTGGGCCAGACAGGACATTTTCAACGCATCCCGATTTTCCACAATAACACGGTCCTCCGGATTCATCTAAAAAATTATGCCCCCACTCACCGCCAATTCCCTGCAGTCCGTTAATTACTTTTCCTTCCACTACCACCCCACCGCCTACTCCCGTTCCCATGATTACTCCAAATACAACTTTCGCGTTGGGGAATTTTTCCTTTACAACACCCATGTTTGCTTCTGCCAGTGCGAAACAATTTGCATCGTTGGCTGTTTTTATTTTAACTCCTAATAACTTCTCTAAATCTGATTTCAGTGGTTTACCATTTACGATGGTGGTGTTGCAGTTCTTCATGGTGTTCAAGCGCGGATCAAGCGTTCCCGGGGTACCTATTCCGATTTGTGCGGGTTTAAATCCTGCCTTGGCTTCCATCTGGTCAACTACTCTTTTTATTTGACCCAGAATATGATCATAACCCTTATCCGCCTCGGTTGAAAGACGATCACGAAAAAGTACGTTTGGATTTTGAGCAGACTCCAAAACAGCGCATTCTACCTTTGTACCGCCCAGATCAATTCCCCATAGATTTTTTGATTGATCACTCATAGTTTGTACACGTTAGCTTCCCATGGTCGGATAGTTTCATATTTTGAATCGTTATAATTTCCAATCACTCTTTCTACCATATCCATCTGAAGAATATCGGATGATAAGTTAATCTTCTCTGCAGAAAAATTCAGCACAATCAGGTACTTTTCTTTGCCCATGACGCGGTAAAAAGTGAACAAGTTTTCAGAACCTGTCTCAAATGATTCATAATCACCATAAACCAAAGCAGAATGTAACTTCCTGACTGCCCGCATTTTCTTAAAGTAGGTAAGCACCGAATCGGGATCGGATTGTTGACTGTTGACATGAATAGTTTCTTTATTTGGATTTACCTTCATCCACGGTGTGGTCTCTGTAAATCCAGCGTGTGCTGATGAATCCCACTGCATAGGAGTACGTGCATTATCACGGCCGGAATAATTTGCCGCTCGCAAAAACTCCTGCTCGGTGAGTCCTCGCTTCTGTGCTTCCTTCCACCCTGTTATTGTTTCGACATCCCGGGATTCGGAAACTGAATTAAGTTGAGTGTTGGTCATACCTATTTCATCTCCCTGAAAAATGAAAGCAGTTCCCCGCATAGAAAGCAAAAGTGTGATCAATAATTTTGAAGACTTTTCACGAAAGGCTCCATCATCTCCCCATCGGGAAACCATTCTGGCAAAATCATGATTACCCAAAAAAACACTACCCCATCCCTTTCCACTCAATGCGCTATCCCATGTTGAAAATACTTTTTTGAATTCAGCCATCGACCAGGGTATCGGATCAAATCTCCCGCCCGGTCCCTGATCTAAAAACATATGACCAAAGTGAAAAATCATACTCATGCCATTTTTTTCGTCAACATAATCATGAGCGTTTTGTGGCGTAATGCCGGGGCCTTCTCCTACCGTCATCATATCATACTGATTCCAGACCTTGGATCGCATGTCAGCAATAAATTCTTTTAGCCGGGGGCCGTTTGAATAGTACTTCCGGATGGTCTCATTAAAATCCGGGGTATCCGTATCGGGAAATTCTATCCGCTTCGAAATTGCTGATATGACATCCAGGCGCAGACCATCTACTCCCTTATCAAGCCAGAATTTCATCAGCTTGTTAATTTCTTCCCGAACGTTCGGGTTTTCCCAATTGAGATCTGGCTGCTTACGTGAAAAGTAATGGAGATAATATTCACCTGTTTTTTCATCCTGTTGCCAGGCGCTTCCTCCAAAAAATGATGGCCAGTTGTTAGGGGGCCCTCCATTGAGGTCTGGTTTCCAAAAATAAAAATCGCGAAACGGATTATCCTTTGATTTTCGTGATTCAATGAACCACCGATGCTCATCAGATGTATGATTGACCACCAAATCCATGATCAGTTTTAATCCACGCTGATGAAGTCCTTGCAGCAATTCATCAAAGTCATGCAGGGTTCCAAATTCCGGTTGAACAGAATAATAATCACTGATGTCGTACCCGCCATCATCATTGGGCGATTTATAAATTGGGTTGAGCCAAACGGCATCTACCCCCAGCGATTTAATGTAATCTAGTTTGGAAATAATACCGCGCAGATCTCCAACCCCGTCATTATTGCTGTCCTTGAAACTTCGTGGATAGATCTGGTAAACAACCGCTTCCTTCCACCAGGTTTTTTGGGACTTAGGACTTAGGGCTTGGGGGTCGGGCATTACTTAATTTTATATTGTGTGGTTTGTGGCCGGAACGTTTTCCAGGAGTGCCAATATTCCTGATACGATTGAACACGTTCAAGAGAAGTTCCGATAAGCTTACCCTCCACACACGTTCCGTTCCAGTCCCACTTTGAACTTGTTTTGTCATCCATCAACATATATTTTTCATCCAACGAAAAAATAAGTGAATCAGGTCTTTGCCAAACATGGAAGGTGGCTGAATCACTTTCAACTGCCACCAATACGGAAGTTGAACTAAGTTTATCATTCACTATCTTCTGTTGAAGCAATTCAATCCAGTCGTATGCGCGCGGCTCCATGCCAAGTTGAATTCCTATGACCCATGACTTATCGCCCCACGATACGGAATCGGTGCCCTCTAATCTTCCTTTTTTCTTTCCCTCATCATACTTCGCTAAATCTTCATACTCGTGCTCAAACACACTGTCTTCTTGCAGAATCTTTGTATCGGGGTATCTGCTTATCCAGGCAGCCAGCGTCATTTGCTCTGATGGAACCTCATCTAACTGCCGGCCTTTCAAAGGGCCTATGATTGCTTCTCCATTTACCTGTCGCCACCAACTTCCCGTTTTGTTGTCTTCAAACATGGCGTTGTAGTGATCCATTCCCACTAACCGAAATACTTCATTTTGACCATCAATTAGCGGGCGAAATACGCGACCTGTACGACAAACAGTGCAATATGTTACCATAACAGGCTCACCTCCAACCGTATCACGAACCTGATGATGATAGCCTATCACTTCGATCGGGTACGCTTTGCTCTCGCCTTTCAAATTAACACCCAACACCAGTTGTCTTTTCGGGATTTTGTTTTCGGCTACCGATACTAATCTCTTCGATTCGGGCTGATAAAACATTTTATCGGCCCGCATTTTAAAATTAAATAAGTAAGCAACTGAGAGCCAAAAAATCAGGAAGGCAGTAACGATCAGTTTACTCCAAAGTTTCGAATAACGAAGAAAGTAATAAGCAGGGTACGCGATGAGCAGGACTCCAATAATCCTGAAATAATTGATATAAGTATGAATGAAGTAAGCTACTTCAATTGTTTCGCTTTCCTGACTTCCGGGAAAAGGCATGATGAAAAAGACACGTCCGATTTCCGCGCCAAGTAACAGCATCAATCCTAAAAAAAATAGTATTCCTAAAATCACTGGTTTTCTAAATTTAATGAGCACTGCCTACTCTATAATTTTCATCCCGATCATCAACACGCTTAACCTGAATGAACAACACGGCTATAGCAGCCAGTACCAATAATACTCCTGCAAAGAATATTGCATTGCGCGGGTCGTTGTTCAAAAAGTGCTTGATGATAAATCCAAAGCTTAAATTTTGCATGATCATCGGAACCACGATCATCATATTAATGATTCCCATGTACACGCCATAACGTTCTTTTGGAATTGCCCCTACCACCATGAGATACGGAATACCCATCATACTCGCCCACCCTACACCAAATCCTGTGATGGCAACAAATAGCCATGTTTTATCTGTAATAAAAGGAAACCAAAGAAACCCAATGGCGGCCGCAGATAAACAACCAAAGTGAACAAACTTGGGGCTATACTTTTTAGCGAGCCACGCTAAACCGAAGGCAGTAAGAAAGGTAACTACATTATACCACCCATTCACTAACCCGGTCAGGCTCACAGCTTTTTCATATTGCGCAGGATTAGAAGAAGGCGTAGCATTAAATATTGAAAGTGAAATACTTTTGGATGCATTCTGCCAATAACAAAACAGTGCATACCACTGAAATAAATAGACTAGCGCAAGTTGCCACATAACTTTTGGCATATCCTGAATGGCCCCGGCTATATCCTTGAACGATCGGAATAGACTGAAAGGAGTTGAACGGATTTCCTCCAATTCATCTTGAGATGGTGGTATTTCCGGAGTTGTGCGAATGCTCCACCACACGGAAGCAATGGAACAAAATGCCCCCAGAAAAAAAGAGGCGAACACCCAATTTGGTATCGAACCAGTCTTACCAATAATAATCAATGGAAAAACAAACAACGAAACATTGGCGAGGGTTTGACCAAGGCCGGTAAAAAAACTCTGAGCCTGAAACCCCACGCGTTGCTGATCACCGGGCAACTTATCCGCAATAAAAGCACGATATGGTTCCATGGCAGTATTATTTCCAGCATCCAGAATCCATAGTAACCCCGCAGCCATCCACAATGAACTGCTAAACGGATAAATCAGCAGTGTGAGGCTGCATAACAATGCACCCACAAAAAAATAGGGATGCCTTCTTCCCCATCGTGCATGCCATGTTTTATCACTTAATGCACCAATAATCGGCTGAACCAATAGACCCGTTACCGGTCCCGCTAAATTGAGAAGCGGAATTTGATCCGGACTGGCACCCAAAAAGTCATAAATAGGATTAACCGCACTTTGCTGTAATCCAAAGCTGTATTGAATTCCAAAAAAGCCAACGTTCATGTTGATGATCTGCCAGAAAGAAAGTTGAGGTTTGTTAGTCATGCTTTCAATTTAAGCATTATTGACTTTCTTTTAGCATGGAGGCTGTTACACCATTTGTCCAGCCAAAGCCATCCTGATTGGGATATTCCCCACCACCGCCAATCAATGCAGCATCCGTAACATTGTACTTTTCCATCATTTTGCCAGTCTTTTTGTAAACCGATTCAACAAGGGAAAGCCATCTTCCTTTTAGTTCGTCAGCCAGATCGTGATGCTGATAATTTTTTAAACCCAGATAAGCAATCCACTGCAAGGGTGCCCAGCCATTGGGTGCGTCCCATTGTTGACCGCTATGCTCTAGGGTGGTGATAAGCCCGCCTTGCTTTAAAAATTTGCCTCTTAAAACTTCCGATACGCCCGTAGCCTGAGTAGATGAAGCCATGGCAAAGAATAGCGGGAATACTCCGGCCAGCGTAAGCTGATTTTTTCGCTTTTGAGCAACAAAATCATAGTCGAAAAAGAATTTTTCCGCATCATTCCAGCAATATTTTACAATAGCCTCTCTTCTTTTTTCACTCCACGATAAATATTCATTCGACCTTTCTGAATTACCCATTCGTTGCCAAGCCTCCGATAGGGTTTGCTCCAAATGAAGGATCAAACAATTCAGATCAACCGGAATAATTTCTGTTGTATGAATAGTGGCAAACGATTTCCTGTCTCTGAACCACCGCGTACTGAAGTCCCATCCTGACTCAGCTGCGGCCCTGATATTCCGAAATAATTCTTTAGGATTCTGATTTGACTGGTGCGACAACTCAACATCTTCTTTGTATGATTCGGGGCGGGGCGAATCGTTGGCATCCCAGTATCTGTTCAGGATTGATCCATCTGGTAAGCGAACAACCCGGTTTTGCGCTGGAGAAGTATGCGACAACAACTCAAGGCCGTGCATCCAAAAAAAGTATTCCTTCTCAAGCTGAGGCAGATACGTAACAAGGGAACTATTGTCAACTCCATCAAGAAGTTTGACCATACTGGAAAAGAAAGGAGGTTGCGATCGTCCTAAAAAATAAGCCCGATTGCCATTCGGTATGTAACCAACCCTGTCAATAAGGTAAGAGAAATTACTGATCATGTTTCGGATCATATCCGTTCGGCCCGAAACCTGAAGGCCCAACATTGTAAAGTAACTGTCCCAATAATAGATCTCCCGAAAGCGACCGCCCGGAACAATGTACGGATTCGGCAAACTAATGAGAGAACCTCCCTCCTTCCCGGGCTTTCGTGTCAGCTCGTTCCACAAGGATTCAATGTGCTGCGAAACCGATCGGGAAGTTTCGCTCGTATATACAGCTGTGTACGTTGGGGGTTGCGCAAAATTATCATCAACAAACTTTTTGAGATTAAAACCTGCTTTGCCTTTGTCTCGCAAATACTCGTCACTTATTGTCTGAAGTGTCCGCTTCGGGGTGCAATCGGGAAACGTTTTACCATCTTCAAATATGCAGGCAATTTGTACATCATGAAACAGCTCATGGAAATGAAAGATTTCCTTGTTCATCTTAATGCCCTCCTTTCGAATTGAACTCAGTTTTAGCTTCTGACTTTTTTTGAAGATGATTAAACATGAAAAGAGCAATAGTTAAGAGCGCGATTGGAACAAGCGAAAAATAGAAAGCTGTTTGCCCGCCATAGTGTTGAAATATATTTCCGGTAATGATGGAGCCGGTAGTACCGCCTAATGCAGAGAAAATAACGATTAACCCAGACATAGGCCCGTGTTGTCGTGCAGGTAACGTACTGAGAATGACCGAATTAATGGCAGGATAAATGGGAGAGAGAAACAGTCCAATCAATGGGAACACGAAAGCACCCAATGGGGCAGTTACCCAACTGACAATCATTTCTCCGCCACTATTCTTTGCCAATGGAATCGCCACTAAAACCAATACGGCAGCGCACACCAAACAAACTATGAGTACACGGAACCAATGAATTTTTCGAAGGGCAATGCCGGCAGAAAACCTTCCGATGGCGGTAGAAGCAGCCAGTATACTGGCCATTTGGATGCTTAGTGTGGCAGATAGATTTAATACTTTACTATTAAATGTTGGAAGCCAACTCATAATGCTTTGTTCAATCAACACATAGGTGAATGCGCTGATTATAAACACTAACACCAGGGGCATAATAGCGAGTTTCATCATGTCGCCAAAATCCTCGAGGAAAGGTTTTGACTCCGGGCTTTTTACGGATGACTCGTCAAGAGAAGCAGTTAATAAAAGAAGAAAGGCAATAGAAGTAATTCCGGCAAGAAGATAATAAACATTCAACCACGCTGTTGATTGCAAATTATTGTCGTCAACAAATGCACTGAAAATAAAATAACCTGTTAAGATGCCTACCATGAAAAATGACTCAATGAAATTCATAAAACTGGCATGCTCCTTTTTGTCTTTTGTTACAATTCCGATAGTAGCAAACACCGAGACCTTAATTAAAGCGAAAGATGTACCGATGGCAGCAAATAAAACTTTAGTCATGAAAAAGTTGCTGAGCGAAGGCATCAGTAAGCATGCAACAGTAACAAGTCCCAAAGCGATGAGCATGGACTTTTTATATCCAATACGTGTAATGTACGATGCCACTAAAAATGAAACAGCGGCAATGCTCAAATCCTTGAAAGCCTCGAGAATACTAGCCGCTGACTCTGATACTCCGTAGTTATTCTGTACCTGTAGTATAACGGTACCTACGCTATTAAGCAGAATAGCGAATACAAAATAATTAAGAAAGAGAGAGAGTTTAATTTTCCAGTTCGACATTCAATATTGGGTTTATATGAACGTAGTCATCCTGTGCTAATTTTTAACTTCTGCCACACTGTCTTCCTTCCGGGTACGGATGTTCTTTACAATCCAATCTCCTATGTTGCGGCCTTGTGTAATCCCCTCGTTAATCGCTGGTTTGTAGTGTATGCCACCATACATCCTGCTGGCAGCCGCTTCTTCAGATGCTTCGATAAATGATTTGAAACTCCTTGCCGTAAGTCCAAATTCAATTTCAGTTGAGTCAGTAAAGGCGAAATTTTCTCCAAATAGATTGGTAAGGGCAACAGCTGCAGATGACGAGATCACACTGTGACCGCTGGTATATTCAGGAAATGGGGGTGTTTGCAGAACCGGTACCCAGTTCTCATCAATGTATTGATTGATATAGGTTTCAGGCCGGATTAATCTACTTCTGTATTTCTCGTCCCAGCAACTAATAAATCCATCTACGAGGGAAACCGCCACGCGTACATAGGCTTCCGCAGAAGCAGCAAAGTCAGCGTGGGTTTGTGTGCAGGTTACACGTGTTATATTCATCCAGTGACCTCCCGGGGAAATCTTCTTTGTAGCAAACATCACATGCCCGTGAACATTCATCACAAAAGGATTACAATCCCAAAAAGATGCAATACTTCGCTGTTCTTGTGTAAGATTTTTGCCTGTCTCGTATACTTCAAGCGCCTCCCTATAAAATTGACTCTTTTTCTGAAATGAAAATGGCGTAGCGGGCTTTGGCTTAAACTGGGTGGCTGAATCTATTGCAAAGGGACGGATTTTGCTCCAACTGGGTTCAACAGCGTCCATATAGGCTGGTGGCGTTGGTTTCCAGGTACCTGGGTCTTCCAGTATCGTGTACTTTGGGAAGGAACGTGATTGTTTGTAATTATCCTTTGATGACCATGCTAACACATGTGCTGCTACTTTCTTTCCATACTCAATTGAGCGATCAAATACATCATCGGGAATTCCCGAAGCCCTGAACTCTTTCATGATCTTGTCATAAAAAATATCCAGGTCTGATTCGGAAAAGATTAGGGTGCGACCAATCTGAAGAGTTGCCTGAACAGAAGCCAATGGAAAGCAATATTCAAGATTTGGTTCTGGTTGTGGAAAGGCTTCAAGTCCATTCAACTGACCACTTAGTGAAACGTATTTTGGATTCGATGGTACTATCGCTTCATAACCCGCAATACAGGAGTATGCATAGATGCGACTGGCCACCGGGGGGGAAAAGATGTCATGTACAATACGATCCGTAATTGCTTTAACAGACCGATGAAGAAACTCAGGATTCTCGACAACAGGTTTATAATCAGTCGCTTCTGTTGAACAGGCACAGGCCAAAACTAAAAAGGAAAAAAAATAACGATTCATAATAATACGCTTCAAAAACCAACAGTATTTTATTTTACACGAAAAGAAGATTTACTTACACCCACCCCTTTAATCTCAAGGGACTTCCAATTCTTCGGCAGATTCGTTTTCAGTTGAGTTAGTCCTGTGTCAGAAATAGAAAGCCCGCCAAATCCAAAAATTACTGACTGCAACATCCCTCCCGCACCAGTTGCAAAATAAGGGTTTGTTCCACCTGCAGTTTCGGCTAACACTCCGAAAGGCGGTACTTCGTTGGGCCTATAACTCCGAACAAAAATTTCGTATGCTTTCTCGGGCTTTCCTAATCGCGAATATAGCGTGGACAAAACAGCGTGACCCATGGCAGGGCCTTGTGGTGACATCCGTTTTTCATAATACAGCAAGTCTTTTTCTATCTGGGCTTTTTCTGAAACTATATCCAGCGGATACGATAAAAGATTTACGTCAGCCTGCTTAATATCCACACCATCATACGTTCTGTTCTCACGGGTTGTGCCATCCGGAAATTTTAGAATAGGGATATTTTGAGCTACATGTTCCCAATCCGGATTTGGTGCAATACTCAATTCCTTTGCAGCTTGTGTAGCATATCGAAGTACAGTAATAGCCATGCCGTTCGTAAAGGCATTGTTATCAATGTTCTCCTGCCACTCGTTTGCTCCGATCACGTTATTGATTTCATACTTACCCGGGCCCTTTCGTTCTACCCGACTGGCCCAAAAATCAGCAACCTCTTTTAACATGGGGTATCCCCGATCACGAAGCCAAAGTTTATCTTTAGTTACCTGGTAATACTTCCAGAAAGCCCATCCCACACATCCGGTAATATGATGCTGGAAAGGTCCGGTAAGCGCCCACACTGGTGTATCCTCACCTCCCTCATCCGAAGATTCCCATGGAAACATGGCTCCTTTATAGCCATGTGAGAACGCATTTTGTTTAGCTGCTTCCAGTCGTTCAAATCGATACTCTAATAATGACTTGGCAATTCCAGGTTGAAGTGCAAGCAAAGGAGGGTACATCCATAATTCCGTATCCCAAAAAACATGTCCATTATACCCGAGTCCAGAGAGTCCCATAGGTGAAAGGCTGTAAGCAGTCCCTTCACGCGCGAAAGAATATAAATGATAGAGCGCGAATCGAACATCTTTTTGCGCCTGAAGGTCACCCTCAATCACGATGTCGCTTTTCCAAAGTTCATTCCAGGCCTGTTGATGTCGTTGAACAAGCCGATCGGTGCGCTCAAGGGCAGCAAAAATTGTTAACCGTTCGGCCTCGTTAATAGGATCTTGATAA
>Ga0187894_10006631_pt1 | contig 11281 bp, 9 predicted proteins | sample GBC1701081metaG_FD_136650 | JGI IMG/M metagenome (GOLD analysis project Ga0187894, IMG submission 136650) | White microbial mat communities from a lava cave in the Kipuka Kanohina Cave System on the Island of Hawaii, USA - GBC170108-1 metaG ...
CGTCTCGCAGAATTACTTCTTGCGAGCGCGCTTTCCCTTCTTCGCGGCCTTCTTCTTGCCGCCCTTCTTCTTGGCTGCCATCTCTGGGTCACCCCCTGGTTGATGGTTCGTCCGCCTCATCGGCGGCCGGACCTGCGACTTGAAGGCAACTGCGCCTTCTTTCTGTCGCTGCTCGCAGCTCTTAGAGCCGGAGTTGCGAGCGAGGCTAACCCCGCGCATTCCGCCGCGTCAAGAGAGAAATGCAAAAGAATCAATCGTCTGGCGTTGGATCTGCGAATCACCGAGCGATTCGTCGCTCGCGCTTGACGCGCGAAATCGCGCTCCCTAAATCGTCGCGCGCCGATCGCACCGGAAGGGGAACCGCTTGGGAAGCGTGGTCAAGAAGCGCCGCAAGAAGATGCGCAAGCACAAGAAGCGCAAGATGCTGAAGCGGCAGCGCCACAAGAAGCGTTAGGGAGACGGCCATTCTCCGACGGGCCGCGCGCTCTCTGCGCGTCCCTCGCCGCCACGCGGACGCGCCGCGGCGCCGGCCCGCCGGCTGACCCGTGCGATGCCGCGCGCTCGCCTCGTCGCGAGCTGCGCGATGCGCGCGCGATGTCCGCTAGGCGGCGGCCTGCGTCTCGCCGGCGCGTGCGCTCCACCAGCGCCGCAGCAGACCGAACACGCGATTCAACGGATGGCGGCGCGGCAAGAAGCCGAGCGGCGGCCGCGCGCGGGTTCCGAGCTCACGCAAGTCGTCGTGCATCGCCGCGTTCGCCGGATCGATCATTAGGCCGCGGCGCAGATAGCGGATGGCCTCGGCCTTGAAGCCGAACGCGAGATGGACGCGCGCGAGGTTGTGATAGAGGTCGGGATTGAAGAACTCGTCCTTCGCGGCAGACCGGCACAGCTCGAGCGCGCGATCGAAGCGGCGCTCGACGACTCCGATCGCGAGCCCGTAATACGACCGGTAACGCGGGTTCGTGCGATCGATCTGATGAGCGCAGCGGAAGTGCTCGAGCGCGGCGGGCGATTGGCTCGCAGCCAACGCCTCGCGGCCGAGGCGGTAGTGGTCCTCCGCAGTCACCGACGACGAGAGCGCGTTGTCCACCGGCAGCCTCCACGGCCCGTGATCCATCTCACGGCTGCGGAGTCGAATCGCAAGCCGCGTGCCGCAGCATCGAGCGCCGGCAACTCGGCGCCGCAACCCGCCGCCCTGACGCCGGCTATCGCGCTCGCGGGGCGCTCGTAGTGAACTCACCACGAGCACGAATTCGTGCCCGCCGATTACGACCTCGAACTTCGCGCGGCGGCCTAATACTCGATGATCTCGAGGATGTACCGCTTCTTCTCCTTGCCGCTGGCCGCCGCCATGATCGTGCGAATGGCGGAGGCGTGAGCCCCGCCCTTCCCGATCACCTTGCCGAGATCGTCCTTGGCGACGCGCAGCTCCAGGACATGCGCGTGCTCCCCGATCACTTCCTTGATCTGCACTTCGTCGGGCTTGTCGACGAGCGCTCGAACGATCGCCTCGATGAGCTGCTTCATGGCCGCATCCCCGTCCTCTAGGGCCCTTCCCCCAGTTCGCGGAGCCCGTCACCTGTTCGTGCGACTCGCAGTCTACGCTGATCCGCCCGCGATCTGTGGCGCGAAATGGGGGGCAATCGGGGTTGCGATGCGAGCAGCCCTCGCGCGCTGGACGATCGAGCAGCGTGTCCGATCGCTGCCGCGCCCGGCACGCCGCAGGTGCGCGTTCAGAAGAACCACTCGACGACGCCGAACGCGATGGCCTGCTGTGAGCCGAACTGCGAGCGCCGCGGGCCGGCGAACAGCTGCGCCCCGATTCTCAGCTCGAGCGAGTTCCAGCCGGCGTAGGAGACCACCGGCGCGAACGCGGCGCTTCGGCCCGACCAGTCGTACAGGATCAGCAGGTCGGCGCGCAGCGCGGCGGTGACGTCGGCGCCCGCCTGCACACCGGTCGTGTGGCGCGCGAGCGAGATCACGCGGCTGCCTGCGAAGCGCTCGCGGCCCAACGGAGCGGGCTGGTCGCCGAGCGGCCCGCCGCCCACTGCGGAGAACAGCGGCAGCAACGTGCCGGCCCGGCCGCTCCCGAATCCGAGCGCGTTGCCATCGTAGAGGTGCTCGGCGAGCACGTAGATCCCGGGGCCGATCGCGAGCGTCGTGTCGACCGAGAAGACCGCCTGCCAGAATTCCGGCAGCTCGTGCGGCGCCGCATCGCCCAGCCGCCAGACCTTTCGCGCGGGATCCGTCCAGATCGCTTCGACGCGCCACGCGCCGCCGCCGAGATTCCCTGAGAAGTCGGCGCCGACCGCCGGCGCCTTCTCGAACACGCCCGCCATCAGCGACGCGTCGACGTTATGCACGACGCCGTGGAGACGCAGCGCGTAGCGCGACTCGCGCGCGTCGTCGCCCGGCGCGGCGACGGCCTGCACAGAGTCGAAGCCGGTCCACATCCAGCGCACTTCGATCGCGTCGATGCCGGCGAACTCGTCGTCTTCGATCGCGAGCGGGCCGATCGCGGAGAGCCGATCGATCGGGTTCCAGAGCCGCCCGGTTCCCCACGCCAGCCGCTGCCGGCCCGCCGTCACGTGCAGCTTCGCGCCCTCGTACTTCACGAAGCCGCGGTAGAGCCGATGGCGCCAGCGAAAGTGATCTCCGTGCGGCTCGAGCCCGAACAGCTCGATCTCGTCGTCGAGCTCGAGCAGCGTGTCGGGGTCGCCGCCGAGGGAGCCTTCCAGCGTGTCGAGAATGCCCGCACGCCATTCGTGGTCGTACGAGAGCGACGCCGACCAGCGCTGCGACGCGCGCGCATCGAGCGTCACGCGCGCGCGCGTCAAGCTCTGCCAGACGTCCTGGTCGCCGACGAGATCGAACGCGCTGCAGCTCGCGAGCTGCGCGGCGTCGGCGCAGGCGGGATCGAGCGCGAACGCCGTGAAGAAATCCTCGGCGTCCGTGCCGTTCGTCGTCGTCAGCACCTCGCGCAGCGAGCCTGACAAGTCGAGCGAGCGCTCGCCGGAGCGCCACAGCTCCCGCGCCGACGCGCTCGCGGCGAACGGCAGCAAGGCGATCACGAGCGCTGCGCTCGGCTTCACGTCAGCTCGCAGGAACGTCGCGCTCGTCTGCGACGACGCTGCCATCGCGCAGCCGCACGACGCGGCGCGCGCGCTCGATCACGCGCGGATCGTGCGTCGAGAACAGGAAGGTGACGCCGCGCTCGCGGTTCAGGCGCTCCATCAGATCGATCAGCTTGCCGGCGGTGACCGAATCGAGGTTGGCGGTGGGCTCGTCGGCGAGCACGACGCGCGGCGAGCTCGCGATCGCGCGCGCGATCGCGACGCGCTGCTGCTGGCCGCCGCTCATCTCGAGCGGCCGCTTGTCGGCGAGCTCCGCGAGCCCGACCTCGCCGAGCACCGCGAGCGCCCGCTCGCGGCGTTCGGCCGCGGGGCTGCCCTGCAGCTCCATCACGAACTCGACGTTCTCGCGCGCGCTCAGCACGGGGATCAGGTTGAACGCCTGGAACACGAAGCCGAGCTTCGCGAGCCGCAGCGCCGCGAGCTGCGAGCGCGAGAGCAGCGCGAGATCCTGCCCGTCGAGCGAAACGGCGCCGCTCGTCGGCGCGTCGAGCGCGCCGAACAGATTCAGCAGCGTGGTCTTGCCGGAGCCGCTCGGCCCCGCGAGCGCGATGAACTCGCCCGGCTCGATCGCGAGCGTGACGCCCTGCAGCGCCCAGGTCTCGATGCCCCGCACCGCGTAGCGCTTCGACACCTTCTCTGCCTGCAGCGTCGCCATCACGCTCTCCGTAATGCCTCGGCCGGGCGCGTGCGCACCGCACGCAGCGCGGGCCAGAGGCTCGCGATCAGCGCGGTCACACCCGCGACGATCAGCGGGGCCGTCACGTCGCCGGAGCGCGCGATCGGCATGAGCTTCGTCGGAATGCCATAGGCACGCAGCCCGTCGCCCCAGCTGCCCAGATCGATCCCGTCGCGCAGCGCGTAGATCCCGCCGAACCCGAGCGCGAAGCCGAGCGCGACACCGACCATGACCAGCACCGTGCTCTCCGCGATCACGATCGCGACCATGCGCGCCGGCGGCATGCCGATCGCGAGCAGAACGCCGATCTCGCGCGTGCGCTCGAGCACCGACATCAAGAGGACGTTCGCGATGCCGAACGCCATCCCGACGAAGATCGCGGCGTAAATGATCCAGCCCATCTGATCGAACACCTCGATCATCGTGCTCAGCATCGGCTCCCGCTCGCGCCAGGTCTCGACGCGCACGCCGGAACCGAGTGCGGCGAGGGCCGCCGCGCGCGGCGCCTCCAGCGCGCTGCGCTCGCGCGCCGCCAGCGCGAGCTCCGAGATCTCGCCGGGCACCCCATACAGCCGCTGCGCATCCGCGAGCGACATCACGACGACCGATTCGTCGAGCTCGCGTGTCGGCGCCTCCAGCACGCCGCCGACGCGAACCGCCTCGCTGGTGAGATCGCCGTGCGCGTCTTGCACTGCGAGCACGATCTTGTCGCCGACCGTCGAGCGCAGCCGTCGCGCGAGCCCGCCGCCCACGAGCACGCGGCTGACGAGCGCGCGGCGCGGCGGCGCAGCGAGCCAGGCGCCTTCGCGCACGAGGCTCGCGAGCGAGGTCACGCGCGGCTCGCGCACAGGGTCGACGCCGAGCACGCGCACGCCGACGCTCGCGCGCGGCGACTGCGCGAGAGCCTCGCCGCGCAGCCGCGGCGCGACACCGATCAGTGTCTGCTCGCGCGCGAGCGCGGCCAGCGAGCGGGCCTCGGCGATGCGTTCCGCGAGCGGCGCGGAGTCCTTCCACGCGGACGCGTGCACCTGCAGATCGCCGATTTCGCTGCGGATCGCGATCTCCGCCATCTGCGCGACGAGCCCGTACTGGATCGCCATCGCGAGCAGCAGGCTGCCGAGCCCGATCGCCACGGCGGAGAGCACGACGCCGCTGCGGCGCGGCTGGCGTCCGAGCCCGCGCAATGCCAGCCGCCATGTGCTCGCGCGCAACAGCGAGCCGGCGAACTGCGCGAGCGCAGGCGTCATCACAGGCTCCGCAACGCGTCGACCGGCCGTGCCGAGGCCGCCTTCGCCGCCGGATAGAGCGCGGCGAGCAGAGCGATTGCGACCATCAGCGCCGTCGCGATCAGCGGATTCCACGCCGTCAGCTCCCACGTGATGACGGGCGTGACGCCGAACGTCTCGCTCATCTTCTGGATCTCGCCGCTGAGCGGGATCGGATGTCGCTCCATCAGGGCGGCGGCCGGCAGCGCGATCGCGAGGCCGAGCGCGAGACCGACGCCCGACAACACCAGCGACTCGACGTAGACGAGCCGGAAAATCGCGCGCGGCGCGAGACCGAGCGCGAGCATCACGCCGAGCTCGCGCTGCCGCTCGAGCACCGACATCAGGATCGTGTTGAGGATCCCGAACGCGACCACGACGACGAGGATCGCGAGCATCGAGTAGTTCTGGACGTTGTCGATCCGGATCAGCTGCGCGAGCTCGGGCATCACCTTCTGCCACGGATTCACGTCGAGCGGATCCGCGGAGTGAGCCGCGACGTCCGCCGCGACGGCAGCGCGCGTCGCCGCGAGCTGCGACAGATCGCGCACGAGCATCGCGACCTCGCTGACGCGGCCCTGGTAGGCGAACAGCTCCTGCGCGTCGGCAAGCGAGATCAGCGCCAGCGAGCGCTCGAGCCGAGGATCCGGTGCATGAATCAGCCCGCGCACGCGGAACAGGTCGTACGAGTTTTCGAGCGTGTACGCGACGGTGTAGACCAGCACCTTGCCGCCGAGCTGGGCGCCGAGTGCCTGCGCCAGCTGCTCGCCCAGCAGAATGTCGGGCGCTTCGCCGCGCGGGCGTTTGCGCCGCAGGAAGTCGCCTCGCACGACCTGCTCGGGCCAAGTCGAGACGCTGCCCTCGCGCGCCGGATCGACGCCGAGCAGCGCGACGCCCTGCGAAGCGGGGCCGTTCGACAGCAGCGCGAAGCCGTTCAGGCGCGGCGCGGCGGCGGCGACGCCGGGCTCCGCGTCGACCGCCGCCGCGAGCTCCGGCGTCCAGCGCACGAAACGCTCGAGCGTGCGGTCCTCGAGGTAGCCGGCGCCGGTCAGCTGGAGGTGGCCGGCGTGCATGCGCACGTTGTCTTCGATCATGCGGTCGTGCATGCCGCCCGTGAGCGCGATCATGTGCACGACCAGCACCACCGCGAACACCGCCGCCGCGACCGTGAGCGACGTGCGCCGCTTGTTACGGCCGATGTTGCGCCACGCGAGGCGGACGATCAGGGGCAAGCGCGCTCCTCGGGAACGGCGGCGTTCACTCTCTCCGCGTCAGGTTCCGCTGCGTGAAGACGTCGTCCGAAAATTTCTCGTCGAAGCGGATCGCGTTCACCTCGATCGCCGTCTCGTGACCCGGCTTGTCGAGCGGCACCATCGACCAGCGGTGCGGATACCAGCGGCCGGCGACCTCGCGAAAGTCGCCCAGCGTCATCACGCGAAGCTTCTCGCCCGCCTCGTCATAGAACTCTTGGCGGAGCGGCGCGCTCTTCGCGGCGTCGACCCAGACGACGATGCGGCCCCACACGACCGGCGCGCCCTCGTGCGGGAGATGCTCGATCACGAAGGCACGTACGCCCTGATAGCTCGGGGCGACGCCGAGCCAACGATGCTCGTAGTCGTCGAGCGTCGACGACTCGCGCACCAGGTCGTCGTTCGTGAAATCGCTGCCCATCCACGATTGCAGCATCATCGAAGGCGGGATTCGAATCGTGCGCTCGACGCGCGGCACGTAGCTCCACAGGTTCGAGCGCAGCTTCAGGAATGCCGAGCCGCGATCCTTCGGCGGCTCGAGCACGCGGATGAACGAGCGCTTGCCGCCGCGGTCGTCCCAGGACTGGAAGCGCAGCCGGCGCGGCTCGGGGAGCCGCGGCGACTTCACGATCATCGTCGCGTCGAGGAAGCCGGAGTCGCCGCGGAATGCGTTCTCGACGCGCTCCGCGACCTCGCGGGCGCTCGGCTGCGCCGGCGGCGGCTCGAGCTGCGGCTGCTGCGCGGCGGCGGAAACGGCGAGCGCGCAGAGCGGAGCGAGCATTCCGTGCATTCTCAAGGTTTGCGTGTCCAGCCTCCGCGGCCGTCGCTCACGAGCTCGCTCGTCGGCCAGTACGCGAGGTCGAGCTCCAGCGTAATCACTCGTTCGCGACCATCGAGATCGGCGACGAACAGCCGCAGCGAGGAGCCGTCGGCCTTGCCCGCGACCGCGGCGAGGAAGCTGTCGAGGTCGACGACCGGCGCGCCGTCGACCGCGAGGATGCGCCACGTGGGCGCGAGACCGTGCGCCTCCGCGGGCGTGCCGCGCCAGCGGCCAGCGACGTAGACGCCCGCGAGCGGGAGGCCGCGCTGCGGGCCGAGCGCGCTCGGAACGGCTTGCAGCAGCGAGCCGGCCCAGATCACGACGCGATCCGCGGCGGTCGGCGGCGCCGGCGGCGTCTCGAACGCGACGCTCGTGAGCGCGCCGCCGCGCACGACGTCGAGCGACACGCGCCCGGTCTGCACGGCGCGCTCGAGGTCGATCAGGTGCGTGAGCGTGCGGCCGCCTTCGCGGACCACGAGGTCGCCGACGCGCAGCTGCGCGGCCGCGGGCGTGCCGGGCGTCAGCCGCCGCACGACCAGCGCGCGCCGCGAGCCGTTGCCGGCGCGCTCGAGCTCTTCGGCGACGTCCTCGGGCACGCCGCGCTCGCGCGCGCGGAACAGCGGGAGCGCTTCGAGCTCGGCGCCGAGTGTCCGCCAGGTGCGGCCCTGGCTCGCGAGCCAATCCTCGAGCACTGCGCTCGGCAGGCCGCCGAAGAACGAGCTCGACTTCCCGCCGGCGTCGGTCGAGAACGACGCCCACAACGCGCGCACGCGGCCGCGCTTGTCGGCGAGCACCCCGCCGATGCTCGCGGTCTCGTCCGTCAGCGAGACGAGGTCGACGTTGGTCTCGCGAAAACGCGGCGTATCCGGCACCGGGATCGCCGGCAGGTCGACGCGCTCGACCTTGCTGCTTCGCCCTAACAGCTGCTGGCGCGCCGTCATCGTCACCAGCCAGAGCTTGTCGCCGGGCGCCGGCGGCGCGCTGTCGAGCTCCGCGGAGACGAGCGGCGCGCCACGCAGCAGCTTCGGGTCGTAGGAGACGAGCGCGAGATTGTGCTCGGGATGCAGCGCGACGACGCGGCCCGGGATCACCGCCGAGCCGCCCACGACGATCTCCACGTCGCCGACCAGGATCGGGACCGTGTCGCGATCGGTGAGCACGAGGCCGCGCTCGGCATCGACCACCAACCCCGCCCCTGAGAACTGCCCGCCCTGAACGCCGTCCATCGGCAGCGCGACGTCGAAGCGCACCTGCACGAGCGACTGCGCGAGCCGCGGCACCGGGCCGGGCCCCTCGGTCGCGACGCGAACGCCGAGCGGCTGCGTGCCGCGCGGCGGCGGCGCATCGGAAGCGGGGCGACAGCTCCACGCGGGCGCCGCGTCGACGCGGTCGCAGCGCTGCATCGGGAACCAGCGCCGGTCGATGCGCAGCGCTGCGATGTGCGGCGCGCCGGTGTCGCCGAGCTCGCGGAACTGGACGCGCACGCGCTCGCCGTCCGCGCGCATCGTCAGCTCGCGCTCGAGCTCGGCCAGGCTGCCGATCGGCACGTCGTCGAGCGCCTCGATCAGCATGCCGGCCGGAATGCCCGAGCGGCCGAACGCATAGCCGGCCGCCGCGAGGTAGACGCCCTTCACTGGCATCGCGTACGAGCGCGCGAGCTGCAGCGAGAGCGGGTTCAGCACGCCGCCGCCGATCTCGACGAACGTCGCGGGCGTCACCGCATGGAGGTCGCCGACCGGGATCTCGAGCGTGAGCGGCTGCCCGCCGCGCTCGACCTCGAGCGAGACGCTCTCGCCGACGCGCTCGTCGAGCACCTGCTCGAGCTGCACGAAGTCGAGCAGCGGCTTGCCTTCGAGCGCGACCACGATGTCGCCCGGCTCGAGCAGCCCGTCGGCCGGGCCTTCGGGCACGATCTCGTGCGCGACCAACATGCCCACCGCGGCGGGCGCCGCGCGCCGCATGCGCGCCTCGGTCTCCTTGCGCAGCCCGAGGCGCTGGAGGTCGTAATAAGGTTTCTGACGAAGCACGGCCTGCCACGTGCCGCGCGTCACCGGCTTGCCCGCCCGCAGCAGCTGCAGCGCGCGCAGCGGGCGGTCGAGCGGCAGATAGAAGCTGGTCGCGCTCGCGGTCGAGCCGCCCGCGTTCAGCGCGATCACGCGGCCGAAGCGGTCGACGACCGGCGAGCCCGACGAGCCGCCCGACGTGCTCGACGCCGCCTGGAAGTAGAAGGTGTTGAAGTCGTTGTAGCCGCGGCCGTAGTCCGGCGCGTCGCGATCGAGGCGCGCGAGCGTTCCGGCGAGGATCGACAGCTTCTCGCCGGCGTCGTTGCCGATCACGCGCAGCTCGACGCCGACGCGCGCCGCGTGCGGTGCGAGCTCGAGCGCGACCGGCTTCATGAACTCGAGCGCCTTCGGGTCGTACGCGTAGAACCCGAAGTCGTGAACCGGATCGCGGTAGACCGGCACGACCTCGACTTCTTCGTGATTGAGAAAGATCGCGTGCGCCTTCACCGGGCCGGGCTGCACGACGTGGCGGTTCGTCAGGATCAGGCCGCGCTCCGCGTCGACGACGAAGCCGGTCGCGACCGACGTCGACGGGCTCTCGGTGTCGAACGCACGCACCGCCGAGACGCGGATCGCGACGACGCCGCGCGCGACGCGGTCGATCGTGTCCTCCCACGAGTCCGCGGCGAGCGCGGCGCTCGCAGTCACGAGCGCGAAGGCGATGCAGGCGCCGGCGAGGCGCGCGGCGATTCGTCTCACGCGCGCCGCTCCGGCAGCACGCGCTCCAAATACTTGCGCACGTACTTCCCGAGCAGGTCGGCCTCGAGGTTCACGCGCGCACCCGTCGCGAGATCGCCCAGCGTCGTCACCTCCAGCGTGTGCGGGATCAGCGCGACGTCGAAGCCGTCGTCCGCCACGCCGACGATCGTCAGCGAAACGCCCTGCACCGTCACCGACCCCTTCGTCACACACTGCTCGGCGAACTCGCGGGAAGTCTGAACGAAGAGCTGCACGTCGGCGCCGCGTCGCTTCCAGTCGCGCACGCGGCCCGCCTCGTCGACGTGCCCCTGCACGATGTGGCCGTCGAAGCGCGCGCTCGCCGCCATCGCGCGCTCGAGGTTCACGCGCGCGCCCTTCGCGAGATCGCCGAGCGCGGTCTTCTCGAGCGTCTCGCGGATCGCGTCGAAGCGCAGCTCCTCCGCGTGCGACTCCGCGATCGTCAGGCAGCAACCATTCAGCGCGACGCTCTCGCCGAGCTTCACCTCGCGCGCGAGCGGCGAGCGCACCGCGATGCGCGCGCTCTCGCTGCGCGGCGTGACGGAGACGACGTCTCCGACCGCCTCGACGATGCCCGTGAACACCCGCGGCCCCCGCTACGCCGCGTGCTTGCCGAAGCGGCGCTCGATCTCGCGGAGCATCGCGTCGCGCACGAGTGGGTACTTCGCGTCGAGCTCGATCGGCGGATTCGGGAAGCGCGATTCGACGCCGTCGATGCGCATCTCGTGATAACGCAGCTTGAAGTCGACGAACTTGAGGCCGTGCGCGGTCGAGACGACGACGACGCGGTCGCTCTTCCGGATCGTTCCGTTCGCGACGAGCTTCTCCATCGCGGCGAGCGCGACGCCCGTATGCGGGCAGTTGAAGAGGCCGGTGCGATCCGCGCGCGCCGCGGCCTCTGCGAGCTCGGACTCGCTCGCCTGCTCGACGATGCCGTCGTAACGCTGGATCGCGTCGACGGCCTTCTCGTAGCTGACCGGGTTCCCGATCTGGATCGCGCTCGCGAGCGTCGGCCGCGCGGCGATCGGCTCGAACGTGCGGAAGCCGCGCTGATACGCGAGGTAGAGCGGGTTCGCGTTCTGCGCCTGCGCGCAGACGATGCGCGGGCGCCTCGTAACGAGTCCCAGCTCGAGCAGCATGTCGAGCCCCTTCGCGAGCGCCGACACGTTCCCGAGGTTTCCGCCCGGGATGATGATCCAGTCCGGCACTTCCCAATCGAACTGCTGCACGATCTCGATGCCGACCGTCTTCTGGCCTTCGATGCGCAGCGAGTTCATCGAGTTCGCGAGATAGATGCCGTCCTTTTCCGCGATCTGCTTGACGATCTCCATGCAGCCGTCGAAGTCGGTGTCGAGC
>Ga0187894_10006632_pt1 | contig 11279 bp, 9 predicted proteins | sample GBC1701081metaG_FD_136650 | JGI IMG/M metagenome (GOLD analysis project Ga0187894, IMG submission 136650) | White microbial mat communities from a lava cave in the Kipuka Kanohina Cave System on the Island of Hawaii, USA - GBC170108-1 metaG ...
CGGCCCGGTAAGGACCTCGTCCACAGTTTGTCTGTTAAGGTCGCCTACTATGTAGGCATTATTGTAGTCCTGACAGCAGAGGAAACACTCCCCCTTCGGGTTGATATGCAGGTGCTGTATGGGGCGGGAACCTAATAACGAACAGCCCCGCAGCTTTTTATGCGGGTTATCCGTCTTCAACCCGAGATTAAGATTACCTGCACGGTTAGTCAAAATAGAATATTTAACATTGAAATATGATTCCGAGAAGTGTTCCGCTATCTCTCTGAAGCTGCGGATATGGTCTTCATCCCCCATGCCCAGGACAGCTATATCCATGTAATCGGCGATCTTCTTGTCCTTAACGTAATCGAGGTTCCTGATTACAGTGCCCAGGTGGTCTCCTCCGCGGTCTTTCTTGTATTGCTCGCGGTCCATTGTCGAAAGGTTTACGGAAAGATAGCCGAGCCCGCCCATGTCAATGATCTCGTCAGATCTCTGCGGAGTAAGGCCTGTCGCGTTCGTGTTTACCGCCGGCAGGAGAGTATGTTTTCTAATGAGCCGCACCTGATCTAAAAACCGTTTGTCGACTGTGGGTTCGTTGTAATTGATCATGAAGACGAGCTCGACTGTATCGCGGTAAGCCGAAAGCTGCCTCAAAATATCCTCATAAAAGTCGATCGGCATCGAATATTCTTCTCTCGGATTTATAGAAACAGGGCAGAAATAGCACGCCTGATTGCATACCGTATTCGCTTCGATCGATACGAATTTAAGATAAAAGCGTTTTGACAATTCCTCATTGTTCCTATGCGGGATTATCCACCCCTCACTCTCAAGGAGATGTTTTAAATCCGGGGACAATGAATCCGCGGGAAGTTTTCCCGATGCAATAGCCCTTAATTCCCCGTATCCCAGGTCATTAGGCAAGATAGTACGGTTAGTCAAAGGGTTATAGATGCGGTCCCAATGCAAATTCAGATAAGGTTCCGCAACCGACCTCTTGCCCGCTTCTTCTCCATCCATTAACTTGTTAATCACTCCTCCATTAAATCGCTATTGCATCATGCCGATTCTCTTTAATCACAACATAACGTTCTTTGTCCATGCTTCAGGCATCCGTAAATTCCGAAACGAGATAGCTTTCTTTTCATCTAAACAAAGCTTTCCTCACCTTAAACACGATAGGCGGTACGAATAATGCGACAGTATCTTTAAGTTTGCGAATACCTTTGACATCCCTTGGCGTCTGCCCGGGTTTCAGTTTAAATAAGGTAGTATGATCTTCGAGCTCTTCGTTTATTTCCTCTTCCGGTCTGCCGTTCGTGTAATAGTAGAGCGCAAGGGATTTTCTGCTCCCGCCGTTGGGGCAGTTTACAGGAGCAGGGTTGCCGTGGTAGGAGAAATCCGTCGTCGAAAACACGACTGCCGTATTGTATGCGGGTACAACCTTTCTGTGACACACCTTCATTTCCCTGTCCCAGAGCTCGAGCTGTCCGCCGTTTTCGTCCGTCCACCCTTTATTCAGATAAATGAGAAGATTGAGCCTCCTGTCGAGCCTCATCTTAGGGTGCCTGTTAAAATCTGCGTGTATGTTGAGAAAGCCGCCGTGCTTCAGCTCGTGCAGCCCGCCGCCGAAAAAGTGAGGGTCGGGGACGAGCCCGTCTATATCCGTCATCCCTTCCAAGAAATCTATAACCGGCTTTGAATTCAGGAAATGGAGGAACAATTTTGTGCGTGGACCGAAATGGTCTTCACCGATACTTGCAAGTTTGACTTCATGCTCATTCCGGTACTCCAGTTTCCCCCGAGAGCTGCTCAGATCGGGAAACTCATCAAGCACCGCATCGAGTATGTCTTCACTAAAAAGACCCTCAATCACGATGTGGGGGAAAGGAGTGTTGTTCTGGTATTCATCCGCCTTTTCCTTTCCAAGCCCGCCGAGTTCGGCCTTTACCCAGTGCATATACACTGTTATATAACCTCCTACAGCGATACGTTTTATTATCGAATATCCTGCCGGTTTAAACTATTTTTTCACCGGAGCTGAAATTAATGAACTCCATTTATTTATTTCGAAAATGCTCAACAGAATAACGTTTGAGAGCATAGCGTGTTGTCCATTCCACCTGTATTTCGGTATATATTGCTTGATCAATATGTCCTGAAAACATACATACAAGAGCATGCATATACACGTTTACAACATTATATATAACTTCTTGTACTTGCACAATAAGGAACTTCTCCTCTACCGGGTTTATAACCTGAAACAAGTTTAGATATGCCGTTAATGGGCTAAGCACCCAGCATCAGAGCTGACAGATGAGAGATATGAAATTCCGGAGCAATATACCAATGTCCAAAACGGATAATATAAATCTCCACGTTTCAAGCCGCTTAATATTCCTGCTTAGTTAGAAAGTCCCTACAAGCATCAAAATACATTCGGGTGATATGCGTTACGACTTTCTTGCTATGGCCCTGAAAGGGTATAAAAGTTGCTCCAATAATACTCCAAGCATATCCCACTTGCTCTTGCCCTGTTCGAACGGAAAGTGATGTTCATCAATACCAGTGTCCGGGTATTCATCATATCCCTTGTACTGAGTCCCGAACAAATAATCCCATATGCTGAAGGTAAGTCCGTAGTTCTTATCCTGGTGAGCGGGCTCGATGGAGTGGTGTATACGATGAGACTGCGGCGTTACCAAAATATATCTGAAAATACCGAAATTTGAACGGATATTCGAATGATAAATCCTAGTATGCCAGTGCCTTATCCAAACAATGGCGACAATCGCAATAAACGAATGCTCGAACATAAAAATGGGAATAAACCCTATTGTATATATAAAGGCATCATCAACGGGATGCACCCTGTACTCAGTTAGAAAATTCAATTCTTTTTGTGAATGATGTACCGCGTGAAAATGCCAAAACAATTGAACTTTATGCCTGACAATATGCGTAACCCAAAAGACAAAGTCTCCTACCAATAAAGCCAGTATAATCCGGGCGATGGGAGGCCAATCCGCTACAGCAGTCACAGTTAAAAAGTTTAAGTGGCGATCGTAGATATATAGCAAGAACAAAAGATATAACGGTAAAATCGAGGCATGGGAGAATAGTTTGATTAATACCCATACAAAATCGTGCTGTACTCCGACGGTAAAAATCTTTTGTTCCCGCTTAGCGGGGATAAATTGTTCCAGAACCAGCACGATACCGAAAATTCCGTAAAACCACGGGTTGAGAAAGGTTTTGTATAAAAATTCATCATAGAATTTAGACTTCGTTTGATCAAGAAAACTACTTACCGATTGCTTTAGTACGTCCCCTATTAAGTAATTGTATGTGCCTAAAATGATCAAAGAAAAGACAAATATAAAAGAAACGATCCAGATCCATGAGTGTGAAGCAATAGAAGCATTATGAGTTTTCGGACTTTGGTCACTAATTTGCTTTGAACTATTTCTTTCCATAGCCGATTAATCGCGATTCAATTTAATCACGATAATCTAAGTTAAACTAATTTCGCCCCTTTCTCAATATAACTGTCCTATTGATATAGCCGGTACAGTGTTCGGGTCTAATTACCCTGTTTTCACTCAGACTCCAGTCGTCCGCATAACCGTACCTCTCCATATATTCGGCAAACAACGGCTTGAAAAACTCAACGTCCTCCGGGAGGAACCAGTTCCTCCAGTCGCCGTACCCTTTTGTCCTCGGAACATGGTTGTTTATCTCACCTACTTCAGCCTCGCCGGGAAGCCGGAATCCAAGGTACTGTTCAAGTCCCTGAAGGTTTTCGTCCACGAAATCTTCATACTTGATCCGGTAATACTCCCCCATCCTGCCCTCAAACCCATAGATCCAATTCTGTTGACATTTTATCCAATCGGAAACATTGTCCAGTGACTCGCCGGGTATTAAGTTCAGTACCTGCCCGAGCAAAGAGACGAATGAAATACTTTCCGGGTTTTCTTCCTTTCGTTTGAATATGGTCAATACGGAATTGAGATTGTCTTCATTCTCATATATTGACGGCGACTGTTGTATTACGAACAGCAACCCGCTTACGATCCAGTCCCTGGGGTCCCTGATTAAGTAGACTTTTTTGTCGAATCCCATGAACGATTGGTAATTCGCGACCTCCCGCCCGTTCACGAATCCGAGAATAACCTTGGCCAGTTCGGCCGGGTAGGATTTTAACGGTTCAGGGATGTATTTTATAGGTTCATTAAGAAGCCTGGCTCCGGCAGGGAGAGAGTTATAAATTTTGTAGCATAATGCCGTGGTACCGGATTTGTACTGACCGAATATAACAATTTTTATCTTGTGAGAAGGAGAATAGGTTTCAGGAAGATTCGTATCAGCCATAATTGTATTTTACTGCATTTAGATTTCCGGCGAATACGATAGATAAACCAATGTACCCAAAACGTAAAAATGATGGGCCGCGCCGGCTCATGTGATAATTTTCCGCCTTAAAAAGTCTAATATTTTACGAGGCATCACCTTTCTTATCGTGCTGTAGAGCCTCCAGATATAATAGTTTTTCATCAATGATTCGCCGGTGGCCGGTCTACTCACGCCCGCGTGTCTTTCGGCTAGGGCTCTCCTCAAATAACGGTTCTCCTCGTAAACCTCATCTATTCGCCTGATAAACCATTTTTCATAATCACCGGTCTTGAAATAGTCCCTGTATTTATCGTAAATCTTAAAGCGCCATTCGTTGTAATCATAATCTCGCTCGGCGAATACCCTGTATTCCGCTGTGATACCGGGAAGTCTCTGTATATATGTATGTGTCGCTATTCCGAGCCACAGGTCCCAGTCTTCATATATCTCAAGCCCCTCATCCGGATAACCGATCTCTTCGAGAAGATCCTTTGCGAACATGAGAGTCATGTTTGGGATGTAGTTAAAGACATGCAGCTGATCGAGGTCGTGATCCACGCCCCTGAAGGGCTCCTTCTCGCCTTTAAGCACGAACTCGCCGCCGTTCCACTCGTAACGGGCTATTTCGCAATCACTGTATGCGGCTTTCTCGCCTGTCATTTCAAGATAACTTGCAAGTTTCTCCACATGACCGATATGAAACAGGTCATCATCGTCAAGGAAATTGATATATTTCCCCCCGGCAGCTCTGACACCCTCGTTCCCGGCCGCCGACCGTCCCCTGGGATGGTCGAATTTAACGTACGTAACGGGAATATATTTCCTGAATTCCTCTACGATTCCCATAACATCCTCCCCTCCGTCATTTACGACGACGGCTTCGATGTCCGGATAAGTCTGCATAACGATGCTCGATAGAGCATCCCTAAGCAAAAGCGGCCTGTCTTTCGTACGCACTATTACAGAGACGAGAGGCGTATCTTCCTTAAACCGGTTAAAAGCGGACAAAAACTGTTCCCGTGAGAATTTCTCCACGTGATTATCGAGCAGCTCTCCGCTCTTCATCAGAAAGAAACCCTCGGCGTAAGCGGAATCGGGACTCAGGGTAAGGGAGCGGAAACGGTTTAGAGAGAGGGTTACGTCAGAGTAAGGGATGTTTTCCAGCTGGCTCTTGTACGCTTCACAGGCCTTCCGCTTGCGCTCGACCGCGGATGTGATATCTACAAGCGCGTTCACCCTGATCGCCGTGTTGATTTCACAGAAAGCGATTACGCAGTCCGCACGTGCCTTTTGCAGGGAACGGCAGGCTATTTCGGCCGCCCTGCGGTGGTCGGGATGGAATTCAAACGGCGACGGGACATAAATCAGGTCCGGTCTGTAGTTCTCCAGTAGCACGGAAAGACGGTCTATATTCCGGTCGTCGGGCTCGAGACCCCTATCGGGATTCCTCCAGAACTCAAGATCCGAAACTCCCAGTATTTCGCATGCCCTCCTGGCCTCGACCTCTCTCAATTCAACATAGTCCTCTTTCCTGTGCTTTCCGGAAAAATCGGCCTTCGACCCGTCGGTGAGGAAAATGACCTTTACCGGATCGCCCCTATCCGCATGAATTACGAGGCTCCCGCCGCAACCGAAGCATTCGTCATCAGGGTGGGGAGCGATCACCAGAATTTTGCTGCCTGTAGGCTCAGACGCTTCATACGGTATGATCTTCTCCTCGTGGAGGGTATTAAGAACGACAGGGCTGCCCGCTAATTCTTGCCCCGTCTCCTCTAGCATAAACCGTAATTCATGCCTCGCCCCGTCGAGATACTCGGGAGATATCCGGTATATGAACCCGTGGTAACCCCTCCCGTACCCTTTTTCCTTGAGGTCCCATCTGTAATAAGAGGGGATGAATCCGTCTATAGTGCTTCCGCCATCCTTAACGAGAACTCGTACCGGCTCATCCGGGGAGGACTTATCGAGCGCCCATCCCTTCACAATGGAATCGTCGTGATATTCGATCTCGCCGATGTAATCGGATTTGGCCGCAGGCATGGACTTTCCAAATCTTTCCTTGATATATTTCATCGGATATCAGATCAAAAAATCAATTCAGAACATATCGGTATCGCCCATTGTAAAATAAAGTCTCCTCGATAATTCATATGAATCCACATTTGAGTCCAAAGGTGTTGTTGTTATAAACAGCGCATATGGATTCCCGCCTTCGCTCATATCTCTTGATTTCAGCACCTCTTTTGCTTCCTCATCATTACATAGCCACATTTCCACTTTTCTTGCCCCCAAAAGAACAGCCAGATTCCAGATCCGCCGCTCTAGTTCCGTAATAGTCGATGGATCCTTTCCATCCCATATCAAATCCACCCACTTAAGAATTCTTTCATCAAGACTAAGCACAGCAAAACCATGCGGAACGCCCTTATCTACAACTATTAAATAATAGTATTTTTTTAGCGGATGACTCAAATACCGCCGATGTATATATTCCATGTCTCTCACAGCCGAAACGGGGTAACGGACCGAAGCTCTCGACCACAACTCGCCGATATAACTTAAATCGACATAGCTGCGGGAGGTAAGAAAACTCCATATTATTCGACTCATTACGAGTCCGCGCGCCCTATGAAATAAATTCAGCCGTTTGCTGAGATATACGATAGGTACGCATTCCGTATAATTCATCACCAATCTGCCCAATTTCAGATGCCTCTCTCCCAGGCAGCCGTATAATAATGCAATGTTATCCTTGGCTCCGAATTGTGCGCGGAAAGCATCAAACGTTTTTATATATAGTTTTTTCCTGACTACATATTCCCTTTGAAGAGAATAGCAATCCACGGCCTGAGCGCAGTTCAGAATCTTTCCATTCATCTGTATTCTGGAAAGGAGGGTGGAGAAATTGACCAGAACCTCGTCATTTTCGTCCACAGCGAGCATAATACGAGATGTGGCGTCGCTGTTGAGGCCAAACTTCCAATACCACTCGTCTATAGAACGGTTTTGACCGAAGATCTCGTTGAACCCTCGGTTGATTGAGAACTCGTCCCCTTTGTTGTATGGTCGGATTGCATAGCTATTTGTCTGCATTGAGAGAACCCGAGAATTTCCTAACCCTGTCCATAAGAGCCTCACGGATCAAGTTTTAATAATCGCATAAAAGCCCTTGGATTCCAAACCGTCCAAGTCCTTTGGGAGTGAAACCGGGAGCTTGCCGAACCCTCTCCTTATTTTCGTCCAACCGTTGAGCAGAGCTTGAATATCGCCGCCGGCGTTTAATTCCCCGGGTATTTATTTCTTATAGAAATATATTCCCCGAGGGCATCCTCCCAGCTCCTGAGCCTTCTAATGCCCCCGCCTTCCAGTTTTGCATTATCGAGGACGGAATATCGGGGCCTTTCGGCCCTTGCCCCGTATTCTTCCGATGTGACCGGGACTACATCGGGGCTCATGCCCGCCGCATCGAAGATCGCCGTACCAAAGCGATACCACGAGCATTCCCCGGAATTCGTGATGTGGTAGGTGCCGTAGTCCTCTTCCTCAAGCAGTTTCGCAATCTTTGAGGCAAGGTCCCGAGTAAACGTGGGCGATATCACCTGATCGTCGACTATTTTTATCCGTCCCCCATTCTCCGCGAGTCTTATCATGGTCTCTATGAAATTATGTCCGCGTTTCGCTGGAAGCCCCGGACCGAAAAGCCCCGAAGAGCGGATGATGAAATGCCGGTCGCAATTACCCCTTACCAATCTCTCGCCTTCGAGCTTTGAAATACCATAGGCGTTCAGGGGATGAGGCTCGTCTGTCTCAGTATACGGCTCTCCTTTTTTTCCGTCGAACACATAGTCAGAGCTGATATAAACACAAACCGCACCCGCCTCGGAGCAAGCGTCCGCGACATGACCCGCGCCCTCCGCATTTAGCAGCATCGCATTTGCAGAATCAGTCTCACAGCCGTCCACATCGGTATGCCCCGCCGCGTTGATTACTATGTCGGGCGTGTGACGACCGACCGTGCTAGATACTGAGTCCCTGTCAGACAGGTCGAGTTCAAGCCTTCCGGCAGAAATGACACCATAGCTCTCTTTTTCACGGAACTCGTGTACGAGGTCAGCGCCCAGCTGTCCTGTCGGACCGATTATCAACACCTTTTTCATTCCGGGAATCTAGTTTAACAGATGCCGCATAAACCCGTCTCGTTCAATTGATGGTAACCTGGCTCTAAATCGAAAAAACAAGTAACTAAGATTATCCACCAGCCAGCCGCATCCGATCACAATCGATGAATAATTGTGGCGGAGGGCGAGGGATTCGAACCCCGACCTCGATTAGAAGTCCTGCGCTTTAACCCGCCCAGGTACTCGGACGCCTCGATATTAAAGTTGAGGCGAGCATATTAATGGGAGGCTCGATAGAGGTGAATAGTTGGATTTTCTACAAAAAAAGTTTTTGCTTGACATTTTACCTACTAGTAGATAGAATATTGGTCATGAGCAACGAAGTGTCTGACAAAATATTAGATGTTGCACTGGATTATATAATGGGAAGAGGTTATAAAGCCTTCAGCTATAAAGACATTTCCAAGGAAATCGGCATTAAAACGTCGAGTATTCATTATTATTTCCCAACCAAGGGCGATCTCGGCAAAACATTGGCCCAAAGATTCTTCCAATACCTTACAGAGGCATTAGAGCTAATTGATGAAACCACAGAGGATCCAAAAGAAAAAATCAGAAAATTCATACATATTTTTTATGAAAACTTAAAATCAGGAAATAGGGCATGCCCGGTTGCAATGTTAACATCAGACTATGAAAATTTACCAGAGGAAGTTAAACGAGAAGTAATTAATCTTATTCAACTGCAGGAAACATGGCTTACGAAAGTATTGGAATCAGGTATCAGAAAGAAAGTTTTTAAATTTTCAGGCAAACCGGAAGACAAGGCTAAAGCAATTTTTTCCGCCATTGAAGGCGCAACAATTGCCTCCAGAGCATTTTCAGATGCGGGCAGAATTCTTATAACAGAAGATTTGATTATGCAGAGTATTACTTAAAAAATTTTGAAGTCTGTATCTATCTAGCACTAGATAGATACAAATATACATACAGGAGGCATAAAAATGAAGACAGCAATATGTATGTAGCAGCTGACGAAAGATTCTACCGTGCTTTTGGAAGTGGCGCGTCTATTGGGTTTTAAAAATTATCAAAATTTCAGGAGATCGTAAAATGAGCAAAGTAACCATAAATAGAATCGTAATGTATGCAGTGCTTATATTAACGTGGACAGTAAACCCATTTGTTATCAATGGTAGTAATCTAATTAGTACGCCCGTAAAAGCAGAAGAGCAGTCCACGAGTAATTACCCCACTCTATATAAAACCGTCAAAATTGACGGACTTGATATATTTTATAGAGAAGCTGGACCGAAAGACGCTCCGACTATTATTCTACTTCACGGTTTTCCCACATCATCACATATGTTTCGGAATCTAATTCCTGAACTTTCGGATAGATACCATGTAATAGCTCCTGATTACCCCGGATTCGGATACAGCTCAATGCCGAGCGTCGATCAATTTGATTACACATTCGATAATCTGGCCTTGGTTGTTGAGAAACTCATAAACAAATTAGGTCTAGAAAAATATAGCCTATATCTTCAGGATTACGGTGCCCCGGTGGGATTTCGTATTGCTGAAAAGAACCCAGATAATGTCGAGGCTCTTATTATTCAAAACGGCAATGCTTACGATGAAGGTCTGCGTGATTTTTGGATTCCGCTCAAATCCTATTGGAAAGAAAGGACTCCGGCTAATACAAAACCCCTTAAAGCATTTCTGACTTTGGATGCAACTAAGTGGCAGTTCACGCACGGAGTTCGAAATGTTGAAACTATTAGTCCCGACAATTGGAGCCACGTTCAACCGCTTCTTGACCGTCGGGGTAATCAGGAAATACAGCTGCAACTTTTTTATAGTTATGGTTCGAATCCGCCTCTGTATCCTTCCTGGCAAGCCTATCTCAGAAAATATCAGCCTCCGACTCTAATAGTTTGGGGTAAGAACGATCAGATTTTCCCGGCTGAGGGCGCATACCCGTACAAGCGTGATTTAAATAATCTTGATTTCCATTTGCTCGATACAGGACACTTTGCTCTCGAAGAAGACTTACATGTAATTGCTTATAACATTAGAAGATTCATGGAAAAAAACGTCGTTCAAAAATCCACAACGGAAAAACAGGCCGGGAAATGATATTTAATAAGATTAAGATTCTGTTGAAAAAATAGCATCGCGAGCGTCGGGGGGGAGTACGGCTCTCAAATGGGTAGATAATTCGTTCGTAGCCGTTATAGCAAGGAATCACAGGACCGATTGGAGGAGGGCGAGGGATTCGAACCCCCAAGTCCTTGCGGACGCCGGTTTTCAAAACCTATTTAGTATACACATTTAACTTGCCGGAATCGTTGAAGTATGTCTAACACGCCTTCAATAAACAAATTCCATCTATTCCATATGGTTCAATTGATTCTGTTTGGTACGAAAGATTATGGATAGTTCTTAGAAAATGCTTAGAAAGGATTGAGTGTGACTGGGAATCATGACATACATGCGGTTTAGTATTGAGGGGTTAGCCATATCTAGAACTCTAATACAGAAAGGGATTATTAGTTTCAACAAACTATTAGCAGTATAAAATACTATTAGCAATCAATCGTCATATTTTTTCCTTTTTAGTAAATTTATACCGTGTATATTTTGTGTCAGCTTGTAAGCTCCCCATTTAAGTAGACAGTTTTAAAGTAGAACTTTTGGATGTTACTTTTTCCCTGAACACACTTGGCGGCAGCCCTCCGAGCGACTCATGGGGACGTTGTTCATTATAACCCC
>Ga0187894_10006633_pt1 | contig 11278 bp, 8 predicted proteins | sample GBC1701081metaG_FD_136650 | JGI IMG/M metagenome (GOLD analysis project Ga0187894, IMG submission 136650) | White microbial mat communities from a lava cave in the Kipuka Kanohina Cave System on the Island of Hawaii, USA - GBC170108-1 metaG ...
CCTGATAGAGCGGCCCGTAGCTGCCGGCGAACGAGCGCCGCACTTCGGCGGTCGCGTTCTCCGGCTCGTGCCCGACGCGGTTGACGAGCAGGTCAATGCATTCCTGCGGCGTCATCTTCTCCAGGTGGAAACTGAGCGAAAAGACGATCCGCGCGCAGCGGTGCGAGCGCCAGAAGAGAAAGCCGATGCGGTCCTCGGGCGTCTTGGCGAAGCCGCGGTCCCACAGCAACAACTCCCAATACAAAGCCCAACCCTCGCCCCAGAACGGCGTGCTGAACAATCCACGATAGGGCTTGTAACGCGCCGTCATAAAACCTTGCAGATGATGTCCCGGAATCAATTCATGATGCACAGTCGCGCGCGAGAAGTGCGGGTTGTTGCCGCGCATACTCATCATCTTCTGCTCGTGCGACATCGTGTTGGTCGGGTAAGAGACGCTGATTGTTTCGCCGCCGGTGAAGAACGGGTTAACCAGTTGACGCTCCGGCGACATCATCTCCATCCGCCACGATTCGCGCGCCAGCGGCGGCACGGTGACGAGGTTATTCTTCTCCAGGTATTCAATCGCTTCGAGCGCGAGGTCTTTGATCACCTCCGTCTGCTTGCCCGGCTCGACATACTTGTTCTTGACGTGTTCGAGGGCCTTGCGCCAGTCGTCGCCGTAGCCTAGCTCGCGCGAGGCCTTCTTCATTTCATTTTCGCACCACTCCAGCTCTTTCCACCCAATGGCGATCAACTCTTCGGGCGTGTAGGGGATCATTTCCGAGGCCAGCTCGACCATCAAGGCTTCGCGGCCAATCGGGTCGCCGATGATGTCGCTGGAATCGCCCGGTCTGGCGTTGGTCGCGCCGCCGCCAAAGTTTCCTCGCTGACCGCCGCCGCCCGCGCCGGCGCTACCTGCGCCGCCCACGCCAGCGGCGCCGCGACCGCCACCGCCCGGTCGCGCTTCAGCCATCGCCGGGGCGGCCTCCGTCCGCCTCAAACCCATCACTCGTTCGCTCAGGAAGGCGGCGTAATTGTTGAGCGATTGATCCACCGCTTTGTATGGCTCATCGGCCCACCAGGTGAAGAGCGGGTCATAGCCGCTGTAATAGCCGAACCACGTCCGCAGCGTGCCCCGCAGGTTGCCCGCGGAGATGATCGCGCGGTTGGCGACCGATTTTTTGATCTTGCCCGATTCGCCGCGCAGCCCCGTCTCGACCGCGCGTCGCGTCGCCTCGATCTGCTTGTTCAGAGTGTCGAGCGTCGCGGCGGCTTTGGCCGGATCGGGCTTCTCCATACGGCGGCGCGCTTCGGCCAGGTCGGTGATCGTTTGCGCGAAAGGAACGAGCGGCGCGATCTCGGCCAGCGACTTGTTTTGAATCTCCAACTGCTGCAATTCGTGTTCGAGATGAGTTTTAAACAGCAGGTAATCAATCTTGCCATCAAGACTCAGGGTGTCGAAGTTGAGTTTACCGGTCGCCGTGAGCCAGTCGGAATTGAACTGCTTGAAGCGCGCCAGACGCGCGGGCGAACTCTCGACGGGATAGGAGCGGCTCAGGCTGCCGCGGTCGGCGACGTATCGTTCGATCACGCCGCGCAGCTCGCTGCGGGATGAATCAAGCTCGCCAGGGTCGGGCGCGTTGGGAGCGGGACGTTGCTGCGGCTGTGAGGTTGCGGTTGAGGTGGAGAAAAGAAGGCCGCCCGGAACAAGCGATGCGATCGAAAAGAACAACACAACGGGTCTGATGATGGTCATTGCTGTGATCTCCTGGTTTGTTATACCGCGTGCGGTTACAAGATGAGCGAGAGATAAGCGCGAAAGGTGGAAGCAAAATAATCAATGCTGCTCGCGGCGCTGATTCATCGGCGGACGTCAGGCGGGCCGCCGTACTTTGCTATCCGGCCACCCTCGCCCACAGCCCAGCCCGCGCCGGATCGCGCGAAGCTGATTGAGTGATAACCGGCGCCGCCAATGGGCGCCCAACTCGCGCCACCGTCCAATGAATAGTCCGATCCCGACGGGCCGGCCGTCACCAGCCTGGAAGCGCCTGGCGCGTAGGCGACCGCGGATCGAAAGCCGCCGGGCAGAGGACCTTTGACGAGCTTCCACGTGCGGCCGCCGTCACTGGTCGTAGCCACATTGTCGCGCGCTTCGCCTTCCTTCCGATAATCTCCGCCCACGATCACCCCATTCCTGGCGTCTCTGAAGGCGATCGAAAAGATCCCTGCCGAAGATTGGCCGCTCGGGATCGGCGTCGTCGCCACCTGCCACGTCTCTCCTCCGTCGGTTGAACGAAGCGCGCGCGCGGCGGTGGTCGCGATCCACGCGTTGTTTCTTCCCTGCGTCGTGACACAGGTTCCGCTGGCGGCGAAAGCGCCTTCACCCGCGAGCGCGGGCGGGAGTTTCTCGGGCGGAATCTCTTTCCAGTTCGCTCCGCCGTCCGTCGTCTTGATGATCACGAAACGGCCATCAACCGAATCGCTCACGGCCACGCCGCGATCAGCGTCCCAGAACGCCAGCGCGTCGAAGAACGCTTTCGGATTGCGGTTGGTGAACTGCAACTTCCAGTTCTTGCCGCCATCGGTGGTCTTGTAGATCCTCGAACGTTCGCCTTCGCCGATGCTGAGCAGATAAGCCGTCCGGGCGTCGAACGCCTCCACATCCCTGAAATCGAGCGATTCGGCGCCGGGCACGGTCGCCGCCCGCCAGTTCGCTCCGCCGTCTGTCGTCTTCAGGTAAACGCCATTGCTTCCGCTCACCCATGCCAGGGTCGCGCTGACCGCGCTGACGCCGCGCAACCTGGCGGTCGTTCCGCTCGATTGCGGGAACCATTGAGGCGCGACGCTTTGGGAGACGACGGCGTATTGCGCGCCCATCGCAGCTCCGGCAATGACAAATGACAAACGTAAAATGGAAAATGGAAAATGAAAACGCCTCAACATCTTCGCCTGATTGCTTACTCCTTCTGGGCGCCCTGACCGCTCGCCGCCGTCTTCAGCCGTTCCTGTTTCTGCTTTTCGACCATCCGCGCCACATCGGCCAGCAGCTTCTTGGCGTCGTAGACGATCCCGTCCTTGATTGTCCACTTAACGCCGCCGACCCACTCGGCCTTGCCGGTCTTGTCGTTGAGCTTGAGCGCGCCGGTTCCGTAAAGCACCTTCAAATTCTCCAGCGGGTTTTGGTCAACGATCACCAGGTCGGCCAGCAACCCCGGCCTCACAACGCCGAACTCAATGGGCTTGCCCTTCGGTTCGTGAAGCGTCATCGCCGGATTCATCGTCGCCGCCTGGATGACCTCCAGCGGGTGGAAGCCGGCCTCCTGCAACAACTCCATCTCGTGGATGTTGCCGAAGCCGTACGTATTGTAGATGAAGGCCGCGTCGGCGCTGGCCGTGACGCGCCCGCCCATCTTCTTGTAATCGTTCAGCAGCCGGAACCAGACCTGATAGAAGTTCCGCCACGCGATCTCGTCGTGCAATGTCCAGTAATAAAAATAGGAGCCGTGGTTAGCGCGGCTCGGCGCGTAGAAATCCATCAGCGAGGGCAGTGAGTATTTGTTATGCCAATCGGCGTTGCGCATCCGCATCAGGTCGCGGCCGGCGGCATAGGCGGTCATCGTCGGGTCGAAGGTCGTGCCCAGCTTCAGGTGAGCCTTGAGGTACTCGTTCCATTCGGGGCTGCCGGGCGGATGAATCTTGTCCCACAGCCGCGCCACCTGGCCGAAACGCATCTGCTCGTCATTGTAGTTCTGATCCACCGGCCAGGGTTGCACCGCGTAATCCTTGAGCAGCGCCTCGAAGTGGCCGTAGAAATGGGTCACCGTGCCGAGGCCCAACTGCGCGGCTCGAAGCGCGTTCATCTGCGCGACGCCGGTCTGGCCCAGATGCGCCGTGGAGCCAAGCCCCAGCTTCTTCGCCTCATCGAGCAGCGCCGCCATGATCTCCGGCCGGTACGCGACCAGCTTCAATCCGTCAACGCCATTATTGGCGGCCCAGCGCACCCACTCGCGCGCGGCTTCGGGCGTGTCGGCGGGGCCTTTGTTCCAACCGCTGCCCGGCCGCTGGTAGTTGAAGATGCGCGGCGCGGCGATCTCGTTACGGGCGCTACGCTCCTTCTCTTTCACGGTGAATTGATTCGAGGCGAGCGGAACGCCGCGCACGGTCGTCACGCCGTGCGCCAGCCAGAGCTTGTATGGATATTCCGCGTCGGGATTCTTGGGCGCGCCTCCCGCGTGCGCGTGATTGTCAATGAAGCCCGGCGCCACGTACATCCCAGTGGCGTCAATCTCGTGGTCGGCGTTCTGCGGCTGACGATTCTGACGCGGCGGCAGTCCGGGCGTACCGGCGCCGCGGACGCCGCTGATCCGGTTGTTTTCGATGACGATGTCTACGGGGCCTTGGGGCGGCGCGCCGGTCCCGTCAATCAGGATGGCGTTGCGGATGACCAAAGTCCTGAACGGCCCCCGGCCCTCGTCGGGAGCCCGGTTCGGCGCGGGATTGATTTGTGGCGGCGGTTCCTGCGCCCACGCGCCGGTCCGCGGGATCAGGTCTGACGATTGCGCGAACGCCAGTGTGATGACTAACGCGGCGATGAATCTTATTCTTGACATATCGTTCCTCCGGGTAGAGTGAAAGGCTTGATGCTTTCAAATGATATTCTGTGTGTCTTGAATAAATGAAGGCTTGCTTGAACCTGATTAGGGCGTGAGTGCTAGATTTCGCTCAGCGCGATAACAACCATCCCGGCAAGAATATCGAATACCCGATTGCCTTCCTCGGCGGTCGCCGCCGCCGGGTTTCCGAAATAGGCCTGATCGCCTCCGATTTCGATGAAGCTTCGCGCGCCCGCCCGGATGGCTTGCGAAAGGCTGATCAGCTTTGGTTCAAGGGCCAGCCGTATCTCTTCGCGCACCAACTCCGGCCGCGCGCTCAACACCAACGAACCCTCGTATTGCCCCGCATGGCAGGCGCCGCTCTGAAACTCCTCCGTCAACATTTTTGCCCACCTGCGCCGTGTGACGTCGGGAAAGGCTATTTCGACGCCGGTCTCGGCTTTGACCGCTTCACAAGCCGCCCGCAATGTGGCGATGTGCGCCGGTTCGAGGTGGGCGTTGGCGATGGCGATTCGTTTGAAGCCTTGCCCAGGTTTTTGTTGGATGAGCGAAAGCAGGATGTCACGCGCAAGCGCCGTGGCCGTTTCTGCGCGGATCGAAACGCTGCCCGCAAACCCTTCGCTGAAATCGGTCACGCTGTATGCCAGCGGCGGAAGCGTCAGCGCAACCTCTCCGCGCGATTCGAGCGCCCGCGCGGCGCGAAAGGCCATCTCTTCGGCAATAATGACATCCGTGCTCAGCGGTAAGTGCGGCCCATGGGCTTCGGTCGAGCCCGCCGGAAGAATCAGGGCGCAAGGTTTCGATTGGTTCAATAGGTCGCGGAGTTCGATCCACGTGCGGTGAGCAAAGAAATAATCGCGCATATGAATAGACCTTTTGCAACGCGGATCAAGTGCCGCGAGCGGTAGCGAGCGTGGCTCCCACAGGGGCTATTTACGGGAGCCACGCTCGCCACCGCTCGCGGTACTGATTTCGCGAAGCCTGCCGCAAATCAATTCGAACTCAGGCCGGGATCGCAAAACATTAAAATCGGAATCCGCCATCAACTTATCAATGTCGCGAAAGCCCGCCTCGACGGCGCGTTCGATCCAGGCCAGAGCTTCGTCTTCGCGGCCCGCGCGCGCTTCGGCGCACGCGATGTTGTATGCGACGCCCGGCTCCTTCATTCGCTCGAAAGCCTGCCGCCCCGCCTCGACTGACAGGCCGTACTCGCCCGAATCAAAAGCAGCCGCCTGCAGCATCTTGTATGACCCCGCCGCGTATTCGGGCTGTTGCTGACGGGCGATTAACGACGCCGCTTCCTGAAAACGCCTGGCGATAATTAACGCGTTCGCGAACGCAAAATTGAGATCGGGCGACAGCGACGTCGCATAGGCGTATTCGATCACGGGAATCGCGCGCGGCAATTGATCCCGTTCAAAACCGGCCAAGGCGCGCAACAACGCCGCCTGGCCGTAAACGGCTTGCAGCCGATCCGCCTCTTTCCTGGCCTGCTCAATGTCGTTCCCGAGAATCAGCCCTTGCAGCAATATCCGCTGCGCTTCTTCCTTCACTTCCACGGAACGCGCCGAACTCAACGCGCCTTGAGCCAGGCGAACGGCCGTCGCGCCATCATCGTTTTTAACCGCTTCCTGCGCCTGATCGAGCAATGGGCGCACTCGCCCGTCACGGTTGTATTGAAGCATTTGAAAAAGCGCGGCGCCGTTGTTCCAGGCGAACAAGACCATCAGCAAAGCCACCAACAACCAGCCGGTCGAGAACGCCCACAGAGCCGCGGCGCCGGCCACGACCAGTGAAACCACGCGGGCGATGACTCCGCCGGGTTTCTTCGTCACCCACTGTTCAATGCTGTAGACCACGTTTCCGCCGTCGAGCGGCAACACGGGCAACAGGTTGAAAACTCCCCATCCCCAATTGACGAACAACAGGTCTATATAAGTCCGGCGCCAGAACCGGTCGGCAAACAGGTCTGGCAAGACCATGTTCGATAGGAAAAACAATCCGCCGAAGAGAAAGCCCGCGAACGGCCCGGCCAGGCTGATCGCGATGTGCTTTGCAGGCGATATGCCCTTCTCATCTCTCCACGAAGTCAGACCGCCCATTGAATAGAGCAGGATCTGCGGCGACAGACCGAACGACTGAACCACTAGCGCGTGTCCGAGTTCGTGAACGAGTATGGAGACGAACACGACCACCAGCCATTCGACCAGAAACACCGGCACCGAGAGCCGTCCGAAGGCCAGCAGCGCGCAGATGAACAGAAACGACAGATCAATTTTGACCGGGATTCCGAAGATTTTCATTTCAAACTCTTGCGATCAATCTTGCCGCGGTCGTTCTTCGGCAGACTTTCGACAAAGACGACGCGGCGCGGGTATTTGTGCATGGCCAGGCGCGATTTGACGAACTCCTGGATCGCGCGCGCCAGATCATCGCTCCGCGAGCAGTTTTCATTCAGCACGACGAAGGCTTTGGTCTTCGTCAGTCCGTCTTCGTCCTGAAAACCGATGACGGCGCATTCGACGATGGCTTCGTGTTCGAGCAGACAGTTTTCGACTTCTGTCGGCGAGACGAAGACGCCGCTCACTTTCAGCATCTCGTCGGTCCGCCCGCCGTACCAGAAATAGCCTTCGGCGTCGCGCGTGAATTGGTCGCCCGTCGTACAGTAATCGCCGGCGAACGTCTCCTTCGATTTCTCGTGCGCCTGCCAGTAACAGAGCGCCGCGGAATCGCCTTTGATCCGCAGCGTCCCCATCTGCCCATCAGGCGCCGGCTGCCCGTCGGGGCCGATGATCTCGGCCTCGTAACCCGGCACGACCTTGCCCAGACAGCCTTCGCGCACATCGCCGAAGCGGTTTGAAATATAGATGTGGAACATCTCCGCCGAACCCACGCCGTCCAGGATTTCAACGCCGAACGTCTCTTTCCACCGGCGATAGAGTTCCGGCGGCAACGCTTCGCCGGCCGAGATGCAGACGCGCAAGCTGCTCAGGTCATGTTCGCTTGCGCCCGGCGCGTTGAGCATTGCGTTGATCATCGTCGGCACGTTGGTCAATACGGTCGGGCGGTAACGTTTGATCACTTCAAACAACTTCTCAGGCGTTGACCGTTCGTCGAACAGAACGGTCTCGGCGCCCACCGCGAACGGGAAGAGCAGGTTCGTTCCCGTCGCATAACCGAAGAAGAGCTTCGGAACCGCGACCGTCACGTCGTCTTCGCGCATCCGCAGAATCTGTTTCGCGTAACATTCGGCGTTGTAGGGCAGATCGTGTTGCAGATGCGCCGCCGCTTTCGGCTTGCCCGTCGAACCGGAAGTGAAGAGCCAGATCGCGGGGTCGTCGCGATGCGTGTCGGCGGTCTCCAACTCGTCGAGCATCTGCGGCGCGAGATGTTCGTAATGCGGGAACCCGTGCGATTCGGCGCCGACGACCAGGACGTCTTTCAGATATCTGGCCTGAACCAGTATCGGCCGCAAGCTTTCGACCAGCGATTCGTGAATGACGAAGACTTTCGCGCGGGTGTAATCCAGGTAGTAGGCGTAATCATCGGCGGGCAGCAGCGGGTTGAGCATCGCGATCACCGCGCCGATCTTGGCCGCGCCGAACCAGCAGGCGACGAACTGCGGGCAATCGGGCAAGGCGAACAGCGCGCGGTCTTCGATGCCTGCGCCCAGTTCGCGCAGCAGATGTCCCGCTCGGTTCGCTTGCTTCACGACCTCGGCGTAAGTCCATCGCTCGTCGCCGAACCGCAGACAAACTTTGCCGCCGCGCCCCGCGGCCAGATTATGGTCGAGAAAATATTCGGCCATGTTGAAACGTTCGGGGAATGTGATCATACAACCTCCCAACGTACCGTCAGTAGATCGCGAAACGGATGAAAGGCTTCATTTTCCATTTGTTATTTGAGATTTGATATTTGTCATTGCCAGAGAATAACACCATCAAAGCCTCATAAACATTGAGCGATTTTTCTGGCAATGACAAATATCAAATCTCAAATAACAAATGGAAGATGCGCGATCCCTTCCATCTCGATCATCGCATCGGGATTGAACAAACCTTTGACCTCGAACAAAGCCATCACCGGATAATGACGGCCGAAGTAGGCGCGATAGATTTCGCCCAGCGGCTTCAATTGCGCCCGATAAGCCGCGCAATCGGTGACATAGGTGTTGAGTTTGACGATGTCTTGCAATTCCCCGCCAGCCGCGACGATTACGGCCTTGAGGTTTTTGATGACCTGCTCATATTGGGCGATGAGGTCGCCGGGCGCGACGATCCTGCCCTCGGCGTCGCTCGCGTCCTGCCCGGCCAGCATCAACAATCGCCCGCCTTCGACGACGATGCCGTGACTGAAGCCGCGCGGTTTCGCCAGTCCGGGCGGATTGATAATTTCCCGTTCGCTCATCTTCCCGTGAACTCCGGCTTCTGTTTGTTCCTGAAAGCTTCGAAGAAACGCTTGTGGTCTTCGCCCATCAACAACAGCGCCTGGGCCTGCGCCTCGGCTTCAATCGCCGAAGCCAGGTCCATACTCCATTCGTTGTCGATCATCGTCTTGGTCATCGCGAGAGCGAACGCGGGACCTTGCTTCAAACGATCGGCCCATTCGCGCGCCGCGTCCATCAATTCGCCGTGCGGGACGACTCTGTTCACCAGGCCGTAACGATCAGCCGTCGCCGCGTCAATCGTGTCGCCGAACATCAACAGCTCGGTCGCGCGCCCCTGCCCCACGACGCGCGGCAGCAAATAGGCCGCGCCCATATCGGCGCCGGTCAACCCGACTTTGGTAAACAGGAAAGCGAATCTGGCCTGATCCGACGCGACGCGCAAATCCGAAGCCAGCGCGATCACCGCGCCAGCGCCCGCCGCCATTCCGTTGACCGCGGCGATGACCGGTTTATCGAGCAAACGCATGTTCTGAATCAACGCGCCGGTCATCCGCGCGAATTCCAGGTGGCCGCGCATATCGCGCTCGAACAACTCGCCGATGATCTTGTAAACATCGCCGCCCGCGCAGAAAGCTTTCCCCGCGCCGGTGATGATCACGACCCTGACTTGATCGTCGCGCCTGAGTTCAACCATCAGGTCGCGCAACTGCGCGTAGATTTCAAACGTCAGCGCGTTGAGCGCGTCGGGACGGTCGAGCGTGATCGTCGCAACGCCGTCTTCAATTTCATACAAAAAATCGTAGGCCATATAGGTTTCAGGTTTCAGGTGTCAGGTGTCAGGTGTCAGGTGTCAGGTGTCAGGTTTCAGGTTTCAGGTGTCAGGTTTCAGGTTTCAGGTTTCAGGTTCCAGGTTCCAGGTGTCAGGTTTCAGGTTTCAGGTTTCAGGTTTCAGGTTCCAGGTTCCAGGTTCCAGGTTCCAGGTTCCAGGTTCCAGGTTTCAGGTTTCAGGTTTCAGGTTTCAGGTTCCAGGTTCCAGGTTCCAGGTGTCAGGTTTCAGGTTTCAGGTTTCAGGTTCCAGGTGTCAGGTTTCAGGTTCCAGGTTTCAGGCGTTGCCACTGATCTTGATGAGTGAACTAACGCCTGGAACCTGACACCTGACACCTGACACCTGACACCTGGAACCTGACACCTGACACCTGACACCTGACACCTGGAACCTGAAACCTGAAACCTGAAACCTGACACCTGACACCTGATCAAAACATCACCGCCCCGCCATCAATGTTGATCGCTTGCCCGTTGATGCCTTGCGCGAGGTCGCTCGCGAGCATAACGACCATCGCCGCAACCTCCTCGGGTTCAATCATCCGGTTCTGCGGATTGAGCCTTTCCAGCGTCTCTCGCGCTTCGGTCTCCGACATTCCTGTCCTGGCGACGATATTGGCCACATTGTCATCGGTCATCGGCGTGTTGACGTATCCGGGACAGACGGCGTTGACCGTGATGTTGTAGCCGACCAACTCAGCCGCCAGCGCGCGCGTCAGCCCCAACACGCCGTGTTTCGCGGCGGTATAGGCCGCGACGTATTTGCCGCCGATCTTCGACATCGTCGAGGCGATGTTGATGACGCGGCCACGACGCATCTCGATCATCTTCGGGACGAACGCTTTTGTCACGTGATAAACGCTGGTCAGATTGACGGCCAGCATCCGATCCCAGAGTTCGTCGGGGTGATCAACAAAACGATGGCTGCGCCCAAGCCCGGCATTATTGACCAGAATCTCCACGGCGCCTAATTGAGAGTCCACTCGTTCCGCCATTCGCCGAACCTGATCGGCGTCGGTCACGTCGCAAACCACGGCCAGCGCCCCGCGCCCCATCGCGCGAATCTTTTCGGCGACGACGTTGATCTCTCCGGACGAACGCGAACAGACGACGACATCTGCGCCGGCTTCAGCCAATGCGACGGCGCAGGCTTCGCCGATACCACGCCCGCCGCCAGTGACTAACGCAATTTTGCTATTCAATGTATTCATTAAGAATCGGCCATCCGCCATTGGCTATTGGCTATTGAGCATTGGGTATTGATCCGCAGTGAGAAAGTGATTTCACTGCGAGCCAATTGCCAATACCCCATACCCAATTGCCAATGCCGTAGCTTTTATGCTCTACAGGGCTTTGATCGTCGTTTCGGCCACTAAGACCAACCAGACAGAAAAATGTAAGACAGAAAAATGACATCTCTTATTTTTCTGTCTTACATTTTTCTGTCTGGTGGCCGAAACGACGATCAAAG
>Ga0187894_10006634_pt1 | contig 11275 bp, 12 predicted proteins | sample GBC1701081metaG_FD_136650 | JGI IMG/M metagenome (GOLD analysis project Ga0187894, IMG submission 136650) | White microbial mat communities from a lava cave in the Kipuka Kanohina Cave System on the Island of Hawaii, USA - GBC170108-1 metaG ...
ACAGACGATCCCATGGCGGCGTTGCTGGCTTATGCGGCCACGGCCCGGCGCTGCTCGCCGCGCAGTTCTCCCATCGCCTGTCGCATCACCTGCGTCGCGCCCCACAACGCCAACCCCGCCATGGACGCGGCGACGATGAAGTCGGGCCAGAAGGTACCGGTGCCGAATACGCCCAGGGCCGCCGCCAGCACGGCGAGGTTGCCCAGCGCGTCGTTGCGCGTGCAGATCCAGACCGAGCGACGGTTGGAGTCGCCATCGCGATGGCGGAATAGCAGCAGCGCCACGCCAAGATTAGCGAGCAGCGCCAGCACGCCGACGGCGCCCATCACCTGTGCGTCGGGCAGGGTACCGGAAAGCGCGTGATAGATCGCGGTGCCGGCCACCCAGATGCCGAACGCCGCCATGCTGGCCGCCTTCAGCAGGGAGGCGCGGGCGCGCCAATGCAGCGCCAGGCCCAGCACGAACAGGCTGACCCCGTAGTTGGCGGCATCGCCCAGGAAGTCGAGCGAGTCGGCGAGCAGCGCCGTCGAGCCGGCGGTCAGGCCGGCCGTGACCTCGACGCCGAACATCAGCACGTTCACCGCCAGCGCCAGCCACAACACCCGGCGATACGGGCGGTCGGCGGTGCGATGCGTGGCCTGATCATGCGCGGGACCGCAGCAGGATGCACTCATGGCTAATCCTCGTCTCGCTGCTCGGCGACATGCTCCAGCATGTCGACAATCACACGACGGATATGCTCGTCATCGGCGGCATAGAATACATTCTTTCCCTGCCGCTCGGCACGCACGATGCGCGCCGCCTTCAAGAGCCGCAGATGGTGGCTGACCAGCGACAGCGACAGGTCGAGCTTCTCGGCGATCGCCGAAACGGCGGTCGGCTGCTCCAGGCAGGCGGCGACGATCCGCAGCCGGCTGGTGTCGCCCAGCAACCGGAACAGGTCGGCCAGTTGCATGGCGCGATCCTCCGGCAGATCGAGACGCTGGCTCTTGCTGGCTGGCTTGCGCATGGTCACAATGATTGAACAGTTATTTAATTGTAATGTGGCGGCGCGACGCCATGGCGTCAACCCGTCTCTTGGATCGTCGGGTCACGCTCCGCCGTCGCGCCAGGGACGTGCCTGGCGCGACGGCGCAACGCCGGCGACAAGGTGGAAGATCGCTTCGGCGGCGCGTTCGCCGGAGCGCAACGCGCCGTGCACGGTGCCATAGTCAATCGGTTCAGTCGCTTCGCCGGCGAAGAACACGCGATCGCCAAGCGGCTGCGCATAGAGCGCACGGTCCTCGGGCGGGCTGCCGACGGCAGGGTAGGAATAGCAACCCGCCGACCATGGATCGGTGAGCCAGCGCCAGTAGCGCACGCCAGCCGGGTCAGGAACGTCGCCGAAAATCCCGCGCAGCGCCGCCATGGCTTCGTCCCTGACCGCCTCGACAGTATGCGCCTTCTCCAACCGCAATGCTTCGCGGCCATTGGTGAAGCCCAGCAGCACGGGGGCGCCCGTCTCACGATCCAGCGGCACCCACGTGTTGAACACGCCGCGCCGATCCGGCGATGGCGGCAGCGACCGGTACCAGGCGTTGGGCTGCCAGAAGGATTGCTCGAAGCGAAAGTAGATCTTGCCGAAGACACCGTCACCATAGCCGATTCGAGAGACCGCCGTCCGTTGATCGGCAGGCAGCGGCGGGTCGAGCTTCAGCCCGCCATCGCGCAACAGCCCGATCGGAACGGTCACGACAGCGCGTGCCGCGACGACACCATCGGCCTCCACCCCGTGCGGCGACCAGCGCAGCGTGTGCGCCGGCGTGTCCAGCCGGATATCGAGGCCTGATGCGGCGTCCTCCAGCAATGGCCGAAAGCCACCCCGCGGCATCGCGTTGACACCGAAATCCCCTGGCGGCATCCACTCCTCGATCGACAGGCGATCGGCCGGCGCGCCCTGGACACCCTCGCCGCCCATGACACGCTGTGCCAGCACGCGACGGTCGAACAGCGGCAGCCGAGGCGTCCGCAGAAGCGGCTCCGCGACATCCGCCAGCGACACGGAACGCGGCCGCCCGCGCAGGCCCAGCCAGCGGCTGCGCCACCGTCCCCACTGCAGTGCGGTTTCGAACGCGACGTGCCCGCGCCACGCCAGCAGCCGCATGTCGACCCCGTCGTCGAGCGGCACGCCGTTGTCGATAAGGCGCCGCTGGCCGGTGCTTTTGATCAGCTCGACTCCGAGTGCGGCACACCAGTCGGACACGGGGTTGTCGTCCGCGCCATGGATCCACGAAGCGCCAAGGTCAATCGGCACGCCCAGCGACTCGTCCGTCATCACGCGACCGCCGATGCGCGAGCGCGCTTCCAGGAGCGTCACCTCGAAGCCACTGTCCTGCAGCAGACGGGCCGCGACGAGCCCCGCAATGCCGGCGCCGATGACCAGCACCTTCTCGTTCGGCCCGGGCGCCGTTGCGGACGTCATCGACCACGATCCTGTCCGACGCGGCGCTATCCCGGATGACACCATCAGCGCGCGACCCCAAGCGCACGCTCGACCTCGGCCTCATGCAATGTCGGAAACGCCGCCGCCACCAGCGGCAACAGCGACTCGCGGTCGCGCGCATCGGGCGTCACACCCAGGCAGACAGCGTAGACGCCGAGATTGCCGACGGCGGCGCGCAGGCGCTGATGCAGCGGCCGGTCGCGATCGCCGGGCAGCGGCCAGTGCGCGGCCAGCATGAGCTGCTCGACATGTTCGGCCGCCAGTTCGGCCTCGGCGATGCGCCGGCGTGCCGCCTGCACGGTTTCCGCCGGCGCCGTTGGCCAATCGCCCTCCTTGATGCGCTGGCGCATCGCGCGGGCCGGGCGCACGATGCCGGATTGCCAGGGTTCGATCTCGGCCAGCAGCGCCTTCAGTCGATCGACCGTCAGGGTGCCGCGACCCGAGGCGCCCAGCCACACGCACAGCAACAGGACGTTGACGTTGGCCTGGCGGCGTTCCTGCAACGCCAGGCACGCCGTGGCCACACCCTCGGCGGCATAGACCTCGAGCGAGAAATTCCAGAACGGATGCGGCAGGAAATCGCTCATCGGGAGGTCATCACCGCCGCCGCCCCGACCAAAGACAGCTTGGCGCCGACGCAGGAGACCCGTACACCGGGGCACGTTCCTTTGCTAGGGTAGAGCCGGGAGAGGTTTGGCCGCATCCGATGGAAGAACTCGATCTCGACGCCATCCGCGCCAAACTGGCGGCGCTGCAGCAGGAACATCGTGACCTTGACGAGGTGATCGCGCGACTCGCCGAGAAGGCGCCATTCGACATGATTCAGCTCCAGCGCCTCAAAAAACGCAAACTCGGCCTCAAGGATCAGATTGCGCTGCTCGAAAGCAAGTTAATTCCCGATATCATCGCTTAGTTGTCTGTGAATTTCACAACGTAAGCAATGGGTTGACCGCGCGGCGTTAGGGCACGATGTTTGCGGATGACGAGTTCTCCAGCCGCAAACGGCCCCTCTTCTTCGCCGACCGAGTCACCAGTGCAGCCTCCTCAACTGCGATCCGACTGGGCGCTGTTCCTCGACCTCGACGGAACGCTGCTCGACCTTGCGCTGACGCCGACAACGGTGGTCGTGCCCGACGGGCTGGTCGATGTGCTGCGGCACCTGCACAGCTGGTTGAATGGTGCCGTCGCCATCGTCACCGGGCGGCCCCTGGATGATATCGACCGGCTTTTGGCGCCCCTGGTGCTGCCGGTGGCGGGCAATCATGGTGCGTCGGCACGCCTGCCCGACGGCTCGCAGCAGGCGCTGGCGGCGGTAGCGGCGCTGCCGCCGGAATGGCGCGCCGCAGCCGAGGCAGCCTGCAGCCAGTGGCCCGGCACCATCGTCGAGGCAAAACCCTATTCGCTGGCACTGCATTACAGGCTGGCACCCGATCGCGACCGCGACATCTACGACCTGCTAAGCCGTCTGGCCGCCGAGCGCGCCGACGATTACGAGATTCTGAAAGCACACTACGCCTTCGAGCTGCGGCCGCGGCGCGCCGACAAGGGCCTCGCCATCGAGCGCTTGATGGAACTGGTGCCATTTCGTGGCCGTGTGCCCGTCTTTATCGGCGACGATGTGACCGACGAGAGCGGCCGGGCCGCGGCGCGCCGATTGGGCGGCATTGGCCTCGACGTGGCCGATACCTTTGACGGCAGCGCGGCGCGTGTTCGCCAATGGCTGGCTGCAGCAGCCGCCGCGCAAAGCGGAGAAGCATGATGCGGCAACTCGATCTGGCCCCTATCGGCAACTGCGCCATCGCCAGCCTGGTGGACCGCAACGCACGGCACGTCTTCCACTGTCACCCGCGGCTCGACGGCGATCCCATCTTCAACGCGCTGCTCAACGGTGATGCACCGGAAACGGGCTTCATGGACGTGGAGCTGCGCGACCTCGCGCGTACCGAGCAGGCCTATGTGCGCAACACGGCCGTACTGGAGACGATTCTCGAGGATCGCCACGGCGCGCGCATCCGCATCTACGACTTCGCGCCGCGGTTCGAACGCTTCGGGCGAGTCTTTCGGCCACCGATGCTGGTGCGCCGCATCGAACCGATGTCGGGCCACTGCCGCATCAAGGTGAGAATCCGCCCGTCCTACGATCATGGATCGATCGCTGCCCATCCGATTCCCGGCAGCAACCACATCCGCTACACGTCGCCGGGGCTGACGGTCCGCGTGACCACGGATATGCCCATCACCTTCCTGCTGCAGGAAGTCGAGTTCGTTCTCGACCGCGCCATCAACCTCTTCCTCGCACCCGACGAAACGCTGCCCGACAAGCCCGATACGTTTGCCCGCGAGGTGCTGGAGGAAACGACGTCCTACTGGCAGAACTGGGTGCGCGGGCTTGCCGTGCCCTTCGACTGGCAGGACGCCGTCATTCGCGCCGCCGTGACCTTGAAGCTATGCAGTTTCGAGGACAGCGGCGGCATCATCGCGGCGCTGACCACGTCGGTGCCCGAGTCGGCCGACAGTGGCCGCAACTGGGACTATCGCTTCTGCTGGCTGCGTGATTCGTACTTCACCGTGAACGCGCTCAACCGCTTGGGCGCTACGAACACGATGGAGAACTACATCCGTTATCTGCTGGCGGCCGTGCTGGGCCAGAGCACGTCACCGATGATGCCGCTCTACCCGATCGTTCCCGGCAGTTCGCTGACTGAGATCGAGGCCACCGCGCTGAAGGGATTCCGCGGCATGGGCCCGGTGCGCATCGGCAACGCCGCGGCGAGCCAGCGACAGAACGACGTCTACGGTTCGCTCATCCTGGCGACAGCGCAGATGTTCTGGGACGGCCGCCTGCCCAGCCCCGGCGGTGCCGATCTTTATCGCCTGCTGAAGCCGATCGCCAAGCGCGCGGCCAAGGACGCCCTGAAGCCCGACGCCGGCATCTGGGAGTTTCGTGGCCGCCAGCGCGTGCATACCTTCTCGGCCGCGATGTGCTGGGCGGCGCTGCATCGCATGGCGCTGATCGCCGGCCGCGTCGGCCAGCAGGCGGATGCCACCGACTGGCAGGGCCGTGCCGCGGCACTCAAGCATGAGATCCTGCACCGCGCGTTGCATCCCGACGGCTGGTTCGCAGGCAGTTTCGGCGGTACGGAGATTGATGCCTCGCTGCTGCTGTTGCCCGAGATCGGGTTCGTATCAGCAACGGACGAACGCTTCCTGCGCACGATCAAGATCGTCGAGCAGCGCCTGCTGCGTAACGGATTTGTCATGCGCTACGACGAGGCCGATGATTTCGGCCCGCCGGACTGCGCGTTCCTGGTATGTACGTTCTGGTATCTCGATGCCTTGACCGCAACCGGACGGCGGGAAGAAGCGTTAGAGTTGTTTGAGAATATTCTCGCGCGGCGGAACCATGTCGGTCTGCTGTCAGAGGATATCGATCCGCGCAGCGGCGCACTGTGGGGCAACTTCCCACAGACCTATTCAATGGTCGGGCTCATCCTGTCGGCGATGCGGCTCAGCCGGAGCTGGGAGGAAGGCCTATGGGGCGCCTCGTAGTCGTTTCCAACCGCGTCCCAGCATCCGGTCGTGCACCGGACGCCGGCGGGCTCGCGGTCGGCCTCAGGGAGGCCCTGCGTGGCGACGTGCTGTGGTTCGGCTGGAGCGGCGAGACCAGTGGACAGGCCACGCTCGATATCAGCCTGAACACGAGCGGGTCCGTCACCTATGCGACGACCGATCTCTCCACCGAGGACTATAACCGGTTCTATGTCGGCTTCTCCAACGGCACGTTATGGCCGCTCTTCCACTTCCGCATCGGGCTGATGGAATTCAGGCGCGAATATCTCGAGGGCTATCTCGCCGTAAATCGCAAGTTCGCCGCGGCGCTCGCGCCATTGCTGCGGCCCGACGATACGATCTGGGTGCACGACTATCACTTCATGCCGTTCGCCGACGAACTGCGCCGCATCGGCGTGCGCAATCGCGTCGGCTTCTTCCTGCACACGCCGTTCGTGCCGGCCAGCGTCTTCGCCGCGCTGCCCCGCGGCGAGCATCTGCTGGAAGCGATGTGCGCGTACGACGTGATCGGCTTCCAGACCGAGCCCGATCGCCTGGGTTTCCTCGATTGCCTGCATCAGCTGCTGGGCATCGAGATCGGCGATGGCCGTCGCATCTTCCGCGATGGCCGCACCATCTCGATACTCACCAACCCGATCGGCATCGATCCCGACAGCTTCGCCCAGGATGCACGACGCACGGTGCGCAGCCAGGAAGCGCGTCGCCTGCGCGAAAGCCTAGTCGGACGGGCGCTGATCTTCGGCGTCGAACGGCTGGACTACTCCAAGGGATTGACGCATCGCTTCGAGGGCTTCCGCCGCCTGCTGAGCCGCTTCCCCGATCATCGGCTGAAGGTGAGCTTCCTGCAGATCGCCGCGCGCTCGCGCCAGGACGTCAACCAGTACCGGGCACTACGCCGTGAGCTCGACCAGCTCGCCGGCAATATCAACGGCCGCTTCGCCGAGTTCGACTGGGTGCCGCTGCGCTACATGACCCGCAGCATGTCGCGCAGCACGCTGGCGGGCTTTCACCGTATCGCCCGGGTCGGCCTGGTGACGCCATTGCGCGACGGCATGAATCTTGTCGCCAAGGAATATGTCGCCGCCCAGGATCCCGCTGACCCCGGCGTGCTGGTGCTGTCGCGTTTCGCCGGCGCGGCGCGCGAGCTGGACGCGGCGCTGATGGTCAACCCGTTCGATCCCGACGAGATCGCCGAAAGCCTGCATCTGGCTCTGTCGATGCCGGCCGAGGAGCGCATCGCGCGTCATGCCGCCCTGCTCGACCGCGTGCGCTCGGTGACGGCCCTGACCTGGTGCCGGCGCATGCTCGATGCGCTGCAGGAGATCCCCAACGTCGCCGAGCCGCAACCGGTCGACGTCGTGCCCTGACAGGTACTTGCGGCGGCAACGTTCATTCCTATACTCGCCGCTCCTCGGCGCGGCCCTTGCGACCGGGCGGCACGAGAGAAGGCATGGCGACGAAAAAGACCCGCAAAGCAACCCACCCCCTGGTCGGCGTCATCATGGGAAGCCAATCCGACTGGAGCACGATGCGGCACGCCGCCGACACCCTGGCGGCGCTGGGCGTACCGTTCGAGACGCGCATCATCTCGGCACACCGCACGCCGCGGCGCATGATGGATTATGCGGCCGCGGCCAAGGATCGCGGACTGAAGGTGATTATCGCCGGCGCCGGCGGCGCGGCGCACCTGCCGGGCATGACGGCCTCGATGACGGCGCTGCCGGTGCTGGGCGTGCCGGTCGAAAGCGCCGCGCTCAAGGGCATGGACAGCCTGATGAGCATCGTGCAGATGCCCGGTGGCATCCCGGTCGGCACCCTGGCAATCGGCAAGGCCGGCGCCACCAACGCCGGCCTGCTGGCCGCCAGCATCGTGGGCCTGTCCGATCCCAAGATCATGGCCGCCGTCGAAGCCTGGCGCGCGCGCCAGACCAACGCCGTCGCCGACCACCCGGCGAACGAGAAGGAAACGTGAGCACCTCGGACGCGCTGGCGCCGGGATCGACCGTCGGTATCCTGGGCGGCGGCCAGCTCGGCCGCATGACGGCTTTGGCGGCCGCCAACCTGGGCTACCGCTGCCATATCTTCGCGCCTGAAACCGAGTCACCGGCTGCGGCCGTTGCGGCCGACTGGACCTGCGCGCCATACGACGATCAGGACGCGCTGCGCGCATTCGCCGGCAAGGTCGACGTCGTCACTTACGAGTTCGAGAACGTACCGGTGGCCTGCGTCGCGTTTCTGGAAACGCTGGTGCCCGTGCGCCCGGGCGCCGAGCCGCTGCGCATCGCGCAGCACCGTGGCCGCGAGAAAGCGTTCTTCGAGCGCATCGGGGTGCCGGTGGCACCGTTTGCGTTGGCCGACAGCGAGGTCGCGTTCATCGCCGCCGCCCGGCAGGTCGGCCTGCCGGCCATCGCCAAGACCACGACCGAAGGCTACGACGGCAAAGGCCAGGCGCGGCTGGATGCCGGCACCGACCTCGCGGCGGTGTGGGCGGCTTTGGGCCATCGCGAACTGATCGTCGAGGGTTTGGTCGACTTCGTTGCCGAAGCGTCCGTGATCGTGGCGCGCGACACCACAGGCGTTGCGCGCTGCTTTCCGATCGGCCGCAACGTGCACCGCGCCGGCATCCTGCACACCACCACCGTGCCGGCCGGCTTCGATGACACGCTGCTGCAGCAGGCCGAGGCCATCGGCCGGCGCGCGGCGGAAGCGTTCGACCTGATCGGCATGCTCTGTGTCGAGCTTTTCGTCGGCCGTGATGGCCGCGTGCTGGCCAACGAAATGGCGCCGCGGCCACACAACTCGGGCCACTGGACCCAGGATGCCTGCGTCACCAGCCAGTTCGAGCAACTGGTGCGCGCCGTATGCGGCTTGCCGCTGGGCGTGGTCGACTTGCAGGCGCGCCAGGTCGTCATGACCAACCTCATCGGCGATGATGTGAGCGCGTGGCCGCACATCGTCGCCGAGCCCGGCGCCAAGCTTCACCTCTACGGCAAACGCAAGGCCCGCGCCGGACGCAAGATGGGGCACGTCAATCGGCTCACTTTGTAGTGAGCACAAGTCGCCTTGATTGCGCCGCAAAGACAGTCGAATCTACGCGAAGTCAAGAATAATACTCCACTTAAAGTGGTAGGGAGTGACGGTCCATGCGCACGACATCCAAGTTTGCTTTGGCATTCCTGTTATCGGCGCCGGTCACCATTCCAGAGGCTCATGCACAACAGGCCGGTTGGGATGGTGACTGGGAAGGGATCTGGCAATGCGCCGCCAACGCCAATGCTGCGGCGTTCACAGAACAGGCGATCGCAACCATAAGTCGTGGTCGGATCAAGCTGTCCCGCGCGACCACCAACAACGATGAAATCCTCAACGGCACCATCGACGGCAGCGGCGTGATGATCCTGACCGGACGCGGCATCGGCCCGGATGGCCAGCCGCAGCTGTCGAGCTTCAGCGGTGCCGTGTCGGGTCGGTCGCTGACGGCGAATGGCCGCATCGTTCCTCAAGGTGGCGGCGCGGTGCAGCCCTGTACGCTGGCCATGGCGCCTGCGGGGACCGCCGGTCCGACCGTTCTGCGCGGCAGCGGCGATCCGGGTGCCACGAGCAGTCCGTATCCGGCACCCACGTACTATCCGCCGCCGGTCGTCTATTCAGACCCCTACTGGTATGACGACGACTACTACTGGCGTCGCTATCGCTGGGATCGTTGGCGGCGAACGCATGGTCCGGACGCCAGCGGTGGTGGCGGTCACGCCAGACGACCGCTTTGCCCGCCGGGGCAGATGCCCAGTGGCGGACGATGCCGCGTGCTCAGTGATGCGCCACCCGTGACACCGCCGCCATCAAAGCCGATCGGCGGTGGTTCAACCGCGTCGCCCACACCGCCGCCCTCGGTGCCCGACAAGCGGTTCCCGACCACCGCGGCACCGGCGCCAAGCACCACGCCGTCATACACGCCGCCGTCTTACACCACGCCGTCATACACGCCGTCGTCGCCAGCCCCGACGGTGCGCGACAAATACGTGCCCTCCTATTCTCCGCCGCCCGCCTCATCGCCGTCCGTCGTGCGGCCGGCGGCACCCCCGCCGCCACCACCATCTTATTCGCCGCCACCAGTGAAATACTCGAGTCCCCCGCCAGCGCCCTCACCAGCCCCGGCCCCGTCCTATTCGCCACCGGAGAAGTCGTATTCGAGCCCGGCGCCTTCACCGGCACCAGCGCCAGCACCGGCGCGCAGTGCACCACCGCCGCCGCCACCGGCGAGTTCGGGCTGCTCGGGCCCCAAGTGCCCGCGATGATCGCCTAACGTGCCGGACCGGGGCCCGGCCGCCAGCGGGCCCCGAAATCGCGGACCTGGGTCTTCAAGCGCTCGAACCGCATCACATCCTCGATGCGTCGATCCAGGAAGGCCCAGGTCGCCGACATGCCGTCGGATCGATCGTTCAGCCAGTAGAGCACCGTCGATGAGTAGACCGCCGCCAGGGTCGCGCGTTTGGTATAGAAGCTGAAGTCGGCTGAGCGGTCGCCGGCCGCGTACCAGATGGCATCAACCGTCCGATAGAGCAGCTGGGCTGCCAGCGGCGCGTTGATGGGCAGCGCCAGAGCAGTCAGCGCACGGCGCACGGCTTCGCGGTGAGCAGCATTCTGTTCCAGCCGCACACGGACCCCCAGGGTGATGCGCTCGCGGACTTTCAGGCCGGCGATATTGCGCCGCTCGAGCTCCTCGACCAGCCGCCGGTCGGCGCGGGCACTGTGATAGGCAATCATTTCCAGAGCACCGCCGGGGAAGGCGAGCGCCGCCTCGTCGGCCGTAATCGAGCCATCGCGCACCGCCGCCCGGACGCCGGCCGGGCCCCAACCATCGAAAGCGACGTTGAACAGGACGGCATCCAGGACCCGGTCCCTTAGCTCATCGCCGGCGTCGTGCTTGTCGTCCATGGGCAGGCTCCTCGCTAACCTCTTCAAGATATAGGAATTTTCCGGGATTTCGTAGGTCTCGCCGATGGTAAAAATGGCCTCGAACGCCGAATCTCCCGGGCTTCCCATCCCGCGCAAGCTGTGTTACCACCCGCCCCCTAGTGCTGGGTCTGCCCCGGCTCGATACCCATTCCAGAGAGGAGTGTGAGAACAAGTGCAGGTCCTGGTTCGCGACAACAACGTCGATCAAGCGCTGCGCGTGCTGAAGAAGAAGCTCCAGCGCGAGGGCGTCTTCCGTGAGATGAAGCT
>Ga0187894_10006635_pt1 | contig 11274 bp, 10 predicted proteins | sample GBC1701081metaG_FD_136650 | JGI IMG/M metagenome (GOLD analysis project Ga0187894, IMG submission 136650) | White microbial mat communities from a lava cave in the Kipuka Kanohina Cave System on the Island of Hawaii, USA - GBC170108-1 metaG ...
AAGCATGAACGGGTGGCCCGCGCCAACCTCAACTCGGTCGGCGTTTCGCTGAACTACGAGCGCCGTTTCTGATATGAAGGAACGCTGGCAGGGGGCCGGCGCAGTGAGAGTAACGCATGGCCTGGTCGCTTCGTTCTGCTGCATTGACGCTCGCCGGCGCGCTGCTGGGCGGTGGATTGACGTTCGTCATCGCGGTGGCGGCCCCCAAGATGGGCGGCGGTCCAGTGCCGGGCCTGCCCGAGGGCACGGACTTCGGCCTCGATACGCTGGAACGGCCGCGCCAGATCCTCAGGGCCGAGGCGGCCGGCGGCAAGCAGTCCTGGCTGGTGGCGCTGGGCAACACCGCCTTCAGCGCGCCCAGCCTGTTCGGCCCCAAGGCGCGCGAAGCGGGCCTCTCCTGCGATACCTGTCACCGCCAGGGCGACATCAATCCGCGTTTCTTTGTGGCCGGCGTCTCGGTGCGACACGGCGGCCTCGATCCGACAACGTCGGTGTTCAACCCGACACAGGACGACGGCATCGTCAACCATGTCGACATCCCCAGCCTTCGGGGCACGCGCTTCAATGCGCCCTACGGGCGTGATGGGCGCATCGCCTCGCTGCGCGAGTTCGCGCGCAATGTGATCGTGTCGGAGTTCGGCGGACCGGAGCCGGCGCCGATCATCCTGGATGCGCTGGTCGCCTACATGGAGCAGATCGAGTTCCTGCCCAATCCCCAGATCGACCGGCTGGGCCAGCTGACCGCGGCGGCGAGCCCTGCCGCCAAGCGCGGCGAGGTTCTGTTCAGACAGCCGATGGCCGGCATGGGTGGCCGCAGCTGTGCCACCTGTCATGTGCCCGACGCGCAGTTCGCCGACGGCCGTCGCCACGACGTCGGCTCCGATGGCCTCTTCAAGACGCCGACACTGCTCAATGCACGTTTCACCGCGCCCTATTTCCATGACGGGCGCCACGCCGGTTTCGCCGATGTCGTGGCCCATTTCGATCGCGTCTTCGCGCTGGGACTGACAACGCAGCAACGCAGCGATCTGGCGGCCTATCTCGAGGCGGTGGGCGACGCCGACCAGCCGTTCGAGCCGATGACGCGCCAAAGCGAGATGAGCGAGCTGGCGTCCTATGTCGCCGTGCTCGACCAGGCCATCACGCGCGCCGACCAGCCTGCCATCGACCTCGTGGTCGATACCGTGGTGTTCGACCTGCGCTTCATCGCGCGCCGCTTCGACAATCGCGATCCGCGCACCGGTCGCATCCGGCGGCCCGATCGCCCTGATGTTGCGCGTATCGCCGAGGACCTGGCGGCGCACATGACCAGCATCGGCGCCCGTGCCCGTGCCGGTGACGCTGACGGCGCCCGCGAGTCGCTGCGCCTCTATCGCGAGCGCGCCGTCGCCCTGGTCGCCAGCTATCCGCAGAACTGATTTCCTCCCCAACGAAGTTGGGGACGTGCCCCGAAGGGGCGGAGGGGACCCCTGGGGGTCTCGGTTATAGAGACCACGTCAGCCCCCCATCCGGCCTTCGGCCACCTACCCCGCGAGCGGGGAAGGGAAAGCCGGCCAGCTGCCGGTGCGGGCCAGCACGGGCGAATAGTCGCCGAACGACCAGCGCAGTGGCAGGGCGCCAGTGACGCGACGGCCCTCGCTCAAATGGAAGCGCATCAATCGCTGGGCGCCTGCGAAGCTTTTCACCTCGTCGCCATCCCACACGATGTCGCTTGTGCCCGTGAGGTAGATGAGATCGCCGCTGTCGAAGTCGATGAACAGCAGGCCGGCGCGCGGGTTGATCAACAGATTGCCGTAGGTGTTGAAATACGAGTTGCCGGCGAAGTCGGGCACCACCAGGGTGCGGCCATCATCGATACGCACGAAGCCAGGCTTGCCGCCGCGGTGCGAGACGTCGACGCCGCCGGAGGCCTCGTCCTTGAACGACGACGCGATGAACAGCGTATCGGCGGCTGCGATCAGGTCGCGGGTCGGACGATCGAGCGTGTCGAACTGCGCCAGCGGCCGCGGCGTGCCGACATCGTCGATCTCCTCGGTGGCCTCGAACGTGCGGGCCTGGATGTATTGCGGGCAGTTGCCGAAGCTCTGCGTGATGCGGATATCGACCGCCGCATCGTCCAACGCCATCACCTTGCCGTTGGCACGGTTGCGCCGGCGCGAATGCGGCTCAAGTCCGAGCAGGCCGAGATCGGCGCCGACCGCCAGCGTCGCGCCGAGCGGATCGCCGAACAGCGGCGGCGCTGTGACGCGCAGGGTCCGCTCGTCGGGCGTCGAGATGAAACCCGGCCGTCCCGCCAACACCGATGCCCACGGGCGGCCGTCGTCGTCGACCGAGCCGACCAGCAGCATCGGCAGCTGAGTGAAGAACGTGCGATGCTGATCGGGCATGAAGTCGCGGATGGCCCGTTTGCCGGCCTGCTCGGCGCGCTCGCGCACACCGGCGCGCCGCTGCGCTTCGCGTTCGCCGGCGTGGAACGGGGACTCAAGGCGCGACTCCGAATCGACCATGTCCACCTCCTTGCCGCGGAGATTTCGACTTGGACGTCTGGCGCGTTCCGGTCAAGGCAAGCCATCAGGCGCGCGCATGAAACCTCATCATGCCGCCCACGCGTTCGTTTATGCGACCAGCCGTGATGCGCCGCGTTGACCGGCGCCGGATCGGGTCCTAGCGTAGGGTCAACGAGGGAGGATGCGATGCCAGTGCGCGTCATCGGCATGATCGGTGTCACGCCGCCGGCCGGCGCGGCGTCGGTGCACGTCATCAAGGGCGGCATTTCGACCGACTACCTGCGGGCCTTCTCGCAGGCCCACGAACAATCCGACTTCGATCTCGTGCTGGTCGGCTACACCGCGTCCTCGGCCGAGGGCTTCCTGGTGGCGCAATACGCCGCATCACGGACCGCCAAGCTCGGCTACCTCATCGCCCACCGGCCCGGCTTCGTGGCGCCGACCTTGGCGGCGCGCAAGATCGCCACCTTCGACCACCTGACCGGAGGCCGGCTGGCGCTGCACATCATCGCCGGCGCCAGCGACTCCGAGCAGGAGGGTGACGGCGACTTCCAGCCCAAGGACGTGCGCTATCGCCGCGCCGCTGAATATATCGAGGTGATGAAGCGCGCCTGGTCATCACAGCGGCGCTTCGACTTCGAGGGCGCGTTCTATCGCATCAAAGGCGCGCAGTCCGATGTGCGGCCGCTGCAGACGCCCCATCCGCCGTTGTTCTTCGGCGGCTCCTCGGAAGGTGCCCTGGCGATGGGCGCGCAGCACTGCGATGTCTTCGCCATGTTCGGCGAACCGCTGGCCGCCACGCGCACGCGCATTGCCGAGTTTCGTGCCCGTGCCGCCGCGCACGGCCGCACGCCCACCTTCAACATGTCGTTCCGGCCGATCCTGGCGGCCACCGAAGACGAGGCCTGGGACAAGGCCAAGCAGATCCTCGGTTCGATTCAGGCACAGCAGAACCCAACCGGGTTCGGTGCCATCAAGAAGCCGCTCGACCATTCGGCGCGCCGCCTGCTCGACTTCGCCGCGCAAGGCGAGGTGCACGACACGCGGCTGTGGATGCCGATCGCCGAAGCCACCGGCGCCGTCGGCAACACGTCGTGCCTGGTCGGCACGCCGGAGCAGGTGGCGCAGGCCATGCTCGAATACTACAAGCTCGGCGTCCACTCGTTCCTGATCCGCGGCTTCGATCCGTTCAACGACGCCATCGACTTCGGCCGTGAGCTGATCCCCCGGCTGCGCACAGGGGCTGCCGGGCTCGATCGCGCCGCGGCGGCGTGATGGGCAGCTCGCCATCGGATGCGGTCGACGTCGCCATCGTCGGTGGCGGACCGGTCGGCCTGAGCGCCGCGATCATGCTCGGTGCGCTGGGCGTGCGTACGCACCTGCTGGAGCGCAACGCCGATACCTCGTTCCATCCGCGTGGCCACGTGGTCAATGCGCGCAGCATGGAGATCTTCCGCACGCTCGGTGTCGAGGCCGACATCGCGGCCGCTTCGGTGCCGCTGGAGCGGCATCAGGGTGTTGCCTTCGTCACCCGGCTGGCCGGTGCCGAGATCGGCACGCTGCGTTATCGCGGTGATCCGGTGCTGGATGCCCTGGAGGCGAGCTACAGTCCCAGCGTCAAGCGCTCCTGCCCGCAGGATGTGCTCGAGCCGATCCTGCGCCGCCACGCCGAGCGCTGTGCGTCGGTGCGCGTGGGCTTCAGCGCCGACGTCATCGGGATCAATCAGGATGCGGACGGCGTGACGGCGCGGTGCCGCAGCGAGGATGGCCGCCAGGACAGCGTCAGGGCCCGCTATGTCATCGCCGCCGATGGCGCGCGCAGCCCGGTGCGGCACATGCTTGATGTGCCGATGAGCGGCTTGGGCCGCATGGGCCATCAGATCGGCATCCACTTCGAGGCCGATCTGTGGCCGTGGATCGCCCATCGGCCCTATCTGCTGTGGTGGATCTACAACGCCGATGCCGCCGGCCTGTTCATCGCGCTCGACGGCCGGCACCGCTGGACCTTCAACTTCGCCTACGATCCGCAGCAGGCGGCACCGGCGGATTTCACCGAGGCGCGCTGCATCGCCATGATCCGCGCCGCCGTCGGCGTGGCCGACCTCGACGTCCGGATTCGCAGTGTGCTCCCTTGGCGCATGCAGGCACGTCTGGCCGAGCGTTTCCAGGTCGGGCGCATCTACCTCGCGGGCGATGCGGCGCATCCGCTGCCGCCGACCGGCGGCCAGGGCATGAATACCGGCATTGCCGACGTGCACAATCTCGCCTGGAAGCTGGCGCTGGTGCTGCGCGGCGTTGCACCTGCTGCGCTGCTGGACAGCTACGAGGCCGAACGCCGGCCGGCGGCCCAGACCAATGTCGATCAGAGCGTGAAGAACGCCACCAGCATGGCATCGTCGGGCCTCGGCGGCATGCTGGCCAACGACCGAACGCTGCTGGCGCAAATCGAAAGTTCGGCGGGCGGGGCGGCGCGCGCCCAACTTGCCGCCGCCATCCCGGCGCAGCGCGAGCATTTCGACTATCCAGGCCAGACCTTCGGTTATGCCTATCGTTCGATGGCTGTTGTCGAGGACGGCACGCCGCCGGTGCCGTTCTCGGTGCACCACTATGCTCCCACTGCCCGGCCCGGCCATCGAGCGCCACACGCCTGGGTCGAGCGGGATGGCCGCCGGATATCGACCATCGACGTGTCAATAGGCGAGCGCTTCTGCCTGCTGGCCGGTGCCGACGGTGCGCCATGGTGCACCGCACTGGCGCGCGTGGCGTCCCGCGCGGGTGTCGCGGCAGTCGCCTATACCGTCGGCGCGCAGGGCACACTGGTGGATCGCGAGGATCGCTGGTGCGGTCTCTATGGCCTCAGCCGCAGCGGTGCCGTCCTGTTGCGGCCTGACGGCCACGTGGCCTGGCGCGCCTTTGCGCTCGACGCCGATCCGGAGCAGATTTTGACCTGGGTCGTGGACAAGATGCTGTGCCGCGCGGCCGACGCCGTCGTGCCCAGGCGTGCGCAAGGAGGGTCGCATGGCTAAACCCGTCAAGCTGGCGCATGTGGTGTTCCGAACCAATCAGCTGGAGGCGATGGTCGACTGGTACCGCACCGTGCTGGAAGCGCGGGTGGTGCATCGCGGCGAGTGGATCGTGTTCCTCACCTACGATGACGAGCACCATCGCATCGCCCTGATCGGTGGCCAGCAGTACCCCGAGAAGCCGGCCGGTCGGCCCGTGGGGTTCGTGCATGTCGCGTTCACCTATGCCGGGCTGCCCGATCTGTTCGGCACCTACCAGCGGCTGAAGCAGGCCGGCATCGTGCCCCACCGCGCCATCAATCACGGACCGACGACGTCGTTCTACTACAGCGACCCTGACGGCAATGATGTCGAGCTGCAGGTCGACCGTTTCGCCGATGCCGACGAGGCCAAGGCGTGGATGCAGGGCGACGCTTTCGCGCGCAACCCCATCGGGATCGAGTTCGACGCCGAGCAGATGATGGCGCGCTTGCAGTCAGGCGAAGCACACGCCGCCTTGATGCGTCGGCCCGACGAATGACGCGGTGCAGGGCCGACCTGCGCAAACGTGAACGCCACGCCGGCCCATGTGCCTTTCCCTGGATGCCTGGGGAGAGGTATGAATCGCCGCCTTGGCACGCCGGCCGCCGCCGGCTTATCCACGGAGGGAGACTGTCATGAAGCTCTACTATTCACCCGGTGCCTGCTCGATCGGCATTCACGTCCTGCTCAACGAGATCGGCAAGCCGTTCGAAATCGAGAAGGTCGACCTGGCGGGAGGCAAGCAGTATCAGCCGCCGTTCACCAGCGTTAATCCCAAGTCGAAGGTGCCGACCTTGGCACGTGACGACGGTTCGGTGCTGACCGAGTTTCCGGCCATCGCCACCTGGCTCGCGCGTACCAATCCGGACAAGAAGCTGTTGGCCGACGATGCCGAGGGCATCGCGCGCACGCTCGAGATGTTGGACTACGTCGTGGCCTCGGTCCACATGCAGGGCTTCTCGCGCATGTTCCGGCCGGTCAACTACGCACCCAGCGAATCCGATCACGACGCGGTCAAGGCGCGCGGTCGCGAGATGGCCGAAAAGGCGTTTGCCATCATCGACGAGAAGCTGAAAGGCAAGGACTACGTCAACGGCGCATTCTCGATCGCCGATTGTGCGCTGTTCTATGTCGAGCTGTGGGCGACGCGCTTCAAGATCGCTCTCCCGGCCAACGTGGCGGCGCACTTCGCCCGCATGCAGGCGCGTCCTGCTGTACAGAAGACGCTGCAGGCCGAAGGGCTGGCGGCCTGATACGGATGCCAAGGCGGGCCCCGCGGGCCCGCCGCGGCGCTTTATACAGATCCACTGGCGTTCAGACGGCTTCGATCGCGCGCGCCGCCGTTGTAGTGTCACCCGTCGGCGGTGCGGAGGATGCGATGGCGGAGACGGGAAAGCTGCTGCTGGTGGGATGCGGCAAGATGGGCGGCGCCATGCTGGAAGGCTGGCTGGAGCAAGGGCTCAAGCCGGCCGATCTCGCCGTCATCGAGCCGGGCGACGGGAACCGGCCCAAGGTGGCGGGCGCTGCGATTGTCGGGACGGTCGACCAGATCCCCACCGACTTTACCCCCGATATCGTCATCCTGGCTGTCAAGCCGCAGATCATGGCTGACGTGTTGCCCGGTTTGCGCCGGTTCGTCAGCCCGTCGACCACCTTTCTGTCGATTGCCGCCGGCAAGACGGTCGCCACCTTCCGCGCCGGACTGGGCGAAGACGCGCGTATCGTGCGCGCCATGCCCAACACGCCGGCCGCGGTGCGGCGGGGCGTAACCGTGTGCGTCGCGGGTGCTGGCGTCGGCACGCCGGCCAGGACGCGCTGCGCCGATCTGCTATCGGCCGTGGGCGATGTGCTGTGGACCGAGGACGAAGGCTTGATGGACGCGGTAACCGCGGTGTCCGGCAGCGGACCGGCCTATGTCTTCCTGCTCGTCGAAGCGATGGCGGCCGCTGGTGTAAACGCCGGTCTGCCGGCCGACATGGCCATGACCTTGGCGCGCGCCACGGTCGCCGGTTCTGGCGAACTGCTGCATCGGTCCACTGAAGCGGCGGCGCAGCTGCGCATCAACGTGACGTCGCCGGGCGGCACCACCGCCGAGGCGCTGAAGGTGCTGATGTCCGATATCGGCATCCAGCCGCTGTTCGATTCGGCCATCGCCGCCGCCACGCGCCGATCGAAGGAACTCGCGGGCTAGGCCGGTCGCTCGCGCGCAATCGCCTCGAGGTGGCGGCCAAACACATCGTCCGTGCGCTCGACCAGGCCCACCTGCGGATGATAGCGGAATCCTGATTGGGTTTCCGCCGCGGCAGCAAGCGCCTGTCGGGCACTCGCGGCGGCGTCGGCTGTCCTGGCCTGGGCGTGCCAGATCAGCGCGCGGGCGCCGTACGCCAGATAGCGGTCCTTGGGAAAGGTCAATCGGTCCTGGCCCGCATCCAGGATGTCCAGCACACGCGCGTAGAGATCGGACAGTTTGCGGGTCGCGACCAGGACCGCATAGGCGAGGTAGGCGTTGGTTTTGGATTGGGGAAAGATCTGTTCCCGTTCAAGTGCCGCCTCGTAAGACGCCACCGCGCCATCGACATTTCCCAGGGCCAGGTGCGCCGCCGCGCAGTCGACATGAGCCTGGGCCGTATCGAAATGCGGGCCCAGGCGGAAATACCGGTCCAACAGGTCAAGCGCAGCTGTGGGGTGACTCTGGGTCAGGTAGGATGCCTGGATCCTGAGATACTGTGCCTTGTCCCGCGCCCGTCGCAGCCGCGCCGCAAAGGCCGCTTCGATCTCAGCGCTCCACGATTCGTTGCGATACCAGTCGGTCTTTCCCACGCCACTCCCCATGGCTCCTGCGCTAGACTAGCGGAGCGCGCTGGCATCGGCGACCATGGATCGCCATGTGAGAGACGGAAGAGAAGAGGCAGCCATGGTGGAACGTGAAGCGATCCTGGGCGCATTCCTGAAGCTGCTGGCCGAGAAAGGCTGGCGCGGCTTTGCCTTGCGCGACGTGGCGTTAGCGGCGGACGCCAGCTTGGCGGACCTCTACACGGCTTTTCCGTCCCGCATGGCACTGGTCGGGGCGTTCCTGGCCGACATCGACCGCCAGGTTCTGGCCGGCACGGCGCCGTCGCTGGATCCCGACGAGACCGTCCGCGATCGCCTGTTTGATACCATGATGCGCCGCTACGACGCGCTGCAGCCGCACAAAGCAGCGATCGCGGCGCTGTCGGAGGGACTGGTACGCGATCCGTTGGCGGCGTTGTCGTTGTCACGCGCGCTCGGCCGTTCCATGGCTGTCGTGCTCGAGACCGCCGGCGTGTCGGCCGATGGCGTGCACGGCGCGCTCCGCCAGCGCGCGTTGACCGCTATCCATCTGGCCGTGCTGCGGCTCTGGCTGAATGACGACAGCGCCGACCAGTCCAAGACCATGGCGGCCTTGGATCATCGCCTCAAACGCGCCGAACGCTGGGCCCAATCGCTGGATCGCCTCAGCCCGTCGGCTCGTCGTCGCCGACGGGCTGCCGCTGCGGCGGATGTCGATACGCCCGACGCCGACACGCCCACGGCAGCGGCTCCCTGACAGGGCGTCGCGATCATTGTCCTTCCTCCGAAGGGGGAAGGACCAAAATCGCCACGACAGTCAGCTGTTTCGCATCATGCGCATTCGCATGGGCTTCAGCACGGCAATCGCCAGGAAAGCCGCAACGATGTTCAGCACCACCGCTACGATGAACACGGCGCTCCAGTTGCCCGTCCAGGTGGTGAGCACGTTGGCCAGCGGCACCAGCAATGCCGCGGTGCCCTTGGCCGTATAAAGCATGCCGTAGTTTGTGGTGGCGAACGCGCGACCGTAGAGATCGGTGCAGGTCGCCGGGAACAGCGAATAGATCTCGCCCCAGGCAAAGAACACCAGACCCGACAGGATGACGAACCACAGCGGGTCGTGGGCGAGCTGGAGCAGCAGGTAGATGCCGATGCCTTCCAGCAGGAAGGCGATGAACATCGTGTTCTCGCGGCCGATATGGTCCGACACCCAGCCGAAGAACGGCCGGGTGAGACCGTTGAGCACGCGGTCGATGGAGAGCGCGAAGCTCAGCGCCGGCAGGGTCAGCCCGAGCAGCGACACCGGCACCGAATCGATCTTGAAGTCCTTGGCGATCGGCGCCAGCTGCGCCGTGGCCATCAGGCCGCCGGTGCCGACCATGACGAACATCGCGTACATCAGCCAGAACACCGGCGTCTTCAGCACTTCGGCCGGGCGGTAGTCGCGCTGGCTTTGTTGTATGCCGGTGGCGACCTGGGGAACCTCGCCCGGCCGCGGCGCACGCAACAGCAGCGCGAACAGCATCACGATGATGCCCTGGCCGATTCCGAACCACAGGAACGCCGCCTCGTAGCCGCGTGCCGCAATCATGTTGGCGATGGGCACCACCGTCAGTGCCGAGCCGGCGCCGAAACCGGCCGCCGTCAATCCCGCCGCAAGCCCGCGCCGGTCCGGGAACCACTTCAGCGCGTTGCCGACCGATGCGCCGTAGATGACGCCGGCGCCGACACCGCCGATCGCTGCCGCGAGATAGAGCAGGACAAGGGAATCGGCGACGGCATTGATGACCCAGGCGATTCCAACCAGCACGCCGCTGCCCAGCACCATCACACCGGGACCGAAGCGATCGATCAGATAGCCCTCGAGCGGCACCAGCCAGGTCTCGGTCACCACGAAGATCGTGAAGGCCACCTGGATGGCCGCGCGACCCCAGTGATATTTCTGGTCGATCGGGGTGACGAACAGCGTCCAGCCATATTGCAGGTTGGCGATCATCACCATGCAGACGATGCCGAAGATGAGCTGGCCCCAGCGCGTGCTGGCCGATGCCAGGATGCGAACGTCGCTCGTTCCGGAAGTCGTGGTCATGTCCACCCCCGATCGCCGTCGTGCCGTTACGATGGAACAGTCAGGACAAGCTCATGACACCGCGCTGGCGGTGCAGGAGCGAATCTTCACATTTCTGCAATCTTTACGTGCTTAGACTTCGCAGGGTACCGCATTTTGCCCTGCGAACAGTGGGGCAAATGTCGGGCGCCCGGCGATTCCGGTCTTTGGTCAGGCACAAGATTAAGTCCTGTGTGTCATGAAACAGGGTCATTGTGCGCTGCACAACGCCCCTTGACTTCCCGCATCGCAACATACATCTTGTTGCAGTGCACCATAGTTGGTGCGGAGACACCCGGATAGAAGCGGCGCTCGGCCGCGCAGCCCCGGCAGTCGAGCGTCAAACCCGTCGTGATTCAGTAGGAGACTCCCCATGACCGCTCCCTCGTTCAAATTCCCGTTCTCTGATGTCGACTTCACCAAGGCGTTCGGCGAGTTCAAGGTGCCGAGCTTTGATGTCGAGGCGCTCGTCGAGGCGCAGCGCAAGAACGTCGCGGCGCTGACTGCCGCCAACCAGACCGCGTTCGAGGCGGTGAAGTCGGCGACGCAGCGCCAGGCCGACATGATCAAGGTCGCCACCGAGGAGTTCTCGAAGGCTGCCAGTGAGCTGATGTCGGCCGCGACCTTCGAAGAGAAGGCCGTGAAGCAGGCTGACGTCGCCAAGAAGGTCTACGAGACCACTGTCGCCAACATCCGCGAGATCACCGACATCGTTGCCAAGGGCAATGCCGAGGCGCTCGACGTCGTCAACAAGCGCATCACCGAGGCGCTGGACGAGATCAAGGTCGTCGTCGCCAAGAAGCAC
>Ga0187894_10006636_pt1 | contig 11272 bp, 11 predicted proteins | sample GBC1701081metaG_FD_136650 | JGI IMG/M metagenome (GOLD analysis project Ga0187894, IMG submission 136650) | White microbial mat communities from a lava cave in the Kipuka Kanohina Cave System on the Island of Hawaii, USA - GBC170108-1 metaG ...
GCGATCGAGGACCTCCTGCGCCTCGAGGTCGGGCCGGTAGGACTCGCTTCCGCCCCAGAGCCTGGCCTCCTCGGCCAGCCGGTCCTTCACCGCCGCGACCGTCACGCTCCGCCCGAGATAGAACGGGAGGGAGGGCAGCTTCGTCGCGACGACGACGACGGGACCCTTCGGGCCCGCGAGCGCCTCGACCCGGCGCGCCACCTCCCGATGCACGCGGAAGAGCGGCCCCTCGAGGGCGAACGCCGCGACCAGCCCGAGGGTCACGAGCGCGGCGGCCGCGGCGACGGCCGAGCGCGGGGTGCGGCGCGAGGCGACCGCGAGGACCATGCCGGCGGTCGCCACGGCACCGGCGACGACCGTCGCCGCGTTCCGCGCGTCGGCGCCGATCCGCGACGGCGGGAGAAGCGCGAGCGCGACGGCCATCGCGCCGGCCCCGGCGGCGACCCAGGCGCCCTGCGGGATCCTCATCCGCGTGAGCGCGCCCCGCGCCGCGCCGCGCGCGCCGAGCACCGCGATCACCGGCGCGCACGGGAGGATGTAGGTCCAGAGGCGGCTGCGGATCGGCGTCAGCACGGCGAGCGGCACGAAGAGCCAGAGCAGCAGCACGCGACGCCGCACGCGCTCCAGGTGCCGGACCCCGCTCCGGAGCCAGAGGAGGTGGGGGAACATCCCGGCGGTGAGCGCGGCGACGTAGATGTAGATCGGCTCGCCGTGGTGCTGCACGCCCTCGCCCACGAAATCGACGAGCTTCTCCGCGTGGAGGCGGAGGAACTCCGGGAATCGCGCCTGCGCGGCCACGAACCACGGCGCGACCAGCGCCGCGAGCAGCGCGAGCTTCGAGGCGGCGAACGCCTCCCGGAGCACCCCGGTGCGGGCGAGCAGCAGGGGCGCGACCGCGAAGAGGAGGATCACGTGCCCCTTCGCGAGGAGGCCGATCGCGAGGCCCACGGGCACGAGCCAGAGGGGGCGCCGGTCGCCTTCGAGCCGCCGGAACACCGCGAAGTGGACCATCGTCGTTCCGAGCAGCACCCAGCCGTCGGTGAGCAGGGCGGCGCCCACCGCCGCGGGGTAGGGGAGCAGCGCGAACGCGGCCCCCGGCGCCGCCGCCTCCGGCCCGCCCACGGACTCGGCGATCCGCGCGACGAAGTACGCGGAGAGGAGGAGCGACAGGAGCGGGAGGAGGCGGACGCCGAGCTCGTGGCGGCCGAGGAGCCGGATCCCGACCGCACCGGCCCAGTAGGCGAGCGGCGGCTTCTCGAGGTGCGGGATGCCGTTCCAGCGGGGGACCGTCCAGTCGCCGCTCTCCGCCATCTCCCAGGCGATCTGGGCGTAGCGGCCCTCGCTCGGGTCGGAGATCCCGGGGATCGCGGCGCGGACGACGCCGACCGCGAGGCCGGCGAGGAGCACCCACGCCACGTCGCGTCGCATGCCCCCCCCTACGTCGCCTCGACCCGCCGGGCGCGCCGGATCAGGACGAGGTTCCTCGTGTAGGCCGCGGGCCCGATCGCGTACCCGAGGATCATGACGAGATCGCGCCGGTGGATCGCGTAGCAGAGCAGGAGGAGCGTGCCCGCGAGCGACAGGATCCAGAACGCGGCCGGCAGGATCGACTCGCCGCGCCTCTCGGACGTCCACCACTGGACGACGAAGCGCCCGGTCCAGAGCAGCGAGCCCGCGACGCCGACGACCGCCCACGCCGCGTGGCCGAGCTCCGGTTTCGCGAGCGCCGCCCACGCCGCGAACACGACGAGCGCCGCGGCCTGCGGAAGGAGCCGCGCGCGCCCCTGCGGCCTCCGCACGAAGAGGTTTCGCGCGTAGATGAACGACTGCGGGAGCACCGAGAGCAGGAACACGGGGTCGCGGACCAGCAGCGAGTAGGTGACGACGCACGCCGAGCCGGCGAGGCTCAGGTGCCAGAACCAGCGGGGCACGAGGCTCCGCCGCGCCCGCTCGGACGCCGCCCACTGCAGGAGCGTGCGCGACGCGAAGATCGTCTGCCCGACGAGCCCGATCGCGAGGACCGGCGGCGGCGCCGCCATCACGCCACCCGGTCGGGCGGGAGGCGCCGCCGGATGAGCCACCCCACGCCCAGGAGGTCGTACGCGCCGCGGAGCGCGCGCGTCAGGTTGCCGTAGTGGGTCTTGCCGTGCTCGCGCGGGCGGTGCGAGACCTCCACCTCGGTCACGCGAAACCCCTCCGCCTCGGCGAGAACGGGGAGGAAGCGGTGGAACCCCTGGAACCGCGGCACGCGCCGCGCGACGGGGCGGCGCCACGCCTTGAGGGAGCAGCCGACGTCGCGGAAGCGGTCGCGAAGGATCCAGCGGCGGATCCGGTTCGCGAGCCGCGACGCGATGCGCTTGGCGATGGGGTCGCGGCGACGGCGCCGGACGCCGCAGGCGAGGTCGAACCCCTCGAGCGCGGCGAGGAGCGCGGGTACGTCGGCCGGGTCGTTCTGGAGGTCGGCGTCCATCGTGACGACGACGTCGCCGCGGCTCGCGTCGAGGCCGGTCGCCAGCGCGGCCGACTGCCCCCGGTTGCGCCCGTGGAGGACGGCGCGCAGGTCCGCGGAGCGCCGCGCCTCCTCCTCGATCCACGCGCCGGTGCCGTCCGTCGAGCCGTCGTCGACGACGACGATCTCGTAGCCGGTGCCGATGCGGGCGGCGGCGGCGCGGATCTCGTCGAGGAGGCGCGGGAGGGAGTCGCGCTCGTTGTGCGCGGGGACCACGAAGCTCACCATCGCTGGGATCGGGCGGGGCAGTGTACCGCCGGGGTCCGTCGGGGAACGCCGCGGCGTCGCGAGGCGGTCGGAGCCGCCTTGGGGACGCCGCCCGCCCCCCGGCCCCCCCGACGTCGCGCGACGGTCAGAGGTCGAGGTTGGTGATCGGCCGCACCACCGCGATCTTCGGCACGACGGTGATCCCCGACTCGGTGACCGTCCAGCCCCGGCGCCGGTCCGCGGCGGCGTCGCCGCCGATCCGGCCCCCCGCGGCCACGCGCACGTCCTTGTCGAGGATCGCGCGGTGCACGAAGCAGTCCGCTTCGATGACGACGCCGTCCATGACGATCGACTCCTCCACTTTCGCGCCGCCGAGGACGCGCACGTTGCGCCCGATCACGCTGTCCGTCACCTCGCCGCCCGAGACGACGGTCCCCGACCCGAGGATCGAGCGCCGCACCTGCGCGACGCGCCCGCGCTCGTCGGGGACGAGCTTCGCCGGCGGCGAGTTGGAGGCGGTCGTGTGCACCGGCCACTCCCGGTTGTAGAGGTCGAGCTGCGGCACCGGGTCCTTCAGGTCGAGGTTCGCCTCGTAGTAGGCGTCGATCGTGCCGACGTCGCGCCAGTAGGTGTTCGGCTGGTTCTCGGGGCGGCCGGGCACGCGGTTCGACTCGAAGTCGTAGGCGAAGACGCGCCGCCCGCGCGCCACCATCCCCGGCAGCACGTCGCGCCCGAAGTCGTGGGACGAGTCCGCCGCCGCGGCGTCCTCGACGAGCACCTGCTCGAGGATCGCGCCGTTGAAGACGTAGTTGCCCATGGAGACGCGGCAGCGCGCCGGGTCGCCGGGGATCGTGGGGGCGTCGGGCACCTTCTCGTGGAACGCGACGACCCGCCCCGACGCGTCCGCGTCGACGACGCCGAACTGCTGCGCCTCCCGCTTCGGGCGCGGGATCGCGGCGATCGTCACGTCCGCCTCGGACTTCACGTGCGCGCGGAGCATCTGCGAGATGTCCATGAAGTAGATGTGGTCGCTCCCGAACACGCAGACGAGGTCGGGCTTCGTCTCGCGGACGAGGTTCAGGTTCTGGAAGACGGAGTCCGCGGTCCCCTGGTACCAGACCTCGCCCGGCGTCTGCATCTGCGCGGGGACCGCGATGATGAAGTTCCCCGGGAGGAGGTGCGTCCCGGTCCAGGCGCGGTGCAGGTGCTCGATGAGCGACTGGCTCTTGAACTGCGTGAGCACGTAGATCGACTTCACTCCCGACCCGACGAAGTTCGAGAGCACGAAGTCGATGAGCCGGTAGATCCCCCCGAACGGGACGGCGGGCTTCGAGCGGTACTCGGTGAGCGGCTGAAGCCGCTGCCCGCGACCGCCCGCGAGGACCAGCCCCAGGACCCGCCGCCGCATGCGGCGCGATGCTAGCAACTCGGATGCGGGAATTCATGGCCCGATAGGCCGCGTTGATGCGCGTCGCGCTCCGTAACCCGTTGTGCTTCAAGTCGTTCGGAGGGCGGCGGCCGGCCGCGCCCGGCTCGGGCGGGAAGTGGATGAGGAGGGGGCGCGGGGGCAGGATCTCGGGATGAAGCTGATCACCGCCGTGATCGCCCCGGAGCGGCTCGACGCGGTGGCGGCGGCGCTCGCCCAGGCCGAGGTGTACCGGATGACGGTCACCGAGTGCCGGGGCGTGGCGAAGGCGACCGGCGCACCCGTGCCGAAGACGAAGCTCGAGATCGCGGTGAACGAGACGTTCGTGAAGCCGACGATGGAGGCCATTCAGCGGGCGGGGCGCTTGGACGAAGATGAGGGGTCCGGATACGGCAAGATCTTCGTGACCGAACTGTTGGACGTGGTCCGCATCCGGACGGGAGAGCGCGGACCCGACGCCATTTGAGGAGAGACCGCAGATGAAACCGGCCGACGTCATCGCCATGGCCAAGCAGAAGAACGCGAAGGTCCTCGACCTGCGCTTCATGGACCTCTTCGGCACGTGGCAGCACTTCACCATTCCCATCGACCACCTCACGCCCGAGCTGTTCGAGGAGGGGCGCGGGTTCGACGGCTCGTCGATCCGCGGCTGGAAGACCATCGACCAGAGCGACATGGTGGTCCTCCCCGACCCCGCGACGGCCTGGATGGACCCCTTCATGAAGGAGTCCACGCTCGTCATGAGCTGCAACGTCGTGGACTGCATCACGCGCGAGGACTACCTCCGCGCCCCGCGCAACATCGCGCGCCGCGCCGAGTCGTACCTGAAGTCGACCGGGATCGCCGACAAGGCCTTCCTCGGGCCCGAGGCGGAGTTCTTCATCTTCGACGAGGTGAAGTACGACAGCGGCCAGCACTTCGCGCACTACAGCGTCGACAGCATCGAGGGGCGCTGGAACTCCGGCCGCGACGAGAAGCCCAACCTGGGCTACAAGGTGCGGAACAAGGAGGGCTACTTCCCGGTCCCGCCGACGGACGCGCTGCAGGACGTCCGCACCGACATGCTGCTCACGCTGATCGCGGCGGGCGTCCCGTGCGAGGCGCAGCACCACGAGGTCGCGACCGCCGGCCAGAGCGAGATCGGCATGCGGTTCGACACCCTCCTCTCGATGGCCGACAAGCTCACGAAGTACAAGTACATCCTGAAGAACGTCGCGAAGAAGCACGGCAAGACGGTCACGTTCATGCCCAAGCCGATCTTCGGCGACAACGGCTCCGGCATGCACTGCCACTTCAGTCTGTGGAAGAGCGACAAGAACCTCTTCAGCGGCGATCTCTACGCGGGGCTCTCGCAGCCGGCGCTCTGGGCGATCGGCGGCGTCCTGAAGCACACGCCCGCGCTCTGCGCGATCTGCAACCCGACGATGAACTCCTACAAGAGGCTCGTGCCGCACTACGAGGCTCCGGTCAACCTCGCGTACTCGTCGCGCAACCGCTCCGCGGCGGTCCGCATCCCGGTCTACAACCTCTCGGAGAAGGCGAAGCGGTTCGAGTTCCGCTGCCCCGACCCGTCGGCGAACCCCTACCTCGCGTTCAGCGCGATCATGATGGCCGCGCTCGACGGCATCCAGCACAAGATCGAACCGGGCAAGCCGATGGACAAGAACATCTACGACCTGCCGCCGGAGATCTTGAAGGACATCCCGAACACGCCGGGCAGCCTCTCGGAGTCGCTCGACGCGCTCGAGAAGGACCACGCCTTCCTCGTCCGCGGCGACGTCTTCAGCGAGGACCTCATCGAGACGTGGATCGCGTACAAGCGCGAGAACGAGGTGGAGCAGGTGAACATCCGCCCCCACCCCTACGAGTTCCACCTCTACTTCGACGTCTAGTAACGTACCTGGTTCAAAACGCCATAGTTTGCCTGAGAGGCGGCCGGGGGAGCCTCGGGTTCCCCCACCTCCCCCCGGCTCATTGCCGCGGAATCGCCGCGAACGCGACGAGCGTCTCCGACGCCACGTACGCGGCGTAGGCGGGGGAGACCCTCCTTGCGCTGGCGACCACGCTTCGCACCGCCTCCGGCGTCGGCGCCTCCCAGACGAGCAGATGCCCGTCGCCGAGGTTCTTCGCGAAGCCCGGCGGCGGGTCGCGGAACGCCTCGAGCACGGCGCGGTGCGCGCCGGTCGCGAACTCGCCGAGCGACGCGGTCCGGAGGCGCCGCGACGCCGCGGTGAATCCGCGGATGTCGTAGATCACGACGAGCGCCTCCATGGGAATCGGCTTCGAGGCCTCCCGAAGGGGCGCCCGGCTACGCCCCGAGCGTCTTCCCCGACTTGAACTCGCCGAGGTGCCGCTCGATCTGCGTCAGGGCGTAGGCCACGAGCAGCTCGGTCTCGATCCGCACGGACTCCTTCGGGTCCAGCTGCATCTGTTGGAGGAGGTTCATGAGGTTCTCGATCATCCGGGTCCGGTCCACGTGGGAACGCATCGATCAGCCCTTTCTCGTCTCGCGGAAGTAGTCCTGCACGAGGGTCCCGAGGATTTCGGGGCGCAGGGAGCCCATCTCGACGAGGACCTCGCCCAGCGGCGGCACGGACGCGCGCTGGAGCGCGAGCAGCCGGTCCAGCCGCTCGTCCGTGAGGATCCTCATCGAGATGGCGATCTCGCCGAAGCTCCGCCGGTCGTCGATCTGCGCGTTGAGCACCTGCAGCACCTGCGCCGCGTCCATCATCCTCTCGCGGACCGCAAGCGCCCCGAGAAACGGCTTGCGGCTCTGCTGGTCGTCGAGCGCGGCGAGGAGCGTGACCGCGTCGACGACGCCCTTCGCGAGGAGGAACTCGCCGAACAGCACGGGGGCGATTGTATAGACTGCGCCCATGCTCCGCGCCGCCCTCTGCGCGCCGCTGTTCGCGGCGTGCGCGATCTCTCCGGAGCACGGTCCCCGGGTCGAGGTCACCGTGGCGGCGGAGCCCCAGGGCGCGCTCGTGCGGTTCCGGCGGACGCGCCCCGGCGTCGTCGACAACCTCGCGCGCGTGGAGGCGGAGGGGGGCGCGATCGCCGAGGTGCTCCACTCCGCCGACCTGCTGAACGTCGCGGTGCGGTGGCTCGACCCGCGCGGCGCGCTGCGCTGCACCTTCGCGTACGGCGGCGTCGGCGTTCTCGACGCGGGTGCGCCGCGCGACGCCGGGACGGTCGCGTACGTCTTCCTCGAGAACGGCTGGGCCACGGTCGAGGCGTCGCTGCCGCGCGCGTGCACGATGGCGGGCGCGCTCGACCTGCGCGTGCACGTCGCGAAAGCGCAGCTCCCCGCGCGCCTCGAGTCCGCGGGCCTGCCCCCGCACCCCCTCGAGCTTCCCGAGACGACGGTGCGCGTCGATCTGCCCCGCGCCGCCGACGGAGTCCTTCAGTCGGGCGACATCGATTTCGCGCTCGTTCCCGCGCGCGGCGAGCCCGTCTCCTTCGTCGTCGGCGTCGACGAGGACGGCACCCCTTCGGCCGTGACCGGATTCGTCCGAAATTGGTAGGTGGGGCTAGAATCCCCGACACATGCAGCAGGACGGTGAGCGGTACGCCGACATCCTGTTCCCGGAGTACTACGAGGACATCTTCACCGAAGACGACCTCGACTTCCGGTTCCGCCTGATCCGCACGCACATCCATCCGAAACTGCGCGTCCTCGTGACGGGCTGCCTCGAGTGCGTGACCGAGGTGCTCGAAACCGACCCCTACACGTTCAGCAAGCTCGCGCGCGAGCCGCGCACGCACGACGGCGACGCGGAGCGGCTGCGCTGCGCGCTCTACGGCCTGCGGCCGAACGAGGTGCGCGGGAACGGGTTCCCGAACCTGCGCTCGTCGTCGGGGCGCGGACGCCACGTCGCGGACTTCGACCTCTCGTTCTTCTCCGACCGCGACGGGCTCGGGCTCGAGCTGCACGTCGGTCGCCAGGAGGAGCTCGCGCTCCTCGACCAGGTGTACAAGGACTACCGGTCGCAGGTCGACGCGCTGCTCACGTTCGTGCGGCTCGGCGTCGACGGCCCCGCGGAGTCGCGGCTGCTCTCGCTCGAGGGCATGATCCAGGCGTCGCGCGCGTCGGGCGAAGGCTGGCTCGCGGTGTTCGAGCCGCGCTATCCGTTCCCGATCGCCGCGCGCGACTTCATGGGCCGCTTCGAGGACTGCTTCCTCGCGCTCTACCTCGTCTACGACGCGATGCTCTGCCGCGCGCTCGGGATCGACGACCACTTCAAGGCGCAGTTCGAACGGCTCGAGAAGCACTACCGCGAGAGCGCGCAGATCGACGAGGGCGAGGAGACGGGCGAGTTCCCGGCGACGTAGGGTCGGCGCCCATGCCGCGGGGGCGCTTCGGCTTTTTCGCGGCGGTCGCCGAGGCGGCCGCGGCGATCGTCTAGGCGAATTCGGGGGAGGCTCGGAACCCCCCGCGCGCCTTCGGGATCGCGGCTCGCCTCCGGGGGCGGGTCGCTCCCGCTCGCGGGGTAGGATGGCCGCCATGAGGGGCGGATGGATCACGCTCGCCGCTCTCGCGGCGGGGTTGGGGATCGGGTACCTGCTCGGCGCCGCGCGCGACGACGCCACGACGCGCGCCCTCTCCCCCGCGGCCCCCTCCCCGGTCTCCCCCGAAGGCGGCGCCGCGCGGTCGATGCCGTCGTCCGCGCTGGGCGAAGCCGTCGCCGCGATCCCCGTGGCGCCGCCGCCGCGCGGCAGCGGACGGATCACCGGACGCGTCGTCACGCCGGACGACGAACCGGTCCGCGGCGCCGTCGTCATCGCGGACCGGAACGACGGCCCGCGCTGGGACTGGCCGCGCGAGGGCGACGGTCCTCCTCCGTCGCGATCCCTCGAGGAGGAGGTGCGCCGCTACGTGGAGATCCAGGCGTGGCGGCGCGGGGCGTCGGTCCGCGCGGAGTCGGGAGCGGACGGGACGTACGCCCTCGAAGGGCTCGCCGACGCGGACTACCGGCTGAGCGCGTACGCCGTGGGATACCAGTTGCGTACGCGCTCGAACGAGTTCCGGCCGGGGGTGCGCCCGGGGGCGGTCGTCGACTACGTCGCGACGCCGCTCGCGGAGGTGACGGTCGACGTGCGCGGGCTCGAGCCGTCGGCGAGGGGCCCGGTGATGATCGCGTTCGCCGTTGCCGGTCGCGGCACCGAGTCGCGGCCGTGGACGCCGGACGCGCCGGCGCTCCGGATCGCGCCGGGAAAGTACACGGTCTCGGCGTCGGTGGACGACGGGGCGATCGCGTCCGAGCCGGTGGCGCTCGACCTCGACCCTGCGGGGGCGTCGATCGCGCTGGAGCTGCGAAAAAGGCCCGGGATCCGCGGCACGGTCCTCTACGAGCCCGGCCAGGAGTTCGAGACGGCGGAAGTGCGCCTGCACCGCATGAACGCCGAAGGAACGCGCACGCGCATCGAGTCTTGGCGCGGCCCCGCCAATGTCTGGATCCGGGGGGACCGGCGGTTCCGCTTCTTGGAGGTGGCGCCGGGCCGGTACGAGCTCGCGCTCACGACCGGCAACGTCTCGATCGCGTCGGCGACCGTTGACGTCGCCGACCGGATGGTCGACTGCGACTTGCGGCCGGGGCCTCTCGACCCGGCCCTCTACGTCGTCGTGCGGGTCGAAGGGCCCGGAGGCGAGCCGATCGACGACGTGGAGATCGAGACCGCCGTCCGGTCGAAGAACCGCTCGTCGTCGGGGGGCGGAGCGTGGCAGCGGTCGGGGCGCGGGCTCTTCCGCGTGTTCCACCATGCTGCCGATCCGGAGGCCGACGCCGACGCCGCGTACTCCCTCACGGTGACCTCCCGCACCTGCGGCTCGCGCGAGGTGACCTACCGCCGCGGCGAGGATCGCGAGGTCGTCGTGCGGTTTCTCCAGCCCGGGCAGCTCACGGTAACGATCGCGGGGTACGCGGGCAGCGGAAGGGAGGGCACCCTCTCGCTCTCGCTGGGCCGCGCGCCCGACGACAGCCGGCGCGGAGGGCGGTCCGAGAGGGAGGCGGCGATCGACGCGAAGGGCCGCGCCGTGTTCCCCGCGCTCGATCCCGGCGACTACGAAGTCTCGCTGCAGATCGGCTCCCGCTGGTCCGGCCGGTCGCTCTCGCGGACGCGCGTGACGGTGGCGTCGGGCGAGAACGCCGTCGAGATCGCGATCCCGTCGGTCCACACGCTCACGGTCCGCTGCCCGGAGATGCGCCAGGGGCAGCGGATCGAGCTGCGGCAGAAGCGTGGTCTGTCGTTCGAGGCGCACGTCGGCGAGGACGGGCGCGCGGTGTTCGAGAACGTCCCGGCCGGCGACTATCTGCTACAGGAGCCGCGCGGCAAGAACATGGAGGTCTCGATCCCCGCGCAGCGCGAGGTGGAGTTCAGGCCGGGCGAGCCGAACGCGCTCCGCGTCTCCATCCGCGACGCTCGAGGTCTCCTCGCCAAGCTGGGGCTCCGCGACGGCGACCTCGTCATCGGCCTCGACGGGAAGGAGTTCACCGGCACCGCGAACATGCAGCTGCTCCTCATGGCGGGGGCGGCGAAGGAGTCGACGACGCTCCTCCTGATCCGCGGCGGGAAGCGCGTGGAGCTCTCGGCCGATCTCCGGCCGTTCCTGGAGGAGGTCGAGGATCACGGCGGCGAGCTCGACCCGGCGACTCGCTGAGCGCGGCGCGTCCGGCGACGGGGAGGGGGCTGCGGGGGCGTCGCTATGATGGGCGCCATGCGCGCCGCGTGGATCGCCCTCGCCGCGCTCGCCGCAGGCGTCGCGGTCGGATGGCTCGCCGCGGGGGGCGGCGCGGGAGCGCCGCGCTCGAGCGCGCGTTCGACCGAACCGGAGCCCGCTCGCGCGCCGACGGGCGATTCGTTGGAGGTGGCCGAGGCGATCGAGCGCCTGCTTCCGCCGCCGCCGCCGATCGACGCCGGGGACGGCTGCATCACCGGCCACGTGCGACGCCGCGACGGGACGCCCGTCGCGGGGGTGTCGGTCTTCGCGGACCGCGCTCCCCCGTGGACCGAGGACCCGCCGGAGGGCGACCTGGCGGCGGCGGTGCGGCGCGCCGTCGAAGAGGTCCGGTGGGAGCGGGCGTACTGGTTCCGCGGGACGACGGGCGGGCGCGGCTCGTACGTGCTCGAGC
>Ga0187894_10006637_pt1 | contig 11271 bp, 12 predicted proteins | sample GBC1701081metaG_FD_136650 | JGI IMG/M metagenome (GOLD analysis project Ga0187894, IMG submission 136650) | White microbial mat communities from a lava cave in the Kipuka Kanohina Cave System on the Island of Hawaii, USA - GBC170108-1 metaG ...
CACTCGCAATTATTTCAACCCGCAGACCGAAAGCTTTATATACTACTAGTTGCACAAGAGATTCATAAGAGGTAAATTCTCAAGGGGTTATTTTAATGGAAAAACATCTTCAAAAAGGAACTACAACTGTTGGTATTGTCTGTAAAGATGGCGTTGTTTTGGCGGCAGACAGGCGTGCCACAGCGGGTTTTGTTGTTAACAAGAAAGCTCAAAAGATTCACAAAATCACCGATAATATGGCGGTTACTATGGCGGGTTTGGTCTCAGACGCCCAGCTTCTAATTAAACTCATAAGAGCGGAAGTCAAATTAAAGGACTTGCAAACGCTAAGAACAAGTACTGTTAAGGAAACAGCGAATTTGCTCGCAGGAATGCTATATAATAATCTAAGACGTCCAAGTATGATTGAGGGTATTGTCGCGTTTTTGCTTGGCGGTCACGATGCTCAAGGTTCTCATTTGTACGATTTGGGAATTGACGGCTCACTAACTGAAATTGATGATTATGTGTCTGATGGTTCAGGCAGTATTTTCGCTATTGGTGTTTTGGAGGCTCTTTACAAGAAGGGCATGTCAGTTGATGAGGGCGTAAAGCTCGCTCAGCGCGCGATTGCGGCAGCGATTCAGCGTGACGTTTCAACCGGTAATGGTATTGACGTTATGGTAATTGACAGCAAAGGTGTTACTCAAGTGGTGGATAGAGACGTAACTCCTAAGATTGAAATTTAGATATAAAATACAAATTCTCCGATTTAAGGGGATTCTAAACTATGGATATAATTAAGGAAATTTTAAAGTTTTTGCCTCAAGGTAAAGTTAGCGATGCCGCTTTTGAGGCGGCGAATATTGTTCTTTACACGAAAGACAAAGACTTCTTCAAGGACAATCAGGGTATGATTCGTCAGGTTGTTCAAGAGTTCAAAAAGCGTGTTGAGCTTCGTCCTGACCCTTCGATGTGTCTTGAGCAGGAAAAAGCAGAAAAAGCTATTAAAAAAATCTTGCCAGAAGAGGCGGGAGTTTCTGCCGTTCTATTTGACAGTCAGCGTTCTATTGTTATAATTGAAGCGGAAAAACCGGGCGTCGCTATTGGAAAACAGGGCGAACTTTTAAAAGAAATTCGTGAAAAAACTTTTTGGGTTCCTCAAGTGCGTAGAACTCCTGCGCTAAAGTCTCAGATTATTGATAACATTCGCGCGGTGCTTTACGAGAATAGCGATTATCGCAGAAAGTTTTTGGATAAAGTTGGTCATAGAATTTATGATGGCTGGCTTCGTGAGAAAAAGCACGAGTGGATTCGTGTAACTCATCTTGGGGCCGCAAGACAAATCGGTAGAAGCTGTATTTTCTTGCAAACGCCTGAGTCAAGAATAATCATGGATTGCGGTATTGACGTTGCGGCTGAAGGTCAGGAATCGTATCCAATTTTGGACGCTCCGGAATTTAATCTTCAGCAGCTTGACGCGATTATTTTAACTCACGCTCACGTTGACCATTCTGGTTTTATTCCTTATCTTTACAAGATGGGTTTTAGGGGTCCTGTTTATTGCACTGAACCAACAAGAGATGTCGCGGCTTTACTGATGCTTGACGCTGTTAAAATCATGAAGGGTGAAAATAAGGAGCCTATCTATGATGTTGATGACGTTAAAGAATTCGTGAAGCACTGTATAACGCTAAACTGGGAGGAAGTCTCGGACGTTACTCCTGACGTAAGGTTGACTTTATACAACGCGGGCCATATTATTGGCAGCAGTATGGCGCACTTAAACATCGGCAATGGTCTTCACAATTTGATGTACACTGGTGATTTGAAATACGGCAAAACTCCGCTTCTTGACCCGGCATCAACTATGTTCCCAAGACTTGAAACTGTTATTATCGAAGGAACTTATGGAGGTAAAGCCGATATTGGTTTGCCTGCGAAAGAATCTGATGATATGCTTTGCGCGTACATTAAGGAAACTATTAAGCGCGGCGGAAAAGTTCTGATGCCGGTGCTAGGTTCTGGTAAAGCGCAGGACGTTATGGTTATGATTGAAGGAATGGTGAGACGTGGCGAGCTTGATCCTGTTCCTGTTTATATTGACGGTATGGTTTGGGATATTACCGCGATTCATACTGCGTATCCTGAATTCTTGAATGCGACTTTAAGAAAGTTGATTTTCCATAAAGATGAGAATCCGTTCTTAAATCCTATTTTCAAAAGAGTTGGAAGTCCTAAAGAGCGTATGCAGGTTGTTGAGGAAGAAGGTCCTGCGGTAATTCTTGCGACATCAGGTATGATGGTTGGTGGTCCAAGTGTTGAATATTTCAAGCACCTGGCGAGCAATCCGAATAATCTTTTGATTTTCACTTGTTATTTGCCTGAAGGAACTTTAGGTAAGCGTATTTTTAGCGGTGATAGAGAACTTGTTTTCAAGGATGGAAATAAGCAGGAAGTTGTTCAGGCGAAAATGGAAGTTGTGAAAGTTGCAGTTTCTGATCATTCTGATAGAAAGCAGCTTATGAATTTTGTTTTCAAGTGCAGTCCAAGACCCAAAAAAGTTATTGTTCAGCACGGAGAATCAAGTAAGTTGCTTGACCTCGCGTCAGCGATTCATAAGCTAGGTAGAATTGAGACTGTTGCCCCTAAGAATTTGGAGACAGTTCGTATAAGATAAGGTGTCTAGTTCATTCTTTATTTTCTAAAATATATTATGGAGGTGTTATTATGCAAAAGTTATGTGTTTCTAATGGAAAAGTTTGGGAAAAGTCAGAGCTTCATTTGAAGTCTGCTATTCCAAAGTTCAGTAAGTACAATATTGTTAAGCAAATCGAGCTTGATTTGTTAAAAGAATTTGTTTAAGGTTCTAAATGTTTGAGAGGTTCTGGTAAAAAGTATCTGTCGTTTCTTATGTTGTATAAGAGGTTGAATAGTCCGAAAGCGTCTCCTGCTTCTTTTTGAAGTTTGTCTTCAAGGTTTATTCCGTTTGATATTCTTTCAGAGCATTCTTTTAGTGTCCATAGTCTTTTGCTAGGGGATGTTATGATGTGTGTGAAAAGTGTGTCTTCTGAGTATTCTGCTTTTTCTCCTTTTTGTGTTACGCAAAATTCCTTAACTTCCCAAGAGGCGTATTCTTGTTGTATTTTAGAACTTTCAATTTGGTTTTCAAGGTCAAGGTAGTCTTCGCGCCTAATTTGGTCGTTTCTTTGAAATTTGTACATCTGTTTTGAAGAATTTTTTATACTCATATTCTTTTATAGGGTTAAATCTAGAGTTCCACCAAAATCCAAAAGCAGACAAGGCTATTGCGGCGCAGTATTGGCACATGTCTAATATAGAATGATTATCTTTTTATATTTGTTTTTGTTTCAGATATTCGCAAATGGGGTGTTTTTAATGGAAAATGTTAGTAAGCCGGAGTCTATAGTTGATTTGCTTAATGGGCAGGCGAATTTGCTTTCAGCGTCCATGGTTAATATGATAAAGCGTGAGGAAGATTACATTGCGAATTCAGCGTTTTCTGAATCTTCAAAGAAAGGAGCATATTATCAATTGACTTGTAAGGTTGTTCAAGAGCTCGCGCTTAGCCATTATAAATCAAATTCAAAGGAAAAGCTCCCAATTCCGAACGATTTTTTCGCGCAGGCGCGTAATATGTATGAGAGTTTTCCTAAAAACATTGCTCCAAAAAAGCAAGAGCCTGCTTTTCTTTCTCTATAATTTCTTGTTTCACGTTGTTTCAAGGAGTTATTATATATGGTCTAAAACATCTTTTTTCTTACAAGCCACCATCCACGAGTATGCGAAGGGGATGAAAGTCCCCTCGCTACTCACCTTTTATTCTCGGTTTGAATGTTAAGAATTAGTTTATTTTTTTGAGCGTTACTTTGTTTGTGTTTCCGTAAATTGTTTTAATTACCACTCCTCTCTCTTCAAGGTTTCTTATGATGCGCGAGACTTTTGCTTTGCTAAATTTTGTTTCCTGTAGTATTGTTTTTTGCCAAGCCTCGTTGTTTGGCGCGTTTTGTAATAGTTCAACGACTTTTCGCTCGTCCTCTATGAATTGAGGTAGTAGTTCTTTTGCTGGCTCTTTTTTCTCTTCTTTTGTTTTTTTGGCCGTTTTCTTTTGGGTCTTTTCTTTTTTTGTTTTTGAGAATAGTATGTATGTTACGCTTGCCGCGGCGATTATCGCGCTAAATCCTGCAAGTCCTATCCAGATAAACGGCAATGGAGTTGCGTCGCGCATTATTACGCTAAGGTCTACTTCTTGTTGTGTTTCGTCCCAGACTAAAAGGATGCGCTCGCCGTCAGAATATAGTTCGGCGTTGTCAGGTGATATGTAAAAACTCTCATCCTTGCCGATTTCTCTTGGGATTATTGTTCCGATTGGAAGTCTTAGTGTGATTCTTTGTTTTTTTGTTGGGTACGAAAGTCTGTTTGAGAATTTGAACAGTGTGTTTTCGCCAACTCTTGCCAAAGGGTATGTGCTTGTGTATGATATTGTTATTACGTGTTCTCCTGCGCTAACGTTTCCGCATCTTGCGAATTCGGCTTGAATCAGGCAGTTTCTTGTTTGTCCGTTTATTGATACTTTGACCGCCTTTGGCTCTTTTCCAAGTATTAATGTTAGGTTTCCTACGGGCTCTCCGGTTTGCAGGTATTGTGTGCTTTGTATCTGGGCTGTATTTTTGTCAAGTTCTATTGTTGTGTTCGCGCTGATTATGTTTGTTGAAGCGAGCGCTATTGGGGTGATTAACAAAAACATGAGTAATATCGTAAGTTGTTTCATGTTGTTTCACCTTTCAAAATCGTGTATATAAAAGTATGGCTTAGGAATTCATAATATTTATATATGAGAGTTTCTAAAAAATTGTTATGAAAAAGTTGTTGATGGTGGCGTTTGTGCTTATTTTAGCGTCAGTTGCCTTTGCGGCTCAGTGTGTTGATACTGATGGCGGCGGAAAGAACGGGGAAGAGTCAGCGCTTAAATCTCAAGGGCAGGCGAAGGTCGGAATTACTCCCCATGAAGATATTTGTTTGACTTCTGAAGAGGGAGTTTCTATCAACGAAAGCGATTATTTGAAGGAATATTATTGCGGAGCTGATAATCAGGTTTATTCAAAGGTTTGGGAGTGTACCCGTGAAGGTTTTAGCGGCTGTCGAAACGGCGCGTGTTATGGTTCAACTTCAGGTTCTTCAAATTCTTCGTCTTCGGGTTCTTCAAGTTCTTCGAACCAAAACACTTGCGGCAATAAAATTTTAGAGAAAGCGAAGGGCGAGCAGTGCGACCCTCCTGACAGTATTTGTTTTGGAAAGACTAAGGCTCAGTATGGTATTTGTTCAAAATCGTGTCAGTGTTTGATTTCGCCGTCAGCAGAGCAAGCGCAGGCTCTTTGCGGTGATGGTGAATTGGATTCTGCGAAAGAGGACTGCGAGAAGGATTCTGATTGCGGTTCTGGTTTTCTTTGTTCTTCTTGTTCTTGTGTTAAGGAATTGACAAAAGAAGAGATTGAGGCGATGAAAAAAGGCGAGAAACCCGTCGTTGATGGCAAAACATCGGACGGGTCAGATTCAAAAGATGTTGAGACTTCAGGTAAAGGAGTTATTGATACGACGCCTAAGAATTTTAGTGATGATGGTGCTTTGAAGGCGACGAGTAGTGTCTCGAACTTTTTCAAGGCGATTTTTGGCTGGATTGGCGCGTTGTTTAGTTAATGTTTCAAAAAACTAAGTTGAGGTGGAAAAGATATGGAAAAAAATCAGTTGATTACGGTTTTATTGACCGTTGCTATTGTGCTATCTGTTGTTAATATTTATGGCACTTGGCAGATTAAAAAAGAAGTTGCGGGTATTCCTGCTGGTGGTGCTTTGGCGCCTTCGGCTCCGGCTGCTCCTTCTGCGCCAACTGGACCTATTGAGGTTAGTTTGGATGACGACCCGGTAATTGGGGATGAGAACGCTCCTATTACAATTGTGGAGTTCTCGGATTATGAATGTCCGTTCTGTGGAAGACATTTCCAGCAGTCTTATCCTCAGTTGAAAGCGGACTATATCGATACTGGTAAAGTAAGATTGGTCTTCCGTGATTACCCGCTTCCTTTCCACCCAAGCGCTCAAAAAGCTGCTGAAGCTGCTGAATGTGCTGGCGATCAAGACAAATACTTTGAGATGCACGATAAGCTATTTAGCAATCAGCAGGCTCTAAGTGTCGCTGACTTGAAAAAGTACGCAGGAGAGCTTGGTTTAAACCAAAAAGAGTTTGATGAATGCCTTGATTCAGGAAAGCAGGCCTCTGAAGTTCAAAATGATTTGAATGACGGAAGTAAGTACGGTGTTTCAGGAACTCCAAGCTTTTTCATCAATGGATTGCTTTTGGTTGGAGCCCAGCCGTATTCCGAGTTTAAGCGCGTGATTGACGCGGAGCTTGCGAAGTAATTTTTTTCTTTTTTTCTTTTCTTTTTCTGATTTTTTAAGTAAGTACGAAACATTTATATAGTGTCGTTTCCGATACATCGTAAGCGATGTATCTTATGTGATATATCGGAAACGATATGAGTGTGCGAGGTTTTTTAAGAATTGTAGTGTTAAAGGAGCTTTCCGATAGTCCAAAGACTGGCTATGCTTTGATGAAAAGCATTGGAGAGAAAGTTGGTTCAAAGCCCTCGCCCGGAAGTATGTATCCTTTGCTTGATGCGTTAAAGAAAGAAGGTCTTGTGGTTATAAAAGATGACGCTTACAGTTTAACTGCTTCTGGAAAAAAGACTGTTGGCGATTTGGAAAAGAAGCGAGAAGAGTGTATTTCTCATATGGTTGAGGGTGCGAAAATGATGTCGGCTTTAACAGGTGAAGATACTTCTATGTGTGAGGCTTTTGTTCAAGAGCTTCGCAAAGGCAATGTTCCTTTCAAGGAAGTTCAGTCTGAAATTCACGAGGCGAAAATTTTGATGGCAAAAATGATTGAGGATAAGTCTTGGAAAGAAAAAGCGCCTAAAGTTAAGCAGGCGTGCAGGGAATTTGTGAAGAGGTTAAAGTCAATATGAAAAAGCCGATTATTGAGCTTCGAAAAGTTTGGAAGACGTATAAGATGGGTGATGTTAATGTTCACGCTTTGCAGGGAATTGACCTTCACGTTTATCCGGGTGAGTTTTTGGCGATTCAGGGTCCTTCGGGTTCAGGTAAATCTACTGCTATGAATTTAGTTGGATGTTTGGATGTCCCTTCTAAAGGCGAGGTTTTTCTTGATGGGCAAAATATTGCGAAATTATCTGAGAGTGATTTGGCGCAGATTCGTGGGCGAAAGATTGGTTTTATTTTTCAAAAATTTAACTTAATTGATACTTTGACTGCTCTTGAAAATATTATGCTTCCGATGACTTTTCAGGGTATTTCTGAGAGCGAGCGTGTTAAGCGCGCGACTGAACTGTTAAAGCAGTTTGGTTTAGGTGATAGGTTAGACCATAAGCCTAATCAGTTGTCAGGAGGTCAGCAGCAAAGAGTCGCGATTGCGAGAGCTCTTGCTTTAGATAGTCCTGTTATTTTGGCGGACGAGCCGACAGGAAATCTTGATAGCAAGACTGGAAAAGAAGTTATGTCTTTTTTGCGTGAGTTGAATGAACAGCATGGAAAAACGATTGTTCTCGTTACTCACGATGATATTTTAGCGCATGTCGCTGACAGAATTGAGTTTCTAAAGGACGGTCACATTATTGAGTCTAAGACTACTAGGAGGTCAAAAAAATGAAGAAAGTTATTATTGCGTTAATGTTAACGCTCGCTCTTGCGGTTGTTGTGCAAGCGGCTGGCGGCCCGATGATTTCAGCGTCTATTTTGCGCTATGAGCCAACTCCTGCCGAGCAGGGCAACACTGTTGATGTTTGGGTTCAATTGTCAAATATCGGCGAGAAGGGTGATAAGGTTGTTGTGAAGTTTGTTCCGGATTATCCATTCAGCCTTCCTCCGAACGCTAAAGGGGAAGTTGATGTTGGAACAATTGCTGCGACCGAGTCTAAAGTTGTTAAGTTCACGGTTTTTGTCGACCCTAACGCGCCCAACGGAGAGCAAAAAATAACGTTCTTGTACAAGTATACGTATGACCAATGGCTTGAGTTTGAGGCGCCAATTACTGTTCAGACTCAAAATGCGGTTTTGGTTATTGACAAGGTTGTTGTATCGCCTTCGCAAATTTTGCCGGGTCAGAACGCTGTTGTTGAGTTGACTTTGCGAAATATGGGGCGTATTAGTGTTAAGAACGTTGATGTTGGTTTTGACCTCACTGACTCTCCGTTTAACACTGTAGGTACTGGTGTTAAGAAGCGAATTGATAGTATTCCTTTTGGTGAAAGCAAGACCGTTGAGTTTACTCTTGCCTCGGACCCTTCAACTGATGTGAAATTGTACACGGTTCCTGTGAATTTGAATTATCAGGATGAGAAAAACAAGGCGTATAACGATACGGGAAAGATTGGTGTTCGTGTGAACGCTGAGCCTGAGATTAGTTTGCTTGTTGATAAGACTGATTTTGCGAGCAAGACTTCAGCTGGCACTGTTGGTTTGAAAATTGTGAACAAGGGTGTTGTTGACATGAAGTATGTTAACATTCGCCTGATTCAAACGCCTGAGTATGAGGTGCTTTCAACTTCAAATGAGCAGTATGTTGGTAATTTGGACAGCGATGATTATGAGACTGTTGATTTTATCATAAAGCCTTTAGTTGCGTCTCCTCGTTTGAGCGTTCAGCTTGAGTTTAAGGATCCGTACAATGTTGACTTTAAGCAAGATTACAATTTGCCCCTTCGTATTGTTACGCAAAAGGATTTGGGCAAGGGCGGTTTCCCGTGGGTTACTGTGATTGTTGTTCTCTTGCTAGTTGGTGGCGGTGTTTACTGGTACCTAAAGCGCAAGAAGAAGCACAAGTGATATGCTAAAAGATTATTTTTTTATTGCTTTTGGTAGTTTAAGAAAGAGGTTTTTGCGAACTTCTTTGACGATGTTAGGTATTTTTATCGGCATCGCCTCGGTTGTCGCGCTTATTTCTTTAGGTCAAGGTATGCAAAACGCTATCAATGGTCAGTTCGCGTCAATTGGCACGGATAAGGTGACGGTTCAGGGCGCGTCGGGAGGTTTTGGTCCTCCGGGTCAGAGCGCTGCTGGCTTAATTGATGATAATGATTTGCGTCTTGTTCGTAATGTTGCTGGAATTGATAGGGCGGCAGGGCGTTTGCTTAAGTCTGTTAGTGTTGAGTTTAATGGAGGGACGGAGATTATTTTCGCTTCGTCTATTCCTCATGATGTTGAGGGTCGTGATTTGGTTGAAGATTCTTTGGATATGAAAACTGTTTCCGGTCGTTTGTTAAAGTCCGTTGACAGGGGCAAGGTTGTTGTGGGAAGTCATTTTTGGGAGGATGATCATTTTGGAAAGCCGTTTTCTGTTGGGAGCAAGGTGCTGATTGGTGGAAAAACTTTTGAGGTTGTTGGATTGTTGGAAAAGGGAGCAGCTTTCGCGAATAACGCGATTTTTTTGAACGAGCGTGATTTGCGTGATGTTATTGATATTGATGAGGATGAGTTTAGTATGATTATCGCACAAGTTTCTCCTGGTGCGATTCCTTCTGAAGTTGCTGATCGTGTTGAAAGGGCTATGCGTCGTGATAGGGGTCAGAAGGAGGGTTATGAGGATTTTACTGTTGAGACTTCTGAGGAGTTGATTGCTTCGATTAATACCATCCTTGGTGTTGTGCAGGCTGTGTTTATTGGTATTGCTGCGATTAGTTTGTTGGTTGGCGGTATTGGTATTATGAACACTATGTATACTTCTGTTTTGGAAAGAACGCGTGAGATTGGTATTATGAAGGCGATTGGCGCGCGTAATAGTGATATTTTGTGGATTTTTCTTTTAGAAAGTGGATTGCTTGGTTTGGCTGGTGGTATTATTGGTGTTTTGCTTGGTGTTGGTATGTCAAAGGTTGTGGAGATTGCTGGAAGGCAGGTTCTTGGTGATTTGCTTACTGCTTCGTTCCCTGTTTGGTTGATTTTTGGGGCGTTGGCGTTTTCGTTTACGATTGGTTGTATTAGCGGTGTGTTTCCTGCGCGTGAGGCTTCAAGAAAGAGTCCTGTTGACGCGCTTCGAGGTGACTAAATTGTTTGATTTAGTCAAGATGGCTGTGCGTAATGTTGGCAAGCGAAAGAAACGCGCGGCTTTAACTATGATTGGTATTTTTATTGGGATTGCCTCTGTTGTTGCTCTTGTTAGTTTGGGTCAGGGTTTGTCTGATACGATTAACGCGCAGTTTGAAAAAGTTGGGGCGGATAAGATTTTGGTTCAGCCAAAAGATCCGGGGCTTTATGGCGGTGAACATAGTCCTGGGGCTCTTGATATTGATGATAAACGTCTTGTTGAGAAAGTTGCAGGTGTTGATTTGGCTGCTGGTTATTTTTATCGGGCTCTAAAAGTTGAGTTTGATGGTGTTCAAAAGACGATGTATGTTCCGTCTATTCCTGATGACGCGCGTGAAGCTGACTTAGTTAAGCAGTGGTTTACTATTGAGGTGGAAAGCGGTCGGGAGCTCAGTCATAAGGATAAGAAAAAGGCGATGATTGGTTATAATTTGGCGTATAAGAACGCTCTTGTTGATAATGTTAGAGTTGGTCAGAAGATTTTAATTGAGGGTGTTTTGTTTGAGGTTGTTGGCGTGATTAAAAGAGTTGGTGACCCGACTCTTGATGGTGGTGTTTTAATTACTGAGCCTGATATGCGTTCTCTTTTGAATGAAGATTCTTTGTATACTCAAATTGTTGCGAAGTCTGCTGTGGGGGAGAATCCTGAAGTTGTTGCTGAACGAATTGAGAAAAGACTTCGTAGAAATAGGGGTCTTGATGAGGGCAAGGAAGATTTTGCTGTTCAGTCTTCTACTGAGTTGATTGAAAGTTTTAATTCTGTGTTTAACATTATTCAGGTTGTGTTTGTTGGCATTGCCGCGATTTCGCTTTTAGTTGGCGGAATTGGTATTGCTAACGTGATGTTTACGGCTGTTTTGGAGAGGACTCGTGAGATTGGTGTTATGAAAGCTATTGGCGCTAGAAATAAAGATGTTATGTTGATGTTTTTGGTTGAGTCTGGATTTTTGGGTTTTGTTGGTGGTGTTATTGGAATTCTTTTCGGTATGGGTATTTCAAAAACAGTTGAGATTTTTGCGAATACCGCATTTGGTCCAGGAACGATTTATGCTTCGTATTCACCTTTCCTTATAATTGGAATGTTAGTGTTTTCGGTTGGATTAGGTGCTCTTTCTG
>Ga0187894_10006638_pt1 | contig 11270 bp, 12 predicted proteins | sample GBC1701081metaG_FD_136650 | JGI IMG/M metagenome (GOLD analysis project Ga0187894, IMG submission 136650) | White microbial mat communities from a lava cave in the Kipuka Kanohina Cave System on the Island of Hawaii, USA - GBC170108-1 metaG ...
AGGCTCCTTTGTTCAGCTCAGATGATTCTTCCGTGTTCATCAGTACCGGCAGCATACGACGCGCTCGTTTATGGGGCAAACTCATTGTTTTCATCTTTTGGATGAATTATTCTCATCCAAATTGAAACGAAGGTCGAAAGCGAGAAATGAACCATGAAACTGGATATTCGCCATCTCAAATTGATCGTAGCCGTCACGGAAGAAAAGAGCGTCACCCGGGCTGGGGAGCGTCTGCACCTGACGCAATCGGCGCTGAGCCATCAATTGCGCGACATCGAAGACCGGCTGGGGACTCCGCTATTCCTGCGCCTGAACAAACGGATGCTGCCGACGCAGGCGGGGGAGAGGCTACTCGGCGCGGCGCGACAGGTGCTGGATGAATTGAAACGCGTCGAAGACGACATCGCGCAGATGGCGTCGCACAAACAGGGCGTGTTGCGCCTGAGCACTGAGTGTTACACCTGCTACCACTGGCTGCCGGATTTGCTGAAAGAGTTCAACCGCAAGTTCCCTGACGTCGAGGTGCGAATCATCCTCGAAGCGACGCGCCAACCGATCCAGGCGTTGCTCAACGGCAAACTCGACCTCGCCATCGTCTCTTCCACTCCGCGCGACAAACGGTTGCGCTACCAACCGCTCTTCAAAGACGAAATCGTGGCGATTATGAAACCCGATCATCCGCTGATCGCGCGGCCTTACCTGAGAGCCAAAGACTTCGCCGACCAACATCTCTTCCTTTACGTAGAACCAAAGGAGAGCAACGTATTCCGCTTGTTGCTCGCACCCGCCGGCGTAATGCCAGCCAAAGTCTCACAGGTACAACTCACCGAAGCGATCCTGGAAATGGTCAAAGCCGGGCTGGGCATCAGCATGATGGCAAGGTGGGCGGTGAAAGAGCAGGTCGAAGCCGGTCAACTCGTGGCGCGCCCACTGACCAGCAAAGGGTTGCATCGGCAATGGAGCGCGGCGTTGCTCAAGAACGATTGCGCGCTGCCTTACGTGAACGAGTTTATCGAATTGCTTTCCCGCCCCGCGATGCCGATGGCCGAACCCCATATTGTCCGGCTGGCTTCAAGCAGGAGGATGCGTGAACGACTCGCGAGTGGTGATAACAAAGCAGCGAAAAAGATCGGGGATTAACCCATTTGGCGCATAGCTCGCACGAATTAGGTTTAGGCAAGCGCATAAATATTTTTCTCAGTTGGGCAACTAAAATCGCTGAGTTTGGGTTTAAATGATTTAGCCTTGGTGATTAACCCTCTCAAACTCTGGCTCGGTAGCTGCTTTAAGCGGTTGCAGAAAGGAGAAGGAGGGTAGATCGCAATGACGCGATCTGACTCATCCGTATAAGTGAGATGAAAATACAGAACATCAAACAACTCGTTTTTGCGCTAGCTCTGGCTCTGACCTTCATCATCTCTTCCGGTCTTTCAACCCTGTCCACCGTGGAGGCCGGGGATAAAGGCGACAACCGGAAAAAAGAAAGCCGCTATGATCGGGATCGGGATCGGGACCGGGATAGAGACGATGACGATGATGACGACGACGACGACGACAATGACCGGAGGAGATGGCGGGGGCGAAACCGCATCCGTTTCGACGATGATGATTGGCGGTGGAGACGCCATCGCTTCCACCGATTCCATCGAGGCTGTCGGCATCGCCGGTTCTAGTCGGTGAAGGCGCCAAATAGTAAATAACAGGCCGCTGGCATCGCGCTGGTGGCTTTTTTCTTGCCTGCCTACGAGTCTTCGTTATCCTCGTGGAGGATTTCACGTCAAGTTTAGCGTAGCTTTCAGAACCGTCGCTGTTTTATGCTGGCGGCGCAAGGTTGCCCCTCTTCACCCAGATGTTGTGGATATTGCGATGATTACTGAAAAGGCAAGCCGCGCGTCCTGTTGACGATGGCGACGGGGACCGGCAAGACGCTCGTCGCGTTCCAGGTTTGCTGGAAGCTGTGGAGCGCGCGCTGGAATCGGCGCGGCGAACGCCGCCGGCCCAAGATTCTCTATCTGGCTGACCGCAATATTTTGATTGACGACCCCAAGGACAAAATCTTCGCGATCTTCGGCGACGCGCGGTGGAAGATCGAAAACGGCGTCGCCAATAAAGGACGCGATCTTTATTTCGCCATCTATCAGGCCCTGGCCGGAGACGAGACGCGGACGGGTTTGTACCGTGAATACTCGCGCGACTTCTTCGATCTGATCATCGTGGACGAATGCCATCGCGGGAGCGCGCGCGACGACAGCAGTTGGCGGGAGATTCTGGAATACTTCGCGCCCGCCCATCAGCTCGGGATGACGGCCACGCCGCTGCGTGAAGACAACCGCGACACCTACGAGTATTTCGGCAATCCGATCTATCAGTACAGCTTGAAGCAAGGCATCGAAGACGGCTTCCTCGCGCCATACCGTGTTCACCGCGTCGTGACGACCTACGATTCGACGGGTTGGCGGCCCAACAAAGGCCAGCTCGACCGTTACGGGCGCGAAATCCCCGACGCCGAATATCACACGAAAGATTTCGAGCGTGTTGTCTCGCTGCGCCCGCGTTCGGAAGCCATCGCCCGCCATCTGGCCGAGTTTATGAAGAAGAATGGGCGTTACGACAAGACCATCGTCTTCTGCGTGGATCAGGAGCACGCAGACCAGATGCGCCGCCTTCTCAACAATCTCAACGCCGACCTCATATACAAGCATCCCGACTTCGTCTGCCGCGTGACGGCGGATGATGGCGACCTCGGACGCGGTCATCTGTCCAACTTTCAAGAGACAGAGCGCGCCACGCCAGTCATCCTCACTACATCGCAACTGCTTTCGACAGGCGTTGACGCGCCTACGGTGAAGAACGTCGCGCTGGTAAGAGTGATTGGTTCGATGACCGAATTCAAACAGATCATCGGGCGCGGCACGCGCGTGGACGTGGATCACGACAAGCTCTTCTTCAATATTTTGGATTACACAGGCAGCGCCACGCGCCTCTTCGCCGATCCGGACTTCGACGGCTTCCCGGCCTTGATCACTGAAGCCGAGATTGACGACAACGGGCAAGTGATCGAGGGAACCGAGAACGTGACGCAACCGGAAGAGCCGCTGAACGATGAACCGTTGCGCGACGTTCCCGCCGGGCAAGCCAGTTTGCAGGACGACGATGAAGGCCAGCCGCGCAAGTTCTACATTGACGGCGGCCAGGTCGAGATCGCCGCACACCTCGTCCACGAACTCGACGCCGACGGCAAGCAACTGCGTGTGGTCGCTTACGCCGACTACACGGCGGAGAAAGTCCGCAAGGCCGCGCGAGCATCATTGCGATGCTCGAAGATCGCGGCGTCAGCTTTGACGAATTGGCGCTAAGCGTTCAACAACCTGACGCCGATCCGTTCGACCTGCTTTGCCATCTGGCTTTCAACGCGCCGTTGCGAACGCGCCGCGAACGCGCCGAACGTGTCCGCCGTGAAAAACAGGACTTCTTCGACCGCTACGGCCCGGAAGCCCGGCGCATTCTGGATGAACTGCTCGACAAATACGCCGAACACGGCACGGCGCAATTCGTCATCCCCGATGTACTCGAAGTGCCGCCCATATCCAAGCGCGGCAACGTGATCGAAATCGCCAAATACTTCGGCGGCGCGGGGGAATTGCGCGCCGCCGTGAATGAATTGCAGAACCTGCTCTACGCTGCATAACTTTCAAAGTCATGTTCGTAGTTCCGCCTTCAGGCGGTCGGACTGGATAACCAAGCCCAACCGCCTGAAGGCGGAACTCCGAACGCATTTTCAACAATGTCCAAACGACAGAAACCGCCTCTTCAACTCACGACCGCCCAACAACTCAGCAGCATCGTCAAGTCGGCGCGCGACATTATGCGCAAAGATAAAGGCCTCAACGGCGACCTCGACCGTTTGCCGATGCTGACCTGGGTTCTCTTCCTCAAGCTGCTCGACGACAGCGAACAGATGCGCGAGGAGAAGTCTAAAATAAAAGGCGAGCGTTTCCGCCCCGCCATCCAACCGCCCTACCGCTGGCGCGATTGGGCGGCGCGCGAAGACGGCATCACCGGCGATGATCTGAGAGAGTTCATCAACAACGACAAGACCGACAAGCTCGACGGCACACAAAGGCCCGGCCTGTTCGCCTACCTCAAATCATTGCAAGCCGAAGACGCGCACGACCAGCGCCGCACCATCGCCACGGTCTTCAAGGACGTAAACAACCGTATGCTCAGCGGCCATCTGCTGCGCGACGTGGTCAACAAGATCAACGGCATTCACTTCAATTCGTCCGAGGAGATGCACACGCTCAGCCGCCTGTACGAATCGCTGCTCAAGGAGATGCGCGACGCCGCCGGCGATTCGGGCGAGTTCTACACGCCGCGTTCGGTGGTGCGGTTTATGGTCGAAGTGACCGACCCGCGCCTGGGCGAAACCGTGCTCGATCCGGCGTGCGGCACGGGCGGCTTCCTGGTCGAAGCCTATCAACATCTGGAAAAGCAGTGCCGAAAGGCGGAGCACCGGCAAACGCTGCAACAGAAGAGCATCTTCGACGGTGGAAGGGGCCCATTACTGGCTAAAACCCGGTGATTTGCTAATAACTCGAAGTAACACTCCCGAGCTTGTAGGCCACGCTGCTATTTATGATGGATCACCAAGCCCTTGCATCTATCCCGATTTGATGATGCGTTTGGATGTTGATCAGCAGTTAGCTGATAAACGTTTTGTTCATCGAATGCTTACGAGCGGCAAAGTCCGCGACTACATCCAACAGTCGGCAAAAGGGACAAGCCCAACTATGAAGAAAATTTCCCAAGAGGTTGTGAGGAACATTCCGTTCCCAACAGGAATTTCTCTCATCGAACAGCGCCGCATCGTCACCTACCTCGACGATCTGCAAGGCAAAGTGGACGCGCTCAAACGGCTGCAAGCCGAAACCGCCGCCGAACTCGACGCGCTGCTGCCGTCCATTCTCGACAAGGCGTTCAAGGGCGAGTTGTGATGGGATCAAGTTGAAGAGTCCTGCGCAGCGGCTTTGTCCAGCCAATGAAAGACATTCTTCGCATCTCGCAAGGCTTCTGCTACCAAACCGGGTAGGTCTTTGATTTCGTCTTCGTAATCGGCCTGCCTACGCCTGCTTTTCAATCGATTGCCGTTCTGGTAAACCGCTGTGTAAGTCTTCCCCCGTCGCTGGAAAGATTCCCAAACAACTTTGTGTGTCTGTTCGGAGTCGGGAATCTGTTCGCCTTTGCTGCGAAGGTGGTTGCGGGCGGTACAAAAGGCGGCGTAATAAGCGCGGCTGACGGCGGAAAGGCGGCGTAATAAGCGCGGCTGACGGCGGAGCGGAGCGCGGCTTCTTCGCTTCGCTTGGACAGTTCATCGGCAAGGCTGAGATATTGTTTCCAATCAAACGGCATCAGATCAATTCCACGTCAAGAATAAGCTGCCCCTGAGCGCGCTCCGAGGCTTCCAGCCACCACTCTTCGTCCAGTTGATCACGCAAATCCAAAGCCTGCTCAACCGGCGGCGGCGTCAACACGAAGGCGAAGAGCTTGATGTCTCCGTCTTCAGGGTCGGTTATGACTTCCAGCGCGACTTGCGTATCACGCCCGAAACGACTCTTGATTCGCTCCGGCGCTTCCACGAGCACGTTGACCACATAATCGTGGCGCCGCAGATAGTCTTTGACCTCATCGTGATTTCTGAACTGGTACAACTCATCGAGCTGGCCAAGCAGGATTTCCTGTTGCGGCAGACCCGTTAGTGAAACGCCGCCCGACGACGCGGCCACTGATTGATATTCACTGGTAATCATAAGATTTCTCCTTTCGCGCAGTGGCATGACCCATTTTATCAGCATTTATCCAAAGATAAACGTCAGCCAGAGATCAGACGGGCAGACCGAAAGCCGTGCGAATCACGCGCCGCGCTTCCCTGCAATCTTTGATCGCCGCTTTGGCGTCGGCTTTGGTCGCGGTAAGCCCTGGATAGCGATACCCGACGGCGAAAGGATTGAGCGTGGCGACGAGTGGGTGTAAGGCGACCCACTGTGGTTCGACCGTTATCGTCAGCCCCAACAATTTGATCAGGTCATGTGTCTTGGGAAAATTGACTCCGGCTTCTTCCAGTCTGGCCTTGAGATATTTTTCGACGCTTTGTTGGCAGTGAAAACAGACGCTGTCGTAGTTCGGGTCTTTGCGGGCACGGTTCAATTGATTTGCGGCATTCCAGTCGCCTTCGGCTTTCCCCACCCATTCAGCGGTCTGCGGGCTCATACATCACCTTTCCGCATTCCAGAATCTCGCGCATAAATCGGTCACCGATCTTCAGCCGCTGTTCAATCTCTTCCGCGCTGCGGACGATCAGATCAACCGGCATCCAGACCTCAAGCCGCTTCAGAATGGCGCCTGCCTGCCGGAACGGGCTGCCTTCGTATGGCATCACGACCAGCAGATCAATATCTGATTCCGCCGTTGGTTTGCCATAAGCCTGTGAGCCGAAGAGGATGATCTTATCCGGGTTGAATTCCCGGGCGATCTGCTCACACAGGTTTTTGATGTGCGCGTTTCGCTTCCTCCGGTCGGCGGCGTCCCGGTACCAGGCCAGATCAGGAAAGCCTGTTGGCGGCGACGGTCTCCTTCCGTTTTTATTTTTTCCGGCGGCGGCTTTGACAGTCATAACGTTCATCCTGCAATTGCTGATAGCTCGCTTCGATCGAGCGTTCGTATCATACCAGCAATTCCACAATCCGCGGTCATCGCAAATCGCGTCAGTTGGCGCCGCCTTTCGACTTCGCCGCCACTTCGACTTTGGCCCGCTTCGGCGCGCCTTCCTTCACTTCCAGCGGCGCGTTCACGCGGACGCTGTCCACAAGACAAACCTTATCCTTCTCGTCGTTGCAGAAGTAGATGACGACATCAATAGTGACCGCGCCTTCGCCCTGCACGGCTTCGACGGGGATATCGAAGGGAAATTTCGGCTCGGTGAAGTTCTGCGCGGTCTCTTTGATCTTCACCGCCTTGTCGTCGGCGGTCTTGTAGGCAACGTAGAACGGCGCGCCCTGGTTGTATTTGTAACCGGCGGGCAAAGCGAATGAGAGTGAGATTGCGCCCGCGCCCGGAGCGATCTGTTGTTTCGCCACGTCAACCACGCGGCCACGGAATTTGCGAACCATCTGGCGGGTCAGCGTCTCCAGGCCTTTCAATTCGACGGTCGAGACGACTGCGCGATCGAAATCAATTCTGCGGATCAGATGATTGTTCGTGTCGGCGATGTAGAGCGAGCGGGACGTGGCTGAAACGCCGCCCGGTTCGTTGAACTGCGCTTGTTTGCGGTCGCCGTCTCGGACGCCGCGTTCGCGCGTTCCGGCGTATGTACGGCTTTCGCGCTTTTGAATCTCCAACTCTTTGATCTTGTGGTTGTAGGTGTCGGCGACGTAGAGCTTGCCGTTGGCGTATACGACTCCAAGCGGATGCTGCAACCGCACGTTGTCGCCTCTGCCGTCAACGTCGCCGAAATCGAACAGGCCCTGGCCGACAATCGTGCTCACCTGATCTCCCGGTGGCAGCGTCGCGGCGCGGATCGAGCTGATCTCGCTGTCGGCGAAGAAGAGCGATTTGCCGTCGGTGGTGACGCCGCTCGGTTGCGCCAGCGCGGCGGCGGCGAGCGGCCCATCAACATGATTTTCACGCCCGCTGCCCGCATAGGGTTTCGCTTCACGCGTCTTCAGATCGACAACCCAGAGTTGATGCGGCCCGGCCATCGCCACGTAAAGTTTCCCATCGCGCACAAGCGCGTCCCACGGCGAATTGAGCGCGACGTTCCTACCTACGCCGGAGACGTTGAACTGGCGCGCCTGCTGCCCCGTGCCGGCCAACGTCTCTACCGTGCGGGTTTTCAAATCAGCGCGGCGGATCAAGTGGTTCTCGGTATCGCAGACGTAGAGCGTATCGCCGTCCAGCGCCATACCCTGCGGATGATTGAACTCGGCTTCGGCGAACGAGCCGTCTTTCGCTCCGATCGCGCCGTCGCCGATCACGTCCTGCACCACTCCGTCGAGCGATGCGATGATCACGCGGTTGTGATTCGAGTCAGAGATAAACAACCGATTGCTCTGCTCGTCGGCCAACACTTTGCCCGGAAAGCTGAGCAGGCTGGGCGGCGCTGAAAACTTTTCGAGTTTGAAGCTGATCGGCTTTTCATTGAGCTCGTTCTTCGCGCGGAAGTAAATAACCATCTGCCCGATGACGTCGTCGAAAATACCGAAGATGCCTTCGCCCGAATGCGAGCCGACGACTTTGCCTTTCGGGTTGATCAGGATCAGCGTGGGCCAGGCGCGCGCGGTGTAGCTCTGCCAGACTTCAAAATCTTTGTCGTTGACGACCGGATGTTCGATCTCGTAGCGCAGGATCGCCTGCCGGATCTGTTCCGTGCCTTTTTCGTTCGGGAACTTGGCCGAATGCACGCCGATGACGACGAGTTGGTTGGCGTACTTCGCTTCGAGCTTTTTCAGGTCGGGGATGATGTGCATGCAGTTGATGCAGCAATAAGTCCAGAAATCGAGCAGCACGATTTTGCCGCGCAGATCGCGCAGGCTGATTGATTTTTCCGCATTGAGCCATTCCAGCCCCAAAGGAAAATCGGGCGCATTGACCTCGCCTTCAAACAATTTATTCTTCTCCGGAGCCATCTCTTTGCCTTTCCGCGGTTCGGTTTTCCGTTGAGCAAGCGCCGCGCCACAGGCGATGAACAACAGAGATACGATGACGAGCGCGGCCACACGGCCACGCGCGGATTGATTGAGTGTAAGCCGCTTGATGACCTGCATTTTGATCCGGTTCTCCCTGCTTCCGCGTGATTTCGTTGCGCGGATTATTGCATCGAAGCGCGGATTATAAAAACGCGCGGCGATTTCGAGTGTGAGTTGCGCTACGGAAGACGCGAGACTTGGCCTGGCGCAACGTAGGCGGTACATTACCGCGCGGGCTACGACAGTAGGAGGAATTTATCCGTGCGAAATCTGGTTACGTTTTCCGCTATCATTGAAATCATCGCGATCACGACCTGGGTGGGAGGAATGGCTTCGCTCGCATTCATCGCCGCGCCCGTGATCTTCCGGACTGTCTCGTCACGCGAACAGGCGGGCAAGACTTTCGGGCTGGTCCTGAAACGGTTCCATCCCGTGATGTATTTGTGCGGCGCCGCGATTCTGATCGCCGGTTTGATGCGATGGGCCGGCGCTTTCAATCATCATCTGTACGCGTCCGAAATCACTCGCTACGCCATCGCCGCGCTGATGCTCGGCATCGCGCTCTATTCTGGCCTGGTCATCTCACGCAAACTGGATCGACTGCGCGCAAGGATGCCCAGCGGAATTGATCGCACTCCGAAGGACGATCCGCGCCGCGTCGAATTCAACAACCTGCACAGGATTTCGACGACGCTGATGGCTTTCAATCTGCTGCTGGGATTTGCGATGGCGGTGATGTTCGCAATTAAGGATTGAAAAAGAGGATTACGGAACAGATCTACTCGCTCCTGCTCGAAACCGCGCGCCACATCACGTCCACCGGAGCTTCGAAGCCCGTCCACAATCGAAACTGCTCCGCCGCCTGCCCGACCAGCATCGCCAGACCTCCCAGCGTCCGACAACCAGCCTGTCTCGCATCTCGCAACAATGCGGTCTCTTCCGGCGTGTAGATCAGGTCGTAAACCAGTTTCACGCTCTTCAACGATTCAGCTTTGATTGGGCTTTGGCCTTCGCTGTGGCCGCGCATTCCGATTGGCGTGCAGTTGATGACGACATCCGCTCCGCCCTTGAACGATTCGAGCGATACGGTTCGCGTCTTGAATTCATCGGCGAGCGGCTGAGCCTTCTTCAAATCGCGCGCATAGATCGTCACGCCGGCTCCGCGACGGCTCAATCCGTAACAGATCGCCCGCGCGGAGCCGCCCGCGCCGATCACCGCGACGCGAGCGCCATGCGCGTCAACCAATTCTTCCAGCGGCTTCATCGCGCCTATGACATCGGTGTTGTAGCCGTGAAGTTCGTCGCCTTCGATCACGACCGTGTTGACCGCGCCAATCGCTTTCGCCGTCGCGTCAACAAAATCCAGATACGGGATGATGGCCAGTTTGTGCGGGATCGTCACGCTCAATCCGCGCAGGTTCCAGTCGAGCTTTTTGGTCTTGGGGTGAACAAAGCCGCGAACGAATGAGTCCACGTCATCAACCTCGAATGGCAAATAGACTCCATCGCGGTTCAAAGACTTGAGCGCCGCGTTGTGCATCAACGGTGAGCGCGAATGGCCCACGAGATTGCCGATGACGCCGAAAATTTCGCTATCGCGCGAAAGCTCCTTGACCCGGTAAAGATTCCGCAGTTCGGCGACGGTTGGTTGTCCGCTGGCGCTTTCGGCTCCACGCCTGAGCGAGCCGAAAGTCAGCATCGCGCCGCGCGACAGAGCCAATGCGCGTGTCATCAGCCCCGGCAAACCCATCGCCAGCGCAATCACCGGCTTCTTGCCCTTCGCATGTTCGATCAGTTCAAAGATGCGAAGGCAATCGCTGATGCTGTTCGCCTGCGTGGCGATTTTGACCACGGCGGCGGGCGCGCCAGCCATTCGTTCGTAACGCGCAATCAGGTCATAAGGCGTTTCCGCAAAGTCGTGCCACGAGCAGATGACTTTGCTCCACGGAACGGGCGGCTGCTCGCCAGCGAAGCTTTCGACCAGATCGAGCTCGAAATCGGCGAAGGCGATGGCGGCGCCAATTTCCGGCGGCAAGCCACGCCAGAAATCTCGCCGATCCCGCAAAGTCAATTCGCGGTCGCCGCCTTGTTCACGCGGACGGAAGGTGAGGATGAGCGGCTTGCCAATACGCCCGGCGCCGGAGCGTAGCCCCGTGAGCGCCTGTTGAAGGGATTCGGCGGGCAGGTAATCAAAGCGCAATTCGACAGCATCGGCGCTTCGTTCGGCATTGTAGATCGCGGCAAGGAAGGCGTCGGCGCCAGAATTCGTGATCGGGGCGCAGATCAGAGGAAAGGGGAATGAATCGCTTATACTCATTGCACGTTTTGTCACTCAACCAGGATCGTCAGAAATTCGCTGCCCGCCCAGGCCCGCTCAAAAACGAGCAGCTTTGTAACAAATTGCCCAAGCATCGGGTCTTGAACAGCTACACCGCAGACAGGCTGACAGACACGAGTCAGACTTTTCTTGCGCGTAAAAAGGCGGCTTCGATCTCAGCATGATGCTGTTTCCTCAATTCCCCCGCCGCG
>Ga0187894_10006640_pt1 | contig 11269 bp, 9 predicted proteins | sample GBC1701081metaG_FD_136650 | JGI IMG/M metagenome (GOLD analysis project Ga0187894, IMG submission 136650) | White microbial mat communities from a lava cave in the Kipuka Kanohina Cave System on the Island of Hawaii, USA - GBC170108-1 metaG ...
AAGGGTCAAAGGGTCAAAGAAAACAAAACAGATCAAGCCTGTAACTCTTCTTTGACCCTTTGTCCCTTTGTCCCTTTGTGTTGAAACTGTCATCTACTTTCGAGCGCATATGAAACTTGCCGTGAAGAACAACTTCTTTGTCATTTATCGGCCAGTCGCCGAGCAATGATGACGGGTAGTTACCGGCACGCTTAGACCGACAGGAGGAGCCTCGTGACAAATCCCGCTTCGAACCATGGAATCGCCGGATCAGGATGGCGTGAGGACTGGCGACTTGCCATCGTAGAGTTCAGCGTTGTGGTCGCGCTCTATATCGCTGACCTTTACCGTCTGATTCCGATCAGCAAGACGCTTTTTCTTTTTGCGCTCGGCTGGATGTCATTGCGACTTCGCGGGACTGGGTGGGCGAGCGTTGGGTTCGCAAAGCCTCGAAACTGGCGAAGCGCGATCGCAATCGGCTTTCTGGCCGGAGTCGGGTTGCTGCTGCTGGAACTGTTCGTCAGTTATCCCTTGCTGACCCGACTGACGGGTAAGCCGCCAGACCTCTCCGACTTCAGGCCAATCGTCGGTAACTTCAAGCTATTCCTTGTCACGGTCGTGTTGATTTGGGTACTGGCCGTTCTGGGAGAAGAACTCGTCTACCGAGGCTACCTCATGAATCGCGTCGCCGGTCTCGGTGGAGGAACGCGCGCCGCCTGGGTCGCGAGTCTCGTCTTGGTGAGCGTTGTGTTTGGGGCCGGCCACATTGATCAGGGGGTTACCGGTATGACTGAGAATATGATCAACGGATTGCTTTTGGGCCTGTTATACCTTGCTTGTGATCGCAATCTGGCGGCGCCAATTGTGGCTCATGGTGTGTCTAACACGGTGGACCTGCTGTTGATCTACCTGGGACGGTATCCCGGTCTATGAACTCCCGTGGCAATCGAACGACAGGTCTAAGATAAAGACAGGTACCGATATGAACTTCAGAAAGCTTACGCCATTGACGCTGGTTTTACTCCTGCTACTGGTTACTGCAATCGGAGCCGCGCAGTCGCGCGCCGATTCGGCCCAGTCATATGTCGCTCGCGGCGCCGCGTGGTTTGAGAAAGGCGAGGTCGAACGCGCGATCAGTGATTACAACCTGGCGCTCGCCTTCGATCCTCGCTCCGTGACGGCCTGGGTCAATCGCGCCATCGCGCGATCTCACAAGGGCGATCACGATGGCGCGCTGGGAGATTACACCCGGGCGCTGGAACTCGATCCGCGGCAATACACCGCCTGGCTCAACCGGGGAACCATCTTTTTCAAGAGAGGCGATTTCAAGGCGGCGCTCAGCGATTACGGCCGGGCCGTCGCCATCAAACCTCGCGAGGCGACGGCATGGAGCAATCGCGGGCTGGCGCGGCAGAGATTGAATGACCTCGCGGGCGCGCTGGAAGATTTCAATCACGCCATCAAGCTCGATCCGCGGCTGAGCGGCGCCTGGAATGGAAAGGGGAACCTGCTGGCGGAAAAAGGCGATCTGACGGGCGCGGCCGCCGCGTTTGATCGGGCCATTGCGCTCGATCCCAGCCATGCGGTTTTCTTCAACAACCGTGGCAGAGTGTGGCTCGCGAGCGGCGATCTGGAGAGGGCCGCGCGCGATCTGGATCGCGCGCTGGAACTCGATCCGAATCTCGCCGACGCCTGGGCGCATCGCGGAGTTATTTGGGCGGAAAGACAGGATTATGCGCGGGCCGTTGCGGATTTTGATCAGGCTCTCAAACTGAACCCGCGCCTGGCTACTACGTGGGCCAATCACGGACTGGCTCTGCTGATGCAGGGCCGGACCGAAGAAGCGGAACAAAGCTTCGCCCGATGCAGAGAGCTTGGCGGAAGGTTTACGCCCGCAGCCGAGGATCTGTTGCGAGAAATCCGCAGGCGCAGCGAATCAAAGCGGTAGATCTCTGTTGAGCGACTTGCCCGCCGCCTACTGCTTACTGCTGCTGCTTACTGACCTGCAAACCGTACTCAATGCTTTCGACAATCGCCTGCCAGGTCGCGGCGATGATGTTTTCGCCCACGCCTACGGTATTCCACGAACGTTCGCCGTCGCTGGTTTCGACGTGGACGCGGGTCTTCGCGGCTGTGGCGTTCTCTCCGTCCAGAATGCGGACTTTGAAATCGATCAGATGGAAGCGGGCGATCTGCGGGTAATGCGGCAATAGAGCCTTGCGCAGAGCCTGATCAAGCGCGTGGGCAGGGCCTACGCCCAAGCTGGCCGTGTGCATCTCTTCGTCCGCGATCTTCACGCGCACAACGGCTTCGGGGTCGCCTGAGGAGCTGATCCAGATGCGGTATTCGACCGGCTCGAAGAAGTTACCGCGCCGGCCTAGCGCGCTCCAGGCCAACAGTTGGAACGAGGCCTCGGCGTCCTCGAACGAATAGCCTTCGTGCTCCAGCGATTTCAGTTGCGCGAGAAGGCGGCGCGCGGCTTCGGGGTTCTTGTTGAACTCTTCGCCCAGTTCGCCGGCTTTGAACCGGATGTTGCTGACGCCCGATTGATCGCTGATCAGCACGCGCGTCTCGTTGCCCACGTCTTCCGGATGGATGTGTTCGTAGGTCTCTTTCGCGCGGGCCACGGCTGAAACGTGAACGCCGCCTTTGTGCGCGAACGCGCTGCGACCGACGAACGCCGCGCGCTCGTTCGGGACGAGGTTGGCCACCTCGTTGATGTACCGGCTGGTGTGTGTCAACAGCCTCAATTTACCGTCAGGCAGACATCGGCGATTCATCTTCAATTCCAGGTTCGGAATCACCGAGCAGAGATTGGCGTTGCCGCAGCGTTCGCCGTAGCCGTTGATTACTCCCTGCACGTGCGTCGCGCCCGCTTCGACCGCCGCAATCGAATTTGCGACCGCAAGCTCGCTGTCGTTGTGACAGTGAATGCCGAGCCTGGCGTTCGGGAATCTGGCGTGGACCAGCGCGACTGTCTCGGCGATCTGCTCCGGCAAGCTGCCGCCGTTCGTGTCGCAGAGGATGATTGTTTCGGCGCCGCCGTTAATCGCGGCGTTCAGCGTGTCGAGCGCGTATTCCGAATTGGCCCGGAATCCGTCAAAGAAATGCTCGGCGTCGTAAAGCGCGCGGCGACCGCAGTGTTTCAGATGGCTGATAGTGTCTGCGATCATCCGCAGGTTCTCTTCGAGCGTAGTCTTGAGCGCGATGTCAACATGAAAGTCCCACGATTTGCCGAAGATCGTCACGACGGGCGTTTCGGCGGCGAGCAGGCCCTGGACGACGGGGTCGTCAGCCGCGATGGCGTTTGCGCGGCGAGTGCTGCCGAACGCGGCGAGCTTCGCGGTGTTCAATTGCAAAGATTTCGCGCGCTCGAAAAATTCCACGTCCTTAGGATTCGCGCCCGGCCAGCCGCCTTCGATAAACGCGACGCCGATCTCATCGAGCGCGCGCGCAATCTTGATTTTATCCTCGACTGAGTAAGCCAGCCCTTCGCCCTGCGCGCCGTCGCGCAATGTCGTGTCGTAAATCTCTACAACGTATTCTTTCATCGGATTTTCAGAGTTTGCGGATCAACGGACTTTGTTTATCGCCCGGATCAGGTTGTCAACGATGTCGCCTGAGGCTTCGGTGACCGGGTAATCCTTGCCAGTGCCGTGGACGGTGATAAAACCTAAAAACTTGCCTTGTTGGGTGTGCGTCCAGATTTCGCGCCCCGTCGCGGCGTCGCGGAAGACGAATCTGGCTTTGACTTTCGTCGCGCCCGCGCCAAAGCCGACCGTGTAACGCAACGCTTTGTTGCCGGGACTGAAATCAATGATTGTGGTCGAAAGTATCAGCCGGGCGCCGTTGGTTGAATTGTTCGCCGGCTGTTCGCCCGCCTGTATCTCCTGCTCACCCGCCTGTTTCGTTCCGTCAATGACTTCGGGGAAGACGTTCTTCTTTTGCATGTCGGCGACGATCTTCTTTTGCAGGTCAGTGTCGTGGCCCGCGGGGAATTTGGACAGCTTCGGATTTTTTTCGAGCGTGACTTTCTCCACGATGATCACGTTGTATTCCGCCAGAAACTTTCCGGCTTTCGTTTGCGAGGCGAGAGGGGAACCTACGCCGATTGCGGTCAACAGCAACAAACACGAGATTATTTTTGTATTGTGGGACATTGCCACTCCTTCCCAATGGTTAATATTCGGAAAAATCGTTGAGGGGGAATCAAGTGGCGGAAAATTTGCGAAGGGCGCGAAGGATGTTGGTTTTTCAGCTTCGCGCCGCTTCGTGAAAGGGATTCAATTCTTCGCCTTGTCCACAATCTTATTCGCTGCAAGCCACGGCATCAACCCGCGGAGCTGCAAGCCGACCTCTTCGATCTGATGCTTCTTTTCGGTTTCGACCAGACGGGTAAAGTTGGGCTTGCCCGATTCGGCTTCAGCCATCCACTCGTCGGCGAACTGGCCTGATTGAATCTCGGAGAGGATCTCTCGCATCTTCTGTTTGACTTCGGGGCCGATGACGCGTTTGCCGCGCGTCAGATCACCGTATTCGGCCGTGTTCGAGATCGAATAGCGCATGTTCGTAATGCCGCCCTCGTACAGCAGATCAACAATCAGCTTCATCTCGTGCAGGCATTCAAAGTAGGCCATCTCGGGCGCGTAGCCCGCTTCGACCAGGGTCTCGAAACCGGCTTGGATCAGCGCGGTCAACCCGCCGCAAAGCACCGATTGTTCGCCGAACAGATCGGTCTCGGTCTCCTCCTTGAAAGTCGTTTCGATCACGCCGGCGCGCGTGCCGCCGATTGCCCGCGCGTAAGCCAGGCCGAGTTGTTTGGTGTCGCCGCTCGGGTCTTGGGCGATGGCAAGCAGACAGGGCACGCCCGCGCCGCGCTCGTATTCGCGGCGGACCAGATGGCCGGGGCCTTTCGGCGCGACCATAAACACGTTGACGCCGGCTGGCGGAACGATCTTTTTGAAATGGATCGAGAAGCCGTGCGCGACCGCCAGGTATTGGCCGGGTTTGAGATGCGGCTCGATCTCGCGTTTGTAGATGCCCGGAGTCAATTCGTCGGGCGTCAGCATCATCACGATATCGCCGCGATGGGCGGCGTCGGCGACGGGCAACACTTCCAAACCCGCCGATTGGGCTTTGGCGACCGAAGGACTGTCAGGACGCAGCCCGACAATCACATCGCAACCGCTGTCCTTCAAATTGTTCGAGTGGCCGAAGCCCTGCGAGCCGTAACCGATCACCGCGATGCGTTTGCCCGCAAGGGCCTTCGGGTCGGCGTCGTTGTCGTAATAAATCTTCATCGAAAATAGCTCCTTAAAAGTTTGGGATGTGAGGTGTGAGGTTTCAGGTTTCAAGTGTCAGGTTTCAGGTGTGAGGTTCCAGATTGCGGAAGGTATTCGAAGACTCGCGCCTGAACCTGACACCTCACACCTGACACCTGACACCTCAAACCTTCTCGTTAAGCGTTAAATCTGAAAACTCTTCATCGTCGTCTTTCAACCGCTGCGATTTGACATGGGCGACACGCGTCATCGCGACCGTGCCGGTGCGGACGATGTCCAGAATGCCGATCGGTTTGAGCAGTTCGATAAAGGCGTTGATCTTTTCGGCGTTGCCCGTCAGTTCGACGATGAAGGCGTCGTTCGATACGTCAACGACCCTGGCGCGGAAGATTTCGACCAGGCTCAAAACCTCTTGTCGCTCGACGCCCTGATGCGCGTTGACGGTCAGCATGACCATCTCGCGCTCGACGTGTGGGCTGGCGGTCAGGTCCGTGACCTCGATCACTCTGACCATCTTGCGCGATTGTTGAAGTATCTGCTCGATGACGTGGTCGTTGCCGTGGGTGGTCAAAGTCATGCGCGAAACGCCGTCTTCGAGCGTTTGCGCCACGCATAGCGTGTCGATTTGGTAGCCGCGCGCGCTGAACAAGCCCGCGATCCGCGCCAGCATTCCGTATTCGCTTTCGACGAGTAATGAAATTGTATGTCTCATAACTAGGTGTCAGGTTTCAGGTGTCAGGTTTCAGGTTTCAGGTTTCAGGTGTCAGGTTTCAGGTGTCAGGTTTCAGGTGTTAGGTATCAGATGTCAGGAGCCAGTCGTTTGTGACGACCGAACAACCATTAAAACCTGAAACCTGACACCTATGCCAAAATCATATCTTTCAGCGCTGCGCCTGCAGGCACGATTGGAAAGACATTCTCTTCGCGCGCGACCTGCATTTCGATCAACGCAGGCCCGGGAATATTCAACCCCTTCTCCAGCGTGTGCGTGACTTCGCTCGCCTTCGTCGCTCGCATCGCGGGCACGCCGTAGGCTTCCGCGAGGCGCACGAAATCGGGCGCGACCTCCATGTCGCTGTGCGAATAACGATGTTCATAAAATTGCTCCTGCCACTGTCGCACCATTCCCAGATAACCGTTGTTGATCAGCAGAATCTTGACCGGGATGTTGTATTGTTTGACCGTGGCCAACTCGTTCATTGACATCTGGAACCCGCCGTCGCCCACGACCGCGACGACCAGGTCTTTCGGGCGCGCCACGGCGGCGCCCATCGCGGCGGGGAAGCCGTAACCCATCGCTCCGAGTCCGCCGGAGTTGAGCCAGTTGCGTGGCGTGTCGAACCCATAAAGCTGCGCCGTCCACATCTGGTGCTGGCCGACGTCGGCCGAAACCACCGCCTGGCCTTTGGTGATGCGTTTGAGTTCGTGGATGACATATTGCGGCTTGATGACTTCGCCCTCTTCCTTGTACCAGAATGGGTGTTGCTGTTTCCATTCGGCGATCCGGGCGTGCCAGGCGTCGCGCGGGGCGCTCTTGGCGCCGTTCGATAATTGCTCGCCGAGTTCGGTGAGCATCTGCCGGGTGACCGTCTTGGCGTCGCCGACGATCGGGTAATGGCATCGCACGTTTTTGCCGATGCACGAAGCGTCAATGTCAACGTGAACGAATTTGGCGCCCACCGCAAAATCGCTCAGTTTGCCGGTCACGCGGTCGTCGAATCGCGCGCCGATCGAAATCAGCAGGTCGCAATTATTGACGGCCATATTCGTCCAGTAACCGCCATGCATTCCGAGCATTCCCATACTCAGTGGGTGGCTCGCGGGGAACGCGCCCAGTCCCATCAGCGTGCAGGTCGTTGGCAGATTGAGTTTTTCGGCGAGCTGGCGAACCTCTTCGCCCGCGCCCGCCGCGATCGCTCCGCCGCCGATGTAAAGCACGGGGCGTTCGGCTTTGATCATCGCCTCGACCGCGCGTTTGACCGCCTTCGGATCGCCGTAAACTTGCGGCTTGTAGCTGCGCAACTCGATGTTTTCGGGATAACTGAATTCGATCTCCTGCGCGGTCATATCCTTCGGCAGGTCAACCAACACAGGGCCGGGCCGGCCGGTCGAAGCGACGTGGAACGCTTCTTTGACCGTCGGCGCAAGCTCTTCGACGTGTTTGACCAGGTAGTTGTGTTTCGTGCAGGAACGCGTGATGCCCGTCAAATCGGCTTCTTGAAACGCGTCATTGCCAATCAGGTGAGTCGGGACTTGCCCGGTGAATACGACCACAGGCAGCGAATCCATAAAAGCGTTGGCGATGCCCGTGACTGCGTTGGTGCCGCCGGGGCCGGAAGTCACAAGCGCGACGCCGGTCTGTCCGGTGGCTTGGGCGTACCCGGCGGCGGCGAACAGCGCGCCCTGTTCGTGGCGCACCAGGTAATGGTTGATGCCCAGCGCGCCTTCATGCTTGGCAAGCTCATCATAAATGTGCAGCACCGCGCCGCCAGGATAGCCGAAGATATGTTTGACGTTTTCGCATCTCAGCGCTTCAAGTAGTATTCGCGCTCCACGCATTTTCATAGGTGTTTTACCTCTAATCCTCTTTAGTCGGGACGCTCTTCAGGCGCCGCCGCAAAAATTTGTCATACAAAAATTTAAAACCCCGGCGAAGTCGGTTTCGGCTCGCCGGGGTTTGGAATCTCTGACCTTACTCTTTCTTCAGGTCGTCCAATCGGCGAGCCTCGCCCTAATAATCGCTACCGCGATAAGAATGCCTATTACAACGATGTTGAGAATAAGCCGGCTGACACGCAATCCCCCCTGACGGCCGCTGGCCGTGTGATCAAGCGCGAATTGGAAACGACGATTGGACATTTGATTTGCAATCTGGAGAAATGGCCCGCGTTAAGCAAGCCGGGGCAGTATAGGCCATCGCCGCTCAGGTCGTCCACTTAATAGTTTTTATCAAAAAATAAATCCTGCTTATTCTCAGTTTTCAGCCACAAATCGTCGAACGACGTCGCCCAATTCGGTCGCGCTAACCTGTTTCGGCTGGCTCTTCAGGTCCGGCGTGCCGTAACCATCGGCGAGAGCCTTGCTGATCGCATCTTCGAGCGTCTTCGCCTCGCGTTCGAGCTTGCACGTGTAGCGCAGCAGCAGCGCCGCCGAAGCGATCGCGCCGAGCGGGTTGGCGACGCCTTTACCGGCGATGTCGGGCGCCGAACCGTGGACCGGTTCGTACAATCCAACAGAATTGGCCTTGTCGCCGATACTCGCCGACGGGAGCATCCCGAGCGATCCGGTCAACACCGCCGCCTCGTCGCTCAAAATGTCGCCGAATAGATTCTCAGTCACGATCACGTCGTAACTGGTCGGGCGCGTCACCAGCGCCATCGCGCACGAATCAACGTAGCCGTGTTCGAGCGTCACGTCGGGATAATCCGCCGCGACGCGCGTGACGACCTTGCGCCAGAGTTGTGAACTTTCGAGCACGTTGGCCTTGTCAATCGAAGTGACTTTTTTGCGGCGTACTCGCGCCGCCTCAAAAGCCACGCGCGCGACGCGTTCGACTTCGGGCGCGGTATAAGCCATCGTGTTCAACCCACGCTCTTCGGTCAGCTCGCGCGGCTGGCCGAAATACGCGCCGCCCATCAACTCGCGCACGATCAACAGGTCGGTCCCGCGCACTATTTCAGTCTTGAGCGGCGAAGCGTCAATCAAAGGCTCGTGCAGGAACGCCGGCCGAAGATTGGCGAAGACGCCCAGCCCTGCGCGCAAACCGAGCAGACCTGTCTCTGGCTTCAGCTTCGGCGGGTTGTTGTCGTATTGCGGCGCGCCCACCGCGCCGAGCAACACGGCGTCGCTCGCCAGGCAGGCTTGCAATGTGGCGTCGGGCAGCGGTACGCCCGTTTTGTCCAACGCTGCGCCGCCGATCAACTGCTCGTTGAATTCGAATTCGTGGCCGAATTTCTTGGCGATTGTTTCAAGGCAGGCGATGGCTTCGCGCGTCACTTCAACGCCGATGCCGTCGCCCGGAAGAACTGTGATTTTAAATTGACTCATCTTCACGAATCCTGATCAAGCAGCGCCTTTCGCTTTCTTCTGGATGTGCGGCAGCAATCCTCCGTCTTCGATCAACTCGCGCGCGAAATCGCTCAGCGGAACGAAGCCGGCTTCTTTGCCGTTTGTCAAGTTGCGCAAACGTCCGGTGGCCAGGTCAACCTCGACCTCGTCGCCTGTTTGCGCGATCTCCACGGCCTCCGGACATTCAATCGCCAGGAAGCCGTTGTTGATCGCGTTACGGAAGAAGATGCGCGCATAGCTCTTGGCTATGACGACCTTGACGCCCGCGCCGCGCAGCGCCCACACGGCGTGTTCGCGCGACGAGCCGCAGCCGAAATTGTCGCCCGCAATTACTACATCGCCTGGTTTAACTCGTTTGACGAAAGTCGTGTCAATATCTTCCATCGCGTACTTGGCCAATTCGGCCTCTTCGTGGACGTTGAGATAACGCGCCGGAATGATTTCGTCGGTGTTGATGTGCGCGCGATCGTACACATGCGCGAAGCCTTTCAGGTTGGTTGGTAGTTCTGACATAACCTCTATCTCTCCGATTGTTTTATCGTCAGGCCGCGATGGCTTGCGCCGACGACTTCAAAAACTCGCGCGGGTCGGTGATCGTTCCCGTGATGGCCGTCGCCGCCGCAGTCGCGGGGCTGGCCAGGTAGACCTTCGATTTCGGCGATCCCATACGTCCGACGAAGTTGCGGTTGGTCGTGGACAGGCATTTCTCTTCCGCGCCCAACACTCCCATGAAGCCGCCCAGGCACGCGCCGCACGTCGCTGTCGAGACCACGCACCCGGCGTCGGCGAAGATCTCCAGCAAGCCCTCGCGCATCGCCGTCTTCCAGATTTCGGTCGTCGCCGGGACGACAATCGCGCGGGTGCCTTCGGCCACCTTGTTGCCTTTGAAGATTTGCGCCGCGATGCGCAGGTCTTCGATCCGCCCGTTGGTGCACGAACCGATGTAGACCTGATCCATTTTTTCGCGCGGAACCTCGCCGATGAAGCGTCCGTTTGACGGCAGGTCGGGCAGCGCGACGATCGGCTCCAACTCGTCCAGATTGATCGTGAACTGTTCCGAGTATGTCGCGTCGCCGTCCGAGTTGTAGATCGTATACGGCTCGCCGCTGCGCGCCTTGACATATTCTTCAGCGGTTTCGTCGGCGGGCATAATGCCGCTCTTGCCGCCGGCTTCGATGGCCATGTTGGTGATCGTGAAGCGCGCTTCCATTGTCAGGCTCTTCAATCCATCGCCGCAGTATTCCATCGCCCGGTAACGCGCGCCGTCCACGCCGATCTTCGAGATGATGTAAAGAATGATGTCTTTTGAATAGACGCCGAACGGCAGCGAGCCTTTCAATTCAAAGAGCATGGATTCGGGGACTTTGAACCACAGTTCGCCGGTTGCGAGCGCCGCGGCCAGATCGGTCGAGCCGATACCCGAGGCGAATGTGCCGAGAGCGCCCATCGTCGTCGTGTGCGAATCGCCGCAGACGACGGTCATTCCGGGCAGCACGTGTCCCTGTTCAGGAGCGATGGCGTGGCAGATGCCGTGGTTGCCGATTTCGTAATAGCGCGTGATGCCTTGCTCTTCGCGCCACTCGCGCAATTGCTTGGCAAGCTCCGCGCTCTTGATGTCCTTGTTCGGAACGAAGTGGTCGGGCGTGACCAGAATCTTCGTCGGGTCGAAGACTTTGTTGACGCCCAGTTTTTTGAGCATCTGCACGGCGGGCGGCGTGGTCACGTCGTGCGCGACGATCAGGTCAATCTTTGCGTTGACGATCTCGCCGGGCACAACCGAATCGCGACCGCTGTGCGCGGCGAGGATTTTTTCAGTAATTGTCATTCCCATAGTTGTACCTCGGAAAATCAACCACGAAGAAACGAAGAGTACGAAGGCTTTTTTATGTTCTTTCTTCGTTTCTTCGTTTCTTCGTGGTTGATTTTCATTTTTTCTCTCG
>Ga0187894_10006642_pt1 | contig 11265 bp, 9 predicted proteins | sample GBC1701081metaG_FD_136650 | JGI IMG/M metagenome (GOLD analysis project Ga0187894, IMG submission 136650) | White microbial mat communities from a lava cave in the Kipuka Kanohina Cave System on the Island of Hawaii, USA - GBC170108-1 metaG ...
ATGAACCCCAATATTGATAGGGCTTTCACCAAAACAGTCCACGATGTCGTGAGACCTTTTGCCAATTAAGGAGTCCACGATGTCGTGAGACTTTTTAGTCCACGATGTCGTGAGACCTGACACTTACGACTTTACCTGCGTGGTTTCTACCACGAATAGAAGACCGGCAAACATATAATGTGCGCCCAGGTTCTGCTCCTCCTTCAAATGCTCCGGCAATTTCGTCTCGGGACCGCCTCCAGTCCCCACTTCCTGTCAGGATTTCATAATCGGGAGAGGCGATTTCTGCGCCGCCCCAGCTGATGTAACACTTGCTACTCCATAACTCCCCTGGGTGTTGACCGCCTTCATGGCGCGCTCGGCAAATATATCTATTTTGCCCGGCAGCCAGCTCGACTTTGATCGCATTCGCGGGAATGGACGCGCTTCTGGGGATCCATCTCAATGATCTGTGCGTAGTAGCGCTTCTAGTGGCAGAGAAATCAACAGTACGATCTCTTAACGTCGTCACTCCTGTAATTCTACAACTTGCGCCATCGAGAGTTCCCGCAAATCTTTGAATAGGAGGGAAATCTATTTCAAAGGAGACGTCCCTCTCATTTATCGAAACGATGTTACAAGGTATGCGCCGGCCATCTGCGGTTGTGTAACGGCAAAACAAATTACAGTACGGACCAACACAATCTGCAGGACCATAAAAGAACTCAACAGTTCCTGCCTGCCCTTCCCAGTTTATTCGCCAAGCTCCTGCCCATGAGCAGGGCTGGGGTGTGTTAGTTCCTCCCAGGGCGAAACATTGTGAAAAAAGAAGGGCTATGGTCAGTGCGAATCGCGCATTCATCTTTGTTCTCCTGTTGTTGAGCGCAGTTGCGGTGGCATCCTGATGCGATCATTTTGCCACTCGCTATCGCGAATCAGGTTTGGCCTCTTCCTTCAAGATTTTTATACACTCGGCAATACATCGGATAGTAGTTTGCTGTCTGTCTTGCTCTTCCGTTGAAATCTCAGCCGAGGTCGAGTCAAATTTTTTGTTCCAGTAGCGGTAGGAGTCTTCGGCGTAATCGAGGGCGCAGCGCCCTCCGGCATCACGCAGAGTAGGATCGGCGCCATGCGCCAACAGCAATTGAACGCACTCAAGCCCCCTGGACTTGTCCAGCCAGACCCCCTGGGCGGCTACAATCAATGGCGTCTCTCCCTTCGCGTTTCGGAGATTTGGATCAGCGCCATGCTCTAGCAGCGCGCGAACGGCCAGAGGGTTTGCGCCGTCGCTTGACGGGACGTGGTCACAGCGATGCGCCGCGATGTGAAGCGGCGTGTTGCCGCTGCGATCTTCGGCGTTCACGTCATTCCCGGCCTCGATGAGCAAGCCAATGATTCGTGCTGTCGCGGTCTTCCCGCTGTCAAGCGCGCTCATTGACGACATGCCCCAGCAACAGGCGAATAGAGGCGTTTGTCCGTCCACTTGACGCGCCGAGGGGACTTCGCCCTGTCTGAGCAGCCATTCCACGACAATGTCGTTTGTCCAAAAAGCCGCAGCGTATAGCCTCGTCCACCCGTATTGATTCAAGCGGCGCAAGTCTGCGCCTGCTTCAACCAGGGCCTGAGCCACCGCCAGCTTTTTCGATATCAGCTCTCGTGTCTGCTCGGCGTATTCCCCACAGATATGATCGGAATTCGGCACGCTACTGATTACAAAACCGAGTGTGTCTTCGAACTCATCAACGGCGGCGTTGACATCGGCGCCCGCTTCCACCAGAGCGCGGACGACTTCCGGACTGGCGGCCTGAGTCAGCGCTGTATAACCGTCTATGGACTTTATATCAGGATTGGCTCCCGCGGCCAGAATCAGCCTCACACACTCCGCCGAGCCGGATTTGGCGGCGCAGAGTAGGGGGATTTCCCAATCGCGTAACGCCCTCTTTTCTCCGCGAATGTTTTCCATTGCGCCCCGCTCCAGCAGAAGCGCCACGCGAGCCGCGTCACCAGCGCGGCAAGCATCTGTCAGCAACGACTGCCCGTTATCAGCGCATTCGTTGGGATCAAGCCCGGCGTCGAGTGGTATTTCTCGTTCAGTCATATATCACTACTTGATCGTTTGGGCGGTGTTCTTGTCCGCGTCCGCTTTTGCGGTCCAGTTTGCAGTCAACGCCTCGCAGGCGTTCTTGATCGCATTGCCCAAGGTGCGGGTCGAACCGCTCTTGACCGCTCTGGGCTCATCTGTTTTTCAATTAAAGGATAAATCGCTTCTGATTGCGCTGCTTCCTTCACTCTTCGTTTAGATTAGGCAGTGCTGGAAAAACGTGACATAGACTTACAAAAATTCTTTTCGAGGATTGACTGAGCGTTAGATTTGTTTGATTGGCAAAGGAGTCCAAGCGCCGGATTGAATGAAGCCCGCCCAGAAAAACGGATGCCTTAAATCGGGTTGCTGCAGCATTCGTAATTGCGCCCGGCGCAACGCCTCGCCGCGACCTTGTCCGTGTTTCAAACCTTCGTAATAACCGATCATTTGCTTGCGCGTGATGTAATCGGCCACCGGCCACAAGCTCATGATTTGCGTCTCGGCACCGGCCAGTGCGAACGCGCGCCGCAACCCGTATACGCCCTCGCCATTTTTCACCTCTCCCACGCCAGTGTCGCAAGCAGACAAGACAACCAAACTTGTTCCAAACAGATTCAATGTGGCCGCTTCCATAGCGGTCAAAATCCCATCCTCACTGTCGCTCTGTTTAAGGTTCGCGCCCGCCAGCGCCAGCCCTGAGCGTAGCAAGGGGTTTTCCAGCGGAAGATTCGGCTGCGAACCATCCAGGGTTTCGAATCCCCGCACACCGGACGGCGGCGAGAATTGGTCATCGAGGAAAAAACCGTGTGTGGCGAGGTGCAAGATTTTAGGTGAGACGGCCTGTTTCAGCGCTGATTCCGTCGCCTGCGCGCCCATCAGCAACGCAACGTCAGGAAAGAGAGACTTAATTGCCTGTGCCTCGAGAGCGGTTCCATCGAGCGGCGTGAAGTAAACCTCGGAAAGGTTCACCCCGGTTGTTTTGACTTGCCGCATTTGCGGGCGGTGAGGCGGGGATGATCTTCCCTGACGTTTCTTCGTCAGGCGAGGGGTTTCTGGGGACGACGCTTCAGGCTCCCCGAAAATCGGGTTGGCGATCACCAATGGTTTTTCGCTCTTCCCCACCACGTATAGCAATCGGTCGGGCGATGGAGGCGGGTTCAGCAATAAGAGTTCTCGTCCGCTGTTCAAATAAGTAAAGGTATATCGTTCAATCAGAAAACGGTCCGCTTCATCCACAAGCGCGGCAAACGGAATCAGGTTCAATGCTCCGTCGGGTGAAATGATCAAATGCGTCGCATTGCCAATCATGGCGCGCAAAGGACGCATCACCCTTTCCTCCACTGCGCGCGCAATCTCTTTCACATCTTTTCGTTTCGGGTCACGAAGAGCGCTTCGCAGGCTTCCGATTGCTCGCTCAATCACGCTTGCTTCTCCGAGATCTTTCCATTGAACCTCGCCATTATGACGAACGACATAGGCCGCATAATGAGGTAAGGGTAGAGAGTTATTTTCATTGGTTCGGAAAATAGGGTGATAGACCATGAATTCAATCAGCGCGGCGTCAGCAGGGATAGCGGCTTGCACAGCTTTGAGCGTGATCATGGTTGTTGTGTGGATACTCCGTCTAGCGCCACGGTTGCTGATCTCCCCTTCGATCTTCTCTTTGCGTTCGTCCAGAACTGCCAACTGCGTTTGAAGATCGAGCGCAGGGATTTGCTTCGCCCCATAGATTGTTAACTTAGCGATTTGAGCGCTGACCTCTTTTAATTGATCGAACAACAGCTGATCCTCTGGCTTTGGCTTAAGGCCGGCGCGCAATGCTCGGAAGACATCGGACATCACATCCAACACGCGGCCTTTTCGCTGTAAGATTGCTGTTATTGCTAAATTGCGAGCGGCGGGATCTTCCGGTGCGGCATCAACGTGCAATGAGATCGTCTGATCCAGTTGATTAAGTAACGTCCTGAGATAAGCCTGCTTCTGTTGCTCGGAACCGGCAGTCAGATTCAATATCAGATTCTGCTCGTTGATCGCATTGGCGCGTGACTGATACGCGATGGCCCGCGCAGTGTCGCGTCTGTTCACTGAGGTCGTCGCTAGGTTCCCCAGAAATTTAACGACATGAGGATGGTTCGCGCCGAGACTGGCTACGGTGATGTCAAGCGCGCGCTGGAATAATGCTTCGGCTTTTGCGTGGTCACCTTTTTGCCCGTTCAATATGGCGAGGCTATTGAGAATCACCCCTAGATCTAGATGGTCGGCGCCGATAGAGGTTTCGAGAATAGCCAATCCGCGCTGATACAGTGGCTCGGCTGCCGCCGCCTTGCCACTGGCGCGAAATACATCGGCCATGCCGACCAGCGCGCGCACTGATTTGGGGTGATTTGGGCCAAAAGCTTTCTCGAGAATAGAGAGCGCGCGTTGATACAATGGCTCGGCCTTTTCGCTGTTTCCCTGTTGCATGCAAAGGTTGGCCAAGTTGATTAGAACAGAAGCTACTTCAGGATGCTCCCGCCCATAGGCTGTTTCCAAAACAATCAACCCGCGTTGAAACATCGGCTCCGCTTTCGGGTAATCGCCTTTTTCCTGGTAAAGAAGCGCCAGGTTCAACATCGGGGTCGCGGTGATCGGATGCCGTGCGCCAAGCGCTTCTTCACTCATCTTCAAGGCGCGCTGATAAAATGACTCCGCCTTCTGATAATTGCCGAGTCTGTTCGATAATCCTCCCAATTCATTCAACACGCCGATGGTCGCCATCAGATACGTCATCGGGTCGCCAGGCAAACTCGAACCGTTTTTTTCTGCTTTTTCCAGCAAGGCCAATCCGCGTTGGTGCATTTCCTCGGCCGCTGTGTAGTTGCCTGACGATTCCAGAGTTTTAGCCAGATTGATTAACGGGATGGCGACATCGGGATGATCTTTACCCTCGGTATTTTCCAGGATGCGAATGGAACGGCGTAACAAAGGCTCCGCTTCAGCCAACCTGTTCTGCTCGCGGTAGACGTCGGCCAGGCCATTGAGCGAGTAGGCGATCTCGCGATGTTCGGCGCCCAGGGACTTCTCTCCCAGTTTCAAACTGCGCTGAAAGAGTCGCTCGGCTTTCAGGAAATCGCCTTTCACGGCGTAAATGCCGGCCAATTCGTTCATCGGTTGGATCAGGGCGGGGTCGTTCGGGTCAAGCGCTTTCTCCAGGATCGCCAGCGCCTGCTCAATGACGCGGGCGGCTTCCTCATACTTTCCGAGCGACATTAACTGGTTGAACTCTTCTTTATGCCTGCCTGCCTCCTTCCAGGCTTTCTGCTGTTCGCTCGCGCGCGAATCGGGTTTTTCTTGCGCCCGGACCGCGAGTGGCGGGTAAATGTTCCAACACAGCAGCAGACAAACGATGAATCGAGGGATCGAACTTGGTCGCATCGGGACACCTCTTGAGTTAATGGTGAAAGTAAGACGGCTGAGTAGGGCCAGCGCCTCCTCGTTACGCGCTTAAGGCCGGACGATTCTGAACGAATAATTGCTGACAGGTTCAGCTTGTTGGTTGGGTGAAACGTCCTGCCGCAAGTCCGTCGGAACCCCGAAGAGCTTCAGGTTGTATCGCTGCGATTTCAATAGGCCGGCAGGCAGAAGAACGTCGACGATCCGGCTGTCGCCTCGGCGCCGCGCCTTCAATTTCCCGCTATGCCAGACCACAGCGTTGTTGGCCGGGTTCTGTAACTCCGCACGAAAAGTCTGAAAAGGATTGGGCCAGAGTTCCAGGTGCAACACGATGTGCGAAACGCCGGAAGTAAGGGAGACCGCTCCTGCTTGTTCCGGCAACCCCATTTTTCCGGGTTCGAGGTCGAAACTGGCGATGGTCGGCTCTGAAGACGACGACGCGCGCCGCTCGGCAAGCTGTTGTTCAAGCTGACTGATCTTTTCGCGTGATCGTTCCAGTTTGTCGACCATTTCCGATCGGGAAGATTGTTCCTGCCTGAGCCGCGCCTGCATCTCAGTTTCGCGCTCCCGCGCCTCTTTCCGCGCGGTCGACGCGCGCCGCTCGGCAAGCTGTTGTTCAAGCTGACTGATCTTTTCGCGTGATCGTTCCAGTTTGTTGACCATTTCCGATCGGGAAGATTGTTCCTGCCCGAGCCGCGCCTGCATCTCAGTTTCGCGCTCCCGCGCCTCTTTCCGCGCGGTCTCGGCCTGGCCTGCCTCTTTGCGGAGCCTGGCGTTTTGCACCAGCAACCAGCCGCCGGCGACCAACAGCAAGGCGGCGGTTGCTGCCAATCCTCCGGGCAGCAGGTACTCCGGCGCCGAGAATAAATGCGCCAGCATCCGCTGCCAGCGAGATGGTTCCGAAGGCGGAGCGGCGGGAAATACTGCTTCGTGCGTGGCTTTCGCCTCAATCAACTTCAAAAACGTACGCGAGAATGCGGCATTGCCACTGCCCTCCGGCGAATTCAGATAGCGCTCGCGGAACCGCGCCAGTTCCTCACCGGAAAGCTCGCCGCGGTGGTAGGAATCCATCAGGTCGTCCTCGACCACCTGCAGATGTTCGGTAAATTCGTCGTCAACGAAACCCAACTCGTCAAACTGCTCACGTTCCGCCCCGGATGACATGCCGAGGAGGTATTTGACCAACTGATTATCGCTGTAGGTTCGTTGATTGAGCATCAGCGGTGCTACTCCTAACCCGATAAGGCGAAAATGAAAGATCGTGTCACCCGGCCTGTGCTACACAATCTCCCATGCACGCCCGAAGTTTTTTTCGCAGGCGGCAAACGATTGTCCGCAGGGCCTCTTCGGTCATTTCCCATCGCGCGCACAAAGACCGCCGGTTTTCAATCTTCACTCGGCCATCGCCGATATAATACTGCATAACCATTTCCTGATCTCGGGCCGACAATCGATTCAAGCATTGTTCGAGACATTGATAATGCAGGTCGTCGGATGATTCTTCCGGCATCGCCGCCGGCCCGTCGAAATCCTCGAATGGCGCTGATTGCGGCTTGTCCCAGAATTCTTTCAGCACGAATTTGGCGCGAATGTAGATATACCGCTCCGGCGCATCGACCTGGATTTCGCCTTCCTCTTCCAGCCGACGCATGACATCATCGAGTGTTTGATCGGCCAACTCTTCCGGTGCCAGACAGCCATAGTGGTTGAAATAAGCGATCAGCCGACGCCGAATCTCCAAATACCTCTGCCCTTCGGAATTCATCGCGCCGTCAAGCCACTTTAACAGTCGCTCAAAACTCTCCGGGGCAGGATTCCAATCCCTTCTCAGCTTTCGGGACACATTTATCATGATATTCGGGACGGCCGTATTGATGGGAGTCTATAGCCACCAACTCAGGTGCAAAACCCGGTGAAATCAATCACCGTCTCTAACAATAACGCATTGTCAACAAAGAGGACAATGGCACAAAAGCGAAATCTCTCTTGTTGAAGCAAATTCAACAGTACGGCCAGGCTGCTGATGAACTGCCCTAAAACACCGATATGGAAGAATAAGAATTTTCGGCAGCGTAGTCATATTGTAGTTCCTCGCTTCCTGAGGCTGAAACCAGAATGATTCCCGAACGTCCCTAGAACTTCTGATAAGTTGCAACTGTCACCCCTTTCCTTCCACTCTCACAATGCAGAAAGCGCCTTCCCCATCACGCCGCCAGTTCCCCCGAAATCTCTCCTTTCGCCAGTCAAAGATTCTAGCTGCGGGTAAGCAGTGATCAGCGCCAAACGACTGATTGGCGCGGCTGAAACCTCAATTCACAAGCAAAAGGAGAAATGCACATGACATCCACGATGTACACGAAACGTTCTAACCGCAATCTCTTCATCCCGCGCGATTCCGGATCGCCGCACGACGGGTTGATGGCCCATCTCTCTGGTCTCGGAAAGTTGGCGCGCCTCGATTTCGAGCGTTGCGCCGTCGCTGGCGAGGTGATCTTCGCCATTGAAGGCGACACGCTGCCCATCAGCCAGCAGGATGAGGAAGCGCGTATCGGGTCATTGGCCTATGCGCTCAAAAAGCTTGGCAACGCCGAAGACGCCGCCGAATTTATCCGCTGTCTGAATGCGATCTGCGAAGAAGGGGATGCGCGCTATCGCCAGGTCGCGGCTTCGCATTACTACAGCGAAATCACCGCCCGCGGAATCGGCGACGTTCTCAAAGAGATGGCGCTCATCGCAATGCAGCTTGCGAGCCTTCATCCGGTTGCGGACGAGACAGAGACAGAAGTTGAAACCGGTTACGCAGCGCCTGAAGAAGATCGCTTCACTCAGCCGCAGTCGCTCTTCGACAGGGAAGTCGAGGTGATCACCCGGCTTGTCCGCGGTCGCCGCAAGAGCGCGTCTTTCATCCATGACGAGATCACCGATTGGTTAAACGATCTGGAAGCGGGTGGGGCGAGCGTCGAGGAGATGGATGACGCTTTTGCCCACGCGGAAGCGATGGAGCAATACGACGAAGGCGGCGCGGTTATCGTGATGTCGAGCCACGAACGCACCGTAGCTTGTGGCCGGATTGATCCTGAATTTGTCGCTGAGGATTTGCCGGAACGCGCGCAATACCTGGTTGCGGAACTCCGGCAAGCGTATGTGAACGGCGTGAGGTTGGAGGAGATGTGGGACGATCTGAACGCGCAGATCGAGGTTCTCTTTCCGGTCGCCGGCAAGACCGAAGTCCACGCGCGTTTCTACTCCCACGCGAACCGCGAGATTCAAGCTTTCTGCCGTGAAGTGTTGGAAGCGATCCTGGCCGATTGCCAATCCGACTTTCATCTGACCGCGCTGAGAAACAATCGCAACTACCGCGAATTTCACAAGGCCATTCGCCGCGCGACCGACACCAAAGTGGTTGGCGAGGTGATGAAGCAGGCCTTCGGAGCCAGGATGGCGGGAAGCCTGCCGCTCAAACATTTCACCGCGCTCAAAACGGCGGCGGCGCTCCAGCGGGAACGGCTCGAATCCCAGCCTCCCTCCGCGCCGGCTTCGCAGTTGCTCAAAGAGATCGCCACGGCGTCGGACGCCAAGCTGCGGTATTTGTCGTGGGCGTTCTATGGGAAGAATTTGCCGGCGCACCCAATCCACACGCTACCCGCGCAAGAGGCCAGTGTTTTGTGGAAAGCCCTCAATGCACGCAAACAAGAAATTTCCAGTCTCAGAAAGGCCGCGTGATCCCGCAGTGATGCCCAGACGAGAAAGAAAAAGTTGCGGTCGGTAAGTTTCGTTCACAAAGAACGATTTCAACACCAAACAAGAAGGGAGTACACAACACCATGTCAGCATTTTCTCAAATTACAGGACGTCTCGGACAAGACCCGGATTTACGTTACACCAACGGTGGCGCGCCGGTTGTCAATCTCTCGGTCGCCAGCAATCGTCAGAAGAAGAACGGCGACGGAGAAAAAGTCAGCGTAGCGGATTGGTACCGCATTACCGTCTTCGGGCGTGATGCGGAGATCATCGCGCAGTACGCCAAGAAAGGTAGCGCGCTTGCATTCAACGGGCGGCTGCAAACCGATTCCTACTTGGATCGCGAAGGCCAGCAGCGCACGAGCACCTTCCTGATTGCGGATTCATTTGAATTCGTGCCCACCGCAAAGCGCGCGGAAGAGAACGGCGATGGAAACGGTGAAACGCACGCCGCGCCGGAGGAGGCGAATATCGAAGCGCCGGAATCGCCGGAAGAGGAAACCGCTGGCGGTAAGTCGAAGCGTCGAACGAAGCGCAAAACCATCCCTGAGGACGAGATCCCGTTCTGATTGAACCTCTCTCGTCTGAGCCATTTAAGGGCGGAATGCGGGCGGAAATCGCCCGTATTTCGCCCGCTATTTGCCCTCCTGTTGAAACCTGCCGATCAATGCGTTCACAAAGGGAGCGCATTGATGCTACCCTGATAATGGTAGTGGAAAATGCAGGGGTAATGGCAATGCCAAAAAAAGCAGTCACGACATGGAGACAGAAAGAGCAACGGTTATCCATCCGGGTATCCGCGCAGGTGAAAAAAATCCTGACGCAAGCGGCGCGGGCGCGGGGCACGAACGTCAGCCAATTCGTGTTGCAGGCATCTCTGGATGCCGCTCACGAAGTGTTAGCGGATCAAACCGAATTCCGCCTGCCGCCCACGCAGTGGAAAGCGTTCTGCGAACGTCTGGACGCTCCGGCAAAGGTGATTCCGGCCTTGCGTGAACTGTTCAGCGAACCAGAGCCGGTTGGATGAACTGAGAGGTTAAGGAATTTATGAGCGGATTTATGAGCAAAATCGCTCATAAATCCGCTCATAAATTGTCCGTATTTGGCTACGGAAGATAGTAGCGGGTCGCTTTTCGCTCCCCTTCGCTACGCAGAATACCCCGTTGGCGCATCTTTCCGAGCAAGTGTCTCGCCTGATCTTTACTGATCCCGAGCAATTCTTCACATTCGGCGCGCTTGATGGATCCGTGCTGCCGTACATAAGCCAAGACCTTCTCCTCAATCGTCATTACTGGGGGCGTTGGTTGAGGCGCGCCGGTTTCTGGCTTTACCTTCAACGTGTAATAAGCCCACCGCCGCGTGCTGTGCTGCTCGATCAAACCTGCCTGCGCCAGCCCGCGCAGTTCCCGATTGGCCGTAACGGAATCAATGTGATTGAGCCGTTGGTAATCGCGATTGGTGATCTGGTCGTTGAGGCGCAGGTAAACGAGCGCCAGCCGCTGATGGTCGTTGATCGGTTGCGCGGCGAACTGATTGAGCCAGGCAATCGCCTCCGGGCTCATCAGCGTATGGTTGCGGAAGGTCACCCAGAAGGAAGTTCGCTTGTCTTCAAAGCGCGGCGGTTCCAGGTTGGCCTGGCGCATCGCGTCGAGCATTCCGCGAATACCGCTGCCGCGATTCTCGACCAACTGCACGTCTTCCATCAGTCGCATCAGCAACCGGTTGCGCGTGGACTGCTCCACTTCCAGTCGCTCTTCGGTCACGTTTCCGTACAGGCCGCCCGGACTCTGAATTTCGAGCCGGTCGGCGAAGAGCCGGATCTGGATGTAGCTGCCGCGCACAAAGTGGCTGTAGTCGCGGTGCGCCACCGCATTGACGACCGCCTCGCGCACGGCTGCCTCCGGATATTCGTGTCCTTGCGGCGAATGTGCATGATTTCGGGGCCGAACTATGCATCGCCCCAAAAATGATGACAATGACCGAGAGAATATGATAGAGAGTCGGCCGCGCCTCGAACGTGGCGCAGAGAG
>Ga0187894_10006643_pt1 | contig 11262 bp, 6 predicted proteins | sample GBC1701081metaG_FD_136650 | JGI IMG/M metagenome (GOLD analysis project Ga0187894, IMG submission 136650) | White microbial mat communities from a lava cave in the Kipuka Kanohina Cave System on the Island of Hawaii, USA - GBC170108-1 metaG ...
ACTTCTTGGGAAAAGAAGGCTGGGCTAGGAGGAGAAAGGCGGCGGTGGAAAAGAGAAGCTTTCGCATGATGATCCTCCTTTTAAAAAATGTGCGAACCGGCGGACGTGTTGAAAGGCCGCTGGGAAAATACGTCGTTGAACTTTACCCAAACCTGAAAACCTTCATGACTGAAGCCGCTGTCGATGCGGAGAAAGGTCGCATTGCGGACGTTAAATCGCAGACCGAATCCGACGGCGCTTTCCAGGTTCGAAAAATTGATCTGGCCGCGTTTCGGAGCGACTTTGCCGGCGTCGGCGAAGACGGCCATATCCATCCCACTAAAAACCTCCCACCGGTATTCGGCATTCATGACGAGCAGGTTTTCGTCGTAGAAACGGTAGGGACGAAATCCACGCAGGTCGTTCGAACCGCCGAGCACGCTTTGCAAGTAAAAGGGAACGCGTTTGTCCCTATCGTGGATGGTGAGGGCCGTGCGCGCCCGAAGCGCAATCACGCGTCGTTTGTTGAAGAACGGCACATACTGCTGCATTTCGAAATCGATGCGCTGGAAATCGTGGATTTTTAGCCCACGGTCGCTATAGCTGTCATAACGAAACGTGTAGTTGCCACCGGAACGGGGGCCGGTTTTCGAGTCGCGATAATCGAGTTGCGCGAAAGCGCCGTAGCGAATGAAGTCCGTCTGGCGCTCTATACCCGCCGCCATAGAATCGGAAAAAACCTTTTCGGAACTGGCATAATGCGAGTTCTGGCCGGGGCCGGTGTTGTTCCAGAGGTAACCTACCGAGCCGCCGAAATTCAGCCACTGCGTTGCCTTCACGCCGAGCATCGTGTCGATGGAAGTATCTTCCAGCCTGTAATTGGTGCGCTGGTCCTTTTCCGAGTCCGGGCCATTGCCGTAGTAGGGCAGGCTGTTGTAGTCGTGATGCAGCGCGCGAACTTCCCAAAACAGCTTGTTGCGCGCGAACGACGGCGCGCCGGCGGCGAACTCGTAGCGGAGCCATTGGCTGGTCGAGGCCTGGAGACCGGCGTCGACGAAGAATTCGCCCCGGGCGAAGTCGTCGCGGAAGTATTGGGGTCCAAGAGCGAATCCGCCGCCGGTAGCCATACCGCCGATTTTGACGCGCAGGCCGCCGAGGCCGGCCGTAATGCGTTCCAATACCTTGGCGTCTTTAAAGTAGATCAAACGTTGTTCTAAGTTCGAAGGGGAGTCGGGTTCGAGCTTGGTGGCTTTGGCCGCGCGCTCCGCCTCTATTTGAGCGGCGCGCGTATCGGGCGGCTGGGCGAACATTGCGCAGGCCGAAAGCAACGAGAGAACGAACGTCGCGATAGGGTGCAAGTGTGGCATTTTCGCGGTGAAAATCTTAGCTTCGCACATCGCTCCTTCTTTTCCGTTTACGGCCGGCTGAGTACACTGGATCTGATGAAATTGACGTTTTGGGGTGCGGCGCAAACGGTTACCGGCTCCATGCACGAAATTTCCTTGAGCGGCCGGCGGTATCTGCTGGATTGCGGGCTCTATCAGGGACGGCGCTCGGATACATTCGAACGCAACCGGAACTTGCCGTTCGCGGCCCCCAGCGTACAGAGTGTTGTGCTTTCGCACGCGCATATCGATCATTCGGGAAACCTGCCGACGCTTGGGCGGAATGGATACACCGGAGACATTCATACGACGCCGGCGACGGTGGATCTATGCCAGTCCATGCTGCTCGATTCCGCTTTCCTGCAAGAGAAAGACGCGGAGTTCTTGAATAAACGGGCTCAGCGGCGGCAGCGAATTGCGGCCTCCGAAAATGGCGGGCCCGTGCAGCCTCTTTATACGGTGGACGATGCCAAGCGGGTGCTGGACCAATTTCGCGGGCGTGGCTATCACGAACCCGCCCCGCTGGCCGATGACTTGACCTGCGAGTTTTTCGACGCCGGGCATTTGCTGGGATCGAGCTATGTGTTGATCCGGGCGGGGAAAGGCGGGCGCCAGACGCGGCTGCTTTTCTCCGGCGATGTCGGAAGGAAGGATCTACCGGTGATACGCGATCCGGAGACTGCGCCGGAAGCCGACTACGTCATCCTGGAGAGCACCTATGGCGGGCGTATCCATCAAAAGCAGGAGACCGTGATTGACCGTCTTGCCGACACGGTGGTTCGAACCGCCGAACGCGGCGGCCGGATTATCGTGCCCGCTTTCGCGGTGGGAAGGACGCAGCAGTTGGTGCTGCTTCTGCACGAGCTGGAGCTGCAGAAACGCATTCCGGACATACCGATTTTTGTGGACTCGCCTTTAGCGGTCAATGCGACCGAGGCCTACCGCCGGCATCCGGAGTGCTTTGACGACGAAACCGCGCGCTACCTGAATGGCGGCGGCGACCCATTCGGTTTCCGCAGATTGCGGTACATTCGCGACGTGGCGGAGTCGAAGGCGTTGAACGACCTGCGAGGGCCTATGGTCGTGATTTCGGCGAGCGGGATGGCTGAGGCCGGACGGATTCTTCACCACTTGCGAAACAATATTGAGGATCCGCGCAACACGGTGCTCATTGTCGGCTTCCAGGCCGAACACACGCTGGGCCGGAAGCTGGTGGAGAAGCATACCGAAGTCAGTATTTTCGGCCAGATCATGCGACGGCGGGCCGAGGTTGTCGTGATCAACGAGTTGTCGGGCCACGCCGACCAGGGGGAGTTGCTGCGGTGGCTGGAGCCCATCGCAACGCCACTCAAGGGCATTTTTCTGGTTCACGGCGAGTTGCCGCAACAAGAGATGTTGAAGACCGCGATCACGGAACGCTATCCAATTCCCGTTCACATTCCACGCAGAGGAGAACACGTCGAACTATGAGCGCCGCAACACTTCCTGTGACCCCGCCGCGAAAAACGCTTCTCGACCGGATGTTGTCGCCCTTTAGCCGGGTGGAGGCGGGAGAGGGCGCCGGGGCGTTGATTCTGGCGGCAAACGTGTTTCTGCTGCTGGCGGCTTACTACGTTCTCAAGACGGTTCGCGAGGCGTTGATCTTAAGCGAGGCGGGCGCCGTTGTGAAGAGTCAGGCGTCGGGGGCTCAAGCGGTCCTCCTTCTGATCTTTATTCCGATGTATGGGTGGTTCGGCTCGCGGGTAGGACGCGTGACGTTGGTGTGCGGCTCGACAATCTTCTTTATTTCGCACCTTGCGGTGTTTTTTTTTCTTGGCCAAGCCGGTGTAAAGATTGGAGTCCCCTTCTATATCTGGTTGGGTGTGTTCAACATGTTCGTGGTGGCCCAGTTCTGGGCGTTCGCCAACGATTTGTATTCCGAAGAAGCCGGTAAGCGGCTGTTTCCGATTATCGGCGTGGGGGCGTCGTTGGGCGCCTGGATTGGAGCTCAGGCGGTTGGGCGCGGATTTAAAGTGATGACACCTTATCAACTCATGGGTATCACGGTCGGAATTTTAATTGGATGTCTGGGACTGACCGTGGCCGCACACTGGCGGGAGTCCCAGCGGCAGGGCGAGAAAGAGTCGAAAAAGGCGAAAGAGCCGCTTGAAAAGTCCGGCGGATTCGAATTGGTTTTACGGAGCCCTTATTTGCGCTGGATCGCGATTTTGGTTTTGCTTCTCAATGTGGTCAATACGACCGGCGAGTTTCTGTTAGGCAGCTTGGTGGAGCGCGAAGCCGAGCAACGCTTCGGTACGGGCGATGACACCGAAAAACAGCGGGGGGCGTTCATCGGTCAGTTTTATGGGGATTACTTCGGCTGGGTCAATTTGATTGGATTTCTCATTCAAACATTCCTTGTCTCGCGGATTTTCCGATGGATTGGCGTGCGTGGCGCGCTTTTCGTGCTTCCGGTGATCGCGCTCGGTGGGTATGGATTGATGGCTTTCGCGCCTGTCATCGCCGCCGTGCGGGTGGCCAAGATTCTGGAAAATTCAACCGATTATTCGCTGTACAACACCGTGCGCCACGCCTTGTTTCTCAACACGGCGCGGGAGGAGAAGTACAAGGCCAAGGCGGCGATCGATAGCTTTTTCGTCCGCGCGGGCGATGTTCTGCAAGTGGGCGTTGTCATGGCGGGAACGGCACTGGGGTGGGCGACCAGTCATTTCGCGGTGTTGAACCTGGGTTTCGTTCTGGTCTGGCTATTCGTCGCCTGGCGGATTTTTGAAGCGTACGGGCGGCAGGAAGCGGCGCGCCCGCAGACGGCGGAAGTTAAGCGGTAAGGGCGGAGTACCAGTAGTCGAAGCGGCCGACCTCGACAAAACCGCAACGGCCATAAACGTTTTCCGCGAGAGCGGCCGAGAGAAGCCCGATGGAATTTCGCCCTCGATCTTGCGCGAACGAGCAAGCGGCCAGGACCAGAGAGGTGCCGATACCCCGATTGCGGTGGGACGCGGCAACTTCGACGTCGTGCAGGCCGGCGGTTTCGGCCCCAAGAGATACGAGGCAGCTTCCGAGTTTCCTTCCTTTGTGAACAGCGGCAAGGAGAGCCGCATTTGGCGGCTGGTTCGATGCCTCGATTTCGGCTATTTCCCAACCATCGGTGGCGAAACGTGGAATTTTGCCACTGAGCGCGCGGCGCATGGCGGGAAACTTGCGGCGCAAGCGGAAGTCTCGCGAACGAAGGAGCGCTGGCAGTTGGCGCGGGGAGGACGCCGGGGTGATCCAAAAGCCGGCGCCTTTTCCCGCGGCGCGAAAGGCGAAGACCAACTCGTCTAAAGACGCCTCTGGATTTTCGCCGAGGCGTATCCAGGCGGCCGCGTTGACATAGGCGCGGTCTTTTTGGATGCGCGCCACGGCCCACTCGCGAAGAAACACCGTCCAGCCGGGAAGCGCCTCATGGGACGCGAAGAATTCGGCCATATGGCGCTCGATCTGGAGGGCTTCGGGAAGCACTGCGGCGCTATGTGGTTGGTTGGATGGCGGCCGCGGGATCGGAAACTTCAAATTTCGGGCCGTTCTGATCCCAATCCTCGGCGTTGAAAATGCGTCCGGCGCCCTTCGGTCCGTCCAATTCTTTGACGCTAAGGTGGACTTTCGATCCTTTGACGCGGCCCCAAACGTGGTGGTAGAAGCGGCCTTCCTTAAAACCGTGGCCGAGCGCCAACGCGTTCTCCATGTTGCCGCCGGAACTACCGACTTCCATGTAGGCCACGCCATCGCGGACGATGCGGACGAATTGATGGCCGTGGCCGCTGATGACGTGGTCCACTCCATGCTTCTTCACCAGTTGATGCAGAGGAAACTCGCCGGAGCCGAGCTTGAGAGCGGCGATCCAATAGGGTTTGTGGAAGAAGATCAGTTTCGGCTTTTTGGCGGCGTTGGCGGTCAGATCCTTGTCGAGAAATTCGAGCTGATCCGGTGAGAGTTCGGTGGTGCGGCTGTTGTCCAGAACGGTGAAATGGGCCTCCTGCCAATCGAACGAGTAGAAGGGAGGGCGTTTGGTTTCCTTTTCGTACAGTTCGCGGGAGGTGTCGTTGAAAACGTCGTGGTTCCCCGGGGTGAAGTAAAGAGGATAGTGGTTGTAGCGTTCGAACAGGGGGCGGAGTTCGCGCCATTGGGCGCCGAGGTCGGCGTCGCGGCCGCCTTGAATGGTGTCGCCGACATTGATGACAAAGTCGGGGTGCATGAGGTCGACCTCGCGCCAGATGCGCCCGTAGATTTCCGGCTGAGCGCCGCCGGTACGGTCACCGAGGATGGAAAAGCGGAAGTCGTTCTTCGGCTCGGTTAAAGCGCGGGTTGTAAAGATAGCTCCAAAGACCAACAAAACTAACGAAGGAACCAGGATTCGGCGCGATTTCCGGGGCATGCGGAGATTCTCTCACGTTCGGCGATACATTTTGATGACTGACGGCACTTCTTCCATGTGATCTCCCCTTGGATGGCCGGTTTGTCGGCGTGGATCGTCTTAAGCGGATTGGACGACCTGGTGGTGGCCGCCGCCTGGGCCTATGCGCGAGCGCGCAAGCGGCTGGCGGCGGCGCCTTCGCCCGAGGAGTTGGACCGGAATGAGGAGCGGCTGGCGGCGATCTTCGTTCCGTGCTGGCGCGAGGCGGAAGTGATCGCAGGCATGTTGCAGCATAACTTGTCGGCGATCCGCTACGGCCGGTATCACTTTTTCATCGGTGTCTATCCGAACGATGAGCCGACGCGGGAAGCGGTGGAAGGCATGGCGGCTGCCGACCCGCGCGTGCATTTAGCGATGTGTCCGCATGAGGGGCCGACCTCGAAGGCGGATTGTCTGAACTGGATTTACCAACGAATGTTGCAAGCGGAGCGGGACGGCGGATTTCGCTTCGATTTGATCATGATGCACGATGCCGAGGACATTATTCACCCGGAGGAACTGCGCTGGGCCAACCATTTCGCGCGGGATTACGGATTCGTGCAGACGCCGGTGCTTCCGATGCCGACGCCGTGGACGCAGTGGGTGCATGGTTTCTACATAGACGATTTCGCCGAGTTTCATACGAAGGATTTGCCCGCGCGTTGGTTCCTGGGGGGATTTGTTCCCTCTTGCGGCGTGGGTACGACGCTGCGGCGCGACGCGATCGAGCGGCTTGCGGAGGTGTCGCGCAACCGGATTTTCGAGCCTGGCTGCCTTACCGAAGACTACGAATTAGGATGCAAGATGCACCGGCTCGGTATACAGCAGATGTTTGTGCCTATTCTGTGGCCCGAGTGCGGGGGGGAGCGTCAGCCGTTAGCCACGCGCGAGTACTTTCCGGACCGCTTCTCCGCCGCGCTTCGCCAACGCACGCGATGGGTGACGGGGATTTCGCTGCAGGGTTGGGAGAACCATGGATGGGGGCAAACCTGGCGGGAGGCGTGGTGGTTTTGGCGGGACCGCAAGGGCCTGTTGGGCAATCCGTTAAGTCTGGTGGCAAATGCGCTTTTTCTCGCTTGGGTTGCCGGCACGCGGCCGGGCGAGGCGCCGGATTGGTTGTATGCGTTGACGGGCGTTCTGGCGGCTTGTCAGATGGCTTTGCGGATGTGGATCTGTTCGACGGTTTTCGGATGGCGCTCGGCAGTGTTCGCTATCCCGAGAATGATGCTGGGAAATTTGTTGAATGCGGCCAGTTCTTTCTCCGCGGTGCACCGTTTTCTGAAGGCGCGTTATGAAGGGAGGCCGCTTCGGTGGCTGAAGACGGAGCACGCTTATCCTTCACTTGAAGCGTTGCGCCAGCATAAACGGCCGTTGGGAGAGCTATTGGTGGCGGGCGGGTATCTGCCGGAGGAGGCGCTTAGGGAGGCACTGGCCAGCCAGCCGGCGGGGACGGCGATCGGGCGTTATCTGGAAGAACTCGGGCTGATCTCGGAAGACGAACTTTTGGAGGCGTTGAGCGCTCAGCAGGGCGTTCCCGCGCGGCGCGTGGCCTCGGACGAAGTGCGGATTTCCACAGCCAGGGCGCTGCCGCGGAAGCTGACCGGGCGTTTTCAGGTAATTCCGATTTTATTGGAGAAGGGCGAAATCTACTTGGCGGCCAGCGAGGTCCCGCCGCCGGAATTGCGAACCGAGATGAGCCGGCACATTCCGCAGAATTTGCGATTTATTCTGGTTAGCCGTGGAAATTTCGAGCGGCTTTGCGCGGCCTTTCACTAAGAGGCGGTGGACCAGCCCGTGAGCCGGTCCACCGCAAGATCCGTCAACCGCCGTTATTCAAGAGCGTCTTGAGAAGGGACAAGGTGAAGGTAGCGGAAGAACTTCCGTACTTCGCCGTAAGAACGACGGAGAGCGGACTGGCGGCAAAGGAGGTTCCAAAGACCGCCGAGGCGCTGGTTGCACCCGCCGGAACGACGATGGTTGCCGGAATTTTCGCCAGCGCGCTGCTGGAACTGATGGTAACGGTCAACCCTCCGGCCGGAGCCGGCGAGCCGAGTTTAACTGTAGCGGTGGCGGAAAGGCCGCCCATCAGCGAGGCCGGACTTACCGTGAGCGAAGTAACCACCGGCGCGAGAACGGTAAACGTCGAAGTGCGAGTGACGCCGCCCGCGGTCGCGGTAATGGTCACCGGCGTATTTGCGGCGACCGCCTTTGTCGTAAACGAGAAGGAACCGGAGGTCTGACCTTTAACGATGGTGACCGAGGCGGGCACCTGAATCGCCGGATTGCCGCTTGTTAGTGCGACGACCGTGTCTTGAGACTGGGCGGCGCTAAGAACGATTTGATGGCCGCCCACCGCCGCGCCTCCGAAGGCCGACGATCCGGCGAGCGAAAGCGTGAACGAGGAGAGCGCCGCCGGAAGGACGGTTAACGCATCCGATCGGCTGGAGCCGTAAAGAGCCGCGGTGATCGTGACCGAAACGCTGGCCGAGACGGTCTTGGTGGTCACGTTGAACGAGGCCGTCTTGGAGCCCGCGGGGACGACGACATTCGCTGGAACGGAAGCCGAGGCGGAATTGCTGGACAAGGTCACAGTAACGCCGCCGGAGGGCGCCGCGCCGTCGAGGGTGATCGTGTTCGAGGAAACGACGCTTCCTCCGACCGCGCTGGTAGTTGACAACGTCACGCTCTGAACCTGTAGCGGCAGAACGGTGATGGTGCCGGTTTTCGCCACGCCACCCGCCTTTGCCGTGATGGCCACGGGCGTGGAAGCGGTGACGTGCTTGGCGGTAATCGTAAACGTCTTGGAGGTCGCCCCAGCGGGCACCGTTACACTTGCCGGAACCGTGGCAACGGCCGTACTCGCGCTCGAAAGAGTAACTACCGCTCCTCCCGAACCGGCAGGCGCGCTGAGAGTCACCGTGGAGCTGGAAGTGCTCAGGCCGCTCTTGACCGTGGTTGGACTCAACGTGACCGCCGTGACAACCAGCGGCGTCACGCTGACGCTGTCGGTTTTGGATACACCCGCATAAGTGGCGGTCAGCGTAACGCTCACCGCCGAGGCGGGGTATTTCGCCGTGATGGAAAACGATTGCTCCTTCGCGCCCGCGGGAACGATCACGGAGGCCGGAACGTCCATTGCCGCGGTGTTCGGATTTGTAATGGTAACGGTCGCCCCGCCCGTGGGCGCGGGGTTATTCAGCAACACCTTGTTTCCGGCGTAGGTCGCTCCGGAAGCAAACGTTGTGGATTGCAGAACTAGGTCGCTCAACTGCGCCGCCGCGGCGGTTACGGTGAGTGTCGCGGTTTTTGCGATTCCGCGGCAGGTTGCCGTAATGGTGGCGGTTTGGGTGGTGGACGTGACGGTCGTTGCGATCGCGAAGGTCCCCACGGTCGCGCCCGCGGGAATGGTAACCGAGGCGGGAACGCTCGCCAGCCCGCTCTTGGAACTGGCAAGGGCGCACACTTCAGCGGCGGTTGCGGCCGATTCGAGCGTAACCCGGTGTGTCGAGGCCGAGGTTCCGCCGACCATGGAGGCGGGCGATAAGGTTAGGGTATGCGGGTCGTCGATCACGATGGAAGCCGTTCCGAAGACATCCGGGTCCGATTCCAACTCCGCGCGGAGAGTGATGGTCTGCCGTTGGGAGATCGAAGAGGGCGCCTGATAGCGGACGGAAGTAGGGCTGAGCACAGTTAAGGAACCGACGTTCGGAGTGAGCGACCACGCAATGTCGCCGCTGGCTTGTGTCAGGGTTGCGGTGAAGTTCCGTAGAACTCCCGGGCCCAGGACCGTCGAAACGGGCGCGACGCTGATGGACCCACCACCTCCGAAATCGAAGTCAACCGTGGCCGCTTCGGCGCTCGATAGGTCGAAGTCCGAGAGAGATTGCTCGGCAAGAGGCTCCTTCGAGACGCGGATATCGTATGCGTCGGGCCGAAGCGCAACAGTTTCGTAGTCGCCGTTGGCGTCGGTGACCGCGCCGGCGCTTGAACCGCTGGCGGTGATCAGCACTTCCGCGCCTTCGACGGCAGAGCCGCCATTTTGAACGTTGCCCTTGATGAAGGCTTCCGAGTCGGTCGACAGATTCACGGTGACGAGCGAGCCCAGGGTGAGAGTAGGAACCGCGGCTGTGGTGGCCGCGTGGCGGAAGGCGCTTAGCCGCGCCTGATAGATGCCCACGGGTGCGCCGATTTTGAAACGGCCGTTTTGGTCGGAGAAACCGGCCGCCTGTACCAGCCCGTTCTTTAGCAGTTGGACGCTCGCTCCGGCCAATACGCCATCGGGGCCGCTTGCGGTTCCCTGTACGAACCCATGCCCAGTGCCCATGCGGCAGGCGACCGGCGCGTCGGTACCCGGCGTAACGATGACGGGGATCGTGATGGCGGAGTATCCTCCGCCGGAACAGGTTACGGTGTACTCGCCGGGTTGAAGATTCGAAAGGCGGAATCGCCCGCCCGAACCCGTGACCATGGAGGCCGGCCCTGCACTAACCGAAACGTTGGATAAACCAAATCCAGAGGGGCTTGTGGCCTGGCCTTCAATCCCACCGACGGTTGCCGCGCGCCACTCTCGCCCGCTGAGGGCGCGGAAGGCGTCGATACGGCCCCAGCCGAGGTCGTCCCCCCAACCGCCTTTCGCATAAGAGGAGTCGGCCGAAGCGAAAACGCGCGAACGAATGCCCTCGGCGCTTAACTCCGGAGAGGCCATTTTCAAGAGACCGGCCAAGGCGGCCACATGCGGCGTGGCCATGGACGTTCCCGACTTATTGCCCCATTTCGGGGTGGACCCTTCGCTAGGCATGGTCGCGAAAATGCTTTCGCCTGGCGCGCCGACGCCGACTCCGATGCCAAAGTTCGAGAAGGAGCTCTTATTCCCCGATTTGCCAACGCTCGATACGCCGATGGCGTGAAACGCCTGGGCGGGATAATAGGTGGCGCTGGTGAAGGAATTTCCCGCCGCCACCACCACGACCACGTCCTTCGACCAGGCGTAGGTGATCGCATCCTGGAGAGTTTGCGAATAACCGGAGCCGCCCAGGCTCATGGAAATAACATCGACACCGGCGTTGGCGGCGTCGATGATCGCATCGGCGATCACGCCATCCGAACCAGACCCGGCGGAATTCAAGACTTTGAACGTCACGATTTCGAGCGAATAGCCCACGCCCGCGCCGCCAATGCCGTTGTCCGCCGACATGGCGATGGTACCGGCCACGTGAGTCCCATGGCTGTGATCGTCCTGCCATGCGCAAGCCGGCGATGAAACGGTTGTGGCCACGTGCGCCGGACTAGGGCTGAGCGTCCAATTCAATTGGCCGCCGGCCGTGGATTTGGTGGATGTGCCGCCTTTATTCTTGAAATCCGCGTGCGTGCAGTCGGTGCCGGTATCGAGCACGGCTACTTTGATCCGCGAAGAAGGCAGGCTGGAAGCCGTGTGGTAACGGCCGGGCAGATATTGCCAAGCTTCGCGCG
>Ga0187894_10006645_pt1 | contig 11261 bp, 6 predicted proteins | sample GBC1701081metaG_FD_136650 | JGI IMG/M metagenome (GOLD analysis project Ga0187894, IMG submission 136650) | White microbial mat communities from a lava cave in the Kipuka Kanohina Cave System on the Island of Hawaii, USA - GBC170108-1 metaG ...
CAGGTGCAGCCGCGCGAGGATCGACTCCGACAGGGTCACCTGCGAATCGATTGCGATGCCGCCGAAAGCCGCGCGCGCGAGCGACTCGATGCGCAGGCGTGCCTGCGTGTTGTATCGGTCGCGGGGCACGTACACGATGCAGGAATAGAAACGCCGGAATGGGTCCCGGCGCACGAACAAGCGCACCTGCGCGCGCTCGTAGAGGTTGACGACGCCGCGCACGATGCGCACGAGGTCGGGCACGGTCGCCTGGAACAGCTCGTCCCTCGGGAAGGTCTCGAGAGCGTGCACGACCGCCTTGTGGTCGTGACTCGTCGGCATCAGGCGGAAGTTGTCGATGACGCGCTGGACCTTGTGGCGCAGCAGCGGTATCTGGAAGGGGCTGCGGCTGTAAGCCGACGAGGTCCACAGCCCGATGAACCGGCGCTCGCCCGTGACGCGTCCCGACCGGTCATAGGTCTTGACGCCCACGTAGTCCAGGTAAGTCGAACGGTGGACGGTCGAGACCGAGTTCGCCTTGGTGATGATGATCGGCTCCGGCGAGCGCGCGAAACCGCGCACCTCGCCGGCGAGCACGATGGTATTCGGCGTGCGCGCGGACCTGGCGCGCATGATCCCGAGCCCGGAGCGCGCCACGGGCACCAGCCGGTCGCGGCGGGGGCCGCGTCGCAGTCGGTACTCGCGATAGCCGAGAAAGGTGAAGTGTTTGTCCTTCATCCATTCGAGCAGTTCGCGTGCCTCGCGGACCTCGCCCTTCAGGCCGCGAATCCGGCTGCTGCCGAGGCTGGCCGCGGCGTCGCCGGCCTTGCCGCGCATGCGCCGCCAGTCACCCGTGGCAGCGCGTACGTCGTCGAGCGTCACGCGGATCCTGGCCTCGATCGCGGCGAGCCGCTCCGCATCGGGCTCGCGATCGATTTCGATCAATTGCCAGGATTCGATCCGGCTGGCCGCCGGCGGCTTGTCCAGGTACACGTCCTGGAGCCGTCCGCGCCGGTCGCGAACCACCGAGAAGACCGGGTGCGCGAGCAGGTGCACGGAGAGCCCGCACTGCGTGCACACCATGCCCAGCGAATCGACCAGGAAGGGCATGTCGTCGGTGACGACCATGATGACGGTGTGCGAGGACGCGAACCCGTCGCGCTTCGGGTCCGGGTTGAACACGCGCACGAGCGGCCTGCCGGTCGACCGTGACAGCCCGAGATGGAGCTGCGACAGCGCCGCGCCGGCGAGGTCCCCGGGCGGGCGCTGGACGAGGTCGAGTTCGGAGACGCCGCGGTAGAAATAGCGCGCAAACCGCTCCGGGGACACTGGCAGGCGCTTGCGGGCGGTGCGGCGCGCGGCGGCAGCAATGCGGTCGATGATGGCCTGTCGGGCGGCGGGAATTGTGCCTGGCATTCGGGAGTCGCGGTGCCTGGGAGGTGCGTGGCGGCGCGGATTATACCTGTGGATTATAGTTGTCGCGTCATACCCTGCGGGAGCCGGCCATGGCCGACCTGTTTGACAATCCGATGGGCACCGACGGCTTCGAGTTCGTCGAGTACACGGCGCCGGACCCGGAACTGCTGCGCCGGCTGTTCGCGCGCATGGGCTTTCCGGTCAGCGCCCGCCACCGCAGCAAGAACGTGACGCTGCACCGCCAGGGTGACATCAACTTCGTGATCAACGCCGAACCGAGCGGTTTCGGCCAGCAGTTCGCGCGCGTGCATGGACCCTCAGCCTGCGCGATGGCGTTCCGGGTCGAGGACGCCGCCTTTGCCCTCGAGCGCGCCATCGAGCTCGGTGCCCGGCCGGTCGAGACCAGCGTGGGTCCGATGGAGCTCAGAATCCCGGCGATCGAAGGCATTGGCGGGAGCCTCATCTATTTCGTGGACCGCTACGGCGACCGCACGATTTACGACGTCGACTTCGTGCCCGCGGCGGACGCGGCGCCGTCACGGAGCGCCGGGCTCGCGCTGATCGACCACCTGACGCACAACGTGGGCCGCGGAAACATGGACGAGTGGGCCGGCTTCTACGAGCGCCTGTTCAACTTCCGCGAGATCCGCTATTTCGACATCGAGGGCAGGAAGACCGGCCTCATCAGCCGTGCGATGACGAGCCCCTGCGGCAAGATCCGCATCCCGATCAACGAGAGCCAGGACGACAAGAGCCAGATCGAGGAGTACCTGCGGGAATACCGGGGCGAGGGCATCCAGCACATCGCGCTGTCGACCACGGACATCTACGCGACGGTCGACGCGCTGCGCGCGAACGGAGTCGAATTCCAGGAAACGCCCGACACCTATTATGAGGGCGTCGACGCGCGGGTCGCCGGGCACCGGGAGTCGCTGCAGCGCCTGGAGGAGCGCGGGATCCTGATCGACGGCAGCGCGGCGGACGGCATCCTGCTGCAGATCTTCACGAAGAACGCGATCGGCCCGATCTTCTTCGAGATCATCCAGCGCAAGGGCAACGAGGGCTTCGGCGAGGGCAATTTCCGCGCCCTGTTCGAGTCCATCGAGCTCGACCAGGAGCGCCGCGGCGTGATCTGAAGGCCCGAATCGCCCGGGCTCCGGCGGACTGATGACCGGTTCACGAACCACCCCGGCCCGGGGTGGACGCGCGTCACAGGTTTTGCAGCCTGCCGTGCGTGCCGACTTCTGTCGCATGACACTCCGTTTTACAGATGACGGCAGGTCGAGGCATGAACGTCGGCACGGCAACGGGCCATTTCGGGGTCACTACCCGCATCACGCGCGTCGGCTTCGCCGACGGGTGGACGGGCGCCCTGGCCATCGGCACGATCATCTACGTCGCGGCAGCGATCTGGTTCACGATGGTGGACCTGCCGACGTCGCCCGCCCTCGATTTTTATCGGCTCCTGTCGGACCAACCTGCCGCGTTCGCGGCTGCGCTGCTCGCGATCGTCGCCATGCGCTCGGCCCAGCAGCCCGCTGCGCGCAAGACCTGGCTGTTCCTCGCCGCAGCGATCGTCACTTACAACCTCGGCAACCTGGTGGACGCGTTCCTCAGGATCGCCGACCTGACGCCGTTCCCGTCGCTGGCGGACCTCTTCTTCCTCTCGTTCTTCCCGGTGCTGATCTCGGGAATCTTCGTGTCGCTGCGGGCGAGCTCGCTGCGCGTGTCCTGGGGCCGGTTGCTGCTCGACTCACTGATCCTGGTACTCGGCTTCGGCACGTTCTTCTGGTTCTTCGTGATCAGCCCGGCGGCGGCCGCGAACGAAGAGGAACTCGCGCGCTTCGTCCTGACCCAGGTCTACATCGCGCTCGACTGCCTGATGCTGATGGCGGTCGGCGTGCTGCTGATGAACGCGACGGCATGCCCGCTGCGCAAGACGACAGTCGCGCTGCTGGCCGCGGGGTTCGGGCTCATGTTCCTCGGCGACATCGTCTGGGCGGCCTCCCTCGTCCTGGGCGAGTACATCTCCGGCGACAACTTCTCCGACGTCCTCTACCTCGCCTGCTACGCCGCCCTCGCATCCGCGGCCCAGGTCCAGATTCGCGACAAGTCGCGGCCCGAGCGGCAGCACTCCGCCAGCGCCGGGGCGCTCACGCAGGGCATTGCCTACGCCGGCCTCGGCCTCTCGTTCTTCGTGCTCGTGTACTTCGCCGCAGAGGATGGCCGCAGCCCGGTGACGATCATGACCGTGGCAATCTTCGTGCTGGCGATCCTGGTCATGGCAAGGCAGAGCGTGATCCTGCGTGACGACGCCAAGGACCGTCAGCGCAAGGCGGTCGACCTCGTCGAGGCGCGCTTCGCCTCGCTGATCAGGAACGCCTCCGACGTCATCATGATCGTGGACGCGGACGGGCGAATCGAGTACGCCTCGCCCGCGGTGCAGCGCACCTTCGGTCTCTGGCAGGACGACCTGGTCGGGCGACGGCTCACCGACATCTGGCGCGAAGCCGACGGAGAGCGCATTGCGGCGTTCATCGCCGAAGTCGCGGCGACCCAGGGCATCGCGATCGGCCCTGCGGAGATCCCGGTCGGCACCAAGACACGGCGCTTCATCCTCGAGTGCGTCGGCAGCAACCTGCTCGACGACCCCGCCGTGAAGGGCCTCGCGCTGAATCTGCGTGACGTCACCGAGCGCAAGGCGCTCGAGGACCAGCTGCGGCAACTCGCGTTCCACGACCCGCTGACCCTGCTCGCCAACCGCAGCCTGTTCCGCAACCGGGTCGAGCACGCACTCGCGCTCTCGCGCCGCACCCAGGAACGCCTCGCGGTGCTGATGATCGACCTCGACAACTTCAAGAACGTCAACGACACGCTGGGCCACGACGTCGGCGATCGGCTGCTGCAGACGGCGGCGCAGCGCCTGGTCAAGTGCACGCGCGCCGCCGACACGGTCGCGCGCCTCGGCGGCGACGAGTTCGCGGTCCTGCTCGAGGGCGTGACCACCGTCGAGCAGGCAGAGCGGATCGCCGCGTCGGTCACCGACGCGTTCCGCGTCCCGATCGCCATCGACGGCAATGAGATGCTGGTGACGGCGAGCGTCGGCGTCGCGTTTTCGGAGCCCGGCGACGATACCGAAAACGTGCTGCGCAACGCCGATATCGCGATGTACAACGCGAAGTCCGCGGGCAAGGGACGGCACGTCGTGTTCCATTCGCACATGCAGGAGCAGCTGCGCGAGCGCCTCCGCCTCGAGGACGACCTGAACCAGGCATTCACGAGAGGCGAGTTCTTCCTGGAATTCCAGCCGATCATCGATCTCAAGACCAGCGAGCTGCTCGGTGTCGAGGCGCTGGTGCGCTGGCAGCATCCGGTCAACGGCCGCATGCTGCCCGGGCAGTTCATCCCGATGGCCGAGGAGACCGGCCAGATCATCGAGCTCGGGCGCTGGGTGCTCGAGGACGCCTGCCGCCAGGTGCACGAGTGGCGCAAGAACCTGGCGGCCGGTGGCGGGCTCAGGGTCGCGGTGAACATCTCCGGGCGGCACCTGCAGCAGGGCGACCTGATCGGCGACGTCCGGCACGCGCTCGAGGTCTCCGGGCTCGAGCCCGAGAGCCTGCTCATCGAGCTGACCGAGAGCACGATGATGCACAATTCCGAGGCGAACCTCGTGAAGCTGCGCGACCTCAAGTCGCTGGGTGTGCGCCTCGCGATCGACGACTTCGGGACCGGTTACTCCTCGCTGTCTTACCTGCACCGGTTCCCGATCGACATCCTGAAGATCGACCGCTCCTTCGTCAGCCGCCTGACGGAGTCCGCCGAGGGGCCGAAGCTCGCACGCGCGGTCGTGATGCTGGGCGAGACCCTGGGCCTCGAGACCGTGGCCGAGGGGGTCGAAGTCGACGACCAGGTGGCGCAGCTCCTGCAGCTCGGCTGCGTGGCCGCGCAGGGCTTCCTGTTTTCCCACGCAACGTCGCTCGATGTCGTCGCGGCCTCGCATTTCGCGCAGCGACGCGAGCAGCTCCGGCTCGCGCACACGGGCTATGACCGCCTGACCGCGACCGGCCGCTACCGGGTCGCCGAACTGGTGCGCAAGCGCGGCGCGGCGTGAATGAAGGGGCGCGTCCCCTTCATTCAGGCCGAATTTCGCCCGCTCCGGTCCCGCTTCCCCAGCCCTATCACCAGCAGCGCCCCGGCGATCGAGGCGACGTGCCAGTGGCGTAGCCACTCGGCATGCGCGCCGATCCAGTGCGCGATCGCGCGGTCCTCGACGATGATCTCGCCCGCGATCCAGCCGAGCAGCATGGCCCCGCCGGCGATCACGACCGGGAAGCGCGCCATGATGCCGAGCATCATCACGCTGCCGAAGATCACGACCGGGATGCTGATCGCGAGACCGAGCGCCATCAGCGTGTATTTCATCACGGCGAGGTCCGGCGTCGGGGCCGCCGCGTTCGCGGCCGCGGCGACCGCGAGGACGTTGTCGAGGCTCATCACGAGGTCCGCGACCAGGATGGTCCAGACCGCGTGCCAGAGTCGCGTGCGGGCGGGGACGTCGGACTTCTCCCGGTCAGGGACCAGCAGCTTCACGCCGATCCAGACGAGGAGCGCGCCGCCCGCGATCTTGAGCCAGGGCAGCTCGAGGAGCGCCGCGGCGAACGCGGTTAGGGCGATTCGCAGCACGACCGCGGCCGCGCTGCCCCAGAACACGGCGAGCTTCTGTTGCCGCTCCGGCAACGAGCGGGCGGCGAGCGCGATCATGACGGCGTTGTCGCCGGAGACGAGCAGGTTGATCCAGGCGATGGCGCCCAGCTCGATCCAGAAGACCGGCGTGTGCAGCATGTCCATCGGGCGATCCCGGGCCTAGGGCCTGTGCGGGCGCGCGAGGTAGTCGCGGCCCTGCATCTCGTGCAGGCGGCTCGCGGCGCGCCGGAATTCGAAGGCGAGGCGCTCGCCGCGATACAGCTCGCCAGGCACTTCGGCAGCCGCCGATACGACGAGCTTCACGCCGCGGTCGTAGAGCTCGTCCACCAGCGTCACGAAGCGCCGCGCGGCGTCATCCGCGCGGGCGTCCATCACCGGGACGCCGGACAGGAAGACCGCGTGGTAGCAGCGGGCGATCTCGATGTAATCCGCCGACGAGCGCGGACCCTCGCAGAGCTCGTGAAAGTCGAACCAGACGACGTCTTCGGCCCGGCGGCGCGCGCGCACGGCGCGTCCCTCGACCTGGATCCGCGCGTCGCGCACGCCGGCGCCGCCCGTGAGCCGGTTGAATTCCGCCTCGAGGCGCGCATCGACGCCGGTAGCGCCCGGGCCAAGCCAAAGCGTCGCACGCTCGAGCTCCCGCAGGCGGTAGTCCTGACCCGCGGCGAGCTCGACGATGCGGCAATGCCTCTCGATGAGCGCGATGGCCGGCAGGAAGCGCTCGCGCTGCAGCCCGCCCGGGTACAGCCCCGAAGGCGGCAGGTTCGAAGTGGCGACCAGGGTGACACCGCGGCGGAACAGGGCCGCGAGCAACGTCGCGAGGATCATCGCGTCGGCGACGTCGTTCACGATGAACTCGTCGATGCACAGCAGGCGCGCCTTTTCGGCGACGTCGGCCGCGACCTGCTCGAGCGGAGAGGAGCGGTTGCGATGGCGCCGTAAGCGCGCGTGCACGTCCTGCATGAAGCGGTGGAAATGCTCGCGCCGCTTCTCGGGCACCGGCAACTCGGCGAAGAATTCGTCCACCAGGAACGTCTTGCCGCGCCCGACGCCGCCCCAGAGATAGAGGCCGCGCAGCGGCGCGCGTGCGCGCGGCAGGAGGTCGAGGCCTCGGCCGAGCAGGGAGTTGCGGGCGAGCACGCGGCGCCGCAAATCCTCGAGCCGGCCGAGGGCCGCGCGTTGCAAGTCGTCGGGCACGGCGCCGCGCGCCGCGAGGGCTGCCTCGACGCGGGCCGTCAACGGATGTCCTGCGGCCGGGCTCAGCCGGAGAGCTCCGGCCGGTTGCGGAAGTGCTCGAGCGCGGCAGGATTCGCGAGCGCGTCGATGTTCTTCACCGGCCTGCCGTGGACGGCCTCGCGCACCGCGAGCTCGACGATTTTTCCGCTCAGCGTGCGCGGTATGTCCGGCACCTGCAGGATCTTCGCCGGCACGTGCCGCGGCGTCGTGTTGGCGCGGATCTGGCACCGGATGCGCTCGGCGAGCGCCGCGTCGAGCGCGAGACCGTCACGCAGGCGCACGAACAGCACGACGCGCACGTCGTGCCCGGCCTCCAGGCCGATGACCACGCTCTCGAGCACTTCAGGCAGCTGCTCGACCTGCCGGTAGATTTCGGCCGTGCCAATGCGCACGCCGCCCGGGTTCAGGACGGCATCCGAGCGGCCGAGGATCACGAGGCCGCCGCGCGTTGTCAGGAGCGCGTAGTCACCGTGGTGCCAGACGCCCGGGTAGCGCTCGAAATACGCGGCACGATAGCGCCTGCCGCCGGCGTCGTCCCAGAACCCGATAGGCATGGAAGGGAACGGCGCCGTGCAGACCAGCTCGCCCTTCGCGCCGGTTATGGGCCGCCCATCCTCGCCCCACACCTCGACCTTCATTCCGAGGCCGCGGCCCTGCAATTCGCCGCGGTACACGGGCAGCAGCGGGTTGCCGAGCGCGAAGCAGGAGACGATATCCGTGCCGCCCGAGATCGAGGCGAGCTGGATGTCCGGTCCGACAGCATCCGCGACAAAGTCGAACTGCTCCGGCCCGAGCGGCGATCCGGTCGACAGCAGCGTGCGCAACGTCGCCAGGCCGTGCCGTGCGCGCGGCCGATAGCCGGCCTTGTCGAGCGCGGCGAGGTAGCGGGGGCTGGTGCCGAAGATCGTGACGCCCTCGTCGGCGGCCATGTGCCAGAGCACCTCCGGCCCCGGGTGCAGCGGCGAGCCGTCGTACAGGACGATCGTCGCTTCCGAGGCAAGCGCGCTCGCGAGCCAGTTCCACATCATCCAGCCGCAAGTCGTGAAGAAGAACAGGCGGTCGCCCGGCTTGAGGTCAGTGTGCAGCCGGTGTTCCTTCAAGTGCTGCAGCAGCGTGCCGCCGGCGCCGTGCGTGATGCACTTCGGCACTCCCGTCGTGCCGCTCGAGTAGAGCAGGTAGAGCGGATGGTCGAATGGAAAGCGCGGAAACGGCATTGCCGCGTCGCAGCTGCCGAAGTCGACGAATCGCACGGCTCGTGGCAGCCCGCCGATCGCAGGCGTGGCAGAGACGTAGGGTACGACGACGACGCAGTCGACCGAAGGCAACTTTGCGAGCACGCCCGCGATCGCCGCCAGCGAATCGATGGTCGTGCCGGAATAGTGATACCCGTCCGCCGTGAAGAGCACCCTGGGCGCAACCTGGCCGAAACGGTCGAGCACGCCCTGGATGCCGAAATCCGGCGAGCACGAAGTCCAGGTCGCGCCGACGCTCGCAGTTGCGAGCATCGCGATGACGGCCTCCGGCAGGTTTGGCAGGAAACCGGCGACGACATCGCCGTCTCCGACGCCCATGTCGCGCAGGCCGGCCGCGATGCGGGCGACCTCGGCGCGCAGTTCGCCCCACGCGAGTTCGCGTCGGTCGCCGCGCTCGTTGCGAAACACGATCGCCGGTTCGGCGTCAGGGCCGGCGGCGAGCAGGTTCTCGGCGAAATTGAGGCGCGCCCCGGGGAACCAGCGCGCACCCGGCATGCGCTCGCCGTCGGCAAGCGCGGGTCCCTCGCCGCGGCTTCCCCGCACGCCGCAAAAACCCCACAACGCCTCCCAGAACGCACCGGGATCCGCGACCGACCAGCGATAGAGCGCGTCGTAGTCGGGGATGCGCGTGCCGCGCGACTCGACGAAGGCCATGAAGCGCGTCAGGTTCGCGTCCGCGATGCGAAACAGCGAGGGCGTCCAGATCGGCTGCGCGTCGCTCACTCAAAGGCCCTGGTAGTTCGGCCCCGAGCCCCCCTCGGGCGTGCTCCAGGTGATGATCCCGTAGGGATCCTTGATGTCGCAGGCCTTGCAGTGCACGCAGTTCGCGGCGTTGATCTGCAGGCGTCGGCCGCCGGAGCCGTCGTCCACCATTTCATAAACATTGGCCGGGCAGAAATTCTCGCAGGGGTTGCCGAATTCAGTCGTGCAGCGCGTGGCGCAGATCGTCGTATCCGCAACGAGCAGGTGCGCAGGCTGGTGCTCGTCGTGGACGTTGCCGGAAAAAAACACGGCGGCGAGCCGGTCGCGCGGCGGCAGCGTGCGCGCGATCCAGCCGCGGTCGACGACCGGCGCCGAATCGAGGCGATGCAGGGCGAGGTGATTTTCCGTGTGCGACAGCGTCCAGGGCGAGAAACCCGCGGTCGCCGTCTCCCAGGCCCCGTTCGCCATGCCGAACCAGAGCCCACGGTGGAAGCCCGGCTTGATGTTGCGCACGCGCTTGAGCTCGCGGCCGCCGTCGGAGGCTCGCCAGCGCGCCTCGAAGCCGGCGGTGCCGCCGGTCTCAGCGAGATGCTCGGCCGCCAGCGCGCCGCAGCGGATTGCCTGGTGCACGCCCTTGATCTTCGGAAGATTCAGCGTGCCGGCCGCGTCTCCCACCAGCAGCAGTCCCGGCGCTTCCATGCGCGGCAGCGACTGCCAGCCGCCGGCGGCGATCGCGCGCGCGCCGTACGCGAGGATCTCGCCGCCCTCCAGCAGGGGCCGGATCCGCGGATGCTGCTTGAACTGCTGGAACGCCTCGAACGGCTTGAAGCGCGGGTCCTCGTAGTCGAGACCGGAAACGTAGCCGACATACACGCGGTCGCGGTCGAGGTGATAGAGGAAACTGCCGCCGTATGTTTTCGCGTCGACCGGCCAGCCGACCGTGTGCTGGATGAAGCCCGGTTCCGCGCGGCCCGATGGCAACTGCCACAATTCCTTGATCCCGAGCCCGTAAGTCTGCGGCTGCCGCCCGTCGGCAAGACCGAGGCGCGCGATGAGCTGCTTCGTGACGCTGCCGCGGCAACCTTCAGCGAGGATCGTCGTGCCGGCGCGGATATCCGCGCCCGGTGCGTAGTTCGGGCCGGGTTTTCGGTCACGGTCGAGGCCCATGTCGCCGATGCGCACGCCCGCGACGCGGCCATCCTCGACGAGCGCTTCCGCGGCGGCGAACCCCGGAAACACATCGACGCCGAGGGCCTCGGCGCGGGCAGCGAGGAGCGGCGCGAGCTGGCCCAGGGAAACGATGTAATTGCCGCGGTTGTGCATCTGCGGCGGCGTCGGCAGGCGCGCGCCGCCGGCCTTCGTGAGGTACCAGAACTCATCGCGCGTCGCCGGCACGCAGATGTCGGGCGGCGTTTCGCGCCAGCTTGGCAGCAGCGCGTCGAGGGGCCCCGGCTCGAGCACGCAGCCGGAGATCAGCTGCGCGCCGATGGCGGATGCTTTCTCCAGCACGCAGACCGTCGCGTCGGGCTTCAGCTCCTTGTAGCGGATCGCGGCGGCGAGGCCGGCGGGACCAGCGCCGACGACCACCACGTCGTATTCCATGACGTCGCGGTCGGTGGTGTTCACCGGGTCAGTCGTCAAACTGTTTGAATCCACCAAAAAAAGCAGGGTACCAAGCCGCTGTCAGGGTGCCTAGATACCCGTGCCAATTCCGCCTGGTCCCAAAGTCGTTTCCCGATGCATGATTGACGTTGATCCTGATGCCGCGATCATTCCGAGAACCAAGCTGCGGGACTATCTTCTCTCGCCGCGGCACCCGATCGGCCGCTTCAAGTCCGCTTTCTTTCTCCTGATTACCCACGTAGCTCAGCCTATGATCCAGGCGCGGTCGCAGACTGGCATCGCTTGATTTCACAAGGAGATGGGCGATGCCGCGGAACCAGGTGCAGTTTCAGAAGGGCATGAGTCTGA